>OBJA01000291.1_pt1 | contig 46449 bp, 42 predicted proteins | sample 1519751 | NCBI WGS metagenome assembly OBJA01 (sample SAMEA3881238, study PRJEB22517) | soil metagenome | biome: lake sediment; feature: soda lake sediment; material: sediment, water from around vicinity | place: India | collected 2013-12-23 | depth 3 m
GTTTGTAGTTCGTGGTTTGTAGTTCATCGTCAACAACAAATTGGAACGTAGTGGAAATCCCGCTTCAGCGGGACAACGAACACAAAAAAAACAAAAGCCACTGTATATCAGCAGCTTAAGTAGTCCCACCGGGAATCGAACCCAGATCTACAGTTTAGGAAACTGCTATTCTATCCGTTGAACTATGGGACCATTTCAATGGTGTGCAAAAATAGGGAAAATCCTTTTCTAAGGCAAATCATTTATAAAATAATCCCTTTTTTATTAACCGGAGTTAAATCAATTCATATGAAATACCACCTGATATGATATGATATTCCATATAAACTGCATGAATGTCAACTGTATCAGGATGGAAATTACAACTTAAATGAAAACAAATTTGTAACTTGAGGGAAAACAAAAGTAACGTTAAATTTCGACTCTCTTTTACTTGCCCTGAATGCTGCTGATGTGCATTACCTCAGCTTTAAAAACTACCTGCTCCCTGAAGCACAGAAAAGAGGAATTGCCACCATTGGGATGAAAGTTGCAACACGGGGCAGAATGCTCTCGTCATGGACCCCTCCACCACTGGAAGAACAGGCTGATGCCCGTTTGCGTACACCAAAATCAGGTACAATATCCATCAGGGAGGCACTTATGTATAATATGAGCCTGCCGGTTAGCACTACCATTATTGGGGTTGACAACATTCAGCAACTTGAAGAAAACATACAGATTGCATCCGGTTTCAGTCCGCTTTCCATAACTGAAATGGAAGAAACAGAATTCAAAACATTACCCATTGTAAGACAAGGATTATACTTCAGGCGCTGGGATTTGGGAGCATAACATCCTGAAATCAATGGAATAATATGGGCATTTACAGGCTTTGCTTTATAAAAAGCATGGCCTTTTAACTATACAGAACAGCAAAAAATTATTGCAGGGCAGGCTGAAACATTGCGGAAGTGATGATGCACAAGTACTCATTATCTTAACAACTGCTTATTGCTGTAAAGAAATCCTCCAGCTGAAATATGCATAAACATTTCCTTATTTTTGTCCGGTCTAAAATAGCGGTTATCATATGTATCGTGTGTACCATACAATATTGGTTATTCTTCTCCTGCTTTTAGGGTATTCCAGCCTGAAGGCACAGCAGGAACCTGCGCAACCAAACCTTCGCTGGTACCTTTCCGAAGATAAAACCTCCTATGCAGGAGTTGAAATGTTCAGCCAGGTATGGACCCGGTATATTCAAAATAATCCCGACCGTTTCGGGACAGATCAATATCCCGATTACGACATTGGAATACGCCGCAGCCGGCTAATCCTCTATACTTACCTGATGGACAAGGTGTTCTTCTACACACAGATCGGCTATGACGGGCAGACCTATCTACCGAAGAACCAGGGAATCACCCTGATCAATGCGCAGACGGAGTACATACTGGCCAAAGATAAGCTGCACCTTGGGTTCGGATTGAACACCTGGAACGGGGTGTCAAGGTACAGCAATGCCAGACCTGCGGAGTTTCTTGTGGCCGATCATCCGGGATTTGTAAATCCAACAGAAGGCACATCCGACAGAACAGGGCGCCAGTTGGGCATATATGCAAAAGGGACGCTGAACAGGCTTCATTACAGGTTATCGGTGGCAAAGCCGTTTGAAGCAGGCATTGATTCGGTTTCCTCACCAGTGACAACTGAACGCATGAATGAGAACCTTGCTTTCAAAGGGTATTTCTCATGGCAGTTCTTCGACAGGGAAAGCACAATGTTTCCTTACATGACGATGAATAACCTTGGCCGGCAAAAGATTTTGAATATCGGGGCAGGCTTTTATTATCATCCCGAAGCTATGCTTGTAAAAGCGGAAAAAGATCTGTCAACAGTCGACCCGATGCTGGCAGCCATGCTCATTGCCGCAGGTTCAGAACACCTGCTGCCACAGTTTGCACGTTACTTTCCGTCTGATATCAGCGACATCTTTATTGCCTCTGCCGATATGTTTCTTGATGTTCCCCTTGCAAACAGGGGAGCTGTAACTTCTTATCTTGGATATTACTACAATTTTTCGGGACCGGGGTACCTTCGTTCAATGAGCAGGATGAATGTGTCGAAAATGGCACAAAGCCAGGCACTCCCGCAGGGCCCAGGCCATAGTGAATGGGAAACCGGTACCGGACATATCATACGCGGAGAAATCGGATACCTGCTTCCGGGCAGTGGCATGAAGAACCGTTACCAGCCTTACAGTGCCTTTACCTGGAAGCATTTTGAAGCACTGGACCAACCATCACTGCAGTTCGATGCCGGAATCAACTGGCTGATGTACAGCCATCACATTAAGTGGACACTTCAGTACTCCTCCCGTCCGGTGTACCAGGTCACTGAAGGCAGGAACCTTATCAGGGAGCATAAGGGTCAGGTCATTTTACAGACACAGTTTTCTTTTTAGGAACCACAGGCACCGCTGCACTGCAATTTGCCGCCATAAAACCTATCGCATTCTGTTCCTGTTCAAGAGTACTATCAATCTGCAGAATTGTCCATTCAGCCTTATTCCTGTAATCTGACATCAATTTACCCTACCCGGTTCACCTTAACCTTACGGTCAGGTATTTCTGACAGATGAAATTATTTTTTGTTTGAAAGGAAAATATCAGTAGTTTTACTGCACTGAAAAAAAGAAAATATGTATCAGTCACCTTTATATGGCAAAGAATGGCACTGGCGCAACGTGAAAATGGAAGCCCGGGATCAACATATTGCAACTCTTTTTTAGAAAAAAGGGGATTTGTTGTTATGCAGCAAATCCCCTTTTTATTGATGTAAAAAAATAAAAATACAGATTATGACCAGACAAAAAAAAATCTTCCTCGAAGAATCGGAAATGCCAAAACAGTGGTATAACCTGGCGCCTGACCTTCCAACACCTATGAATCCGCCACTGGGGCCTGACGGCAAACCCATTACCCCTGACATGCTGGCGCCTGTGTTCCCAATGAACCTGATTGAGCAGGAAGTGAGCCAGGAACGCTGGATTGACATTCCTGAAGGTATCAGGCAGATACTTGTGCAATGGAGACCGAGCCCGCTGATTCGCGCCTATGAACTTGAAGAGGCACTTGGCACTCCTGCAAAGATTTTCTACAAGAATGAAGGCGTATCACCCGCAGGAAGCCATAAACCCAATACAGCGGTGGCACAGGCCTGGTACAACAAGGAGTTTGGCATCAAAAAACTCACAACTGAAACCGGTGCCGGCCAGTGGGGCTCAGCACTTTCATATGCCTGTGCACAACTTGGGGGTATTGAATGCAAAGTGTTCATGGTACGCGTCAGCTTTGATCAGAAACCATTCCGTAAGATGATGATGCAAACCTGGGGCGGAACTTGCATTGCAAGTCCCAGTACCGAAACCCAGGCCGGAAGGAATATCCTGGAGAAATATCCCGATACACCCGGAAGCCTTGGCATTGCCATATCAGAAGCAATTGAAGCAGCTGTATCCGACTCAACGGGACAGACCCGCTATTCGCTGGGCTCAGTACTGAACCATGTGATGCTCCACCAGACAATCATCGGGCTTGAGGCAAAACAACAGCTGGCTAAGGTGGGCATTAAAAATCCCGATGTGGTAATCGGCTGCTGCGGAGGTGGCAGTAACTTTGCAGGTATTTCATTCCCGTTCATGTATGAAAAAATACACGGAGCCGACATACAGATTATTGGTGCAGAGCCATTCAGCTGCCCTACACTTACAAAGGCGCCATTTATTTATGACCACGGCGATGTGGCAAGAATGACACCACTGCTGCCCATGTACAGCCTTGGCCATTCATTCATCCCTGCACCTATCCATGCCGGCGGATTGCGTTACCATGGAATGGCACCGCTGGTGAGCGCGGCATTGCGTGACGGACTAATGGAAGCACAGGCCATTCACCAGAGTGAATGTTTTGAAGCAGGATTGCTTTTTTCAAAAACTGAAGGCATCATACCTGCCCCGGAAACAACACATGCCATTGCATCGGCTATACGTGAAGCCAAAAAAGCCAGGGAAGAAGGCAAGGAAAAAGTTATCCTGTTTAACTTCAGCGGACACGGACTGATGGATCTTGTAGGATATGACAAGTACCTGTCGGGTATGCTGTCAGATTATGAATACCCGGAATCGGAGATTGCCAAAAACCTCAGGGAGGTGGAAGGCTATCCGCTCCCGAAATAATATTTGATGTTTTTAACCCTGAAAGGGAACGATATCTGATGATCATGCCATCATGAAGGTGGCATGATCTTTTTTAGAAAAAAGTAAAAATAAGCTCATCTGTAGCCTGCCATCCCGCGTCTTCCAATGTTTGACCGATACTTCCGTAAAAATGCCTTTGCCCTTTCAGCAGTAAAGAAAGATCCTGTTTTACAATCTCAGGGAAATAATTCCCCGAAATATGAGCCTCAACCACATATCCTTTCTCTACCGTCAACTCCACACCCAGCTTTTTGCCTTCAACCACTCTTTCATTCCGGCAGATATAAGCGGGTGAATACCCGAAGTTCCATTCCCATGTACTGAACTTTTCAACGGCAAGCTGATGTACAGCTGCCATATCAGCCTCATTCAGCTCATATACCGTACTTCCCGGCATCCTGAGATGAAAATCCATGAGAAATGAGATGAACCCTCCCAGATCCATCGGTTTTTTCAAAAGAGGACGGATATTTGTCACCACACTCCGGTTCGACTGCACAGCCTTGCCCTGGTATTTCCCCGGTATGACCTTTATCGACTGCCCCAGTGTTTCAAGGTTCGAATCAAATAACAAGGTGCCATGATGCAGTACCCTGTTTTTAAAGATATGTTCTGCATTACCTGATATTTTCTTATCACCTGCAAGCAGATCATTCCGTCCTGAAGTGACAGCCTGCACCTCCAGCTCACCAAGTGCATCGATGACGGGCTGCACAAAACGCCTGAAACTTATCTCGGAAGGGCCTGACACATTTTTAATGAAGGCAAAGTTTACATTTCCCTCATCATGAAAAACAGTTCCGCCGCCCGATATCCTCCTGGCAACTGTAATGTGATGGTGATGAACATAGGGGTAATTAATCTCGGCCATCGCATTCTGATGTTTACCAACCACCACTGCATTTTTACTCTGCCACAGCATGAAAATATCACCGGCAAAATTTTTCAGAAGGTACTCCTCGGCAGCAAGACAGAAAAAAGGATCCTCATTTTTCAGTTGGATACAAAGCATAAAAGTCAATTGATTGTACAAACAGCAAACTGCAAATATCAGAAAAATCAGTGGAAGTACACTGCAGCTGTTATGGCAACCTGTTATTCAGCCTTCAGGATTGCAGTGTTACAGTCCGATGATGATCCCAATCGTCGGAAGCACAGTCCCCGAAGTATTTCTCACCCTGCGCAGCTGATAACGTGTACCTCCGTCGGTTAAAATAAAATTTCCTGCATCATCAGTTTCCCTCACGATGATATCCTGCTGTTCAGCCTGAAAGTTATAGAGGTTCTGTACATCGATATAAAACCTGGCAGTCAGTTTCTCGAGGTAGAATGACTTGTCGATTCTCAGGTCAAGCTGATGGAAGGGACTAAACCTTTCAGCATTGAGACGGGTAAAATCGAAATAGGGACTGCCCGTCAGGTTCCATGCCTGAACAAGTGAACTTCTCTCCAGATCATAAGGGGTATACGGCAGGCCACCTACAAAGCGCCACCTCCCTCCTATCCGCCAGTCCCTGCCCAGTTCAGTTGTCGAAGTAATATTCAGCAGATGCCTTGAGTCCCATCCTGTAGGGATGTACCTGTCGGATGCGTTTTTGAACTCACTTCTGACAAGTGTATAGGAAAGGTTCAGGTTAAAACCACCGGGGGCATTTACCCTTGCCTGGAATTCGGCACCATATGCCCGGCCTTCCGATTGTGAAATCACTTCCTCATCGCCGATTACCCCGAAATCGGCTCCCTTGTTAGCAAGACTTATCCTGTCTTTCACCGAAAACGGATAGTTGCTGTAATCTTTCAGAAAACCTTCCAGTGTAAAAAGGACCGACTGCCGGGGCCTGAATTCAAGTCCCCCAATCAGGTGGTCGGCCGAAATATATGTCAGGTTATTATCCCTGTTGACAAGCCTGCCATCCTGCTGAAACCCGAGGGTTGTATATGGCGGCAGCTGGAAGTAGCGGCCGGTATTGAAGTTCAGGCTCCACCGGGGTGCAAAAGTATAGGAGGCCGAGAAGCGTGGTGAGATCTGCTCCGGCATGTTGTTCATGCTCCCTGAATAGTTGTTGGCATCGGCCCTCACACCAAGTGAAAGCACCAGCCTGTCGGCAAACAGGTTCCGGCTTGCCTGCGCAAATAAACCCCATTTGATTATATCCAGTGAAGTATTGTAATCCACTTCCACAATGCCATCGCCGTAAAATCTTCTTTGCTGTGTTTCATTTGTATAGGTAACCAGGTCGAGGTTTGCCCCGAAATTAAGTTTGTAATCTCCAAACCTCGATGAATTTTCAACCCTGAGTTTATTTTCTGTTTCCTGTGAGGAATAATCAAGAATCTTATTCTCCTCCGAACTGTCATCATTGTCGAAGTACTTGTAGGCGCCATTGTTCAGGTGGCTCCTGCTCAGCACCACGGTCTGAAAACTGTTGCCGCTGTAATGGCGGTAAACTGCACCAAGTGTATAATTCCACTGCTCATTTACCGGAATCTGGCTCAGGATGAAACTTTGCTGCTCATCGGGGTCTTCTATTTCCAGGTTCAGGTCGAATACATCGAATGCTCCCAAACCGATGAGTGTAATCTCATTTTTTCTGTCGATTCGCGACCGCACCTTGAACTGCATATCGGTAAAATTGGGCAAAAAAGGAAGCTCAAGCACACTGAACAGGAACTGCAGGTACGACCGCCGGGCAGAAAAAACAAAGGTCGTTTTTTCTCCAAGAGGACCGTCAAAGGTAGCAGCCACCTCCGATGCTCCGAGGGTTCCCTGGAACTTCAGCTTGTCTCTGTTCCCGTCGATCTGGAAAAACTCGAGGACTCCGCTCAGGGCATTGCCCCTGTTGGCAGGAAAAGCTCCTGAATAATAATTGACTTCACGCAGAAAATCGGCATTGATGATTCCCACTGGTCCGCCCGATGCCCCCTGTGTGGCAAAATGGTTGATAAAAGGCACTTCTACCCCGTCGAGGTAGAACCGGCTTTCGGAAGGACCACCCCCGCGGATAATCACATCATTCCGGTATGCCGGAGTCGACTGCACCCCCGGAAATGACTGGATGACCTTTGAGATATCGCGGTTGGCACCCGGGCTTTTTTCTATTTCACCAATGCCAATGCTGCGCAGCGACACCGGACTTTCCTCGGTTTTGCGAAAAGGTGACACAGTTACCGTAACCTCCCCAAGCTGCTCTTTCTGCTCTTCCAGCCTGATCTCAACCGTGTTTGTACGGGCCGCACTGACTTCCACCTCCGATGAAATTGCCCTTCGGTAACCTACAAATGAGGCTTCCACACGAATAAATCCGGGCTGTATGCCTGTAATGATGAAATTGCCGTCAATGTCAGTGACCGTGCCGGTTGAAGTTCCCGAAATGATTACATTCACAAAGGGAAGCGGTTCATTGCTCACTGCATCCACAACCCTTCCCCTGAGAGAAGCTGTCTGGCCCAAAACCATCAGTGGAAACATTATGCTGACAAATAGTATGTAGTATCTTTTCATTGTTAAATGTATCAGGATAATTTAGCGGAAACGGACAATAACCTTATGAGCTATTTCCTTCGCAGTGGTGAAGGTTGAAAGGTCGGTATAAAGCTCACCATCGGCACCCAACGGGTGGCTGTGCCCGATTGGATTCAGATGATATTCCTTTTCTTTCTTTTCAGGTTCAATTGTCACAGCATAAACAAGTGCCGGCTGCAGCGAACCCAGGTAATTCATATCACCTGGAAATTTATTATTCGTCCAGAATTCATTGGCATCCCATGCCTGGTTGATTTCAAGCAATAACCTGAACTTTCTGCCGGCATTGATGCTGGTTGCGGTTTCAAGAAGAAAATCGCCGTGTGGTGTAGCCGAAGTCAGTGCATCGGGAACTTCCGTTTCATGTGAAGGAATGTACAGCCCGTCGGGTGCCTTTATATTTCTTTGATGCGCCCAGTAAGGCAGGGTTGCAGGCCGGCGGACATCTCCGGGTTCATTCTTCCACTTACCCGGGGCAAGTTCTCCGTACCTGAACCTTCCTTTGGCCACATACCCGCTCACATAAAGTGTTTCTATATAATTACCTTCCATATCTTCAACCCATATCGCAAATGACGGATGATTGAATGCCTTACCCTTCTGAAACTCAATCTCCAGCTGAACAGCAGCATTCTCCGGTGCAGTGCGTATGATAACCTTTTCCGTATCCATCCCCCTTGGGGAAGCACATCCTGCCATCAGCAAAATAAGCAGGAGTGATTTTGAGCAAAACAACATATGATTTTAAGTTTAATCTATTTTTGTTTAATTTTTTATTCCTATTGATAAACAGGCAAAAATAAAAAAAGTTTTTGAATGACAGAATTATTTAAATTAGCATCAAAATTTGCCAGAATGAGGGTTGTCATACAAAAAGTTTCAGAAGCTAAGGTAAAGACAGAAGGAAGGGAAGTTTCCTCCATAGGAAGGGGTTTGCTGGTTTTGCTTGGGATTGAAGATGCCGATAACGATGATGACATTGCATGGCTGACAAAGAAAATTGTCCGGCTCAGGTTGTTCAACGACGAAGATGATGTCATGAACCTTTCAGTAACCGATGTGGGCGGCGAAGTAATGGTTGTAAGCCAGTTTACGCTGCATGCCAGCACAAAAAAAGGAAACCGTCCTTCGTATATCCGTGCTTCAAGGCCTGATTTTGCCGTTCCCATGTACCAAAAGTTTCTTCAGAAAATGGAAGAAGCACTGGGCAGAAAGGTGGCTGCCGGAATTTTCGGGGCCATGATGGAAGTTTCACTAGTAAATGACGGCCCTGTTACGATCATCATCGATTCAAAACAAAAGGATTTTTAAAAATGGAAACACGCAGCATCACCCTGGCAGAAGCCCAGCAAAAAGTGGATGAGTGGATAAATACGATTGGAGTCAGGTATTTCAGCGAACTCACAAATATGGCAATCCTTACCGAAGAAGTAGGAGAACTGGCTCGCATCATTGCCCGGAAATATGGCGATCAGTCGTTCAAAAAGCACGAAGAATCATACAACCTTGCCGATGAAATGGCCGATGTGCTATGGGTGCTTATATGCCTGGCAAACCAGACTGGCGTTGATCTTGAAGATGCTTTTCACAGGAACCTGGAGAAAAAAACTATCCGCGACAAGGACCGGCATCAGAACAATGAAAAGCTGAGGCCATAAACCTTAAGCAGCTATTTCTTTCTTGTGGTAATAAAATTCATCAGGTCAATCAGAGAATTACGGGCCTCACTTTCGGGAAATTCCATGAGCGCACCCACTGCCTTATCTTTGAAAGCATTCATCTTTTCAGTGGCATAATCAATCCCCCCCTTTTCGCCCACAAGCTGAATAAGTTCCTCCACCACTGCAGTGTGGTTATTTTTGCGCCTGATAAGGCCCAGAATCCTTTTCCTTTCGGCAGCATCCGAATTTTTAATCACATACAGCAATGGCAGGGTAATTTTCTTCTCCTTGATGTCATTGCCTGTGGGTTTACCTATCAACCCCTTTGCCTGGTAATCGAAAATGTCGTCTTTTATCTGGAAAGCGATGCCTGCATCCTGGCCTATGCGGTACATTTTTTCGGGGATTTCCGGATCATCGGTAACTGATGCAGCACCAATGGCCATACTGGTAGCGATAAGTGAAGCTGTTTTTTTCCTGATAATTTCGAAATAAGTCTCCTCATCGATATCCAGCTTCCTGCTCTTTTTGATTTGCAGGATTTCTCCTTCACTCATATCCTGGACAGCCCTTGAAATCAGGTGCAGAAAATTGTACTTCTTATGTTCAAGCTGCAAAAGCAGTCCCTTGGCAAGGATGTAATCGCCCACCAGCACTGCCAGTTTATTCCGCCACAGGGCATTTATTGAAAAGGTCCCCCGCCTTTCGTATGATTCATCAACCACATCGTCGTGTACAAGGGTAGCCGAATGGAGCAGTTCAACCGAACATGCGGCCAGCTGGGAAAATTCATTGGGTATGCCATGCAGCCTGGCCGACAGAAAAACAAACATCGGCCTGATTTGCTTGCCCTTGCTCCGGTATAAAAAATTCAGAATCGTGCCCAGAAGCGGAACATCGCTCTTTAATGAATTTTTGAAGTATGGCTCAAAAAGCTCCAGCTCCTTCTCTATGGGAAGTCGGATTTCTTTAATATTTGTCATGAAAGTTCCCTGTAGTTCCTATTTATAAACGAACATAGAACAAATAAGTTAAAATTCTGAAAAAATCACAAAAAAAAACTGCCCGAAACTGTGGATATACTAAAACAATTTAAATTTCACTGATTGAAAGGCTTAAATTTTAAATATTTATATATTTGCATAATTATTAAAACTCTTAAGATGTCCGATATCAAAGTGCTTGACCTCAACCGCCTCGAATTAGCAGCAAGTATGCTGAAAGCAATTGCACATCCAATGCGGATAGCCATCCTTAAACACCTGGAAGGAGGGAAGCGGCTTAAAGTTACTGAAATCCACGAGCTTTTGGGAATCGAACAGTCGACAACCTCTCATCATCTGGGAATTTTAAGGGACAAGGGCGTATTATGTTCGAAACGTGATGGCAAGAACACATATTATTATCTGAAATATGATATCCTGTCACAGATAGTTGATTGTCTTGAAACATGTACATGCGAATGACATACAAACAGCCGGTCAGATGACCGGCTTTTTCATTATATATCAAATACGCAGTCTTAAAAGCCCGCTCACAAAAAACAAACCTCAGGGAACAGGTATTTCATTTCCCGGCCACAGGCCATGAACATGTGACGCTGCATCCACCGGGGTTATGGGGTGTAGTAGATTGGTCCTTCAATGCCAAGAGGTATTCCGGCCCAAATCCACAGCAGCAGCATGGGTATCCTGACAAGTGCAAATGCAATGGAGAAAGGAAGCATCATTGAAATAAGTGTACCTATGCCAACATCCTTAACATATTTTTGTGCAAACACAATAACCAGGGGGAAGTATGGCAGCAACGGAGTAAGGATGTTTGAATATGAATCGCCGATACGGTAGGCCGCCTGGGTGGTCTCAGGCGAATATCCCATCAGCATGAGCATGGGTACAAAAATGGGAGCCAGCAGCGCCCATTTGGCCGATGCACTGCCCATAACAAGGTTTACCAGCGAAGCCACAATAATAAAGGCAACCAGTAATGGTCCTCCTGTAAAACCTATGGCATTCAGTCCGTCGGATCCTTTTACAGCCAGTACGCTGCCCAGGTTCGACCAGTTGAAATAGGCAACAAACTGTGCCGCCACAAATGCAATAACAATATACATCCCCATTGTCGACATGCTTTTGGCAGTCATTGTGGTAACATCCTTGTCTGATTTGATAGTCTTTGCTACGATACCGTAAACAAGCCCGGCCACAAAGAAAGTGATGAACATGATTGGCACAAGTGAATCATAAAAAGGCCTTAAACTGCGTGTGCCGGTATTGGGATCGATATCGCCCCTGAGCAGACCGTTTTCAGGAATAATTGTCATCATAAACAGGCCCAGAACGGCAACAGTGGCGGCACCCGACCATTTGAGGGCCTTCACTTCACGGCGGGTGATTGGTGATTCCTCTTCAATGACAATATCAGCTGCAGGCTTATATGCCCCCAGCCTTGGTACAAGTATTTTCTCGGTTATCCATGTTCCTGCCAGTCCGACAAAAGGAACAGAGGCAGCCATCAGGTAATAATTTGATAGGGGGTTAACCGTATATCCGGGATCAATAATCTGAGCGGCAGGCTCTGTGAAAGCAGCAATCATGGGGTCGAGGCCGGTAGGCAGGAAATTGGCCCCGAAACCTCCCGACACACCGGCAAATGCTGCACCGATTCCTGCCAGCGGGTGGCGCCCCATCCCAAGGAATATGGCCCCGCCAAGCGGAATCAGTACCACATAACCGGCATCGGCAGCCACTGAACTTGCCATCCCGGCAACAACAATTGAAAAGGTTATGATTGATTTGGGCACCTTCGATACAAAAAGCCGCAGTGCCACAGAAATCATTCCGGTATATTCAGCAACGCCTATACCCAGCATCACCACAAGAACCAGTCCCAGTGGCGGGAAGGTTGCAAAGGTTGATACCATCCGGGTAAAGATCATCTGTACACCCTCACGCGACAGGATCATCTGTACACCCTCACGCGACAGCAGGTTTACAACCTGAATCGTGTCAACCGGACGGCCATCAGGACCAGTCAGTCCGGCTGCCTTTCCCGGATGTTCAACACTTACCCCGCCAAACATCCACGAGAGCAGCAGGGTGATAAACATCAGGATGACGAACAATGTGACAGGTTGCGGAAGCTTGTTTCCAACAACTTCCACCTTATCGAGCATCCTTTTAAAAATCCCATTCTTTTCAGCCTCTTTATTCATCTTCGTTATCAGATTAATCAACTTCCGGAAGAAGTTACTCCCGGATAACATACTCCTTAATGATGTATAGAATTAGGCTGATGTGCTAGTGCAAGGCGCAAAAAACGATTTTTTTCTGAACCTGCAAAACAAACTGAAAAAAATCATCCTGTATTTAACTGATACAGTATTAATTTAATAAACCTTAATTTCCGGAGGCCACAAAGCAATTCCACCCTTTGATTATAAAAAATTCTTTCTGGTTTTCTGCCTCTGAATAATCTGCATAATGGCCTGTCCTTACCTTATACATACCATCTTCAAAAATGATAAACCCCGCATTGTCAAACCTCTCCTCTAAACTTTTCAGCAGTTCAAGTGCATTCTGCTGAACTGCAAATGCACCAAGCTGAACTGAATAATATACAGTACCTGTTTCCTGCCCCGGTAAACCGCCGGTATCATTTTGTTTATGGAGTTCCAAATCCGGGGTACTCTGGTTTCCTATGGAATGTGTATCCTGCTCCTTCACCAGGGTCAGCAAACTATCCTGGCTGACCGGAACAGACGTTTCTGCCCTGTCTTTGCTGTCGGAAAGGGTGAACTCCAAATCATAGATAATGTCACCGTAGAAATCAGGTTTAATGTGAAAATCTATTCTTTCAGGATAAGCACTCCAGTTCAGCCGGGCAACCTGTGCCGAATCCACCCGCGCATAATAATCGCCCGGAGCCAGTCCGAGCCAGGTAAACCCTCCGTCTCTTTCGGTCATCTGACTGGTTACCAGGCTGCCCGATTGGGTGTAGATATTTACAAGAATGCGCCCCTGTCCTCTGGTACCCTTTTCATTTTTCAGGTATACCCACCCGTTAACCTCTCCCATTGGCTTAACAGGAATGTCAATTTTCCTGAACTGGTTGGGGTCGACGTACACCCGGATGTTTTTATGTTCTATCCTGTAGGAAATCTGGCTCAAACCCTTGTCGTCGAGCGTGAGCAAATAACTGGTGTAGGGCTCCAGTCCGGTAATCCTGATGATGGAATCTTTTGCCTCCTTAATAATGCGTCCTCCGTTCATCCGCACTGAGACCCCCTCGGCCACAGGCTCGCCATCGTCCCTCACCCCGTTGTGGTTGATGTCGATGAAAGGCAGGACAGACACCCCGCTGCGTCCGGTAGAGGAACGGTTATCGGCATGGACATAACCTTTTCCGCTGCCAAAGGCAAAACTACCCTGTGCTCCCTGTGTGGAGGAAATTTCATAATTTGATATCCTTGTTGACAGATTCACCTGGGAAAATGAAAAGTCCCACCGGAACGAGAAGTTGATGCTTCGGTAATCCGACCTGAAATTTTCTTCGCCCATCACCGAAATATATCCCTGCCGTGAAATCCGTTTTTCAAGCTCTGCCCTGACTGATGTCACCGCCGAATTTGTAATGTCAAACTGTCCCTGGGGCCTGAATGTAAAACCCTGACGCATGCGCACCCCCAGCCCGAGGTTTCCATAGATGAAGGGGTCACGACCGGTGAGCCAGTTGGCGTATGCACTCATGTTGGCATTGAATTTTCCCCGGAAGGTGGATAAAGTGATGTCGGCTGAATTATAAGTCAGCATTTCATAAACATTCTGACGGTACGACATCCGCGAATAGCCGTTAAACCCCGGCGCACGCACTGGAAGTGAAAGTGTTGCCTTCCTTTCTTCGAGGTAACTGAGCCTGACAGCCTCCTGCCCCGGGGTGTAATATGCATATTCAACTTCAAGAGAAGGGCCCGATGGCAACCGGTAACTTGCCAGCCCCTTTGTCCTGACATCCTTTGCATATTCACCTGTAAGCATCAGGTTGCGTATTGGTGTGACCGATGCAGTGAGAAAAGGAATGCCTGTTCCAGTAGTAATTGAAGAAAGGTATTCGTACCCGCCTCCCAGGGTCAGGAACCTGTTGAGCCCGTACATGGCTTCTGCCCGTCCGAACCGTGAATGTGAACCGTCGAGCACAATTCCTGAACTGACGGTATATTCCAGTTCCCCCGGGGGTAAGAAGTTAAACGGGATATTCAGGAATTGCTCCCTGATGCGTTCTTCCCCGTAGGGCCCGTAGAACTTCAGCATCACCTGTGAAGTACCGTATACCAGTGGTACATTGAAGCTGTAAAACCCCGTTGCATCAGCAGTCTGGTAATCCACAATCACATTGTTGACATACAGTTCAACAGTCCATCCAGGTTCAGTAAAATCGTTTATTGTATATTCTCCGAATGAGCGGCGGTAGGTGGTACGTGCATTGGTGGCGCTGATACCCACCACCGGATCATAAATGGAGGATATTCCCGACGCCATAATTCTGCCGATCCTTACCTGCCTGATGGCTTTCGGAAGGTTATTGGCCCAGCGCCAGTAATATTGCTGGTTGCGGTGGTTTAATCCCTCACGGGTGGAATACTGAAACAGCAGGTTGGTTTCACCGCCCAAAAGCTCTGCTCCGGTGGCCAGCCATAACCTTGTGTCGTTAATATTTCTGGTGCTTTGTGTTGAGGTAACGGCCCAGTCGGCCATTCCGAACCGGGCAATATGGTACTCCCGGTGCAGGGTGGTATCGGCTTCCACCTCCCCCCTTAACTGCTCAATATTTTTCCTGAACTGCTTCAAACGCATTTCCCTGATGACCGGCAACTCAAAACCGGGCTTGATTTCAACGGAAAGACCACGGAAATTGAACCGGCAATCGAGGCCAAAAATCTCACCAAACAGCAAATGATCGAGATAAAGTGCAGTTTCAGTCTTAATTAACCTGTTTGCTCCGACAGCAAATTTCTGCCCGTCAAAAATGATTATTTTATGCTGGTTGTCGATGAGGTAACGCTTTTCTTCGCTTACAATAAAACCACTCAGTGAATCGAGTGTAGCAGATGGTTCCGCTTTCAGCTGCAAAAAATGAAACAAATCGGCAACAGGCAACAACAGCATTCCGGAATCGTAAATATAAATCGGATTGAAAGTAGCAGCCCCCACCCCCTGTACCCTGACGGTCACAGGGATTTCCTCCATATCCTCGTTCTGCGGATAAGCTTTCTTACTCAAACCAGAGGTAAAAAGGAGAATCAACAGGATTACCCTGAGAAGCAGATGAAAATTGCCTGTGGCTGAAAAAGTATGGTTAAATTCCACTAAAGGCAGTTGCTTGTTCATCTAAATAAAATATGGAAGATTACTCCCTGATAAATGTGACTGCAAAATTCCCTTGATAATTACCAGGCTTGTTAATCTGTGAATTCTGAACGTTTAATGTGGCACCTATTTTTACATCATAAGTTGCATTGCCACTTGTTGTCACAAAGGAGTTCCCTGGTCGGTCGGAAATGAAATTCGTAATTGTCATTGTTTCACTGCCCCCTGAACGGACAAGCTGAGCAGATGTTGGTAAATTAATGTTTACTATCATTTTGTTTCCCTGTATCCTAAGTCTGATAACAGCTGCTGAAAAGGAGGAAACCAATCCTGTTACAGTTCCTGTTACAATACGGTTATGATTGGGAGAAATCACGATTGTCCCTCCGGTATCACCCGTTGCAAAACTACCAAAACTCATATCCTGTACTTCAAGCACTTCCACTCTGTCTTGTGCCTTCAGTGGCTCAAACCAGAAAACGAATAATAATATCGTCATGATAAATATCCCGGAGCCAGGAATATCTGACACTGCTTTCGTATTAATCATCGGCATCGTATCTCAGTTTAGCATAAGTACCTGCTCATCGTACACTTCAGGTTTTGCCTCATTCGAACTTGTAAAGCGCACAATGAGCTTGCCCTTACTCAGATCAATTCCCCCGGGCACCGTAAGCGGCATCGAGAACCGGCGCAGGGTGTTCGGTGTGTAGACGGCAATGCCCCTTACCAATCCAACATTTACAGGCGCTGCACCCGGTGCGGTAAAATCGGCTGTCAGGTCGCCATAGACCGACTTCCTGCCTTCCCTGTTCAGGGTTGTGTGAAGCACCATCTGGTTATCGGCTGTTTTCTCTAATTTTACATCGCTCAGCGAAAGCGAAACCTGCAAATCGCCAATACGCACAATCACCGGTATGGATATGCCGAAAATGGGTGTAAGCCTGATGCCGATGGCGGTGGTATCGGTCAATGCTTCTTCCTCCCCCAGGGGCTTTTCATCGGGGACGGCCCTGAAATAGATGTGCGAGCGGTATTCCCCGTCTGCCATGTTGGGAAGCCTGCGGAGCTGCATCCGCACCACCTGCGACTCGCCCGGGGCAAGTTCAACGGAACGCGGGAAAAAACGCAGTACCGGGTCGGCAAACATTTGTCCCGGTCTGGGCTCAGTAATTTCCTCAAAGCTCCCATCCTCGGTCATGTGGTACTGCAAAAACGAGATGGAGTAGAAGGCTGTTTCCTGTCCCGTATTGGCAAGGGTAATCTCCTCTATCTGCTTGTTGCCTTCAAACACCACCCGCCGGGGGGTAACGAGCAAATCGCCCTGTGCAACCGAAAACAAAGGCAGCAATGCCACCAGCGAAAGGAGTAAAAACTTGATATTACTATTGAAAATCAGCCTTTGGGGTTGCTTTATGCTGAATGAAATAACAGTTGATTTCATGGTTGAATTTTGGTCCAAAACTACATTTTTTTGCCGGAAAACAAAGGAAATCACATAAAAAGGGAAACCTCATGCGTTGTTAAACAATGGTAAAAAAACTAATTGTAGGCGAATGTCAACTCAAAGGTCCCGGTATACATGCCAACAGGGTTCTCCTCCATGCTGCCGACATTCAGGGTTGCGCCAATGCTAACCACCCGCGAACCGTCGGTTAAGCGTGCTGCGTCACCTGAAGGCGGGTCGGAGATCCATCCGTTCACCTGCATGGTGTTGCCTGTCTGCCGGTGTACTAGCACTGTTTCTTCACCGGGAAGGCTGATTGTAAATGAGGCGCCCGGTGAGCCTGTGACGACAAACCGTGCCGGACTGTGCATTCCCCCGGCAGTGGTTACCGTGCCGCGCACGCTCCTTAGCCCGTCGGGGGAAATGATGATTGCCCCCCCGCTGCTGCCTGTGGTGAACCTGCCAAAGTTCAGCGGCTCCTCTTCACTGGCTGCCAGCGCTTCAATCACCTCGGCAAAAGCCTGTGCCGAAATGGAAGACTGAGCTTTTACAAATCCAGTTATGAAAAGGAACAATATTATTATCGGAATAGATTCACGATTCATTTTAAAAAATTCTGAGGTGGATCGAAATGAGTAAAAAAAAGGGCAACCGAAGCCGCCCTTCATGTTAGAAATTCTTTAGTTAGTTGTAATTTACTGTTACTGCATATTGTCCACTATAGGTGCCTGATGATTGAGATGCTTTAACAACCAGCGTAGCTCCGATTTGAATAGTTTGTTTTCCAGAATCATCCAATTTTCCTGTGGCACCAGGATCTGACTTAAATGTTTTAACATCCATTGAATTTCCGCCGCTGGTGGTCAATGTAGTTTCTCCATCCGAAGGCAATGTTATTGAATAGGTATGTCCTTCAGCACCTGTAACTTCGAATGTTCCTTGCTGTCCTGCATCGTTTGTATATAAAGTGGCATTACCTTCTACTGTTCTTCCCCCACCTGTAGCTATAACTACTTTACTTTCACTTGAACCAGCAGCGATGGAACCAAAGCTCAGTATATTTTTTGCTGTAATAGAAATAGGGGTGATGATTGTTGCAGAAGCTGTTCCATTGGCAGTAGACTGTGCATTTACATTTTTCGTTGCAACTGCTACTACAAAAAGGCTTACAAATAAGATAACTAAATTTTTCATGATAACGTGGTTTTTTTAATGTTTATAAATTTCGTCCATTTTTCTGTGCCACGCCATTTTCAATAGATGTGCCTAAAAATTACACGACTGATTTTCAACAGTTTACATTTGTGCCAAAATCCCGGAATGTCTCTGTCTGGGACAATCTATCCCTGAAATGGAAAAACAGGTCATGATTATAGCCTGCAGGCAGATACAAAATGGAGAAGTGCGGGGTGGTAAAACCTTCAATTGTACATAATTACAACACGATAACCGCCGCTGAAAATGCCGTTCCTGTTCTCAGGGGTAATTTCACGGGGTATGCCCTTTAATGTGTACTTTTTTTCTTCAGGAATGCTTTTTGGGTCATCATCCATGCAAACCGGACATGCGTAAGCATCAAAAGAAAGGATTTCGTGGCTGGCTGTCAAAAGATTGCCAAATACCACGGCAACATCAACATTCATATGCTGGTTGCCCCTGATTCTGATTTCAGCAAATACATATTCATCATGACTGCCCATGCCGCCCGATGACAGATTATGGCTGTTGTACGCTGTTGGTGATATGGCAACGGGTTCAACAATTTCAGCGAACACATGCCCGGTTGCCTTCACCTGTGCATATAAAGGATTATCAAACATAATAAATATGACAATCAGGATGATACCACAGGAAATACCCCTGAAAAACCGGGCTATAAGTTTCCGGCTCTTCTTGTATAAAATCCTGTATGAAAGGTCGCTTATCACAATTCCAGTCAATTACTTATGTACTCTTTGCAGGTATCCTTGTAAAGTTATAATTAATTTAAATACGCACATGGGCAAAATGATGGAAACATGGGTAAAAAAGTCTGATTCCCAAGGTTAAAAAAACTTACATGCACCATCCGGAATGCCGATATCGTACATCAGGCAAATGCTGATTTTTATATAACCCGCTTTTTGCACTGACCCGGATGACTTGAAAAGAATGGCATAATGTCTCACCCATGGCATATATTTTCTTATTTTTGGACAACTATAATCGATACCTGCTTTATGAAACTGAAGAACCTGATCCGCGTTTCCCTCCCTGCACTTATTTTCGTAATCCTGTTGTCAGTATCAGGATGCAGGGACCAGGCCCCCGATGAGTTGCCCAACATCTTATGGCTCACAAGCGAAGACAACAGTCCCATGCTGGGCTGTTACGGCGACACGTTTGCCACTACACCCAATCTCGACCGACTGGCCTCGGAAGGTTTTCTCTATACCCATGCCTATGCCAATGCACCGGTGTGTGCACCTGCACGCAATACAATTATTACAGGCATCTATGCCACCTCGGGAGGGAACCAGCACATGCGCAGCCGGTACCTGAAGTCGGAAACAGTGAGGACCTACGCAGAATACCTTCGGGAAGCAGGATATTACTGTACAAACAATGTCAAAACCGATTACAATACCCCATCGATCGAACCGGATCAGATATGGGACGAAAACAGCCGCGATGCCCACTACAAAAACAGGGCACCCGGCCAGCCTTTCTTTGCCATTTTCAACACCACCATCACCCATGAAAGCAGCCTGCATGACTCGATACCCGATGAAAAGCTCAGGCATTCACCCGGTGAAGTCCCCATCCCGCCCTACCATCCGTCCACCCCGGCAGTGAAGCACGACTGGGCACAGTATTACGACAAGGTTGAAGATATGGATGCCTGGGTAGGTGAAAAACTCAGGGAGCTGGAGGAAGCCGGCCTTGCTGAAAATACAATTGTATTCTATTATGGCGACCACGGCGGGGTGCTTGCCCGAAGCAAACGTTATGTATATGAAACAGGCACCCGCGTTCCTTTTATTATACGCATTCCCGAAAAATACAAACATCTGTACCCCGTTAAAGGCCCCGGTGAAAAAGTCAGCCGCCTGATCAGCTTTGTTGATCTTGCCCCTACCCTGCTCAGCATCGCAGGCATCCGTATTCCGCAATATATGCAGGGCCATGCCTTTTTGGGAAAACAAAAAACCGCTGACCCCCAATATGCCTATATGTTCAGGGGAAGAATGGATGAGCGGTACGACATGAGCCGGGCAGTCCGCGATCAGCAGTACAGGTACATCCGCAATTATATGCCCTTCAGGGTTTACGGGCAGCACCTCGAATACCTGTGGCGGGCGCCTTCCATCCGCTCGTGGGAACAGGCTTACCTGGAAGGCCGGTGCAATGCCCTGCAAAGGGCATTCTGGGAAACAAAACCTGCAGAGGAACTGTACGACACAGAAAACGACCCGTGGGAAATCAACAACCTGGCCTCCGATCCGGCTTATGCCGACATTTTACTGCGGATGCGGTCGGCCAACCGTGAGTGGGTCAGCAGGATCAGCGACAGCGGGTTTATTCCCGAAGCCGATTTGACGGCCCGGGCAGGCAACACTCCTGTTTATGATTACATGCGGGAGGGCAGCATAAAACCTGATGTCATCATAGATGCCGCGGAAATGGCCACCACGGGTAAGGCTGAAAACCTGCCTGCCCTTATAAAACTCCTGAACAACAGCGAAAGTGCTGTAAGGTACTGGGGAGCCACCGGACTGCTGATGCTGGGCCAGCAGGCGCAACCTGCAAGAGATCACCTCCTCGAAGCCCTGAATGACGAATCACCCAATGTGGTTACTGTAGCAGCCGAAGCATTGTATAACCTGGGAGAGAAAGAACCAGCAATCGATGCATTGCTGGGAGTGCTCAGCCATCCCAATCCGTTTGCCCGCTGCCATGCACTGAATGCCATCGACTGTACGCATGAAAATAGTCCTGCGGTGGTACAGGGCGTTATCGGGATGATTACTGAGATGCCCGAAATGAATACCGACCGTTATGACTTAAGGGCTGCAAGATGGCTGCTGGAAAAATGGAACCTGAACCCCATGGATTACAATCTGGAGTTTAACTGGTAAACACAACCTGCATTTTTATATATATTATATATGCAAACAGAAAAAGGAACCCGCAGGTTCCTTTTTCAACTAATCATTGTAAAGCAGATCAAAAACAATTATGAATTATGTCCGATGCATATATTAACATAAAACCCTCATTTTAGTTCAAAGTCAATTGTCCCGGCTCCCAGTTGCACGGTGTCAGTTCGCCTGTCTGGAACGCATCAAGAAGCCTGAGCACCTCTTTTACATTGCGGCCCACTTCAAGTCCGTTGACCGAAACGTGCTGGATTACTCCTTTAGGATCAACAATATATGTGGCCCGGTAGGCGATTTTATTTGTCTTTTCCAGGATTCCAAGTTCTTCAGACAATGATTTTGAAGTATCGGCAACCATAGGGAACTTCAGGTTTTTCAAACCAGGATGGCTGTTTCTCCAGGCCAGGTGCACATATTCCGAATCGATGGAAGCACCAAAAAGGTTTGCATTGCGTTTTGCAAACTCATCATAATAATCATTGAAGGCAGTTATTTCTGTCGGACACACAAAAGTAAAGTCAAGCGGCCACCAGAAAAAAACGCTCCACCTGCCGTTGTTCATATCATCACCTGTAACTGTACAGAATTCTTTTCCGGGTTCAACCGACACAACTGCCCTTTTCACAAAAGCCGGAAATTTGTCACCTACTGTTAGCATAATTTTTCCTTTAAAATGGTTATAGAATTTGTTATTTAGACTCGTTCAAAATTTCGGGGCAAAAGTAAAATAAGAACCACTGCCAATCAAATTGATTTTTTTTAACAATCATAGGACACGCTTATGGGAACCTGGTTTAATTAAGTGAAAATCAGCAGCTATTTCCATACAATATATAGAGAAACAGTACCATACAAATGATATTTTTCCTATATTTAAGCGCCCTCAGATGACGGGCATGTTTGAGGAATATCTGAATATAGTTATATTTAACCAATTTTTGGGACATAATAAATAGGAATAAAAAATACCTATCCAATTAAAACTTCGATTAATATGGAGAAAAATTCGAACAAAGGTGTTGTATCAAGGAGAGCATTCCTTGGAACGACAGCTGCTGCTGCAGCAGGTCTTACAATTGTACCGCGTCACGTAGTGGCCGGTTTGGGGCATAAAGCTCCGAGTGACAAACTGAACATCGTTGGTATTGGTGTTGGAGGTATGGGTTTTGCTAACCTGAAAAACCTGGAAGCTGAAAACATCGTCGGACTTTGCGATGTGGACTGGAAGTACACCGGCGGGAACGGCGTATTCGACCGTTATCCGAAAGCCAAGAAGTACAAAGACTGGCGCAGGATGTACGATGAGATGGGGAAAGATTTCGATGCAGTAGTGATTGCCACTGCCGACCATACCCATGCCATTACAGCTGCCCATGCAATGACAATGGGCAAGCACGTATATGTGCAAAAACCATTGACCCACTCGGTTTACGAATCACGCCTGTTGACAAAACTGGCTGAGAAGCACAGGGTGGCTACATCGATGGGTAACCAGGGTTCATCGGGTGAAGGTGTAAACCTGACAACCGAATGGCTGGCTAACGGTGAAATTGGTGAAGTAACAAAAGTAGAAGCATTCACCGACCGTCCGATCTGGCCACAGGGCCTGAACACTCCTGAAGCAGGACATTGGGTACCTGACACCCTCGACTGGGATCTGTTCGTAGGACCGGCAAAAATGCGTCCATTCAATGAAATTTATCACCCATGGAACTGGCGCGGCTGGTGGGACTATGGTACAGGTGCCCTTGGTGATATGGCCTGCCATATTCTGCACCCGGTATTCATTGGCCTTGAGTTGGGTTACCCGATTCATGCACAGGGAAGTTCAAGCTTGCTGCTGAACGACTGTGCCCCGGTATCGCAGTCAGTTAAAATGACATTCCCTGCCCGTAAGGCAAACCGTCCGTGGAAAGGCATGAAAAAAGGTGCCCAGTTCCCACAGGTTGATGTTCACTGGTATGATGGTGGCATCAAATGGAACCTTCCGAAAGGATGGCCGGCAGGTAAAAACCCGAATGACCAGGGTGGTGGTGTAATTTTCCACGGAACAAAAGACAGCCTGGTTTGTGGTTGCTATGGTGTAAACCCATGGTTGCTCTCGGGCCGCGTACCAAATGCTCCGAAATTCCGCCGCAGGATTGAAACCAGCCACGAAATGGACTGGGCCCGCGCATGTAAGGAATCTCCCGAAAACCGTGTTGAAACCGCTTCTGCTTTCCACGAAGCTGGACCGTTCAACGAAATGGTTGTAATGGGTGTACTTGCTGTCCGCCTGCAGTCACTGAACAAAGTTCTTGACTGGAACGGTGAGAAAATGGAATTCACAAACCTTGGCGACAGCGAAACTATCCGCACAGTTGTGAGAGATGGTTTTGAAATCAAAGACGGACACCCATCGTTCAGGAAAACCTGGACCGATCCGGTTCCTGCCAAAGAATTCGCACAGGAGCTTATCAGGCATACCTATCGTAAGCCCTGGAGCCTTCCCGATATGCCTGCATAACCAGGAAATCGTTATAAGACTTTTAACCGGAGGCTGTCATCTATGGCAGCCTCTTTTTTTTGCTTCTATTTTCCCCGCCGGACCCAGGCGGCAGCTCCGGCAGAAATTGGCTTAAACCAGAATTTATCATACCAAAGCCGTATTAAATTCAATCTAAATTCAATGTAAATTCAATTATAATTCAATTTAAAGTCAGTTTTAATTGAATTTACACTGACTTTAATATGAGTTTACAATGAGTTTAAATTGAATTTCTATTCCTACAGGGGTATCTGAAACCGGCAGGTTTCAATAAACGCTTCGCCAGTTTTCAGCCGTGCCCCCTGAAACAGCATTGCAGGGTGATGCCATAATCATGACAAGAAGCAGTATGTTTCTGATTTGGGTTGTTTTGCAGAAAACAGAGCCTTAAAAGTTTATATTGGTTTAAATATTGCAGGGAATCTTAATTTTTATCTAATTTGCATCCTACAGTTCAGCAGATGAACGTTATTAACAAATATGAATAAGAAACCTACAATGATTTCCCGCCGCGCCTTTATTGCAGGAGCAGCAACTGCTTCAGCCGCCATTACCGTATTGCCCCCGCATGTAATTGCAGGTCTTGGACATAAAGCACCAAGTGACAAGCTGAACATTGCCGGCATAGGGGTAGGCGGATATGGTTACATCAACCTGCGCAACCTGGAAACAGAAAATATTGTGGCGCTTTGCGATGTCGACTGGGATTTGGCCTCCAATACTTTTAAGCGGTGGCCCATGGCAAAGCAGCACAGGGATTACAGGGTGATGCTCGATCAGCAGAAAGATATCGATGCTGTTGTGATTGCCACGCCCGATCATTCGCATGCCTTGCCGGCAGTACTTGCAATGAGGCAGGGGAAACATGTATTTCTGCAGACTCCCCTTGCCCATACCATCTATGAGTCGCGTTTGCTGGCCGATACTGCCCTCCGGTATGGCGTTTCAACCCAGATGGGGAACCAGGGCAATTCGGGCGATGACATCCGCCGCATCTGCGAATGGGTTTGGGCAGGGGCAATTGGTGAAGTTACACATGCCGATGCCTGGACCAACAGGCCAACATGGCCCCAGTTTCTGAAATCGCCCGACAGGGGCAGGCGTGCACCGCGTAACCTTGAATGGGATTTGTTTGTGGGTCCGGCCTCTTGGGTTGATTACCACCCCGATTTTCATCCATGGCTTTGGAGGGCATGGTGGAACTTTGGCTCAGGTGCTCCCGGGGAAATGGGTCCGCATATCCTGGAACCCATATACAAGGCACTGATGCTGGGCCATCCCAAATCGGTTGAAGCCAGTTCATCACTTTTCAACGTTGATTCGATGCCCAATTCAGAACACATCAGGTATGAGTTCCCGCGGCGCGACAACCTCCCAAAGGTAGGCATGCCTGAGGTGACTGTCAGCTGGTACGACGGGGGATTGCTGCCTCCAAGGCCTGCTGAACTGAGAGACGGCGAAACGATGGGCGACGAAAACGGTGGCTGTATTTTCCATGGTACACGCGGAAAAATCATGTGCGGGACTTTCGGACAGAACCCTACCCTGCTGCCAACTTCGGAAATGCAGCACTTCCAGGAGCCACAGAAAACAATCAGGAGAATTTTCAATCCCATGGAAGGCGGACATGAACAGGACTGGGTAAGGGCCTCGAAGGAGCCCCGGGAAAACAGGCTTAAGAGTTCATCAGACTTTGAATATGCGGGCCCGCTAACCGAAATCGTGCAGCTGGGCCTGCTGGCAGTACGGATGCAAAGCCTTGGAAAAAAGCTGGAATGGGATGCAGCCAACATGCGTTTTACAAATGTGAGTGGCAGTGATACCCTCCGGATTCTGTCGAAATATGATTTCCAGGTGTCCTCAGGAAAACCAAGGTTTAACAATGAATTTTCAAACCTCAGGGCAACCGAGGCCGCCGAACAATGGATAAGGCGCAACTACCGGCAGGGTTGGGAGCAAATCTGACAGTCAGCTTAGTCATATTGTATGTTTACCCCTCTTAACCTTTGGTGACTCAATAAAACCAGCACCGGAGGATGATTGAATGATCATGGAAAATCTTTTAAAAGAAATTGCGGCCTGCAGATATTGTGAAAAGCACCTGCAACTGGGAGCCAGGCCTGTGATTACAGCACACCCCGGCAGCAAGATCGTCATTGTGGGTCAGGCTCCGGGGCTGGCAGTACACCTGAGTGGCGTTCCATGGGACGACAAAAGCGGTGAGAACCTCATGAACTGGATGAATATTGACAGGGACACCTTCTACAATCCACATGAGATAGCCCTCATCCCCATGGGTTTTTGTTACCCGGGCAGGGGCAAATCGGGCGATTTGCCTCCACGGAAAGAATGTGCCCCCAAATGGCACCAGCGACTGACAGAGCGGATGAACCAGGTTAAGCTCACAATACTTGTAGGGAAATATGCCCAGGACTGGTACCTGGGCAATGCCACCAAACCAACCCTCACCCAGACCGTTAAGGAATTTGAAGCGTACCTGCCCCGGTACTTTGTGCTGCCCCACCCCTCGCCGCGCAATAACATATGGCTTGCTAAAAACGAATGGTTTCCTGCGTATGTAATTCCTGCTCTACGGGAAAAAGTAGTTGAAGCATTGAAATAATTATTGTAAATTAGCTCATCAGAAAAGCTTCTGATGCGAGAAGAAAAAACAGTTTCAATAGCTATTAATTTCAAAATCAGATTATAATGGATGAATTTATGGCTGCCCGCTGGCAAATGGGGGTATCCCTGGGTTTTCACATCATTTTTGCCTGTATAGGAATGATTATGCCCTGGTTCATGTTTGTTGCAGAATTAAAATGGCTCCGTACAAACAATCAGGTTTATATTGACCTGGCAAAAACCTGGGCAAAGGGTGTTGCCATTTTTTTTGCAGTGGGGGCAGTTTCGGGAACCGTACTGTCATTTGAGCTGGGAATGCTCTGGCCAACCTTTATGTACCATGCAGGGCCGATTTTCGGGTTGCCCTTTTCATGGGAAGGAACAGCATTTTTTGTTGAAGCCATTGCTCTTGGGCTATGGCTTTACGGATGGGGCCGGCTCAACAAGTGGGTACACCTGTCGATAGGGGTTGTAGTAGGTATTGCGGGGCTGATGTCGGGGGTGTTTGTCATTTCAGCAAATGCGTGGATGAATGCACCTGCTGGATTTGACTGGGTTAACGGGCAGGCAGAAAACATTGACCCTGTGGCAGCCATGTTCAACAGGGCCTGGTTCCACCAGACACACCATATGCTGATTGCAGCTTTTTCGGCCACAGGCTTTGCCGTGGCGGGTGTTCATGCCCTGCTGTACATGAGAACAAAATATGAGATACATAAAAAAGCAATTACAATCGCACTTGCCTTTGGTGCGGTTGCAGCCATCATACAGCCGCTGAGCGGTGACCATGCAGCCAAAATGGTTGCCCAACTGCAGCCTGCAAAGCTTGCGGCATTTGAGTCGCTGTTCAAAACAACTACCCGGGCCCCGTTGATCATCGGCGGACTTCCCGATGTACAAAATGAAAATGTAAACCATGCCATTGAAATTCCGGGCTTCCTGAGTTTTCTTGCACACGGCGATTTCAATGCCGAGGTAAAGGGCCTTGAAGAGTTCCCGCGCGATGAATGGCCTCCTGTATTGATTACACACATTTCATTCCAGCTGATGGTTGCCATTGGCATGTTCATGGCCCTGCTGGGTGTCATTTTCCTGGCCGGCACCTTCAGGTGGAAACACTGGCTCGACAAGCGATGGTGGCTCATTTTGCTTGTCATCGCCATGCCGCTTGGATACATTGCCATAGAAGCCGGCTGGATTGTGACCGAAGTAGGACGCCAGCCCTGGATTATTTACGGCATCATGAAAACCCGCGATTCACTCACACCCATGCCGGGTATACAGTATACCTTCTACATCATTACAGCAGTCTATGTGATGCTTACCTTTATTGTCATCTGGTTGTTCAGCCGCCAGATCAGAATGTTACATGCAAAATACAAGACAAATGACTGAAATTATATTTGCCATCATGTCAATCAGCCTCCTGTTGTATGTAGTACTGGGAGGCGCTGATTTTGGCGGAGGGATCCTGGAGCTGTTCTCCCGCGGAAAAGCACAGAAAATTGTATCGAATGCCATTGCCCCCGTATGGGAAGCCAACCATGTGTGGCTCATCCTCGTTGTGGTGATTGCATTTGTAGGGTTTCCCCCGGTATATTCAACAGTAATGACAGCCCTGCATATTCCGATTTTGCTGGCACTTATCGGGATTATCTTCAGGGGATCGGCATTTACTTTCAGACACTATGACATTGAAGAAGAAAGGCCGCATGCTGTTTATTCTGCCATATTCAGGTATTCGAGCCTGTTCACTACCTTTTTCCTGGGCGTTTCACTGGGAGGCATCATCCTTGGCGACATCACCCTCGACTGGAGCAAGGGGTTTTACATGGTATACATCAATCCGTGGCTAAACCTGTTTTCCTTCAGCCTGGGAATATTCCTTGTCATCATGTTTGCTTTTCTTGCCAACATCTATACGCTGGGAGAGATAGAAGATGAAAAAAACATCAAACGGTTTGCACGCCTGGCCAAATACCTGATAGCAGCCATGGTCATTGCAGGTGCAGTGGTATTTACCGCTGCAGAAATTGAAGGGCATCCGCTGTTCAGGGAGTTTATCCAGTCGCCGGCAAGCATCATCAGCGTGGTTCTGGCCACTCTTGCGCTGCCACTGTTATGGGTAAACCTTGAATCGAGGCGGCAAAACCTTGTGCGGTTTATTGCAGGTTTTCAGACAACGATGATAATCGCCGGGTGGTTTGCCATCCAGTTTCCCATACTTGTTAAAATTAACGACGGGGAGGATATCACCATGTATAGTGCTGCTGCACCTGAACAAACCCAGTTTCATATGCTGATTGCCCTTGTGGTTGGCGTAATGATAATTTTCCCGTTTATCGGTTACCTGTACAAGGTATTTAAATTCAACAAGCCAAAAGAGGGCGCAGAAAAAGCCTGAACCCTTTTTCTGCACCTTCCCGGTTTATTTTCCACTGATGAGCTTTCCGATAGAGATTGCTCTTTTCACCTGGTGGGTAAATGCCTTTTTAATGGCTTCCCGGTCTTCCTTCATTTGTCCCTGTCCGTCGACAGTTACACTAATTCCGTATGGATTTCCGCCGGCGGCATAAAGTGAATCATCGGTATATGCCGGGGTTACCACAATGGCTCCCCAGTGATACATCACCGTAAAAAATGAAAGCAGCGTTGATTCCTGTCCGCCATGCGTATTCATGGCGCTGGTTGAGGCAGTCACCACCTTATTCACAAGTTTGCCCTGGCTCCACAGCGGTCCGGCCGAATCAAGTATCTGTTTAATCTGTGAAGGGACATTCCCGTAGCGGGTAGGAATGCAGAAGATATAAACATCGGCCCAGTCGAAGTCATCAAGTTTAAACTCTTCCACGTCACGTGTGGCATCATAATGCTTTTTCCAGGCCGGGTTCTTTTCAATGGCCGATTCGGGGGCAAGCTCAGGAGCCTTGCGAAGCCTTACCTCAGTGCCTTCATTCCGGGCAGCTTCAACCGCCCATTGTGCCATCTGGTAGTTGTTACCTGTTGAACTGTAATAAAAAACTGCTGTTTTAAGTGTGTGTTCCATAATCTCATCATTTTGAATTGTATAGGGTATCTCTTTATAAAGGAGACAACATAGTGCGGGAGTAAATGTTCAGGAAAAGTGAAGCGGGCGGGAACAGCTGATTTCAGCTATTTCCAGCTTGCTGCGCACCTTTCAGTCCTGGCACAACCACATTCCCCCATATCAGAAATATACATGCTCCATTGCCAAGGGCAAATCTCCGGATTATAATACCCCTGGCATCAAAAAAGCAAGGTAAGCTGCCCGCAAAAGGCTGTTCAGGATAATTCAGCCATGGAGAAATGAATTGAACCCTGCAGGCTTACTTTTTCTTTTTCCTTGTCATTTGTGAATGGATCCATTTTTCCAGGCCGATGACAGGTAAAATAACAAAGGCAAAGGCTACAGCATAAAAAATGTCGACAGAAGTCAGCGGAACGGTATTGAATATTTTCTGCATAAAAGGCACATAAATAAATACTGCCTGTAGCAGCAGCACAACGCCTATACCAGCGAAGATGAACTTATTGGAAAACACCCCGATTTTAAATACAGAATCCTTCAGGGAGCGGCAATTGAGCATATAGAAAATCTGGAACATAATCACAAAGGTAACTGCCATTGTCTGGGCTTTGGCAAGGGCAGCCTGGGCCTGTGTATCACCTCCGAGGCCGCCTGAATACTGCTGTTTAAACAGGATAATTGTTCCTGCCGTCATCAGGACTGACACAAAAAACACCCTGAAAGTCACAAACCTGTTAAACAGGGGCTCATCGGGTTTACGGGGCGGGCGTTTCATGACATCGGGCTCCTTCACTTCAAATGCAAGCGGCAGTGCAAGTGCCACCGCGGCTATCAGGTTAATCCACAGCAGCTGGGTAGGCAGCATCGGGAGCAGAAGTTCTTCGGTAGCTGAATTGAATGGGAAAAACATAATCCCGTAAATCAGTATAAATGCAAGGCCAAGGTTTGTGGGCAGCAGGAAAGCCAGAGATTTCAGCAGGTTGTCATAAACCCTGCGCCCTTCTTCCACCGCAGCGCTTATGCTTGCAAAATTATCGTCGGCCAGGACGATATCGGCCGATTCCTTCGATACCGATGTACCTGTAATTCCCATGGCAACACCAATATTTGACTGTTTAAGGGAAGGTGCATCATTAACCCCGTCGCCTGTCATGGCAACAATCTGGTTGTCGTTCTGGAGCGATTTTACAAGCTTGAGTTTATGCTCAGGAGCCACACGGGCAAAAATATGGGTTTGCCGGGCAGCCTTACCAAGTGACTCCTCGTCCATTTTGCCCAGCTGCGTCCCGGTTATTGCCTCACCCTTTTCCGACAAACCAAGTTCCTTCCCAATAGAACTTGCTGTAGTGGCGTGGTCACCTGTAATCATTTTCACGATGATTCCCGCATCATGACATTTTTTGATGGCCTCAATGGCTTCAGGGCGGGGGGGATCGATCATCCCAAACAGTCCGCCAAAAGTAAAATCGTCCTTTACATCAGTTTCATCCAATTCATTTTTACTGCTTTCTTTCCATGCCACAGCCAAAACCCTCATCCCCTTCTGTCCAAGTTTTTCAATCTGGCCCGACACCTCATCAGGTACAACTTCATTTCCGTTCATGTGCCTGCTGCAACGTCTGACAATCACTTCAGGTGCCCCTTTGATGATTATCCGGTTTTGCCCGTTGCTGTTGAGGGTCGCCATAAATTTTGATTCCGAATCAAATGGGATGACATCAAGCCGCTTGTGGATCTTTCTGATTTCATCGGCATCAAGCCCGGCCTTGGCAGCCGCCACCACCAGTGAAACTTCGGTCGGGTCGCCGGTAATGCTGAATTTTCCTTCATCGGGTTTTATTGTTGCATCACTGCACAGCACAGCAGCCTCGAGTAGTTCTTTTACATCACCGGGCAGTTCATTCAATTCCTCCTCCCCGTTTTTAAATATCCCTTCGGGGTTATATCCCACTCCTGTCAGCTGGATATCATGCGATGCGGTCCAAAGTTCGTTGACAGTCATTTCATTGCGGGTGAGGGTACCGGTTTTATCGGTACAGATAATTGTAGTGCTCCCAAGTGTTTCCACAGCCGGCAGCTTCCTGATGATTGCCTTGCGACGGGCCATCCGCTGCACTCCGATGGCCAGTGCAATTGTAACCACAGCCGGCAATCCTTCGGGGATAGCACCCACGGCAAGGGCAATGGCAAATATCAGGCTGTCTTTTATGGCATCAGTCATATCAACACCCTGTGAAGTTGCCCTGTAAGTTCCGATGGCCATAATGACAATTGTTATGGCAATAATCCCTATTGTCAGGTATTTACCTACAACGCCCAGTTTTTTTGTAAGGGGAGTTTCAAGGCTGGTGGTTTCACTGAGCATGCCCGAGATTTTGCCAAGTTCGGTATCCATGGCTGTAGCAACAACTATAGCTTTTCCTGTTCCGCCCGACACCATTGTACCGCTGTAAATCATACAGTGACGGTCACCAATTGACGCATCTTCTTCCACAGGCTGAATTGATTTTTGTGCAGGCTGCGATTCCCCTGTCAGTGCAGCTTCCTCAACCGACATATTTTTCTGGCGTATCAGGCGCATATCGGCAGGCACACGTTCTCCGGCCTCCAGTTCCAGCACATCGCCCGGAACAATCTGCGCTACAGGAATCGAAACTTTACGTCCATCGCGGTATACAGTTGCATTTTCGGGCACCATTCCGCTTAATGCTTCAATAGCTTTCCCTGCTTTGTATTCCTGGATAAACCCGATAATTGTATTGATGACCACCACTGCAAAAACCACCAGCCCGTCGGTGATTTTGCCCAGTAAAACTGCCAGCAGGCTCGAACCGATAAGGACCCATATCAGCGGGTTGTTGACCTGTCTCCACATCAGTGTGAAAATGCTGTCCTCCTTTTTGCGCTGTATCCTGTTTTCGCCATGCTCTTCAAGTCTTTTTGCTGCCTCTTCCGAAGACAATCCTTTCTCAGAACTCCCCAGCTCATCTACTGCTACAGCATATTCTTTTGCATGCCAGCTCCTGCCATTCTCTTTACCCATACCCTGAATTATATTAGCCAAAGTTAGAAAATGATTGTTTTGACCGATTAATTAACCTGATTAAATGCTTTAAGTTTAAAACCAAATTGATAAATTAGAGGTTACAGATAAATAAACTGCTGAACGGTTTAAAACTTAAGCAATGGGACTGGCAATTTCAATAATTCAGGAAGAAAACCTGGATCAGGTTATTTACAAACAAACTTTCTCACAGGAATGGCTTGCCGGAACCACAGCTAAAAACTAACGAATCATGGGCATTATCCGTATAAGTTATCAGGAAATGTACGAAAAGTTCAGGATAATTCTGGTGGGTGCAGGTTTTTCTGAACCGAAGGCCGGCAGCTGCGCCCGCATATTTGCCGACAACAGCCTGGAGGGAGTTTATTCCCATGGCATAAACCGTTTCCCCCGTTTCATTGAATATATACACCGGGGTTTTATTGATCCGGGAGCAGAACCCTTAGCCATAAGCAGTGCAGGGGCAATAGAACAGTGGGACGGGAAACTTGGGCCAGGCCCTTTGAATGCCGTTTTTTTTACCAACAGGGCAATGCAGCTTGCCGGTGAATACGGAGTGGGCTGCGTTGCGGCAGCACACACCAACCACTGGATGAGGGGCGGCACATACGGCTGGCTGGCTGCAAGAGAAGGATATGCCTTCATGGGCTGGACCAATACCGAGGCCAATATGCCTGCCTGGGGTGCTACCGACAGGCGCCTGGGCAATAATCCGCTGGTGTTTGCCATTCCCTATGCAGGGGAAGCCATCGTACTTGATTTTGCCCTGACTCAGTTTTCATACGGTAAAATGGAGGACACACACCTCAAAGGGCAGACACTTCCCTACCCCGGAGGATTTGATACCCATGGCAGGTTAACAAGCCTTCCGGGCGAAATCCTTCAGTCGGGAAGGGCACTGCCTGTGGGGTTATGGAAAGGTGCTTCTTTGTCGCTCCTGCTCGATATGATGGCCGCTGTTCTTTCTTCGGGGCTCTCAACAAGCCAGGTGAGCAGGAAGGAGGCTGAATACGGGGTTTCACAGGTATTCATTGCCTTCAGCCTGAAGAAGCTTGAAAACTTTCCAGCCATTGAAAGAACAATCAGTGAGATTGTTGCAGATTTTAAGCAGTCGGTGCCTGAAAATAAGGACGGGCAGGTAAGATATCCCGGGGAACGGGCAGTGGCAACCCGCAAACATAATTTTGAGCATGGGATACCAGTAAATGAAGTGGTTTGGGAAAAGATAAACAACCTGCTGCCTTAGTGTTTATTCAACGTGCATGAGGTAGTAATGATAAAGATTAATAACTGACTCCAATGAAACAACAGATTACACTTATCCTTTTTCTGCCGGTATTCTCCGGTATCATGCTTATTGCTTCGTGCAACACTGACGATGAAGAACCGGCTTTTGAAGTGGATGCTGATGCATGCATTGTTTTGAAAAAAATTGACGGAGAGCCTAAATCAGCAATAGCATTTTATGTTTTTGCCAATTCAGGTATTGCTTCGGCCACAGTTGAACCACCCGGAAGAAACAGCAAACCTTTGCCATTACAAAAAAGTGATGAGTCGGCCTTTTCATTTTACAGATTCCCTGGAGATGAAGAGTTCAGGGCACAATTCCCGGTGACGGGCACTTACAATTTTGAGGTTGTCAGCAAGCGGGGGAAGTCGGTTCAACAGCAGGATTCAGTGTCAATCGTATTTATGTCGGTTCCGGAAATCATTTCAATCACGCCCGATAAGGGAAAAAGCAGTTTGACGATCAACTGGACGCCGGTAGAAGGGATGAACGGGTATGTAGTAAAACTTTATCATCCCGGGGGAGGGACAATTTATTCAGGCAAGCAGCTCACCTCAGCAGCCAGCAAATATACAATCACCCCTGGGGAGGGCAAATGGATTACAACCCTGAAAAAGGGAGATCGTGCAATACTTCAACTGCATGCTTTGCGCTACCAAACCGGCAATACCACCAAGAACAGGATGAACAACCTCAACGGTATTGCCATTGCTGAAGCATCAATCATCTGGGAACAATAAATCCAGAAGTTGATGTACCTGTTCCCGGGCAACCAGACAGGCAGTCTGTCCCACAGATAATGATCCTGAAACCGGCAGAACGGTTATCATTCCCAACAGGAATATATTCATGAAAACATTGCAGAAAAACTACAAATGAATTATTTCCCTGTTCAGATTCTAATTACTACCTTGTTTGCCCATATTGATAAACCAACATAATCAGATTAATCATGACTCAAAGAAGAGATTTTATTAAAAAAGGCCTCGTGGGAACTGCCGGCATAGCCATAGGCGGCCTGGGCTTCAGCGCCAAATCGTATGGCTCCATTATGGGGGCAAACGAAAGAGTTGTACTTGCAGTAATTGGAATCCGCGGGCAGGGCGGCGGACACATCAATACCTGGTGCTCACTGAAGGATAACAGGAATGTTTACCTGAAAACCATCTGTGATGTTGACGAATCACTTTTTCCCGACCGTGCCAGAACTGTTGAAAAAGCAATGGGGAAGGCGCCTGTAACGGAGTGGGACATGCGCCGCGTTTTCGATGACAAGGATATCACAGCAGTTTCATTTGCCACGCCCAATCACTGGCATGCACTCGGAACAATCTGGGCCTGTCAGGCAGGAAAACATGTGTATGTGGAGAAGCCTTCAAGCCACAATGTTTTTGAAGGCAGGAAAATGATAGAGGCCGCACGCAAATACAACCGCAGGGTACAGGTCGGTTTCCAGAACCGCTCGATAGCCAATGTGATGGAAGCCATGAAATTCCTTCATGAAGGAGGTATAGGTGAGGTATATATGGCTAAAGGATTGTGCTACAAACCAAGGGATTCATTTGGTATATCAACCGACAGTACACCTCCCCCGTCGCTGCATTATGATATGTGGCTGGGGCCTGCGCCATACCGCGCCTACAATGAAAAAAGAGGCCATTACAACTGGCACTGGCATTGGGATACAGGAAACGGCGATACAGGAAACCAGGGACCTCACCAGTTCGATATTGCCCGCTGGGGGCTGAACAAGAACGAACATCCTGTGAGAATTTACAGTACGGGAGGTATATATGGAATAAGCCCGAAGGAGTGCTCACAGGAAACACCCAATACCCAGACTTCGTTATTTACATACAACGACGGTAAAGTACTGGAATTTGAAACCAGGGGCCGTTTCACCCACGGTGAATCGAGCCTGAACATCAAAATCGGGAATATGTTTTATGGCACCGATGGTTACCTTGAGTTAAACGGCAGTACATGGAAAGCATTCCGTCAGAGGGAGAATGAACCATTTGCAGGTTCCTCAAAAGAAACTTCGGAAGTTCCCAAAGATCCTACATTCAGGGCAGCACCGGGTGGCGCAGAGCATTATGCCAATTTTATTGATGCCATACGCACAGGCAGCGATTACGGCCTGCACTGTGATATCAGGGAAGGCCATTATTCCTCAGCATTACCGATATTGGCCAATATTTCCTACAGGCTAAAAAGGGAACTTCACTTTATGGGTGACTATGAAAGATTTGCCAATGATGCGGAAGCCGACCTGATGCTGACAAGAAACTACAGGAGGCCTTATGTTGTACAGAATGAGGTTTAGATTAAAACAAGTCACTAAGGACCAACAGATTATAAAATAAAAAATCCCGGGGTCACTACCCCGGGATTAAAACTAAACCTAACTAAACCAAACTTATGAAAAAACAGCAAATTGTATTCTAATCGTTGTTAAACGTTTTGAGCGTTTAACTCTTTTCATGACTACTTATATAATATCAAATTATATGCCAAAAATCCTCCAGTATAATCAGGTTTAATTGCTTTTTTATGCCGGTATGGGATTTTCATATCAATCCTTACCGGAAATCGTACAATACCCCTTTACAAATCTTAAAAATCAATATCTTTGCGGCAATTCAGAACAGGATTTACAGGAACAAGAATATGAATAAAATACGCAATTTCTGCATTATTGCACATATTGATCATGGCAAAAGCACGCTGGCCGACAGGTTGCTTGTATACACCAAAACTGTCGGAGAGCGGGAAATGCGCGACCAGGTGCTCGACAGCATGGACCTTGAACAGGAAAGGGGCATCACCATAAAGAGTCACGCCATCCAGATGAACTATGAGCATAATGGGGAAGTATACAAACTGAACCTTATTGATACGCCCGGTCATGTGGACTTTTCCTATGAAGTATCGCGATCGATTGCTGCCTGCGAGGGAGCCTTGCTGATCATCGATGCCACACAGGGTATACAGGCACAGACAATTTCTAACCTTTACCTGGCCCTTGAACATGATCTGGAAATTATTCCGGTGCTCAATAAAATGGACCTTCCCAACGCCATTCCTGAAGTTGTTGAAGATCAGATTATCGATTTAATCGGCTGTGACCGTGAAGACATCATACATGCCAGCGGCAAGACCGGAATGGGCGTGGAAGAAATTCTTGAAAGAATCATTGCCCGTGTCCCCCCACCAAAAGGAGATCCTGCAGCCCCGCTTCAGGCGCTGATCTTCGATTCGGTATTTAATTCATTCAGGGGAGTTATTGCTTATTTCAAGATTATCAATGGCACAATCAGAACACGTGATCATGTGAAATTTGTTGCAACCGACAAAGAATATGATGCCGACGAAATAGGTGTCCTGAGGCTCTCGATGGTACCAAAGGATGAACTTTCGGCAGGTGATGTAGGATATATCATTTCAGGGATTAAAAGTGCAAAGGAAGTTAAGGTTGGTGATACCATCACACATGTAGACAGGTCATGCGGAACCGCAATATCGGGATTTGAAGAAGTAAAGCCTATGGTATTTGCGGGAATATACCCGATTGATGCCGATGATTATGAAGATTTGCGGGGTGCAATGGATAAGCTTCAGCTGAATGATGCATCGCTCACATTTGAACCAGAGTCATCAGCTGCCCTTGGATTCGGTTTCCGTTGCGGGTTTCTTGGATTGCTCCACATGGAAATTGTGCAGGAGCGACTTGAGCGTGAATACGATATGAATGTGATTACCACGGTACCGAACGTTTCCTATAATGTTCTGCTGACCAATGGGAATACAGAAAGGGTATATAATCCTTCGGGGCTGCCAACTGCCAATGTCATTGATGTCATTGAAGAACCATATATCAGGGCAAGCATCATCACTGCATCGGAATATATCGGGCCTGTTATGAACCTGTGCCTCGACAAAAGGGGGACGCTGATTAGCCAGACTTACCTGACCTCGGAACGGGCAGAACTGGTTTTCAGTTTGCCGCTGGGAGAAATTGTATTTGACTTTTACGACAAGCTGAAAAGCATTTCCCGGGGGTATGCCTCATTCGATTACCATATGAGCGGCTACAAGCCTGCCAAACTCGTAAGGCTCGACATCCTGCTCAATGGTGAAATGGTTGATGCCTTGTCAACGCTTACCCACTTCGACAATGCTTATTCTTTTGGGCGGCGAATGTGCGAAAAGCTGAAGGAACTGATACCCCGCCAGCAGTTTGATATTGCCATCCAGGCAGCCATTGGCTCTAAAATTATAGCCCGTGAAACTGTAAAAGCGTTAAGAAAGGATGTAACAGCAAAATGTTACGGAGGCGACATTTCACGTAAACGCAAGCTCCTCGAGAAGCAGAAAAAAGGGAAAAAGCGCATGAAGCAGGTAGGAAATGTTGAAGTACCGCAGAATGCTTTCCTGGCTGTACTGAAGCTTGATTAATGACATAAAAAAACCGGACTGTAACAGTCCGGTTCATATGTTGTTTTTATACAATCAGTTTGTAACCCTTCCCGTGCACATTGATGATTTCAACCGTAGGTTCATCCTTCAGGTGCTTCCTCAGCTTTGTGATGTAAACATCCATGCTGCGGGCATTGAAGTAATTGTCATCAATCCAAATGGATTTCAAGGCATAATTTCGTTCCAGTATCTTGTTGGCATTCTGGCACAGCAATTTCAGCAGGTCAGATTCCTTTGTCGTAAGTTTAATCGTCTTGTCGCCATTTGCGAGGGTTTGCTTCCGCGTATCGAATGTATACTTGCCAAGGGTAAAAACAGGCTCAGAAGCTGCCTGTGAATCCTGTGAGGTACGTCGCAGGATGGCCTCAATACGGAAGATTAGCTCTTCCATGCTGAAAGGTTTGGTGATATAATCATCGGCTCCCAGCTTGAACCCTTCTATCACATCATCCTTCATATTTTTGGCAGTGAGGAAAATTACAGGGATGTCGGCATTCACCATCCTGATATCTTTCGCCAGGGAAAACCCGTCCTTTTTAGGCATCATAATATCGAGGATGCATATATCATAGTGTTCTTTCATAAAACCTTTATAGGCAGCCTCCCCGTCGGGATAAAGGTCGGCCTCAAACCCTTTTGCCACAAGATATTCTTTTAAGAGCAGTCCAAGGTTTTCATCGTCTTCTGCAAGAAGCAGTTTTGTTTTTTGTTCCATCGTCATTTCTTTATTTTAGGTAACAAGATACTAAACTTTGTGCCTTTATGAACGGCACTTTCAACTTTTATTTTCCCATTGTGCAAATCAACGATCTTCTTTACATAACTAAGCCCTAACCCGAATCCCTTAACATCATGAACATTACCTGTTGGTACCCGGTAGAACCTGTCAAAGATCTGTGCATGGTGTTCTTTTGCAATTCCTATGCCATTGTCTTTTACTGATAAAATTACAAAATCGTTTTTACTTTCCGATGATACTGTAATTTCGGGGGCACCATTACTGTACTTCATGGCATTATCGAGCAGGTTGAAAACCACGTTGGTTATATGCACCTCATCACCTTTTATAAACGGATCATCCGCATTCAGTTCTGCATGCAGGATACCGTTTTTATTTTTAATACGGATCTCAAAGTTGTTAACAACTGTCCGTAGTGTCTGGTTGACGTCGAACTCCTTGAACTTAAGCTTAAGTCTTCCTTCATTGAATACTGCCATCTGGAGTACCTTTTCCACCTGCTGGCTCAGGCGTTTGCTTTCCTGGTTTATAACCCTGGAAATATGTTCGATGGTTTTTGGTGTATTGGCAATGCTTCCATCCTGGAGCATCTGGCTGGCCAGTGATATTGTTGAGATAGGTGTCTTCAGTTCATGGGTCATATTATTAATAAAGTCGTTTTTGATCATCGAAAGTTTCTTCTGTCTGAAGATAACCATGATGGCATATGCAAAAATTGCGATCAGCAGTCCGGTAAGGATTATTGTAGGAATGATTGTAAATCCGGTAGCCCTGAGCAGATAACCTGAGCGCTTAGGGAAATATACATAAAGGTAGTTTGGTTGCTGACCATCGGTATCATAAGGGAAAAGAAAGCTGTAATATTCCTTTTTACGTGAAGGGTTATAATCGGGGCTGCCGAAAATAAAGACATCCTGACCCTGGCTGGCAGAACGGACAGCATATTTGTAATCGAGGCCGATACCCAGTCCGCCGAATATTTCCCTCATACCGTTGACAAGGAAAACAGAATCGATTCTTTCCCTGATTGGACGGTTCTCGAGCAATATTTCATAGTTTCTCCAGCTCATATCTTCGAGCCATTTTTCCCTTCTGCGTTCCTGATCGAAATTCAGTTCATTCATCTGATCGAAGAATGTTGATTTGCTTGGATGATCAGGAAAAGTAGGATCCTGCGAAACCTCAGTGGAATCGGGCTCGGTTATGATAACCTGGTACTGTTCTTCAAAGCTGCCAAATATACTGCCATTGGGAAAGCTGTACTGGCTGAACCTGAAACTGCCTGTAATCTGTCCTGAACCTTGCCTTGGGAAGATATTCATGCCAGAGGTGTTTCCCGGGAAGCTGCCAAGTTGCGCATATTCACGGGCAAGCCTTTGCTCATCCAGCTCCAGCAGGTCGACAATGCTTTTAAGGCCTGCGGTAACAATCTGATCGAACTGTTCTTCCCTGATATCAGAGGCTGTTTTAATCAGGTTGGTCTGGATCAGTATCAGCCCCGACAGCACAAATGCCATCAGCACAATTAATGTTACAAGCATTCTTCTACTCATGCAACAAAGATAATTTTAATGAAAAGCAGCTAAAAGCCTCTTTAACATTATTTAACGCCATGAATTGTATTGTAATCTTTATTAACCAGCGAAGGAAAAAAGCTATGGATCTTCACTGCTGGAGTGTTTCGGCAAATTTTTCGATCACAGAGGGGAAGTACCTGTATTCCAGCTGGTGAACTTTTCCGGCAACATCTTCGGGCGTATCATCAGGATGAACCGGACATCTAGCCTGGAATATCAATTCACCTTCATCATAATTTTTATTGACGATATGAATAGAAATACCGGTTTCGGTATCCTTGTTTTCTATAACTGTCCGGTGAACCTTCATTCCGAACATTCCTTTCCCCCCGTACCGGGGAAGCAGGGCCGGATGAATATTGATAATCGGGAATACTTCGATAAGCTTTTCAGGTACAAGCCACAGGAACCCCGCAAGCACCACCAGGCTGACTCCTCTTTTTTCAAGCTGACCGACAACGTCGTCAGATTCATAGAACTGTTTTCTGTCGAACACGAAAGTATCGATACCAGCCTCAGCTGCACGTATTAAGGCATAAGCAGCAGGGTTATTGCTCCAGAGGGAGTCAACAATAATGCTCTTATGTTCTTTGAAATAATTCATGATAGCCTCGGCATTTGTACCCGATCCGGATGCAAAAATTGCTATTTTTTTAACATTCATTTTACATTCAATTTTCAAATCAGAACATTTGAATAATATATTCAAATAGGGAAGAACAGGGATTTAATATAACTGCCCTTCATCATCTTTTTTAATATTTTTCTTTGAAATATAAATAGTAAATGTATTACTTTGCAGCGAATTATTTAAAAACTCGAATTATTATTAACTAAAATTTTATCATTATGTCTGACGTTGCAGCAAAAGTAAAAGCAATTATTGTTGATAAATTGGGAGTTGACGAAAGCGAAGTTACCAATGATGCTTCCTTCACAAATGATCTTGGAGCTGATTCTCTAGATACAGTTGAGCTGATTATGGAATTTGAAAAAGAATTTGATTTGGCTATACCAGACGATCAGGCGGAAAAGATTTCAACTGTTGGTGAAGCTATCGCTCATATTGAGGAAGCCATAAAATAATTGATTGAGTGCGTTTATGGAATTTAAACGGGTAGTAATTACCGGAGTGGGCACCGTTAATCCCCTGGGGAACACCACAGGAGAGTTCTGGGAAAACCTCAAAAACGGGGTTAGCGGTGCCGCACCCATCACCAGATTTGACGCTTCAAAACATAAAACCAGATTTGCGTGTGAGGTTAAGAATTTTGATGTAGGGTTGTACATGGAGCGTAAGGAGGCCAGGAAATATGACCTTTATACGCAATATGCCATGGCTACTGTTGCACAGGCAATGGAAGACTCAGGCCTGGACCATGAAAATATTGACCATGACCGTGCCGGAGTGATTTGGGGTGCCGGAATCGGAGGGCTGCAAACTTTTTTTGAGGAAGTAAGAAGTTTTCAGGAAGAGAACCCCCGGTTTTCACCTTTTTTTATTCCGAAAATGATTGCCAATATCGCCGGTGGACTCATTTCCATCAGGTATGGATTCAGGGGGCCAAACTTTACTACTGTTTCAGCCTGCGCCTCAGCATCACATGCTATGATTGAGGCTTTCAACCTTATCCGTATGGGAAAGGTTGAGGTTGTGATTACAGGAGGTTCTGAGGCAGCTGTAAATGAAGCCGGAGTTGCAGGATTTAACTCCATGAGGGCAATGTCGACACGTAACGATGATCCGAAAACAGCTTCCCGTCCATTTGATAAAGACAGGGACGGTTTTGTAATTGGAGAAGGTTCGGCCGCATTCATTTTTGAAGAATATGAAAGTGCTGTCAGAAGAGGTGCAAAAATATATGCCGAAATGATTGGCGGCGGAATGTCGGCTGATGCTTATCACATGACTGCCCCTGACCCTGAAGGAAAGGGAGCAAGCCTTGTCATGAAATGGGCTATCGAAGATGCAGGCCTGAAACCAGAAGATGTTGATTATATCAATGTTCATGGCACTTCAACTCCTTTGGGAGATATTGCTGAGCCTAAAGCGATTCTGAAAACCTTTGGAGAACATGCCTTCAATCTCAGCATCAGTTCTACAAAATCAATGACCGGCCACCTGCTCGGTGCAGCCGGTGCTGTTGAAGGCCTTGCCAGCATCCTCGCTATCAGAAACAATATTGTTCCTCCTACGATTAACCATTTTACTGAAGACCCGGAAATTGACAGTCGTTTCGATTTCACTTTCAATAAAGCCCGGGAACGTGAGGTAAATATTGCCATCAGCAATACGTTCGGTTTCGGGGGGCATAATGCAACAGTGGTTTTTAAGAAATATTAGCGACCTGTGGTAAGAAAGTTAGCACAACGGATAAGACTCTTTTCGTCACCACGAAAAGAGTTTTATTTGTTTTTAAAAGAACTGCTTGGATTCTACCCGGGAAATCTGAAACTCTACGATCTGGCATTTGTTCATAAATCAGCATCCGTTCATGATTCACAGGGGAACCTTGTTAACAATGAACGGCTTGAATTTCTGGGCGACGCCATACTGGGTGCCATCATTGCTGATTTCCTGTACAACCGGTTTCCTCAGCAGGACGAAGGATTCCTGACCAAAAACCGTTCGAAGCTTGTAAACAGATCATTTCTTACACGGCTCACTTTTGATATGGGCCTGCATGTATTTATTGATTCAAATACAACAAAGAATATTGATAAAAGCCATATCTATGGCGATGCACTCGAAGCACTGATAGGTGCAATTTACCTGGATACCGATTACCAGACTACCAAGCGGTTTGTAACTAAAAAAATCCTTTCGAAATTTGTCAACATGACTGAAATTGAAAGTAAGGATTCAAATTACAAAAGCCAGCTGATTGAATGGAGCCAGAAGAATAAGAAAGAGATGAAATTTGAGACAGTTGAAGAGCCAGCCGGAGAAAAGAACAAACAGCCACGGTTTATTGCAACTGTTTTTATCGATCAGCTTGAACTGGGCAGAGGAACAGGTACCTCTAAAAAAGAGGCACAACAAAATGCAGCACGCGAAACAATAAAAAAACTCGACAGCGAAATATTTCCGTCTGATCTGATTTTTTAGGGTTATCTTTGTCCCCCCGCAGAATTTAACGGCATGAACTACTTTTTAATAATATCTCTGGGATTCCTGTCACAGGTGCTTTTCTTTGCCCGTAACATTGCCCAGTGGTTCCTATCGGAAAAAGAGGGGGAGGTTATCTCTCCTTCCATATACTGGCAGATCAGCCTGGTTGCTTCCATACTGATGTTAACTTATGGCATTCTCCGGAACGATTTTGCCATTGTACTGGGACAGATAATCGTTTATGTCATCTATATACGTAACCTGCAGCTCAAAAAAGTTTGGGGTAAAATGCACAGGATAACCCGCATTCTGGCCATTGCTGTCCCGCTCTGTTACATTGCCTGGCTTTTATGGGGGAAAACCTATAATTTCAATTCCATCCTCAACAATGAGGATGTACCACTTCTGCTGCTGATATGGGGTTCTGCCGGTCAGGTTATTTTTACTTTCAGGTTTATCTACCAGTGGCTTTATTCAGAGAAGCGAAAAGATTCATTCCTGCCGGTAGGATTTTGGATTATCAGCACCATCGGCTCCCTGATGATATTCACCTATGCCATCTACCGGCTCGACCCGGTACTTTTTGCAGCCCATAGCCTGGGGTTGTTCATTTACATCCGCAACATCATGCTCCATGCAGGAAGGAAAAGCCTGTTTGTTAAACTGGAGAATCATGAGGTTTTCAACCGATTTGTCAGAAAGGTATCAGAAGGGAAGAAACAGCCATAGCAAATGCTGTTTCCGGCAACTATAAAGCCGGCATAGCAAAAACAAATGGTTTTGCTATTTTTGTCTTCATGTCCGACACTAAAAAATATATCAACCGTGAGGGCTGGTTTTCAATTATAGGCAATACCATCCTTTTTGTATTAAAATACTGGGCAGGGGTTGCTTCAGGTTCACTTGCCCTGATAGCCGATGCCTGGCATACAATGTCGGATTCAGTTTCTTCAATTATAGTGCTGGTAGGTGGTAAGATTTCACGCAAACCTGCCGATGAGGAGCATCCTTTTGGCCATGGAAGGGCCGAGCACATTGCCTCCATGATCATTGCCATACTTCTTGCCATTATAGCATTCGACTTTGCCTTTGGTGCCGTCAGGAAATTCATTGCCAGGGAACAGACTGTGTTTGGATTGCTGGCATGGGTTGCAACCATTATATCCATTGTTGTAAAGGAAGCCATGGCCCAGTATGCCTTCTGGGCGGCAAGAAAGGTGAAATCATCGATATTGAAAGCCGATGCCTGGCACCACCGTACCGATGCATTATCGTCTGTTGTCATACTCATCGGTATTGCAGTTGGCAACAGGTTCTGGTGGACCGATGCCATCCTGAGCTTTATGGTGGCACTGATGATAGGCTGGGTCAGCTACCAGATTCTCTCAACTGAAATCAAATCACTCCTTGGAGAAAGCCCCTCCGCTGAACTGGTGGCTTCGATCAGGGAAGTGACCCAGAACGAGTTCAGCCTCCCCCTGCATCTGCACCATATACATATTCATTCATATGGGATGCATACCGAGTTAAGCTGCCACATCAAACTTCCGCCCGATATGTCGCTCGATGAAGCACACAAGATTTGTACAAGGGTTGAAGAGATAATTATGAACAGGTTTGGTTTTGTATCTACAGTTCATGCCGAACCGGTTGATGGTTTGCATAAAAATTGATCTCAGCTTACGGAAGCTCAATAATTTTCAGGTTGCGGAAATGAATTTCAGCCCCTTCGGCTTCAAGGCAGATATATCCTTTTCTTTGTGAAGATTTACTTATCCCGTTTACAAATTTGCCATTCACCGACAGTTTTATTGTTCCGTCAACACAAACCACATCGTAAACATTCCATTCTCCCTGTCCCTTGCACCTGTTTTCGATGGATTTGCTCCTGGTTCCGCGCGGATTGTCGGGAACGGTTTCAACTCCCCCCACCCCGAAAAGTTCACCATGGACATAGGCAACGGGAGGCTTTTCACCATTTCTTATATTCTGGTTTACCCAGTCAAGTTCAAGCATCTGCACCTCTACCCCATCAGGAAGACGGTTCACACCCGGTACAGCTTTGCTCCATACAAATGTGCCAGAGTTTCCTCCTGCCTCCATATGCCTCCATTCAATGTGCATGATGAAGTTCTCATACTCTTTTTCACTGCGGATAACCCCAATAGGCAAACCCGAGCATATTAATAACTCCCCTTCATTTTTCCATGTTTCAGGCTCAGTGTTTACCTGGAACCACTTCACTGGCTTTCCTTCCACATCGTCTCCTTCAACAACACTGCTCCAGCTGACCTCTCTGCCAAAGGTTGCTACAGGTTCCTGCGCAGAGACACTTAATGAACCCAACAACAACAGCAAGCATAATAATTTGATTGTCTGCATTACCCGACTCCTTTAAATGGTTAATATTTTCTGCCTGTTTGTTGTCAGGCAACCGTATTGGGCACTCCTGCCAGGGGTACTGCCTCAACAATCCCTTCCACCGGGCCAAAGGAATAGGTTTTTGGACCGAGATACAGATCAGAATTCATCAGCTCTTCCCATGTAATGTCCTTTCCGGTATATGCAGCCATTCTTCCCATAATGGTTATGAGTGTGGAATTAACCTGGGCTT
>OBJA01000292.1_pt1 | contig 46209 bp, 46 predicted proteins | sample 1519751 | NCBI WGS metagenome assembly OBJA01 (sample SAMEA3881238, study PRJEB22517) | soil metagenome | biome: lake sediment; feature: soda lake sediment; material: sediment, water from around vicinity | place: India | collected 2013-12-23 | depth 3 m
TCACGTGCGTTGCTCGGTAGTTTTAGACGAGTGGAAGGATTAAGTACCATGATTGTGTACTTCATGTTGTTTTTAATGGCACGTGCTAGTGCGCCATTAAAAGATAAACATTGGGATGTATTATTAGGTGTTGCTTCTCTGGTAGCACTTTATGGAATATTACAAACGTTTAATATTGATCCATTGCCACGAGATTTTATTCGTGAAGGGTGGACACGTGCCTTTTCAACCATAGGCAATCCTAACTTTCTTGGTAGTTTTTTGGTATTAACAATACCATTGACTATGCATCGTTATTTGCATTTGCATAAAAATCATACTTTAATCATGTATGCCATCATGCTTTATGCCTTATTGGCCACCATGACTCGCGGAGCATGGATTGGTTTGGTTGGAGCGTTTATCGTTTATTTTGGTTTAGCATGGTATCACAAAGAACATTTATCTATCACTAAGAAACGTATCATTTTATTTTTTATTGTCTCAATTGCAACCATCATCATGTTTAATGGGTTGTCGGATGGTGGGTTTTTGACAAGACTAATTACAATTGGTACAGATGTCACGACGATTATTGAAGGTGGTGAGGTTATCGATCGAGTTGGTAGTAGTCGAATGTACATATGGTTAAGAACAATCGATTTAATTCAAATGAGACCACTAGTAGGATTTGGATTAGAAAATCTTGGATTAGCATTTCATGAATATTTTTTTGATGATATCATCAATCATTGGGGGCGTTTGGTAACACCTGATAAGGCACATAATGAGTACTTGCATATTGCAGTAACATCAGGAATTCCTTCACTCATGGTTTATGTAACATTAGTCATCCTTGTTATAAAAAAAGGATGGACTAAGCTAATTAGTACATCAATTGGTTTAGGGCTAATCACAGCTATTATTGGTTATGCTTTTCAGGCGTTCTTCAATATTAGCGTGGTTTCAGTAGCCTATATGTTTTGGGTTTTTCTTGGACTTTGGTGCCAAAATGAACACGTTCAGTCAAAAGATTAGAATGACTTAATATAATGATAACCTTCCGGCTCAACATGCACAATGACACCTAAGTCATTACCATAGTGTGATTTGAGTAGCTCTTCTAACTCATGCGATAAATTATGCACAGCAATAAGTGACATGTCAGGATCACATTGAACATGAAAATCAATGAAAATATGTGTGCCAGATTTTCTTGAACGAATTTTATGAACGCTTATAACTAGTGGATTGGATAAAACAATGTTTTCAATTTCTTTTGGATCAAGAGCGATTGCATCAGTTAGTTCATGAGCACTTTCTCTTAATATGCTATAAGCTGTTTTAAAAATAACGATTGAAACAAACAAGGATGTAAGAGCATCAAGCCAAAGCGGTGCATTAAAAAACTTGATTAGAATTAAGTTGATGAGCACACCAACTGATATGTATATGTCCGAAGCAGTATGCTTTGAGTCTGCAATTAAAATTGTAGAGTTTAATCGCTGACCAACAACTCGTTGATAGGTTGCAACAACGATATTAATTACTAAGGCAAAAACGATTAAAGCAATGGTCAAAGTGCTTAATTCTGAGAACGAAGGATTCATAAACGTTGTAATACTCTTAATAAATACTTCAATACCTAAAAAAACTAATAAGGCAACAATAAACAATGTAGCTAGTGTTTCATATCGTTGATGCCCATAAGCATGATCTGAGTCCACAGGTTTTTGAGCGATTCTCATGCTGATCAAACCGATGATATTCGAAGATCCATCGGCTAAAGAGTGATAACCATCAGCAAGAATACTGCCAATTTGAGTGATTAGACCTACACTTATTTTTATGGCACTCACAAGTAAGTTAAAAAAGAGCGTTAACCATAAAACAAAAGTGACTTTTTTATTTCGTTCCATAGAAGTATTCTATCATTTTTCAGATTTAATAGCATGTTAATCTTTTTTCATTTGCATAATTATATAAAATAAATACATTGGAGGTGGGTTATGTTTTCTGAGGTCAAGGTGTTTCGAGTTAAACCAGATTGTGTTGATGATTTTAACGATCTTGTAGTTAAGATGAAATCTTTTCAAGCCAACTGTGAAGGGTGCTTAATGATTAAGTATCAAATCCGCAACCACGTTTTTGATCATATTGAATCTCCACCGCGTCCAATTAAGCGAATTATCAAATGTGTAACTTACTACTCGTTTTGGGAGTTTAAAACTATTGAGGAGTATGCAGCAGCACAAGTCAATTTCTTTAATAAATTTGAAACACAAATTAGAAGACAATTAATAGCACCATTTGATATTCATTGCGGTGAAGGTATTTAATAATTTGTGGTTTAGCTAAACCTAGATATGGAGCAACAGTATGGCTAATTTTTTTGTTTACAAAGATCAACTTCCTGTTGATGTTGCAGTTGGTACATTTACAACGACACATGTGATGGTTCTCATCGGTTTGTTTGCAATCATGATTTACTTCTTAAGACATTATCAATCAAAATCACATCTACAAAGACATCAATTCTTTTTAGTCGTTGCCTTTCTGGTTCCGATTTTAGAAGTGATTCGAATCATTTGGGTGCTAACATTAAATAGACCTGATTTACTTCCAGTAGCATTATTGCCCTTACACTTATGTGGTATTATGACTGTTTTTATTCCATGGGCTGTTATCACAAGAAAACCAGTTCTTATCGAAATTGTATATATTGGAGGTATCGCTGGGGCAGGCATGGCTTTATTAACCCCTGATGTTGCGATGTATCCACTATTTCATATACAATACATTCAATCTATGATGATCCATGCCTTGATTTTTTTTAGTGGTCTATTTTTTATAGTTGTTGAAGGTTAACGTCCTAACATAAAACATGCACCAAATGTATTAGTTGTACTCATTATCTTAGCATTGTTTGTGACACCAATTAATTTGCTGCTACAACATCAAGATGCAAACTTCTTTTTTCTTATGTATGGGATTGAGGGTACTATTTTGCATACTATAGATCAAAACACAAGTCGTTTTGGGTACTTGATGGTCTTTAGCATGCTAGTCATAGGTTTCTTGATAATCATGTATGCACCATGGGAAATCGTTAAACGTGTCAAACATAAAATAGTTTCAAATAAGGAAATGCGGAGAGTATAATACTCTCTTTCTTTTAGTTGATTCGCTATAATAGAGATAACCGTTAGAAAGGATTATAAATGAAGAAAAGCTATATTGAAATTTGGGGAGATATGATTCATATTAAAGATTTAGTGATTAGTATCACTTTGATAAGTTTGACCACTATGGGAGCACATTTAATAGCACCTGAAAACAATCGTCCATTAGGTCTTTTATTCGGTTTGCTAGGTGCAGTGATTGGCTTTTTTATTGTTATGGTATTGATAAAACCTAAACGAAACATTGTCATGGTAGAGAAACATCATGATTGATTTAAGTACATTGATTCAGATTATTGTTGCAGTTTTGGCCGCAGTTTTTTTGTACACATTGATTGGATTTATCCCAGGAACAGATGAAACATCGGTATTAATGCCAGTATCACTGGCATTGGCTTTAAGTGGAGTTCAACCGATCGTAGTACTTAGCTTTTTTATCGCTTCGATTGTCACACTGAATTTAACCAATACGATGCCAACCTCATTGGTTGGGTTGCCAGGTGGTGTTATGTCAAGTCCTATGATAGAACATGCCATCATATTAAAAAATCAAGGCAAGTCTGCCATGATTATTCGAAAAATGGCAGCAGCATCATTGCTTGGTGTCATGATTTCTGTGCCAACCTCATTGGTACTAGCAGGACTTCTTGCTCCTTATGGACAACTACTGCAACCTTATGCACCTTACTTGTTTGTGGTAGGAGCTATTTTTCTATCATTAATCAGTAAACACAAACTACTATCACTTCTAAGTATTATTCCATTAGCTATGCTCTTTCAAAGTTTAAGACACTTGTATTGGGGTTTAGGTGTGGTAGACCCATCCGTAAATATTACGACATCATTTTTCTTAGGTATTACAATAGGACCACTATTGGTGGCACTGTTTTCTTTATTAAATAAGCAGCTTCAACATGAGATGACACGTGATGAAGCAAAACTCATTCAAATTCCATTTGAAACGAAACAATCATTCAATCCTTTTAAAATACTCACTAAAAAGGAAGTGATTAGTGCAGCATCATCAGCTTTTTTTGCGAATTTTCTGTTTGTTCTCAGCCCTGTTGGGTTAACGATTCTATTTGGTGAAACAGTAGCCAACAAAATACAAGAACCATTAGAGAAAGCAACACGATCCATCACAACGATGAGTGCCATGGTGCAAGCAACTTACTTATCTCAGATTATTATTCCTTTAATTGCTCTTGGAATTCCACTATCACCTGTTGCAATTGGTCCTGGTGCCGCTTTGTTTAATGCCACTGGTGTGTTTTCAATTGAGAACAACATTCATCACATGCTAACAATGCCTCAGTTTATTATTTCAATAGTACTGGCTAGTTTTATTGCGCTTGTTTTGGTGTATTTGCTCATTCACCGATTTGCAAGTCGCATCACAAAAGCTATATTAACATACATCCCTCATGAAGCAGTGCTTGGTTTATTTGTAGCTCTTATACTGCTTTTGGCTTATATGGATGCTGGATTAATTAATATATTTGGAGTTTTATTAATTGGATTAACAGCAGGAACGTTAAATAAAATGGGAGTGAACTATGGTGTTCAATTTATGACATTGTATGCTGCAAGTTTCATCGTAACAACACTTGCGGGGTGGTCAATGTGAAACAACGCATAGGAAAAGCTCATGGTAAAATAATTTTAATCGGAGAGCATGCAGTGGTGTATGATGCCTATGCTATTGCGATGCCATTTTTTAGTACACATGTGATTGTGAGACTTACTCTAGGACAAGACACGATGAGTTCGTCATTGTATAACGGGAAATTATTGGATGCACCAGATCATTTACGTGGATTAGTCACACTTGTTAATCATCTTAAAGAGCTTTACCAAGATTCTCAATCTTATCATATTGACATTGACAGTACGATTTTACAACAACGTGGTATGGGATCAAGTGCAGCAGTAGCCCATGCACTGGTATCTGCTTATTGTAATTTTCATCAGCTAGAGATTACAGATGAAGAACGTTTTAGATTGAACATGATTGCTGAAACTCTTAATCATGGAAAACCAAGTGGCATTGACTCGCTTGCAACAATGAGTCAAACACCAATATTGTTTAAAAAAGGACCATGGCATCAACGCATTGAAGCAACGATGGATGGTTATCTAGTTGTCGCTGATAGTGGTATTGAGAGTAAAACAAAAGATGCTGTGGCATCAGTAGCAAAGCACGCACAAACTGAAGAAACAAAGCAAATAATGGCGCATATCAATGAACTAAGTTGTTTAAGCAAAACAGCTTTAGAATCTAACCAACTGGAAGAACTGGGTAGTTACTTAAATCAAACTCATCAGTTATTAGATGGTTTAAAGGTAAGTCATCCAACACTAAATCATATGGTTATGCTTGCTCGTGATGCAGGGGCAATAGGTGCAAAAATGACAGGTGGTGGTCATGGAGGTTGCATGATTGCACTTGTAAAGACAGAGCGTCATGCAACTAATATTTTACGTGTGCTCAAAGCTAATGGGTATCATCAAGCTTGGACACTTGACTTAAAGAAGGCTTTCTCATGAAACAAGCACGTGCAATCGCAAATATAAATATCGCTTTATTAAAATATTGGGGTAAGTTTGATGAAATCAATGTGCTACCAACCACAACTTCAATTTCTTTTGTTTTAGATAGGTTCTACACCATCACAACGATTAGTATCTTGCCAAACTTAAAACAAGATGTTCTGATTATTAATAATCAATTAGCAAGCATGGATGATCATCAAAAAATCACTTCATTTTTAGACCGATTTGATCGACATGACTATGTACAAGTTGTTAGTGAAAATCATGTTCCTATAAAAGCAGGTTTGGCATCTTCAGCATCTGCATATGCATCAATTGCTACAGCAGCTAAAAAAGTATTTAACACACATTGGACATTGAGTGAGTTAGCTTCAATCACTAGATTTGGATCTGGATCAGCAGCTCGTAGTATGTTCGATGGTTTTGTAAAATGGAATGCTTATAGTGATTGTATTGAGCAAATCCATGCTCCAATGTTAGATATTGGGATGTTTGTTGTGTTAGTTGATGCTAATCCAAAGAAAATATCAAGCCGAGAAGCGATGGCGATTACCAAGCAAACGTCATGGAATTATGATGTGTGGGTGAAAAAAAGTGTCCAACAAGCTTTGGACATGGAAGCTGCAATCATGAATCAAGATTTCCATGTGATTGGCCAGTTATCCCAACAAAATGCATTGGGTATGCATACAACAATGATGGCAGCTGATCCTCCCATCATTTACTTAAGTTCAGAATCCATGCGGATTATTCATGAATTGCTTCATCTTCAAGATCAAGGTGTAGCTCTTTACTTTACTATGGATGCTGGTCCAAATATAAAGATACTGATTCAAGATCAAGATAGAGAGATTATTGAATCTTTGTTGCATCAGTTTATTGATCCTTTAAATCTCATGTACTCAAAACCAGGAAAGAAGGCAAGAATTATTCATGAGTAAAAAAATCATCGCATTTGCACCTGGCAAAATGTATATCTTAGGGGAATATGCTGTTGTTCATCCGGGGCATCCTTCAATCTTGGTAAGTTTAAGTCAAGGTGTTTTTGTGACGATAGATGCGAGTGCGACTTGTAGTATGACATCAAGTAAATATCGTGATGAGAAGTTTAGTTTTTCAATCATAAACCAGCAACATGTTCACATTAAATCAAATTATGATTTTTCATATGTGAAAGCTGCCATCGAGATTGTTTTGGAGTATGCGGCACCTAAGGTTGTTGAGCCATTTGCCATTCATATTGAGAGTCAGCTTGATAACACCTTACTTCAAAAATATGGATTTGGATCGAGCGCCGCTATTTTGGTTGCTACAATTACGGCATTCAGTGACTTTTTATCGCTTTCTTTATCAAAAGAACAGCTCTTTAAGTTGGCGGTAATGGCACAGCTTAAACTATCTTCCGCAAGTTCTTTTGGTGATATTGCATGTAGTGTGTATCAAGGCACTGTATACTATGTAAAAGGTCATTTAAGTTTACAACAACCATTACAATTAATGATAGAATCAACTTGGGATGGGTTTGTCATTGAGCAACTACCAAGTCTACCATGTTCTATGCTCATTGGTTATTCAAATGTTAGTGCAAGCAGTACTAAGTTGGTCAATCAAGTCAATCAATATCGTAATCATCCTTTATTTGATGAGTTTTTAAGTGATGCAGTTAAAGTTGTCAATCGAGCTAAACATGCAGTAATAACAAATAATTGTAAACATTTTCTATTATCAATTGATGAATATAGAACTTTGTTGCTTAAACTGCAACATCTCACTCAAGTATCAATTGAAATTCCAATTATTGAAACGATGATTTCATTGGCACATCAGTCAAATGCTGTTGCTAAAACATCAGGTGCCGGAGGGGGAGATTGTGTGATTGCATTTGCATCAAATAAAAACCCACTTGAGCAATGTAGGCAACGATGGGAAATTAACCAGATTGAAGTCATTGATTATTCTGTTTCAATCACCAAGGAGGAAGTCAATGAATAGAAAAGATGAACACATACACTTAGCAGCAAAAACACCACAAGCAATGGTGAATGATTTTGATAATGTGCGATTTATTCATCATAGTCTCTGTGATTTAGGTGTTAATGATGTTGATTTATCAGTAAGTTTCGATGGTATTAAATTAGATGTTCCTTTTTTTATTAATGCTATGACTGGTGGAAGTGAATGGACAAAAAGTATTAATGAGCAGTTAGCACGTGTTGCAAAGAAAACTGGATTGGCTATGGCAACAGGATCATTGAGTTCAGCCATCAAAGATTCATCTAAAATCGATACTTTTACTATCGTTCGTGATGTTAATCCTGATGGTATAGTCTTTGGAAATTTGCAAGCAAGTGCGACACTGGATGATGTTAATCAAGTGATTGATTGGTTAAATCCTCATGCAGTTCAGCTACACATGAATGTTGCGCAAGAATTGTTAATGCCAGAAGGGGATCGTGAGTTTTATAATTGGTTAAAGAACATTAAACATATCATATCACTAACTGATATCCCAATCATCGTAAAAGAAATTGGTTTTGGATTAAGTCATCAGATCATCCGTTTATTACATGACGCAGGAGTTAAAAACTTAGACATTAGTGGCAAGGGTGGTACAAACTTTGCAGCAATCGAAAACGACCGCAGTGACGTGGCAATGATTTACATGAATGACTGGGGACAATCAACAGTGTGTTCATTGTTAGAAGCACAAGCGTATATCGATTCAATGAATATCATTGCAAGCGGAGGTGTTCGGCATGCATTGGATATTGTTAAATCACTTGCACTTGGAGCAAAAGCTGTTGGTTTATCTGGTGTTATCTTAAATATGCTCATTGAAAAAGGTGAAGCTGAAACGGTAAGCATGATTGAGCAACTAAAAGAGGAAATAATTAAGATTATGGTGTTATTAAATGCTAAAACAGTTGACCATCTAAAACAGACAGACCTTATATTTGAAGCAAGTTTATTATCCTATGCGCAACAGCGTCAGTTAAAAATCGAACATTTATCAAGTAGAAGAAAGTAAACGTGCAGCCTAGGCTGCACGTTTTATATTCTCTCTTTAGCTGTGTAATAGGTATGCAATAAATCATGTGCTTTATTGCTGTTTGGTTGACCTAAGAACTCATCATACAATTTGATGATGGCGGGGTTTTCATGTGATTTTCGAATTTGTTTATTAGCATCCTCCTGGTAAAGTGCCATTTGTCGTTTTTTCAAAATCGAAATATCTCCATGATGGTAAGGTTGTCCGCCACCACCAATACATCCACCAGGACACGCCATAATTTCTATTGCATCAAATTGGCTAATACCATTTTGGATATTTTCTAATAGTTTTCGAGCATTGCCCAATCCATGAGCAATACCAATGCGAAGTTTTAAGTCACCAACTTCAACAGTAGCTGAACGAACACCTTCAAAACCACGTAGCTCTTTAAAATCAACTTTAGCAAGTGGTTTATCAGTCAACCATTCGTGGACTGTGCGCACAGCAGCTTCAATAACTCCACCTGTTGTACCAAAGATGACAGAAGCACCAGTGCTTTCTCCAAGGATGTTATCAAAGTCATCATCCTTGAGACTTGCAAAGTCAATACCTGCTTCTAACAACATATGTCCAAGTTCTCGTGTTGTGATGACGATATCAACATTGCTATATGAATCTTTAGTCAGCTCAGGACGTGCAGCTTCAGCTTTTTTCGCCAAGCAAGGCATGACTGAAACAACAACGATATCTTTTGGATCACGATTGGTTTGTTGTGCATAATATGTTTTGGCAATTGCACCAAACATGATTTGTGGTGATTTGCAGGTTGATGGAATATCAAGTAAATCTGGGAATTGGTGTTCGAAGAATTTCACCCAAGCTGGGCAACAACTTGTAAGCATTGGTAAACGTCCGCCACCTTTGATTCGATTAATTAGCTCAGTTGCTTCTTCCATGATTGTTAAGTCTGCTGCAAAATCAGTATCAAAAACAGCATCAAACTCTAATGCGCGAAGTGAACTAACAAGTTTACCAGTCGTGATTTCACCTGGACTCATATTAAACAATTCACCTATCGCAACACGCACTGCTGGAGCTACTTGAACAATCACATGTTTAGTAGGATCATTTAGAGCATGCCAAACTTTGTTGGAATTATTTACCTCTGTTAAAGCGGCTGTTGGGCATACGGCAACACATTGACCACAGAAAGTACAAGATGTGTTGACCATATCAAGATGAAATGCGGGGCTAACAACAACATCAAAACCACGATCGACTGCTGAGAGTATGCCGCACGTTTGGACTTCGTTACACATTGTTTCGCAACGTCGACACATGACACATTTATTTGGATCTTTAATAAGCGCTAATGATGAGTCATCTTTTGGATAATTCATCTTCTCACCTTCATAATGAATTTCACGAATATTTAAATGAGATGCTAATGATTGAAGTTCACAATCAAGATTCTTTTGACATACTAAGCAATCGCTTGGATGATTGGACAACAATAGTTCAACATTTGTTCTACGTGCTGAAGTTGTTAGGATAGAATCAGTGCGAATCTTCATGCCATCAAAACAAACTTCTGAACAAGAGGGGACCAATGCATTTCGATTTTCAACTTCTACCATACAAACACGACATGTGGCTTGCTTGTTGACGATCCCAAAATCTTCTAGCTTTAAATGGCATAAGGTAGGAATTCTTACATTTACAGATTTAGCTGCATCTAGGATTGTGGTTCCTTCAGGTACTCTGATTTGGTTGTCGTTGATTATTACGTTAATCATTTTCATTGTGGTTCCTCCTTAAGGTGCTATGACGGCATCAAATTTACATGCATCAAAGCAAGCACCGCAAGCAATACACACACTTGGATCAATCACGTGAAGTTCTTTTGGTTTTCCACTGATACAATTGACAGGGCAAACACGTGCACATGCTGTACAACCGATACATTTCTCTTGATCAATCTCATACTTCAACAATGCTTTACAAACTTTTGCTGGACATTGTTTATCTTGGATATGTGCTAAATACTCATCATAGTAATAGGTAAGTGTGCTCAACACGGGATTTGGTGCTGTTTGACCTAACCCACACAAAGCGCTGTCTTTAATCATTTGTCCTAATGTTTTTAAACGATTGATATCTTCCATTGATCCTGAACCATTAGTAATTCTATCAAGTATTTCAAACATTCTTTTTGTACCCAATCGGCAAGGAGTACATTTACCACATGACTCTTCTTGAGTGAACTCTAGATAAAACTTTGCAATATTTACCATGCAATCATCTTCGTCCATGACAATCATGCCACCAGAACCCATCATTGATCCAATGTTTGCTAATGACTCATAATCAATAGGCGTGTCTAAGTCGGTAACAGTGATAACTCCACCTGAAGGACCTCCGGTTTGAACGGCTTTGAAAGCTTTATTATTGGCAATTCCACCACCAATATCATAAATAATTTCTCTTAAAGTCGTACCCATGGGCACTTCAACCAAGCCGACTTTATTAACTTTACCAGCTAGGGCAAAAACCTTAGTACCTTTAGATGTTGCTGTTCCAATGGATTGAAACCAACTTGATCCTTTTAGAATAATCGGTGGAATATTTGCTAATGTTTCAACATTGTTGACAGAAGTTGGCTTCTTTAAATAACCTTCAACAGAAGGGAAAGGGGGTTTCTTTGTAGGTTCACCTCGGTTGCCTTCGCAAGAGTGGATTAATGCTGTTTCTTCACCACATACAAAAGCACCAGCACCAAGCTTGATTTCAATTGTATAATCAAATGTTGATCCGAATATCTCTTTTCCTAAAAGACCGACACTTTTTGCTTGACTGATTGCATGCTCTAACCTAGAAATGGCTAAAGGATACTCAGCTCGAATGTACACAATACCTATACTAGCACCGATTGCATAACCAGCGATAGCCATAGCTTCGATTACAGAATGTGGATCACCCTCTAAAATCGAACGATCCATAAATGCACCAGGATCACCCTCATCCGCATTACAAATGACATACTTTTGATCACCGACGGTTTGTCTGGTATATTTCCATTTTAGTCCTGTAGAAAAGCCACCACCGCCACGACCACGAAGACCACTTGTTTCAATGATATCAATGACTTCATCTGGAGTATAATTATTGATACACATTTCTAAGGCTTTATAGCCATCAAAGGCAATGTATTCATTAATTTTCAATGGATTAATAAATCCACAATTGCGTAAAGCAATTCGATATTGTTTAGCAGGAGTACTCATCATAACCTCCTATATTGCCCGTTCAAATTCGCAATCAATCACATGTGACTTCACAACTTTGTTGTTGATGATGTGTTGATCTAGTATTTGAAGGGCCATTTCTGCATCAATTTTCCCATAAATCACAGGATTCTTTTTAGCCATAGTTACAACTACAGTTGGTTCACTGTGACAGTATCCCATACAACCAACAGGAACAACGCGAACGTGGTTGAGATTCTGGTCAATTATTTCTTTTGACAGAACATCAAACACATGCTGACTACCAGCAGCAATCCCACAAGTAGCCATGCCGACTAAAATTTCAACGGCATCCTTTTTGGCCTTGTTGCTACTGCGTCTACTGGCACGATCATGATACTCTTTGTATATTTTTTGCAAATCATCTTTAGATTTAATTATCATGATTGACCCCCAGGTTTTGCACGGTACTTAGCAACCATTTCTTCCATATCAGCAGCTGATAAGTGTCCAAGTATCTCATCATCCACCATGATTACGGGTGCTAAACCGCATGCGCCGATACATCTAACTTCTTTTAACGTGAATTTTCCGTCCGTTGTCGTTTGATTCACATCAATCGCTAAAACTTCTTTCAGTTTGTCTTTAATACCTGCTACACCTTTGACAAAACATGCTGTACCCATACAAATGTTAATTGTATGTTCACCACGAGGTGTTTGCGTAAAGAAAGAGTAGAAACTAACAACACCAAAAACACGTGCTGCAGGAACATTGAGTTGTCGAGCAACATACAGTTGCAGTTCTTTTGGTAAGTAACCAAAGAGTTTTTGTGCTCGATGAAGAACAGCAATGATTGCATGTTCTTTTGAAGGTTGCTCATTGATGAATGAGTTCAGCAATACAAACTTTTCTGCGATGTGTTCTAAATCGAGGGATCCTTTTTGTTGTAGTGATTGATTTTGCATGGGATGATCTCCTTATGCTTTCTAAAAGCAAATTACGTTTATTGTTTGTGAATTCACAAACAAACAATTACTTTTCAAATTATATGACAAACGATGTGAAAATGCAATGTGAAAAAAGAAAAACTTCATGTGATCATGAAGTTTTATCAAATATTAAGTAAATGTTTGTTAATATAACTAATCATTAGATTGACGAGTTTATCAAATACTAATCCTAAAATAATAATCCACGCTGTCCAAGCAAACAAACTTGCCATATCGAGTGTCAGTTTGGAGATAAGCATGCTTCTACCAATACCACTTGCAGGTTGTCCTAAGACTTCTGCCATAATAGCAACTTTAAAGCCTAAATTTAATGATACTGCTAAGTTCGATAACACAAAAGGTAGCATCGAAGGAATGTAAACGTTCTTTAGTTTATTGAATGGTGTTTCTGAGTAAACTTTTAGAACATCCATGAGTGAAGATCGTATGGATTGTATACCACTTTTAGTTGCTTCATAAAAAAGAGGGAACAAAATTAGAAACACAATAACAATCACACTTTGATGACTGGTAAACCACAACAAGACAATAATCATGTACGAGATGTTAGGAATCGTTTTAATCATGGATGTTATCGGTGTGATGTAATCATTCAGCCATGGCTTTAATGAAGCTAAAAGTCCGATCACAATACCAAGAGAGCATGAAATAACCAAACCAATGAGCATACGATAGCATGTCAACATGATGCTTATATAAAAAGAAGCTTGCTGTATTTGGACTATCATTTTAATCAACACATCTTGTGGCATGGGTAAAATCATGGCATGATCAATTGAAGATGCAACAGCATACCAAAGTATTAAAAGCAAGATAATGGTCAATGTGTATCTAATGTTTCGTTTCATCGATAATTATTGAGCAAACATGTCATCACTTAGTGTGATGTTGAATAAATCCATGAATGCTTGGATATCATCTTTTTTATCTAATGCATAACTAACGTTTATGTTCATGCGGCTAAAGGCATCTTTAATCACAGGTATTGGAGGTAATCCAAGAGCAGTTAAATCTGCATTGCTTAAGTCCGTTTCAAATAAACTTTGATCCAAAGTTATATCTTGATTGTATTGAATCAAATCATCGATAAACTGATTAACTTCATTTTTATGAGATTGATAAAATGAATCTAAGACAAACAATGCTGCTTGTGGGTAGTTATCAAAACCTGATATTCTTTGATATTGCTGTTGGATGTCCATCAAAATTTTAAGCTCACTGTTTTGCCTTAGTGTGGCACTGACAAGTGGCTCTGCTAATAGAGCAACACGTGCTTGACCTGTTAGAAGTTGTGCTTGAGTGTCCATCATAGAACCATAATATTGTTGATTCATTGTGAACTGATGATTTGAAATGCTATAGTTAAAGATTTTCTCAGGGACAGCATCTTTGCCAAACATGGCAACTGTATTAGTTGAGCGCAAATCTGCTTCATCGTATCCAACAAGATAGAGGTTTCCCCATGTAATAATACTCAACAAACGATATTTTGTTTGTTGATTGTGAATGAGTGTGAGACCAACATTAATTGGCGCAATTATCATTTGATAGTCTGGTGTTTGATTGACTAAATTTGACAATAATAAATCTGTTCCTGAGACGCATGTGATTTCATGATCTGAGTTATTGATTTTATTTAGTAAAGCAATCGAAGGCGCACCAAAAGGTGTCAGTATTTTCATGTTTGTTGCTTCAGTCGGATTTTGATTACATCCAAAGAGAGCTAATAAGATTAAGAGAAGAAGTATTTTTTTCATAAGTCACCACTAGTTAAAAAATTAACAATTACGCCATTATCATATCATAAAGTGTGAAAAAAAGTAAAAAAATTTAATCAGACAATACTTTATGTTAAAATCATTTTATTAAGAAAAGAGTATCACATGACTTGGAACAGCGCACCAGAGTTTGTTTCTTTGCTGTTTATTAGTGTATTGCTTATAAATGTGCAAAGAGATAAGAGTTTGCCAACTCCCCGTAATATTTTATTTCAGTGGATCTTGAAGGTTGCATTTGCTGCAATCATCATTTCAATTGTCAATCTATATGTTGTGATTTTCTCACAACACCTTTCAAATTTGATTGTACATTTGATTAATATTATTTTTTACATAATAACACCATTTTTGATGGTACTCATGACCTTTTACATTATTGCTTACTTGTACGAAGATCAAGAAGAAGCTACCATGCATTATCGAAAACTGAGTTTGCCTTTTTGTTCTATGTGTTGTTGGTATTATTTAATCCATGGCATGGGTTATTCTCTTATATCGACCAAACAGGGCAATATCAATTAGGAGACTTTATTGTTTTGATTCATGTGATTGCATACGTGTATTTTGTGTTTATGATTATTGCCATCTATCGATTCAGAGAAAGAGTTGATAAAGAAACGATTCGTGTTTTGTTATCATTTCCGGTTTTAATTACAATCCTAATATTAAGTCAACAGATTTATCCAACAATCATACTTTCAGGAACAGCTGTCACAACAGCGATATTGATTATATACTTGTACTTCCAAAGAAGAGAGCAAATGACGGATGATTTAACTCATTTGTTCAATCGACGTACTTTTGTTCAAGATATACAAAAATACATAGCAGAGGGAGTCAACTTTTATGTTGTTCATTTAAATATCATTGATTTTAAGACAATCAATGATCGTTTCGGTGAGAAGAATGGCGACCAAATTCTTCGTGGTGTTGCTAATTATTTAAAATCAATAAATGTTCTTTTCAAAGTTTATAGAACTGGTGGAGATGATTTTGCGGTTATTTGCAGAAATCTGAATGAAGCTAAAGTTCAAATATTTGCCAATGAAATCTATCATCGTTTCGAAAAACCTTGGACCAATAATTTGTTGCCATCAACTGTATTAGTGGGGATAGCAGTTCTTAATTATCCTAATCATGTTAAGGCTTGGGAGGATATGATTGAGTTGATTGAGTATTGCAGTCAGCAAGCAAACCAACAGAGTGGATCAAGAATATACTATGCGGATGAAACATCTAATGAAGTCATCGTTAAGAAACGATTAATTACGAAATTGATTAAAGTAGCTATAGAAGAGAATCTGTTTTATGTTGTTTATCAACCGATCTATGAAGTTAGCAGCAAACGTTTTAAGCAATGTGAAGCTTTATTGCGACTAGAAGATCCACAACATGGAATCGTTTACCCCAATGACTTTATTGCCATTGCAGAAGAAACAGGGTTGATTTTTGAACTAACAAAAATAGTCGTTGAAAAGGTTTGTCGTTTCATTGATGAGGCAGATCAAGCAGGTGTTGAACTTGAGTCAGTAGCAATCAACTTGTCTAGTACACAGCTGAGTCAAGAAAGTTTAATAGAAGACATTCTTGAAATCATGTTACACCATCGAGTTAATCCAAATCGTATTGTTTTTGAAATCACGGAAGCTGCATTTATTTCCAATAGTGGTCGAACTTTGAATTTTATGAAACAGTTGAATCATTTCGGTGTTAAGTTTTCTCTAGATGATTTTGGGACAGGATTTTCTAATCTATCAACAATGATGGGATTGCCGTTTAACACAATAAAAATCGATAAATCAATGCTCGGCAACGCAATAAAAAGCGAAAAAAACAGTAAAATTCTTGAAGGGATATGTCATGCTTTTTCAGAAGTTGGATTTAACATTGTTGTTGAAGGTGTAGAGGATAGCTTAGGACACGAAATAACCCAAAGGACAACCGCAACACATATTCAAGGATTCTATTTTGCTAAGCCAATGCGTAGTCCTCAACTTTTAAATTTGCTTTCTTTAAAGGATTTAAATCTTCCATAAACTTATCTTGTTCGTTTATTTTATTAAAGTGTTTATCTGATAATTTCATGATTCATCTATGTTAATATAATCAAAGCATTGTATCGGTATAAGAGTATAATGCTATGGAACTTTTAAGCTAAAGATGGTAGAATGATTTATTGTATGATGTACTTGAATGATTAAACAACTAAGTGCATTTGGAGGATAGTATGAAAGTAATCATTGTTGGCGCAGGCAAATTAGGTGTTCGCTTGGCTAAAGCAATGGATATGGAAAAAAATTGATGTCACTTTGGTGGATGAAAATCCAAAGAAGATAGAACGTGTTAATGAACAGTTAGACGTACTTACCATCGAGGGTAGTGGCGTTGACATCGCTTTTTTAAGAAATATCAATGTGGGTAAGTATGACTTGCTAGTCGCAACTACCGATAAAGATGCAACAAACATTGTGATTTGTGATTTTGCAAAAAAATTAGGTTGCAAAAAAACGATTGCGCGAGTTCGTGATAATGAGTATTCAGATCAATTAGCTTTTATTAACAAAGAAATTGGGATTGACCTAATCGTCAATCCAGACCTTTCGACTGCAAATATGATTGCAAAGTACTTGCTTCGTGATTTAACCTATTATACTGGTGAATTTGCAAATGGTAAAATCAGACTGGTTGATTTTAATATTCGTGATAATGAAATATTTGTTCAAAAGAGAATAGCTGATTTAGATGATTTTCAAGATTTGTTAATAACGGCTATATCAAGAGAGGATGAACTAATTATTCCTGATGGTTCAACAGTCTTGTTAGAGAACGATACAATTTATGTGCTCGGTAAGAATCAGCGCATCGAACAGTTTGCAAAACAACATAAACTTAATGGGACTGAAAAGCCAACAGAAAACGTAATGATTGTTGGAGGTGGAAATGTAGGATATTACCTAGCAAATATTCTAAGTACCGCAAAAGTAAATGTTAAATTAATCGAGCAGAACAAATACCGTGCTCATAAGCTCACGGAGTTGCTTGATCATGTGCTAATTATCAATGGTGATGGATCAGATTTAAGTTTATTGCAGGAAGAAGATCTTGAGCAAATGTAAGCATTTGTTTCAGTGACAGGATTAGATGAGTTAAATTTACTAGTTGCTTTAATTGCGAAACATCATGGTGTTGATAAAGCGATTGCAAAGGTAAGTAGAGAAAACTATACAAAGATTATAAGTAAATTACAAGTTGATGCAGCAATCAATCCTATTTCAATTACCGTAAGCCAAATCCTAAAGTTTGTTCGAGGTGATAAAGTTGAGTCTATTTCATTGGTTTAGGTGGTGAAGGTGAAGTTAGTGAAGTGATTGCTACAAAAGAGATGCCTTGTATAGGTAAGCGATTAAGTGAAGTTGGATTACCTAAAGGTATTTTGGTAGGTGCAATAATACATAATAATGAAATTACAATTGCTTCTGGTAACTCTGTTATTATGCCCAATGATCGTGTGATTGTGTTTGTGCATGCTTCGAAGGTAAACGAGTTTAAAAACATGTTTATTCGAAAAAAGGGAGGCTTATTAAGTGAAATTTGGGGCCGTAGTTAAAGTTATTGGTTCTATTTTAATCGTTGATGCTTTTTTAATGATCCCTGCATTACTAATTGCATTTTTTCTTAAGGAAGAATCATTGTTTGGTTTTGTATTAGCATTTGTAGTGACATTAGGTTTAGGTTTTACTATGTCTCGTGTTAAAACTCAGAAAAAACCTATCAAGATTAAAGAAGGACTTGCAATTGTAACGTTTGGTTGGATTATGGTATCACTTCTTGGTGCCATTCCTTTTTATGTTTCAGGTGCTATTCCAAATGTCATTGATGCTATTTTTGAAACCGTATCAGGATTTACTACAACTGGTGCATCGATTCTCACAGATGTAGAAGTATTACCTAAAAGTTTACTCTTTTGGAGATCTTTTACCCATTGGATTGGTGGTATGGGAATTCTTGTGTTTACGTTGGCTCTTTTGCCTGCACATGGTATGGGTGGCTTTCAAATCTTTAAAGCAGAAGCACCAGGTCCTACTCACGGGAAGATAGTTCCACATATACAAAATACGGCACGTATGCTTTATGTGACATATATTGCTTTAACTTTAATGCAAATGATATTACTTGCACTAGGTGGATTAAGTCTATTTGATGCTTCAGTATACACCTTTGGAACCGTAGGTACTGGTGGGTTCGCACCATACAATGATAGTGTCGGTGGTTTTAGCACGTATGTCCAAATGGTTATTAGTCTGTTCATGGTGCTTGCTGGTGTAAACTTCACATTACATTTTTTATTGTTTAAAGGCAAATTTAAAGAAGTTTTTTCAGATAATGAGTTGCAAACATATTTGAAATTCATTGTTGTTGCTATTATTTTGGTAACTATTAATCTTTCAATCGTTCATTATGATGACGTTTTTCATTCATTGAGAGATTCAATATTTCAAGTATCAGCAATTATTACCACAACTGGGTATTCAACAGTAGACTTTCAAACGTGGCCTGATTTTAGTAAGTTTATACTTTTGGGGCTTATGTTTATTGGAGGTAGTGCTGGATCAACAGCTGGTGGTATGAAAGTGATTCGCATTTTAATTCTGTTCAAGTTAATCAAACGTGAAATATCAAAAATTTTTCATCCGAATGCATTTGTGCCTATTAAGTTTGGAAGGAAAACAATTCCTAATGAAGTTGTTGCTCGTGTCAACAGTTTTTTAGCATTGCACTTGTTTGTTTTCATAATTGGAACACTCCTTATCTCACTAGATAATGTCGATATGATAACAGCGATGAGCTCTGTTGCTGCGACTTTAAATAACATTGGACCTGGCTTAGAACTTGTTGGTCCTAATGAGAACTATGCTGCTTTTTCTCCAATGAGCAAAATATTGTTTTCCTTTATTATGTTGCTCGGTAGATTAGAGCTATTTACTATAATTGCACTAATTGTGCCACAACGTTGGAGTAAAGAAAGCTAAGTGTGTTTTAAGTCATAATATGACATTTAATTAATTTTTGATTGTAATCACGACCTATCAGAGTATAATTTTGTATATGAAGAAATCAAAATTTGTATTTACTTTTTTGAATTTCTTCGCATGCAAAAACTATAATTATCAACATTCATATTGTTGTTGTTAGGTTGATGTATCATAGTCTTTTGTTTGAAACAAGAAAAGATTTAGCTTTGAAAATGCCATTTTTCTTAATGACTTAAAAAACATGATGAACACATCGGGGGTACAGGTAATGCAAGTTTCAAGAAACACAAAATTGAGTCGTGTACTAAGTGATCCATTACGCAAGAATTTAGTTCAGATTACATACGAGTTAGTGTTGGCTTCACTAAAGGCACGTAAGTTTTCTAGGGAGTATATCAGTCGTTTGTGTTATCGAAAAGGATATCCAAAGTTAGAAAACTACACAACCGATTATCAAATTGGTCAACTTCAAATGTCACGTATTTTACATAGTGATGAATCTGCAGAACGATTAATAAACAAAGTAAAGTTTTATGAGTTTTGTGTTGCCAATCAAATTCGAACTCCAAAAGTATTGGGTTATACAACAGAAAAACGATTGTTTGATATGAATCAATGGCACGAATCGATAACGTTCGATTATTTTGTGTTATTAGCTAAGCGATGGATCGATGATAGCCCTTATCAGAGTATTTTTGTAAAACCGATGGAGTTAAAAGGTGGTGTTGGTGCCTTTCGAGTTGATCAAAAAGACATGAGCAATCATGACAAGTTGAACAGAATCTATCAATCTATTTTTTCAACCAAGTATATTATTCAACAAACAATTATTCAGCATGAAGTCGTTAATCAGATTAATCCATCAGCAATAAACACGGTGAGAATTGATACATATAAGCCTGTAGGTGAGCCAAGTCGCGTTATGAGTGCACTTATGAGATTTGGTCGTCAAGGTTATGTGGTTGATAATCCAGGCAGTTCTACAGGATTCTTTATACCTTTAGACTTGAAGACTCATAAATTAAGAGCACCTGGACTTCAAATCACAGCAGTTGGTAATCACACATACACCCATCATCCGGATACAAAAATTGCACTTGATGGGATTAAAATCCCATATATTGATGAGGTGATTGCTTTAGTCAATCATGCTTGTGAGCAAAGTGGTGATCGTCTTGTTGGCTGGGATGTTTGCATCGGTGTTGATGGCCCAATTCTTATTGAAGGCAACCATAATTACCACATATTAATGCAAGAACTCGCATATGGTGGTTATCTTACTCATCCTGAGTTTGTTAAGGTACTAGCAGAAGAGAACTTGATTTAGCCACTATTTTGTGGCTTTTTTATTTACCTTCTAGAATAATGTGTATGATATAATGACAATACCTACAAGATGTAAAACAGCTTAAGTTTGCAGATAAGTCGTTTTACAAAGCATCGTTGATGTGTTTAGACTCAAATGCACGTAATGTTATTAATGTTTAGTAAGCATTGTATCAATACAATATCAGATTTAAATGTAAGTATCTAATTAAAGAGAAATAGAAGAGGGAAAAGCTGAATGCAAGTATGTGTGATAGAGGATGAAAAAAGTATTCTTAAGCTCATTGAGTATGATTTAAGAAATGCAGGTTATCATGTGACATCATTTATCGATGGACAGCAAGCAAGTGAAGCAATTTTTACGCAATCATATGATGTGTTTGTCGTGGACTGGATGTTGCCAGGTGTCTCAGGAATTGATCTTGTCAAACAGCTGCGGAAACATAAAAGTGATGCGATTATTATTATGTTAACAGCTAAAGATGAGGAAAGTGATGTTCTTGATGCCTTTGAAGCAGGTGTGGATGATTATTTGTCGAAACCTTTTTCACCGCGAGAACTTCTAGCTCGCATTAAAGCGCATACCAAACGATATCACGATGTGGAAAAAAAGGTATTATCTTTTGAAGACATTGAAATACATCGTGATCAACGTAAAGTGATGGTAGCAAATCAAGAGTTGGTTTTTACCAAAAAGGAATATGATTTGTTGGAATATTTTATGAGTAATCGTAATATTGTATTAACTCGCGATGATATTCTTAATCATCTTTGGAACTTTGATTATGATGGCGATACGCGAATTGTCGATGTTCATGTGTTTAAACTAAGAAGCAAACTTGAATCTACAACATGTACCATTGCTTCTATTCGTGGTGTAGGATATGTATTACAAAAAAAATAGGAGCAAAATCATTTCATTTATTAGTATCATAGTAATTGTTGTGTTGCTTGTTGATGTATTGATAGAACATAACATTTTACGCGGACTTTTCTTAGTCCTTATTTTAGTGGTTATGTTTTATTTCTTAGGTAATATTTTTAACAGAGAAATCCAGCAATTATCGGATAAGCATCAACAAGAGAAGACACAAGTAGAGCAAGCATACTCACTGCTTAAACAGCAGTTTGAAACGGTGATTACCTACTTACCAAATCCAATGATTGTGATTGACCAATACGGCGATATTATGTTAACCAATGAAACATTTAAACTACTTTTAAATGATGTTACTGACCAACTAACGATAAAAAATAAAAGTATTCCATATGCATTGAGAAAAGTACTGAATGATGTTTATTTGAGTGAACAATCTCTCACCACATCGATTGTATTAAACTCAGTAGACTTCCAATGTATTTCGATTCCGATATTTCAGCATGAACGTTATCAAGGGTGTCTTGTTGTTTTACAGGATATTACCAAGTTAGTCTATCAAGAGAAAATTCAAAAACGTTTTGTAGCAGATGCATCTCACGAGCTTAAAACTCCAATCACTGCAATCAAAGGTATGATAGAAATATTAAACCGTGAAGGGTTTCATGATGAGATTGCACAAAAAGAATTTTTAGTTCAAATTCAGCGTGAAGTGGAGAGATTACAATCAATTGTAAAAGATCTTTTGTATTTATCAAAATTAAGCAATCAAACAATTCTTCTTAATAAGCAACCATTGGATGTGCATGCACTTGTTTTAGAAGCGATTAGAACACTAAAACTTAAACTAGATGAGAAAAATATCGCGATAACAATTAATCAAGATGACCAAGATCCATTAATAGCTGATTCATCTGCTGTCCTTAAAATATTCATAAATCTGATAGATAATGCGTGCTCTTATAGTGGAACTGATCGTATCGACATTTTGATTAAAGAGGATCAACAACAAAAAATAATCACGATTACTGATTATGGCATTGGAATTGAAAAAGAAGACTTACCACATATTTTTGAGCGTTTCTTTAGAGTCGATGATGCTCGCAATCGAGCAAGTGGCGGAAGTGGATTGGGATTATCCATCGTAAAAGAGTTGGTAGAAGCACACCATGGAACAGTGAGTGTAGTGTCACAACCACACCAAAACACAACGTTTACAGTTACTTTTCCAAAATTAACAAAATCTTAACAAGCTATTCATCATGTCTTTTTAATGTTGAATTAGTATAAAAATGAGGTGAACGATGAAACTAGATGAACAATTGTTAATCATTGAAGAGTTATTACTTACAATGGCAACACAAGTACGACAAATGATGGAGCAATCAAAAAAAGCACTGTTTGAAGACAAAAAAGACCAAGCACTTTTCATTATAGAGAGTGATGCTCATGTGAATAATAGTGAGCTTGAAATCAATGAAATGTGTATTCAAATATTGTCTTTATTACAACCTGTTGCAACCGATTTACGACGAGTGATTGTTGCAATAAAAATTGCGAATGATCTAGAGAGAATTGGTGATTATGCAAAGAACATTTCTCGCTATATCATCAAAAACCAAAAGTTTCCTGAGTTGCTTGTTGAAGATGCACATCATATTTTTGATTTGTTTTTTAAGAATTATGATGCAACCGTTCAAATTATCCAAAATGATGATATACCTTTAGCTTATGAAACAGCGGAGGCAGATGAGTACATGGATGAAGCATTCAAGCGAATAGCTTTGAAAATAGATGCATCCAATCGAGATCATCAAATTATATCATTTGCTACAGTTGGGTTATTAAGAAATATTGAACGAGCAGGTGACCATACTAAAAACATCTGTGAACATGTCATTTATAGAAAAAAAGCACAGTTTGTTGATTTTGGCTAAACCGAGAAACCTCGGTTTTTTTATTTGTTAACACAACCTTTACATTTGTTTCATTTATTATTAACATCATGCCTTTATGATAACCATGTAAATATCTTTAGGAGGAAAAAATGAAAACAAAACTATTTATTTCGATATTTATTGCATTGTTAGTATTAGCTGGTTGTAGTTCAACAAATGACAACGGATTTGAATCAGAAAAAATCAACGTTTATACGCGTGATACCTCAAGTGGGACACGTGATGGGTTTATGAGTGGTATCGGATTTAAGGAAGCTTCATCCGATGATAGTGTTCTTGTTTCAGGTTTTATTACAAACAATAATGCTGGAATCATGACAGCCATGACAACTGATATTGCTGGTATTGGTTATGTGTCACTATCAAGTGTCAACAATACAATTAAAGCATTAAACTTTGAAGGTGTCGAAGCTACCGAAGCAAATGTTCTTAATGATACATATGGTCTTAAGCGTCCATTTGTTTACATGAGACGTGTTGACGGTGACTATGTGAACGAGCGTGAATATGAGATTACATTAGCGTTTATTGCTTTTATGGAGTCCAATGATGGCGCAGATGTTATTAATGATGAAGGTGCTACAGCAGTCAATGGAAATGGCAACTGGGCTAGTCTATTAGTTGATCATCCTGTGTGTGAACTTGACAACAGTGATGTGACATTGAATTTTGGTGGATCAGATTCGATAACACGAATTGCTGAATCACTAAGTGCTGCTTTCTCACCACGTTGTGGCAATGTTCAAACTGTAAATAATCACACTGGTAGTTCAGATGGCTACAAGCGTTCTCAAGGTGAAGAAAAAGACGGCGTGAATGCTGTTCATATCGGATACTCCTCTAGACCATTTAGAGATGAAGAATTAAGTGGACCTTCACAAACTCGTGGTCAACTTGCGTGGGATGCAATTGTTGCGATAGTTCATAAGGATAACCCTGTTGATAATGTTACAGCAGAACAATTAGTTAAAATATACAAAGGTGAACTTGCAACCTGGGGCGATGTCATCAACGATTAGGAATACTACTATCGAAAGGCCCAAGAAGGGCCTTTCTTTTTCGGAGGTTATATGAGAAGTAAACGTTCTAGTTTAGGAACAATTGATGTCATAACCTATGGATTTTTATCCGTTTTTGGTTTTTTATCTGCTAGTTTTATTGTTCTAATTATATTCTTTATTGCTTTACGAGGAATTTTACCTTTTGTTAGTGATAACCAAGGGCTAGGCTCTGTAAATCTTTATCAGTTTTTAACAAATCGTGTGTGGTTAAATGGACCTACTTTTGTTTCCACAGCATACGGGGCAGGTTTTTTGGTTGTAAATACACTTTATATTGCTTTTTTATCACTCTTACTATCTTTTCCAATTGGAGTTCTTACAGCACTATTCATTGCTAAAATTGCACCTAAAAGAATTTCTAGTGTTATGAGAACCGTAATTGAGTTATTAGCTTCGATCCCATCTATTGTATTCGGATTGGTTGGTGTTGGTTTAATGCTACCTATTATCTATCAAGTTGCACGCTCACTAGGTTTTTCTAGTGGAGGTGGTAGCGGAACTTTAGCAACGGTGTTTGTGCTTGCTCTAATGAGTATTCCAACCATTACATCAATTAGTGAAGTGTCCATTCGTTCCATTGATCCAAGTTTGGAAGACGCTGCCTTAGCACTAGGGGCAACACCAACTCAAACACGATTTAAAATATCTCTTCTTGCAGCAAAATCCGGAATTTTCTCAGGGGCGATACTTGCGATTGGTCGCTCACTTGGAGAAGCCACAGCTGTATCACTTGTTGCAGGTAACGCCAAAAGTGGTCCGACTTTTGGACTCTTTGATATAACAAGTACGTTGACATCGACGATGTTAGAGGGATTAAAAGAAACAACAGGAATTGATTATGACATACGATTTTCTGTGGGGATACTCTTAATGCTTGTCATTCTTATTACAAACTTTGTTTTAAACAGTATTAAGAAAAGGATTGGGAACGTACATGATTAAGCGTAGAATAACAGAAACGTTACTTAATGGTGCGGTTGCAGTTGCTACATTATTATCTATTTTATCTTTGGGTATGATTTTTTTCTTTGTGATTAAGGAAGGTTCTGGATTATTATCATTTGATTTGATTAGAGGAAACTATCACTCAAGAAACTATGTTGCTGTGTTTGAACAACCAAAGCTAGATCAAGATTTTGATTTTTCAGATTTAAGCGATGATGTATTTGTTTCTTATCGCTATGGGATTGCACTGAAACAAAGTCAAAACCTGGCAGGAGATAGTGTCATTAAAGTTGCTTACGTGGCTGAATCTTCACCTTTTGCGCGCATGATTAATCAAGACCACACAAAGGCATCGATATCACTTGATGCAGATTGGGTTTTGTCACGAATCACTTATGAAAACCATCCAAGCTCACTAACTAGCAGAGGTGCTGCTATGATGGTTCAAGATTTAGAAGATCCTGAACGTGTTGTCTTTGAAGTGATGTTTGCAAAAGAGGGTGGTGGAATCTATGGATCATTGATTACCACGCTTTATCTAATTTTTCTAACATTGGTAGTTGCATTGCCGTTTGGAATTTTTTCTGCAATTTACTTTAATGAGTTTGCCAAAAAGAATGGTATGACTAAAATAATGAGAAGCTTTATTGAAACGTTAACAGGTGTTCCTTCAATCATATTTGGGCTACTTGGAATTACTGTTTTTGTACCATTAACGATGAGGTTAACTCCAGCTAATGGGAGTAACTTAATTGCAGGGGCATTGACTTTAGCAGTCATATTGTTACCTGTGATTATTCGAACTACAGAAGAAGCACTTAAAGTAGTTCCAGTTGATCACCGTTTTGCATCTTTGGCACTTGGTGCAAATAAGACACAAACAACGTTTAAAGTGGTTTTACCACAAGCCATACCCGGTATTTTAACAGCAACATTCTTAGGAATAGGGCGTATCATTGGAGAGTCAGCAGCACTCATATTTGTTTTAGGTGCAGCTATCAAAGATTCGGTTCGTATCTTTGAACCTTCAACATCGTTGGCTGTTCATATATGGTCGATGATGACAGATGAACCAGCTAATGTGGCTTTATCAAGTACAATTGCTCTTATAATATTAATCATTGTACTTGTTCTTAACTTATCGATAAAGTTTATTGTGTCACATCTTGTACAGAGAAGGAGTTAATAATGGAAACAATTTTTAAGATAGAGTCACTGAATTTGTTTTATGAAAAATTTCATGCACTTAAAGATATTAATTTGGATATCTATAAAAACAAGGTAACTGCTTTAATTGGACCATCAGGTTGTGGGAAAAGTTCATTTATTCGATGCCTGAATCGTATGAATGACTTAATCGAAGACTCAAAAGTTGAAGGTATCATATTATTTCATGATGAGCCTTGTCAGAATTCAAACTATGATGTCATTGGTTTAAGAAAGAAAGTAGGGATGGTTTTTCAAAAACCAAACCCTTTTCCCATGAGTATTTTCGATAATGTCGCATTTGGTCCACGTCAACAAGGTGTAAAAGATAAAAAAATACTTCAAGAGATTGTTGAAAAAGCTCTTAAACAAGCTGCATTGTATGATGAGGTATGTGATCGATTGAATGAATCAGCCTTAAAGCTTAGTGGTGGACAGCAACAACGAGTATGCATCGCGCGTGCACTTGCAATGGAACCAGAGGTTATTTTGATGGATGAACCAACCAGTGCACTTGATCCGATTGCAACCCAAAAAATTGAAGATTTGATTTCTAAGCTTAAAGATGATTATACAATTGTAATTGTAACGCATTCGATGCAACAAGCAGCAAGAATATCGGATTATACGGCTTTCTTCTACATGGGTGAACTCAAAGAGTTTGGAGCAACTGAGCGGTTATTTGTAGCTCCAAAATTAAAAGAGACCGAAGACTATATCACCGGTCGCTTTGGTTAATTATCGATTAAACCATAGTTCTAACTCTTTTTTTGCAGATTCCTGTGAGTCAGAAGCATGAATAAGATTCCTTACAAGTCTGTCTTCATTTGATGATCGTTCATAATCATCATCTGCATATTTTCCGCGAATGCTCTGAGGATCAGCTTTTGATGGTTCCGTTGCTCCTATAAGCTCTCTAACTAATGAAATGACATCTTGATTGTCATGCTCTAATTCATAGATTTTGACAGTTTCGCCAACATATTCATTTAACACACGTTGTTTGAACTGTGGGATGTTCACGTTTTTAATGACATCTTCATAATGCTTTAATATGAGCGACTCATCAACTTTCACGGTATCAAATCGTTTGATTTTGCATCCAGCATGCAGCAGTTCATCCATAACGGTTTGATCTAAATTGCGATGAATTGCATCAGGTTTTAACATAATAAACGTACTCTTTTTCATCTTTGCCTCCATAACTTTTATTATCATATCATAAATCAAAGAAAATACATGAAAAGCACTACTATAATGTATTATTTTGTGCTAATATAATCAAGTTGTTAAAAAAATGACAAGTTTGTTTGAATTTCAAATAAACCTCTGTTAAAATAAGATTGTGAAATAGATAACAAATATGAGGTTAGTTTATGCAACAGAAAAGAGTAAGAATATATCCGCCATTCTTTAGCACAATAACAAAGAGAATTACGAGCTTCAATAACTTCACATTGGTGATGTTATTGATTGCATTTTCAGCTATTGGCGTTTTTATATTAGCAACCACATCGGGTATAGAAAGTGATGCCTTTATTGCTGTTCCATGGTTATTGACGATCATTAACTCACTTGTCAATATTCCTTTTCTACCATTATGGATTATTGCATTACCAATCATAGGTGCTGTCATTCAGTTGTTGAGTAACCGATACTCTGAAGGAATGCGCGATGTATCAATCGTGATTACTACATTTTTTACTTTAGTTTTAGTGCTGGCGTTGTATCCAAATGCCGTCATTGAACGTTTGCATTTTGATTTTCCTAGTCTTATGGGATTAGGGTTATCTTTTCATATTGATATGCTTGGTTTAACCATGTTGGTGTTAACATCCATCATTTGGTTTTTTGTCATGATATATTCACACGAATATGTCATGTTTGAAAAGCATCGCAATCGTTTCTATTTCTTTATGGCTGTTACTTATAGTGCTATTTTAGGAACGATTATGGCAGGGGATTTACTGACCATGTTTTTGTTCTTCGAAATCATGACGTTTAGTTCATACATGCTTGTAAGCCATGGTCAAAAATCTGAATCATTTAATGCTGGATATAACTATATATTTATGGGTCTTATCGGTGGTTTTGCGATATTATTGGCTATGATTTTGTTGGTAACAACCGTTGGCCATGTACGTTTTATTCCATTAGCGCAAGAAATGGCACAAATGGGATCAATGAGATACTTTATCATAGGTTTGCTTGTGTTTGGATTTGGTATAAAAGCAGGTATGGCACCTGTTCATGTTTGGTTGCCACGTGCTCATCCTGTTGCACCTACACCAGCAAGTGCTTTGCTTTCAGGTGTCATGATAAAAATTGGTGCATTTGGAATCTTACGTGTGACCACCACTTACTTTTTTCCATCGATGAGTCAAATCAGTGGTGTTGATGATGTGTTGTGGTTGAGTGCTCAAACCATGGGTGTTGGTATTATTTGGTTGGGTATCATAACCATGGCTATTGGTGTATTCTTTGCGCTACAACAAGCAAATATGAAGAAGATGTTAGCTTATCATAGCATTAGCCAAATGGGTTATATTATGATGGGAATAGGTGTTGCGCTTTATCTTGGCTACCATGGTGCCATGGGTTATTCAGGAGCGCTCTATCATATTATTAACCATGCTTTATTTAAGTCACTTTTATTTATGATTGCTGGAGTTGTCTATTTACATACTCATGAGCTAAATATGTATAAACTTGGAGGTTTATGGCGAAAACTACCTTTTACAGCATTTCTTGCTTTGGTTGCTGTGTTTGGTATTACAGGGATGCCATTGTTTAATGGATTTGCGAGTAAATCCATTTTGCATCACGCTATCATTGAGTCTTATGAATATGGTCATGCTTCCTTTAGGTATGCTGAAGTTATGTTCAACATTATCAGTGCTGGAACGGTGTGTTCGTTTATTAAATTGTTTGGATTTACATTTTTAGGTAAAATGCCTGAAGCATTTAAATCGATTCAACCAAATCGATTTAAATCCATGCACATGGCAATGTTGGGTATTGCAGCAATTATCATATTTGTAGGATTAAATCCTAACTATATAATGTCTGCATTCATCCTACCAGCACTAAATCAAACAACCTTTGATCCATATTTCATTAATAAGTATATTGTGTCTATGAATTTCTTTAACTTTAAAGATATGTTTGGTATGGTGTGGATTTACGCGCTTGGAGCTAGTATTTTCTATTTTGGTATTAAATATCATTGGTTCCATTTAAAAATACCTGTTTGGCTTAATATTGAGTTTATCATTTCATATCCGTTTAAGAAACTAATGTCAGTCATGTGCAAAATAATGGGTAATTGTGGATGTGATGATGAAGTTATTGAACTTGAGAAAAACGCATTCAACTTGATTAAAGAGGAAGAAGAGCATGAACCTTCTTTTACTGAGCGATTTGTAAACACGTTAAGTATATTTTCCAATCGCTATGAGCCGAGCATTATAAAGAACGATGTTTTAATTTATGCTGTTGGTTTAACAATTGTTTTAGTTGTGTTAATGTTTGTGAGTTAAAAAAAGCGCATATCTTGCGCTTATCGTTGTATGAATTCGACATGAACTTGCTTTTTGGAGTTCATGTTTTTTAATTTTTTCATGTCGTTAACAGGTATATGGCTTTCAACATCAATTGTTGTTCTTGATTTATCTATTGAAATATTACCAATATATTTTTGGTGAATACCACAAATCTGTGAAGCAGTTTGCACTAGCTTTTTTGGACTCATACCTTGCTTTGAACCAATGTTTATGGTGTAAGTGTTGTATGTTTTGCTTTTCTTCTTGCTCTTTTGTTTAATTGCTTTAAATGACATTTTTTGATCAAATTGCTCCAATAGAGCTGCAACAACGATTTGAGGATCATATTTAGAAAGTAGGCTTTCAGCTAAATCCATATTGGTTGTTGATAGATTCTTGTTTTTGAAAATTAGCTTTTGAATTTTGGTTGCCAAAATTGAATCAAGTTCTAACTGTGTTGGAAGTGGCATCGGTGTTATAGAAAGATTTTGATCCTTAACAAGATATCGGAAATTACGAGCATCACGAGGTGCTACCAATGTAATTGCTTTTCCACTTTGTCCAGCACGCCCAGTACGACCAATTCGGTGAATATAATACTCATCATCTTGCGGTAAATCATAGTTAATGACGATATCAAGCGAATCTACATCGATTCCTCGTGCAGCAACATCTGTTGCAATAAGTAGTTCAACTTGATTGTTCTTAAATTTGCTCATGATAGCGGTACGCATTTCCTGACGCATATCACCATGTAGTGACGCACAGTTGAATCCACTTTTTTGGACTAAGATTGCGAGATCATCCACCATTTTTTTCGTATTACAGAAAATCATTGCTTGTCTTGGTTGATAAATAGCTAAAAGCTGCATCAAAAGTTCTGTTTTATCAGTGCTATTAACTTCATAGACTAGTTGCTCAATAGCATCAATATTTTTCTGTGTCGCTTTAATGTTTACATGAGTTGCCTGATTAAGGTATTTGCTTGTGATATCAAGAATACTTTGAGGCATTGTAGCAGAGAACAAACTTGTTTGATGCTCTCGTGTGATTTGACTTAAGATTGTTTCGATATCTTCTTTAAAACCCATTTGCAACATTTCATCTGCTTCATCCAATACAAGGTATTCAATGTCATTAAGACGAATTGTTTTACGGCGTAGATGATCTAAGATGCGTCCTGGTGTACCTACTATGATGTCAGCACCTTTTTTCAAATCAAATATTTGCTGTGAGATGCTTTGACCACCATAGACAGTCACTGTACGGATATTTTCAATCACACTTGTAAAAATGCGAATGTGTTGGGTAATCTGGATTGCGAGTTCACGCGTAGGGCAAACAATTAATGCTTTTGTCTTTTTATTGTCGCTATGCATTAGTTTTTCGATTATCGGTATGACAAAAGCTGCTGTTTTACCAGTACCTGTTTGACTTTGACCAATTAGATCAGTGTTATGTAAGATTAAAGGAATACATTTTTCTTGTATTTCGGTTGGTTCTACAAATCCTGCTTGTTGGATTGATTTGACCAATTTGTTGGTTAGACTAAATTCATTGAAGTTCATTGATTACTCATTTCTTGCCTGTGACTGGCTTCTTTAAGTCACCGACTGATTATAACACATCCAATTGAATAAAACACAACTTTAAACACTTTATTTGCAATAAAAAACCTATAAAAGCATATGTTTCATAGGTTAGATCAGTTTGATTACTTATTTAGGTGTTTGCAAGCTTCTTCAATGATGGAAATTATAGCAACAACTTGCTCATCTGTGACCTTTTTTGGTGCATTATTTTTGATGATATCATGTAAGTCCTCATAGAGTAATCCATAGTCTGTTGCTTCTGAAGGGATGATTTCATCCACGAGTTGTTCATTCTCATCAAGATAGGTGAGTGTTCCCCAATTGCTTTTAGGCTCGGGTTGAATGTTCACTTCAATAGGTTCTTGTTTTTTAACGGCCGATAAATGACCTTGAGATGCTTTGGTAAATGAGCCGTTGGTGCCATGGATGCAATACCGTGGATAGTCACGCTTAATAAATAGGCTTGATGAAACATGGACTTTAAGTTTGTCGTAGAACATGTCAATAGAGAAAACATCTTCTGCATCTTTTGTTACGATTGATCGAACATCGTAGGTCACTTTTTTGGGGATACCAAATAGTGACACCATTTGATCAATATTGTGGACTCCAAGACTAAATAAGAACCAACCAAGCTCTCTTTTAAAGATTTTATAGTCATTAGGTGTGTGATAATCATAATGAGACTCAATATCGATAATTGTCCCAAGTTTGCCTGATTCTATCACTTTTTTTAGTGTTAAGAAATCACCGTCATATCGGCGATTTTGATTAACATAGCAAACAAGATTCTTTGCTTTTGCCAAATCAAAGACTTCTTGTGCTTCTTTTGCACTTAGTGCAAATGGTTTTTCTACCAAAACATGCTTGTTGGCATTTAGTACTTGCTTTGCATAGGATGCATGCGTAACATCAGGGGTGTTGATGACTACACATTCTATCTCTTCATCATCCAATATTTCTTGGAATGATGTCGTAAAATGAATTTCTGGATATAGTTTTTCACGATCTTTTTCTATTTGGGTGTCACGATCTTCCGGGCGTCGAAATACTGATTTCACACGTATTTGACTTCGATTTGTCAAATAAGGAAGATGGTATTTGATGACACTGTTTCCAAATCCAATGTAGGCAATAGTTAACATGAGTTCTCCTTTTTTGTTTTATTTTAACATTATCATGGTGAATTTCATATATAGACATATATAGAAAAGAGCTAGAAATGAATCGTAGCTCTTTCGTGGGGGGGATTACATTATAACCTATTTTTTATAAATATGCATTAAGAAAAAACTTTCAAAAACTTTCAAAAAATTACATAAATACAAAAAGCCTTTTAAATAGAGGTTTTGTTAAAAGTTGTGAAAATTTCGTGAACAAAATGGTTGCATGCACTTGTGAACTAGGCTAAACTAATGATGTAATCGTTTACAGTTAACGATACAAGGAGGAAATATGAATAAATTGTTCAAATTATTATTCGCTGTTGTTCTATTAGCATCTGCTTTAGTTGCTTGTGGACCAGCAGACACAGATCCAGATGATGGGTTATATGGTGGACGTTTAGTTGTTTACTCACCAAACTCTGATGGAGAAATCGAAGGTCTTCTTTATTACTGGGGAGACAAATATGGAGTTGAAATCGAACTTCAATCAATGGGTACTGGTGAAGTACTATCCAAATTGGAAGCTGAAAAAGCTAATCCACAAGCTGACGTACAATTCGGAGGCATGAACTTAGGTGTTTGGTTGAATAACCAAGACTTATATCAAGCTTACACAGCTGAAGGTGATGATTTATTACCTGAAGGTTACCAAAACAAAACTGGTTACTTTACAAACTACTTATTATCAGGAAGTAACTTACTTGTTAACACAGAATTAGAAGCTGAATTAGGATTAAACATTACTAGTTATGCTGATTTACTAAATCCTGTATTAAAAGGTAGAATCGCAATGGGAGATCCAACAAGTTCTTCAAGTGCATTTGCTCAACTAACAAACATGTTATTAGTTATGGGCGATGGTACTTACTTTGATGATCAAGGTTGGGACTTCATTGAAGAGTTCATCTTAAATCTTGACAACAAGATCTTAGGTTCTTCTTCTGCTATTTACAACAACACTTACCAAGGTGAATTCGTTGTTGGTGTAACTTATGAAGATCCATCAGTTGCTTTAATTACTGACGGTGCGACAAACTTACGTGTTGTTTATCCTGAAGAAGGCGCTGTATGGTTACCATCTGCTTCAGCTATCGTTGCTGGTGCACCTAACTTAGAAAATGCTCAACGTTTCTTAGACTTCTTAATTTCTCAAGAAGGTCAAGAAATCGTTGCAAGTTTGACAAACCGTCCAGTTAACATCGATATTCCTAACACAAACCCACACATGATTCCTTTCTCACAAATCGAATTGGCGTTTGAAGATATCGAGTTTGTAGCTGAGAACCGTCCAGCTCTACAAGAAAGATGGAGAGATACTGTAGCTAGACTTGCTAATTAATTTTTAGTACAATAATAGAAGTAAAACAGACTAGGAGAATGATGATATGAGCGTAGGTATTAAAATCCGTGACGCTGTTAAGCGTTATGGTGATATCACCGTTATTACTGGTCTTTCCTTGGACATTAAGGAGGGTGAATTTTTCACCCTTCTTGGTCCTTCTGGATGTGGAAAGACTACACTGCTACGTATGATTGCAGGATTTAACACAATCGAAGGTGGCGATTTTTATTTTGGTGAAAGAAGAATTAATGATTTAGATCCAGCAAAACGAAATATCGGTATGGTATTTCAAAACTATGCAATTTTTCCTCACTTAACAGTAGAGAAAAATGTAGCATTTGGATTAAAAAACCGCAAGGTAGAAAAAGAGAAAATCAAGGTCGAAACTCAGAAGTTTCTTGATTTGATGCAAATTGGTGCATATGCCAAACGTATGCCAGAAAATCTATCAGGTGGACAACAACAACGTGTTGCTTTAGCAAGAGCTCTTGTTATTCATCCAGATGTATTGTTGATGGATGAGCCTTTATCTAACTTAGATGCCAAATTGCGTGTTGAAATGAGAACAGCAATTAAAGATATTCAGTTAAATGTAGGAATTACAACCGTTTATGTTACTCATGACCAAGAAGAAGCCATGGCTGTTAGTGATCGTATTGCGATTATGAATGAAGGTGAAATCCAACATATCGGAACACCAAAAGACATTTATCAAAGACCAGCTAACTTGTTTGTTGCTTCATTTATCGGCCAAACCAACTTAATTCAAGCCGAACTAAAAGTTGAAAACAACGATGCATTTTTAGTGTTTGAAGATGGTTATCAGCTAAAAGTTGAAACAGTTCTAGATGACTATAAGAAAAACCAAAAAGTGGTTGTTTCCATTCGTCCAGAAGAATTTGATATTGTTACTGAAGACACAGGTCTAAAAGCAGTAACCGATAATTTTGCGTTTTTAGGATTAAACACAAATTATTTCGCACACGTTTTTGGTGACAAGCGTATTGAGATTGTCCAAGAGTCTAGTATTGATGAAATTATAGAACCACATAGTGAAGTGTTCTTAAAAATTAAAGCGGAGAAAATTAATATCTTCACAGAAGATGGGCTTGTCAATATCGTTAAAGGTGTGTCTAACGATTATGACCAATACAAAGGCAACTAATGATGAAAAAGAGAAAAGTTTTTGATATTTGGACATTCTTATCATTTTTAACTCTTGGCATATATGCGTTGTTTTTGATTTACCCATTAGCCATGATTTTAAGGGGATCATTTACAGATCAAGATGGTGTATTTACACTTCAGTGGTTTGATCAGTTCTTTAGTCAAAGGTATTACATGCAAACTTTGATAAACAGTTTTAGTGTTACCGTTTGGGTGACCATGCTAACACTAGTTATTGCATTTCCAATGGCTTATTTCTTTAATTTCTATAAAATTAAAGGAAAAGGACTTGTTCAAATTATCGTAATTTTGTGTGCCATGTCAGCACCATTTATTGGAGCTTATGCATGGATTCAATTATTAGGTCGTGGAGGAATAATCACACGCTTCCTTCGTGTCACCTTTGGATTTACTAGTGTCCCTGATATTTATGGATTTAATGGAATCTTGTTGGTGTTGACTTTACAGTTAATGCCGCTTGTATTCTTATACATTTCGGGAGCACTAAAGAAAATCGACAACAGCCTCATAGAAGCTTCAGCAAACATGGGGGTAAGTGGTGTTAAACGATTCTTTAAAATTATTATTCCACTTACTATGCCAACAATATTTGCTGCAGGGTTACTTGTGTTTATGAGAGCATTTTCCGATTTTGGTACACCACTACTTATTGGAGAAGGATATCGTGTTTTTACGGTTGAGATTTATCGACAGTTCTTAGGTGAAACAGGAAGAAACTATAACTTCGCTGCCACCATTAGTGTTATTGCGATTTTAATTACAACAACGATTTTCTTAGGTCAAAAATATATTTCAAATCACTTTAAATTTACGATGAACTCTTTGAACACCATTGAGCGTAAACAGGCTAAAGGTATATTTAATGTCTTTATTCATCTTTACATTTATGGAATACTGTTCATTGCATATCTACCACAAATTTTGATTGTGTATCAGTCCTTTCAGAATACATCGGGTAAAATATTCGTAGATGGATACTCCCTCAACAGCTATCGTGTTGCATTGCAACGCATGAGCCGTGCAATTCCAAACACATTCTACATTGGTGGTTTGGCTTTAATGATTACAATTTTATTGGCAGTCTTTATTGCTTATCTTGTTGTAAGAAGAAGTAACGTGATTAATAACTTTGTAGATACATTGAGTATGGTACCTTATATTGTTCCAGGCTCAGTAGTTGGTATTGGATTGGTTATGGCGTTTAACCGTCAACCTATCGTTTTGACTGGAACAGTAGCCATCATGGTAATTGCTCTGGTCATACGAAGAATTCCATACACGATACGATCCTCAGTTGCTATCTTGCAGCAAATTCCGATTACAATTGAAGAAGCAGGTATTAGTTTAGGTGCTTCTAAGTTGAAAACCTTCTTTCAAATTACTGTACCAATGATGGCAACAGGTGTCATTGCAGGTGCGATTCTCTCATGGGTAACGATTATTACAGAGCTCTCGAGTGCTATTCTTCTATATAACGCACGAACCATCACATTAACACTATCTATTTATACATTTGTGTTAAGAGGTAACTATGGTTATGCTGCAGCACTTGCGACTATATTGTCCTTGCTCACTGTCGGTTCACTTTTAATTTATATGAAGATTACAAAGTCAAGCGAAATTACACTTTAATAGTTTATGTACAAACCCAACAAGTTCTATTGTTGGGTTTTTTTGTCTGTTACGTTATAATAAAACTACGAGATAATAGAGGTCAATATGAAAAAAATGGATTTACACATGCACACAACATATAGCGATGATGGTGAGTTTTCAGTTAGCGAGTTAATCGCAAAAGTTAAGCATGCTCGTGTTGATGTGTTTGCAATTGCTGATCATAACACAACAGATGGTGTCGTTGATTATGTGAAAAATCATCACGAGTCTGAGTTAACATTAATACCTGCAATTGAGATTGATTGTAAAATTGATGATACCCATCTTCATGTGCTTGGTTATGGTGTTGATCCTTTTTATCGTGGGTTTAAAAATTTAAAAGACTTTTATCATAAACAAGAGGTAGTTAATTCAGAAATCTTATTACAAAAGGTAAGAGATTTGGGTATTATTGTTGATTCAAGGCGATGTGAATCACTCATGATCAATGGTGTTTTAACGGGTGAAATGATTGCTGAAGTTGTATTAGAAGATCAACGAAACATAGATCATCCATTGCTTAGACCATTTCGAAAGGGGCAATCTCGAAGTGATAACCCATTTGTTAATTTTTACTGGGATATTTGCTCTTCAGGAAAGCCAGCTCATGTATCGATGGAATATATCACATTAACAGAAGCTGTGGATTTAATTAAATCAGCAGGAGGAGTTGCAGTTCTTGCTCATCCTGGAAACAACATTCATGAGGATGAACATCTTTTACAGTCAATCATTGACTACGGTGTGATAGGGCTTGAGACATACAGCAGTTATCACAATCAAGAGCAAGTTCACTTTTATCAAAACATGGCAGCTAAGTATAACTTAATACAGACTGTAGGGAGTGATTTTCATGGAAAAACAAAACCGAGTATAAAAATAGGTGATTATGTTCCTGATGAAGGATTCAAATTCCTTTACGAATCCTTGTTGCAGGCAATTGTTAGGGAAAAATCATGATTTACATTTATAACGCTGGTCCGTTATTTTCAGAAGCAGATATCAAACAAAGAAAGTATGAAGGAGAAATGTTTAGAAAGTTAGATATTATTGGAGATTTCTTTGTTGCAAATCCGATTGATCTACCCCTGGATAATTCGTCGACACTAACTTCGATTGAAATTTTCAACGAAGACGTTAAACATATTGATTTAGCAAATGTCTTCTTTTTTGAATTAGCTACTGGTGATACTGGCACTATGGTTGAGTTTGGGATGGCAATTGAAAAATATCGAAGAAATAAGAATGTTTATATTTATCCTATTTTTTCAGATTTAAGACTAAGTCGTAATCAAAATTCAGATATAGAATGCCCAGTTGGATTTAACTCTTTTGTAGTTGGAGCTTTAACAGCTCACCAAATTCAAGTTTTTAAAAGCTTTGATCATGCATATCATGCATTTATAAAAGATTTGAAGTTATTAGGATATATTAAATAGGAGGACTTATGTTAAAAGATTTTAAAGCATTTATTCAACGAGGAAATGTGATTGATTTAGCTGTTGCCGTAATTATTGGTGCTGCATTTGGAAGAATTGTAACATCATTTGTTAATGATGTGCTCATGCCAATTATTGGTATGGTGCTTGGGAATGTTAACTTGCAAGATTTAAAGTGGGTTATTGAACCAGCAACCGAAGATATTGCTGAGATTGCTGTATATTACGGAACCTTTATGCAACATATTGTTGATTTTATAATTGTTGCATTCTTTATCTTCTTAGCAATTCGTTTTATAGAGAAAAGAAAGAAAAAAGAAGAGGCTGTCGCTATCGTAGAAACCACACCTGCTGATATCGAACTACTACGTGAAATCAGAGATATTTTAAAACAGAGAAAGTAGTAATAAACTAATTTAATTATCGAATATTGTCGAATGAAAAATAATATTAATAAATGAAATTTATGCAAACAAACGGTAATCTATGTTAAAATATAGCGTAGAGGAAGTAAAAAAATCATATATAAGAAAGCGCATTCATTTTGGTTAACCTTCAAACAAAGATTTTAAATAGTTCTTTGTTTGACTTACATATTGTTGTATGGGAGGTGAGCAGAAAAGAAAGAATAGTATCGCTTAGGAATACCGTATATCATTAAATAATTGTGAAACAGGAGGAACTAATTTAATGAGAAGACTAGTAAATGATCCGTATGAGATAGTAGAAGAGATGTTAGAAGGTTATGTTCGTGCATTTGGCGACAAAGTTAAATTGCTTGAACATGATGGACGTGTGGTAGTTAGTACCAATGCTCCTAAAAAAGATAAAGTTGGAGTTATTGTTGGTGGTGGATCAGGGCATGAACCACTATTCTTAGGATATGTTGGAGATGGATTCGCTGATGCAGCGGTTATTGGAAACATTAACACATCACCTTCACCAGAACCTTGCTATAATTCTGTAAAAGCAGTAGATGCAGGTAAAGGTTGTATCTATTTATATGGAAACTATGCTGGAGACGTAATGAACTTTGACATTGGGGCTGAAATGGCAGCTGAAGATGGCATTCGCGTTGAAACAGTATTAGTTACTGATGATGTAATTTCTTCAAAAAATGTTGAAGAAAGACGTGGAATTGCTGGAGACTTCTTTGTGTTTAAAACAGCTGCAGCTGCAGCTGATGAAGGCGCTGATTTAGATAAAGTTGTTGAAGTAGCACAAAAAACAAATGCAAACTGCGCAACAATGGGAGTTGCATTAGGAGCTGCAGAACATCCAAACACTGGTGAAGAAATGTTTGAAATGGCTGTTGGTGATATGGAAATCGGTATGGGTATCCATGGTGAGCCAGGTGTACGTCGTGGAAAAACTGAACCAGCTGACGATGTTGTTCAAGAAATTTTAGATGTTTTAATTCCAGAACTAAAGCTAACTAAAGGCGATGAAGTTTGTGTGTTAGTTAATAGCTTAGGTGCAACTCCATTAATGGACTTGTTGGTTGCTTATCGTAAAGTTTCGATGGTTCTTGAAGAGTTAGGAATCAATGTACATAAAACCTTTATCGGTTCTTATGCTTCAACCATGAATATGCCAGGTATGTCTGTTACTTTACAAAAGGTTGATGACGAACTAAAACGTTTAATTGACTATCCAACAGATGCACCTTATTTCATTCAAAAGTAGTTAAGACGTTGAGGAAGATGAAGGAGATATACCATGTACGATAATTATGTATTGAACAAAGATTATTTTATGAAAGTCATCAAAGACTTAGCAGCAATGGCAGAAGAACAAAGAGATTATTTAACAAAGTTGGATTCAAACATAGGAGATGCAGATCATGGTATCAATCTCACAATTGGATTCCGTGCAGTAACAAAAAATTTACCTGAATGGGAAAACGAAAATTTATCTAGCCTATTTAAAAAAGTCGGTATGACTTTGTTAGGTAAGGTTGGAGGTGCTGCTGGACCTTTATATGGTGGATTCTTTATGAAATTTGGAGAACCTGCCGTGGACAAAGATGAGGTTACTTTTGCAGAATTTGTTGAAATGCTAAAAAAAGGTGTTGAATTAGTTGAGACAAGAGGAAAGGCTGTTGTTGGAGATAAGACAATGGTAGACACACTACGTCCAGCTTTAGATGCTCTATTTGCAGCTGTTGAGGCGGCTGAAAAAGGTCGTGACTCAACCATTCCGCTTATTGCAAAAAAAGGTCGTGCTTTACGTTTGGGTGAACGTGCTATCGGACACCTGGATCCAGGAGCAACTTCATCACATTTGATTCTTTCAATATTCTTCGAGAATTTGAAACATCAATTTAGTTAAACCAAGTCACTGCCCTTAAGGGCAGTGATTTCTATAGAAAGAGGCAATTATGAGGAAAAAAATACTTGGGGCAAGTTGGAAAATGCATAAGAACACAGTAGAAGAAATCGAATCTTTTGTTGCTGGAGTTAAGGGTTTTAGTGACTTTGATAAAATAGAAACATTCTTATTGCCTTCTTTTGTATTGATTCCAAAATTAAGTGAACTACTCAAAGATACTCCGATACGTTGGGGTGCTCAAACAATGTCATTTGTTGATTATGGCGCATATACAGGTGAAGTAAGTGTTATTGCTCTTAAGGAATTTAGTAGCACCTATGTTGAAATTGGGCATGCAGAAAGAAGAGAACACTTCAATGAAACAAATGCTATTGTTAATCAAAAATGTCGATTAGCTCTAGAGTATGGACTAGTTCCAGTGGTTTGTGTTGGGGAAACAAAAAACGAAAAAGATCAAGGTATAGGTGATGATATCATCAACGATCAAATAGAATGGGCTTGCAGAGGCATTGATAATAATCAAGTCAAACGCGTGATTTTTGCTTATGAACCGGTTTGGGCGATAGGCCAACAAGAAGGCGCTAGTGAAGAATATGTTCAACAGCAACATCGTCTTATTCGCGACAAAATTGCAAGTTTGTATAGTCAAAACATTGCAAATCAAGTGAGAATCATTTATGGTGGTTCTGTAAAGTATGAAAATGCAGAGGCTTTGATGCTACAATCTGATGTTGATGGATTATTTGTTGGACGTTTTGGGTTAGAACCTGAGAATTTTATTAAAATAGCAAATATAGTATCAAAAGCTTAAAAAGGAGGATATATGAAAGTAGCAATTGGTTGTGATCAAAATGCATACGAGCTAAAGCTCGCTCTTATCGAACACCTTAGAGAAGGTGGTCATGAAGTGGTTGACTATGGTAGTCACGCACAAGAAGTTGTGTTGTATCCGGATGTCGCTTTAAAGGTTGCGAAAGAAGTTGCAGCTGGAAAGTTTAATCGAGCGATTTTACTATGTGGTACAGGTATAGGGATGTCTATTACTGCAAACAAAGTCGTAGGTGTACGTGCAGCATTATGCCATGATGTGTATTCAGCAGAGCGTGCTCGTAAGAGTAACGATGCTCAAATTATGACAATGGGAGCGGAAATCATTGGAATTCAATTAGCAAAAATGCTTGTGGATGCATGGATGAACTCCGAGTTTGCTGGCGGTCGTTCAAAACCAAAAGTAGACCGAATGATAGAGATTGATCACGAGTATCAACAATCTAAACAATAAAACAGTTCTAGGAACTGTTTTTTTCTACATATTTTCTAATTTTGGCTGGGCTATGAGTGCTTTGAACTGCCCAGTCATAGCCAGTTTTTTCTCATTGGGCAAGACAACAAAGTTGTCACCTTTTTGAACACTATGACCATTGATGAAACCTGATCCTTCAATAATGGTGCATGTGATGAAGACTTGATTAAAATCAAAGCGTGTTTGTGCATTAACCACTGCTTGATGAAGTGTGAAATATTTGTTGTCTATGAGTTTTGTGATTGCTTCATTATCATGTTTTGAAAGGTTATTGTTTTCAGGTTTGCTAGGTGCTGTAATTACATTCAATGAATCCTCGATATGTAGTTCTCTTAAATTACCATTTAAATCGACACGGTCATAATCATAAATTCGATATGTAACATTTGAGTTTTGTTGAACTTCATAGACTAAGGTACCAGCACACAATGCATGAACAGTTCCTGGGACAACATTAAAGCAATCTCCTTTTTCAATTGGTATATAACGAAGCAATTGATCAAACTGCTTGTTCTTTAGCATTTTAGCAAACTCTGCAACTGTTTGTGCATGATGTCCTATTTCTAACTTTGTGTCAGGGTTAGCATCTAAAATATACCAACTTTCATACTTACCTAAAGAATTGCTATGTTTTAATCCGTACTCATCATCAGGGTGTACCTGAATACTTAAATCTTTATTAGCATCGATAATTTTAATCATTAAAGGAAAAGTTTTGTTATTGCCAGGGCCAAAGATTTCGCGATACTCTTTAAAGCATGAATCAAGTGTCATATTTTGAAACTGCCCATCAACAATCATTGATGATCCTTCAGGGTGAGCACTTACGACCCATGCCTCTCCTGTTTGATTTGAAGGTATATCATAGTTGAAGTTTTCTTTCAACCGTTGACCGCCCCAAATCATTTCTTTAAATACGGGTTCTAGTTTTAACCAATTTTGCATATTATCTCCTTTTCTTATCCGTTTATATGTAAACAAATATGCTTATAAACACAGGTTCATCGATAAAAACATGCAATGATGCATGTTTATAACGCTTGTTTTAAGATGTTTTTTAGTTCATCATCAGTCAATACTATAGGATTACCTTTCATACTGCTTGAACTTTTTGATTTTTCAACAATATCATCGAAATGTTCTTTATGAATATCAAATGTACTTAGAGTCGGAATCTCAAAATAAGTGCGCAATTCTTCTAGCCAACCGACACTATCTAGGGCGGTAGCAGATGGATTACCTGTCACAATTTTTGCAATTTCATCAAATTTGAGTAGTGTTGGATGTTGTGGCTCGCGTTCCTTTAGTGCGTGAATGTTTGCTTTAACAACATAAGGTAGAAGTTGTGCACATACAATTCCATGAGGAATGGAAAACATACCACCTATGACTCCAGCAAATCCATGGACAGCACCTAATTTTGCATTAGCGAGTGCTATTCCACCAAAAAGGCTGCCAATAGCCATATCTTCACGTGCTTGTATATCATTTGGGTAATCATAAGCAGTTTTCAATGAACGTGCAATTCGCTTTAAACCTTCAATTGCAACTGCATCTGTAATTGGATTGGCTTGATTTGAAACATATGGTTCAATTACTTGTGTTAAGGCATCAAGGCCTGTGCTCGCTGTTATATCTTTGGGAACACTAATGGTTAGTTGTGGATCAATAAGAACAACATCAGCAAGCATGTAAGGACTTCTTAAACTCACTTTAAGACGGTGTTTTACAGAACTGACAACACCATTTTTCGTTACTTCTGCTCCAGTTCCGGATGTTGTTGGTACTGCAATAAAGGGTAGTGATGGTTTAGTTAATGGCACTCCTTTGCCAATAACTTCGACATAATCCATGATATCACCCTCATTAGTCATTAGTGCTGCAATCATTTTTCCAGTGTCAAGGACTGAACCACCACCTACAGAAACGACAACATTCACGTTATTCTTTTTTGCAATAGTAAGTGTTTGATTTAGAGCGTCAATGGTTGGCTCTCCTTTTACAAATGCAGGTGTAACCTTCAATCCGACTTGCTCAAGCATGCGAATTGCTGTATCAGTGGATGAGGAGTTGCTACGGCATACAAGTAAGACATGGCTGCCAAATGGTTTAGTAAGCTCTCCCAGTTTGCTAATCCCACCTGATTCAACAATAATTCGGTTTGCAGTCATAAATTCAAATTTCATTGATTTATCCTCCTCTACCTCTCAATAAATCTTACCATGAAAGCAGCTTATATCAAAGAAAAGACTTACACTTGTAAGTCCTAGTTTAGATTAAATAGTTTAAGGATAAACCCACCGTATTGTAAAATAACGGGAGCAAATACTAAAGAAACAATAGCCATGAGCTTAATGAGAATATTCATAGCAGGTCCTGCAGTGTCTTTAAATGGATCACCAACGGTATCACCAACTACTCCAGCATGATGTGCTAAACTTCCTTTACCTCCATGTTCACCTGATTCAATGTATTTTTTAGCGTTATCCCAAGCACCACCAGCATTTGACATCATGATTGCTAAAAGAACTCCAGTTGTGATTGTGCCAGCCATAAGTCCACCTAGAGTTTCAATTCCAAATAATAAACCGACAGCAATTGGTATCGCTACTGACAAGACACCAGGTAGTATCATTTCTTTTAGAGCAGCTTTTGTAGAAATAGAAACACATTTTTCATATTCAGGTATTCCTGTTCCATCCATGATTCCATCAATCTCTTTGAACTGTCGCCGTACTTCAATAACCATATCATTCGCAGCTTTTCCAACAGACTTTAGTGTTAAGGCACTAAACATAAATGGAAGCATACCTCCAATCAATAGGCCAATTAAACTTAAAGGATTAAGTAGATTAATACTGCTTAGCGATACTGCCTCTGCATAGGAAGCAAACAAAGCAAGGGAGGTTAATGCTGCTGAACCAATAGCAAACCCTTTGCCGATTGCAGCTGTGGTGTTACCGACCGCATCGAGTTTATCAGTAATATCACGAACTGATTCTGGAAGTTTAGACATTTGCGCAATTCCACCAGCATTGTCAGCAATTGGTCCATAGGCATCAATGGATACAGTAATTCCTGTTGTTGATAGCATACCTACTGCTGCTAATGCAATCCCGTACAATCCCATGGTTGCGTTGGTTGCACCACCCATAGAATAGTATGAAACTATGATTCCAACAACGATATAAATGGTTGGTGGCATGGTTGAAAACATACCTTCTCCAAGTCCTGCAATGATATTTGTTGCAGAGCCTGACATTGACTCTAATGCTATGCGTTTAACTCTTGAAAATTCTGCTGATGTGAACATTTCTGTTGTAATTCCAATTAAAACGCCAACTGTAAGCCCACTAGCAACAGGTATGAATGCTCTAAAATCACCAAAAACAAGATCACTTAGAATCCAAGTAGATACCAACACAAGTATGCCAGCGGTATAAGTGCCAAGATTAAGGGATTTTTGAGCGTTTTCATGATTGCTAAATCCAACAATAATAAT
>OBJA01000293.1_pt1 | contig 46169 bp, 39 predicted proteins | sample 1519751 | NCBI WGS metagenome assembly OBJA01 (sample SAMEA3881238, study PRJEB22517) | soil metagenome | biome: lake sediment; feature: soda lake sediment; material: sediment, water from around vicinity | place: India | collected 2013-12-23 | depth 3 m
ATCTTCAATATTTTACATCAACCTGAACTTAAAAAATTACGTCGAACTCACGTTAGTTAATAACATCACTACTGTATACCCCACTGTTGCTTGCATCATGGAAAACAATTATTGTATAATTAGCGTAATTTCTAACTTCCACATCAAATTCAACTTTTGTTGTTGTGCCAGGAGTTACTTCTTTATAGTCTCCAAATGATATAGAGCTAGGATTAATTAATGTTGCTCCTTCACCTATAGCAGCATACCATTTGTTGGGAAGTTCAAATCCTTTATCGTTCCATTCAATGGTAATTTCAACTGTTCCGGTATTGTTACATGCTGTTAAAAACAATAAAGATACCGCCGATTAAGATAAATAATAGTTTTTTCATACAATTAATTTTTAAAGATTACATTTTTTGACTTAAGCCAAAGGTAACAAAAAAAACCGTGTTGATTTTTCGCAACACGGTTTTTTTTTTTTATTGAAAATATCTTAGATAATAGCTTTCATCGCAGTCATAGCTGCACGAAGCTCTTCACCGCAAATTTCAATATCGTGGTAACGAATAGCTTCGTTAATTTTCACTAATTCCATGTTGTCTACTTTATTATCTTTTCCAGCATTATAATCTTTACCAATAATATCAGTATCAACCTTAGTCATAAAATCAGCTAATAGGGGTTTACACGCATGGTCAAATAAATAACAACCATATTCCGCAGTATCAGAAATTACACGATTCATTTCGAATAATTTTTTTCGTGCAATGGTATTTGCAATAAGCGGTGTTTCGTGTAATGATTCATAATATGCAGATTCCGGCTTCATGCCCGATTCTGTCATAAGTTCGTATGCTAATTCAACACCTGATTTAACAAATGCAACCATAAGCACACCTTTGTCGAAGTATTCTTGTTCGGTAATTTTTACATCAGCAGCAGGAGTTTTTTCAAACGCAGTTTCGCCGGTAGCAGCACGCCATGTTAACAAGTTTTTATCGTTATTTGCCCAGTCTTCCATCATTGTTTTAGAGAAATATCCAGAAAGAATATCATCTTGATGTTTTTCGAATAACGGACGCATAATCGTTTTTAACTCTTCAGCTAAATAAAATGCTTTTACTTTTGCAGGATTCGATAATCTGTCCATCATATGGGTAATACCACCAATTTTCAACGCTTCGGTAATTACTTCCCATCCGTACTGCACAAATTTAGAAGCCCATCCTTTATCAATACCTTTTTCAACCATTTTGTTGAAGCAAAGAATAGAACCGGTTTGTAACAATCCACATAAAATAGTTTGTTCACCCATAAGGTCAGATTTTACTTCGGCAACAAATGAAGAGTGAAGTACCCCTGCTTTATGTCCACCGGTACCAACGCAATATGCTTTTGCTATTTCTAAACCATCGCCATTCGGGTCGTTTTCGCGGTGAACCGCAATTAAGGTAGGAACACCGAATCCGCGTAAAAATTCTGCACGAACTTCAGACGCCGGAGATTTTGGAGCAACCATAATTACCGTAATATCTTTACGAATTTGCATGCCTTCTTCAACAATGTTAAATCCGTGAGAATATGATAAACACGCACCTTTTTTCATTAAAGGCATAATATGGTTTACAACCGGAGTGTGGTATTTATCGGGAGTTAAGTTAAGCACTAAATCTCCTTTAGGAACCATGTTCTCAATAGTATCTACTTCAAATTTATTGTCGGTTGCATTTTGATATGAAATTTGTTTTTCATCAATTTCAACTTTGCGTAATGCATATGCCACATCAAGACCACTGTCTCGTAAGTTAAGACCTTGTGCTAAACCTTGAGCACCGCAGCCAACAACTACAATTTTTTTACCTTTCAGATATTCAACGCCACCGTCAAATTCTGAGCTATCCATAAAATCACATTTTCCAAGTTCTTGTTTTTGTAAACGGAACGGAAGAGAATTAAAATAGTTTGCCATAATTACTATTGTTTAAATATTTTAAATAAGCACATTTGCTTTTTTTGAAGCTACAAAACAAATATTTTTTTATGAATTAAACAGTGTAATTAGACATTTTTTTTTTAAATTAATGCCCATCAATCAAATAATCTTGTAATTCTTTTGTTTGAGGATTTTTTAAGATTTGTTCAGAGCTTCCTTGTTCTTTAATATATCCATTATGCATAAAAACAACATTATCAGCAATACGAGTAGCTTGTCGTAAAATATGCGTTACCATAATAATGGTATAATGTTGTTTTAAATTTCTAAATAAATCTTCTATTATTTTACTAGATATTGGGTCTAAAGCAGAAGTTGGTTCGTCAGCTAAAATAATTCGTGGTTTTACCGCTAATCCGCGAGCTAAACATAAGCGTTGTTGCTGTCCAATAGAAAGAGATAAGGGTGATGAATGCAAGCGGTCTTTAACTTCTTTCCATAGACCAACTTCCGTTAAATGTTTTTCAACACTATAATCAATTAGTTTTTTATCACGAATACCTTTTAATTTAATACCATAAGAAATATTTTTATAAATTGACGTAGGTAATGGATATGGACGTTGCGATAACAAGCCCATTTTTTGACGGATTACCGGGGTTTCTGTTTTTGTGTTTAAAATATCATCATTTTCGATAAAAATACTTCCGGAAACATCTAATTCTTTATATAAATCGGTAAGTTTATTCATACACTTTAATAGTGTTGTTTTTCCGCATCCTGAAGGGCCAAGAAGGACCGTAATTTTATTTTTGGGGATTTCTAAATTTACATCTTTTAATATATGATGTGATCCTGCATGAACATTTAGGTTAGAAACTCGCAAAATTGACACATCATTTTTTTTCGTATCCTGTAAGTTCGTTAAATTTTGCATAATGAATAAAAATTAAGATTTTGAATATTTTTTTGATAAGAATCGAGCTGTTAAGCTGATAATAAGTATTATAATAGTTAAAATAGCTGCTGATGCAAATGCACGCTCTCGAACTTCTGGTATTGGAGACCCTAATTGAAAGAAAATTGCAAGTGGAAGTGTTGCTGCCGGTTCATCTAAGTATTTAGGTATTACATCTGTATATCCGGCGGTAAAAAGTACTGAAGCTGCATCTCCAATACCACGCCCAAAGCTTAATAAAACAGCAGTAATATAGCCGGAAAAACCGTGTTTAAATAAAACCTTAAACGCCACTTCTGTTTTTGTTGACCCAAGAGCGAGTGAAGCTTCATGTAGTCCTTTTGGAATTGTGCTTAAAACTTCATCAAACGTACGTACCATAATTGGTGCTATTAATAAAGAAACAGTAAGAATCCCGGCTAATAACGAAGCATTCATACCCAAAAAAATCATTAATGTAAATCCAAACGCACCATACACAATTGGCGGAACTCCCCATAAAGCATCTAAAAAATATCGTATAATATTTTGTGTTTTCTTTTTCCGTATAAGATGAACATTTATATATAAAGCAGCAGGAACACCAATGAGAATACTAATTATTGTTGCTCCAATTGCAATATAAAAAGAACCGACAATTGCATTTAGCACGCCACCTTCACCTCCGTAATAAAACCCACCTTTTGGTGTTTTTAAAATCATATCTAAATTTAAGGCGTTAAATCCTTTATAAAAAATAACGCAAATTATAAAGCCAAGTATTGCTATAATAGAATAGGTTGCTGTTGCACTTATACCTTTAAAAATTTTTTCTTCAATTAATTTTCTTTTATTCATTGTTAGATGTTTTATGGTTATAGATAATTCTGTGTTTTGTAAATAAAATATCTAAAAACAAAATTTATGATTAGTATTATTGCTAAAAGAAGTAAGGCAGAAAACATAAGAGCAGAGTCATACATTGGAATAGAGAGCATTTCACCATAATTATTTGCAATAAGAGCCGGCAAGGGATAGCCGGCATCTAATGGATTAAGTGATGATTGAATTTGATTTCCAACAACCATCATTACGGCAATAGTTTCGCCAAAGGCTTTTGCAATACTTAATCCAAACGAAGATATTATTCCGGGTAATGTTTTCTTAATAACAGCTATTTTTACTGCTTCCCAATGTGTTGCTCCTAAAGAGAGGGATGCTTCTTTAAAACCATTCGAAACAGTTTTAAATACCTCTATAAGCATATTTAACATATACGGAATACACATAATTGCGAGAACAATACTTCCTGATAGTATGGAGTAACCAGAAGATGTTGTGTTAAAAAAAGGAGCAATAACATCTGAAACAAAAGGAACAACCACTAAAATGCCCCATACTCCATATACTACAGACGGTATTCCTGCTAAAATATCAATTACCGGGTGCATAATCCGAATAAGTCGAGAGTCAGCAAATTCGGTAAGATAAATTGCAGAAAATAAACTAAGCGGACATGCTAAAATAAAAGCAATAGCAGTAACATATATGGAGCTGTAAATGAATGACCAAAACCCAAATTCTCCTCTGTGAGGGAACCACACCGATGAAGTTATTAATTTAACAAAACTATGACTTTCTAATAATGGTATTGATTTTATATACAATCCGGCACCTATAACAAATGGTAAAAGTAATATTATTGAAAGACCTATTATCATCCATGTTCGTACAATATTATCAAAAAGAAATCTTCGAAAAAGCATAGTATATTATTATTTAAATTGAAAAATACAGAGCAATAAAATCGCCCTGTATTTTTTATAGAATAAAACCAAAAAAATTATTTTAATTGTTTCACATATTCATCAATTTTATCTTGTGAAATAGGAACATATCCGGCTTCTTTAACAAATTGTTGTCCTTCTGTTAAACACCACGTAATAAAATCAAGAACCGCTTGTTTTTGAGGTTTACCTTTTGCAACAAAATATAATTCGCGTGCTGGCGGTGAAGGATATTTACCTGAACCAATAGCTGCAAGAATTTCTTCAAACGTATCATAAAAATTTTCATCGTCATCAATAATTCCATTTCCATTAATATCGATAGGAGCTATTTCTATTCCTTCTCGTTTTTTTCCGGTACTTAAATTATATGCAAATATGGTATTGTTAAATCCTATTCCGAGACGTGTCCGTGCAATAACATCAGCTAATCCGGGGTCTCCAAAAATTCCGATTCCAAGTAAATCTTCTTGTTTTGCACCAAGATATTGAGCCCATGTTTCTGCGGCACCACAAGCATCAGAGCGAGTGTGAACAACAATATCTTCCCAACCTTCTTCTCCATATAATTGTCCCCAATTTGTGATTTTTCCATGTATGAAAATATCGGCAAACTGTTCTTTTGTAATTCCTTTTGCTTTTATTACGTTAAGATGGGGATTGTTTGCATTTATGGTTGGCACAACAGCGTCAATGGTAAGACCAACCCACCACGTGCCTTGATCTTTTTCAACTTGGGTAATTTCTCTCGAAAACATTCCCAGGTCTACTGCTCCAGAAAGAGCATCAGCTAATCCTTTTCCTGCACCTCCGCCCGTTACATTAAATCGAACATCAGGATTAGTTTTATTATATTCCTCGGTCCATTTAATTACAAGAGGGTAAATAGCAAATGCCCCAGAAATATTAATTGTTTGTTCTCTTTGTTTTTGAGAGCTACAAGCTGCCAAAAAAATAATTGCGATTGTTACGTAAAATATCTGTTTCATAATACATAAGGTTTAAAAAATTAATTATTAGTTATTTGAAATAATTTTGGAGTTATTGTAAGCTGCACATACAAGAATTGAGAAAATGTATCATTAGTAATTCCTTGTAATTGCTTAAGATTATCTGTTGGAAGAAAGAATAAATATCCGGTTTCTATATTAACCACATCAGAATGTTTATATTTCAGGATTACATCATTCTCAAATCCAAGATCTTTATTATCCGGAGTATTTGCATTTGTTTGAGCAAGAGAAAATAAATGAGAGGTGTTTTGAATTCGAAGTTGTTTAGATAATCCAATATCAAATGTTACAAAATAATTCGAAATACCACCTTGTTTTGTGCTTCGAGATATATTTGAGAAATAATCTAAACCACCTTCATACCCATGTCTTGAACGGAATAGTGGATCAAATAAATTATCAGTTTTTAAATCAGCACCAACCTTAGAATTACCTGATATATAACTTGCCCCTATACCCGGGATAAACGCATCAGAGAATTTGTAGGAAAGATTAAAATCCAATAAATATGCACTAATATTCTTTTTGTCAGTGTTTTGTCCATATTGATAATATACATTACCCTCAATTTTTAAACTGTCTGTTGCATATTTTCCATATACACCGGATGTGTGTTTGTAAATAATTTTATTTGTTGCATTATGTTCGGTAACACCTGTGCTTAAATGAATAAAAGAATATTGCAAATCCTGACGTAATGATTTATTAAACCACAGATAGTTAAGGTTTTTAATACGATTTGACGGATAATACCAATTTTTGGCACTTGTTTGTAAAGAATTCCATGTTCCACCAACATGAACTGTAGTTTTTTCTTTTTTATATTTAAATACGAGTGCATCTAATGAAGAAGCATTATGATTCCAATTTCCATTCGAAAAAATACTTTGATTATCATATCGTAAACTTTGACGCCCAACAGATGTTTTAAGATTTGACGTAAGAGGGAATTCTGCATATCCTTCAAACAAATCTATTGAAGCATCGCTCCCGTTATCACCGGCAAGACCAAGTCGTTGGCTATCTCCCCATGTTCTTACATCTTGAATTGAAAGACGAAATAATAGATCATCTGATTTGTGTTGAAAATTTAGCCGCGTTCGTTGAGCAATATGAACTGCCGGAGTGTCGGTAGCTTCTGCTAAGTTTTGATACCCCTGTCGATTTTCAAATCGACTTCGCAATTGAGCATCACCGGTGAACTGAGCAAATGAAACGGAGGTTGTTAACAATCCGCCTACAATTAAAAATCCTGTTTGTAAAAATGTTTGTTTCATACTTGTACAATATTACTATAGTTTATAAAAATGTGATTTACTTCTTAGTATTAGATGCTTTATAGTAAAACATTAAATATTTAATGTTTTTGTATTTATAATTTAAGTGTCTAATTATGAATATTTTTGAGCAAATATATGTTCGGATTTTTTTGAAGTATAATATATTTGCAAGAGTGTTTTAATGTTGTATAATTAAATATTTAATGTTTTTGTATACATAATCTAAATAGGCAAGACAGAGAATATGTGCAGAACAAACATATATTTGTGACAGTTATTTATTACTACCATTTAAATAAATACTTACTATATTTTAGAAACAGAGAGTCATGTTATTTGGAAATAAAAAATTTGGTTGGTTAAGAAGAATTTCATTACGATTTGTTTCAAAACAAGATTTTGAAAAAATTGAAAAATCATCGATTCGTTTGAGCTTTAAAAAAGGAGAAGTGATTCTTAAGCAAAGTGGATTGTCGTCACATATTGTATACCTTGAAAAAGGCATTGTGAAATTTAATTATGAAAACGAAGCAAATAAAAATTTAATATTAACTATTGTAGCAGCACCAAAACTTTTAGGTGGAGCTAATTTGTTTTATAAAGACAATAATTTATTCTCTATTATTGCTGTTGAAGACTGTGAAGTTGTTTTAATTGAGGCTAATTCTTTATTAAATATTATGAAAGAAAATGCAAAATTTTCTATCATGTTATTTCAATTAGCAACAGAAATGTTTAAAAAATCTGTTATAAATTTTATTAGTCTGGCAAATAAACAAAAAGAAGGGCGTATAGCCGATATTTTACTCTATGTTTCTCAAGAAGTATATAAAAAGAAAAAGTTTACACTCTCTCTAACACGAAAAGAATTAGCTGAATTCGCCAGTTGTTCCACAGAAAATGTTATCATGACATTATCAAAATGGCACGAGGAAAAAATTATTATTCTTGATGGGAAAACCATTGAAATAAAAGATTTTGCAAAACTTAAATTGATTAGTAAAATCGGCTAGTAAAGAAAATTTTATTAAAAATATTTTTTGGCTACGAATTGTTTCCAAAAATGTTACTCATTTTTTATAAAAACACACGAGTTTTAATAAGTTTTTTTATCTTTGAACACTATATTTCGAATTTTATCTTTTAAAGATTTATTTTTTTAATGCAATCTTTTAAAAATGAATTGTTTATTTACATAACACATACACATAATATGTGAAAACAGATAATATATTTACTCTATGAAAAAAATTATTTTAGCAGTTCTTTCTTTTTTGTTTTTTTCTGCAATTGCATATTCTCAAATAGAAGAGCAGTTAAAAGAAAGAATTATGGATGCAAATTACTATTTCTATAATGGACAGTATGATAAAGCATTGCCAATTTTTAGAGAATTATTGCAAACAGATCCTGACAATGCAAATCTAAATTTTAAAGCAGCACGCTGTTTTCAGTTAATGCCATTTGAAGCCGGTCGATCTATTAGTTATATGGAAAAGGCGGTAAGAGATCTTACAAGAAATTATGTGGAGGGTTCATATAGAGAACGTCGTGCACCAATTTCTGCCTTATATCATTTGGCAGAAGCATATCATCAAAATAAATATTTTGATCAAGGAATAGAGTTTTATAAACGCTTCCGCGATAGTTTAGATGTTACCGATGTATTTAATTTAGCAATTGTTGAGCGTCAACTGCTTTCTTGTATTACGGCAAAAGAAATTGCGGAAAATCCAATCCCTGTCGAAATTTATAATGTGGGAAATATTATAAATACTGCTCATGCTGATTTTAATCCATGTGTTACCGGAGATGGAAACACCTTATTTTTTACGCGTTTAGTGCCGGTGCAAACAAAAGGTGAGATTACTTCATATACGCAACGAATCTTTTTCTCTAATAGAATTGATGAAGAACGCTGGATGCAACCTATTGATATTACCGATCAGTTAAACACGCGCGGAAGATGTGCGGTGGTAAGTGTTAATGCAGATGGAACTATGCTTGTTCTTCAACAAAATACCTGGGGGCAAGGCGGTATGACAGATTTTAGAGATGGAACCTTATATTATAGTAAACGTCCAACGAGAACTTCTTCGTGGACACCCATAGTGCGGTTTAATAGAAATATTAATGCTCGTAGAGCAAATCAAACTCATGCTTCGGTTTCTGCCGATGGTAAAAAAGTATATTTTACAAGTGACCGTGCAGGTGGCTATGGCGGATTGGATATTTATGTGAGTGAATGGATAGATGGCGACTGGGGACCCGGAATTAATTTGGGTAAAACAATTAATACCCCGTATAACGAGGAAACACCATTTATTTTGGCCGATGGTAAAACATTATATTTTGCTTCTGAGGGACATTATAATATGGGTGGTTTTGATATTTTTTCGAGCAGAAAAGATGAAAACGGAAAATGGTCTGAGCCGGTGAATCTCGGATATCCTATTAATAGTCCGCATGATAACCTGTTTTTTGCTCCTTCCGGAGATGGAAAAATGGCATTTTATGCACAAGCTCGTCACGAAGGGTATTTTACCTTTGGTGATATGGATATTTACGAGTTAATTATGCCAACGCATGATGAATACGCTCGCGGTGTTCCAACTATTGTTCGTGGAAAAATTGAGTTTGACGATTTTAAACCGGTTGATGCGTCTACAAAAGTCCTTGTTATTAAGGATGATAGGGTGTTTTCTGAAGTTAAACCTGATGAGGAAGGACATTATTCTGTGTCTTTATATCAGGGTGAGTATCTCTTCCGATTTGTGCGCTCAGGATATCATTCTGTAGAGAAAAATGTGTTTGTGGAACGAACCGTTATTCATCGCACTATGGGTATCAATGTAGAAATGTATCCCGACGAACTTGACGATAAACGTTATTATGTAATTAGAAATATTTATTTTGATGATAATGAGTATTCTCTTGATAGAGAGGCCTTAATACAAATTGAGCGTCTTAAACGTATTATGTTGGAAAATCCGAGTTTATATATTGAGGTTATTGGACATACAGATACGCGTGGTTCTCGTGAATATAACCTTGAATTGTCTCGTAAACGTTCTCGGGCGGTTATTGATTATCTTGTAGCTCAAGGTATTGAGGAATCTCGATTTGTTTCAACAGCGGCAGCTTTTGATAATATTGCAATTCCTGATCGTTCGCTGCAAGGAACCGCTATTGATGTAGCGGCTCGTTTAAATCGTCGTGTTGAGGTGAGAATCCTTAAAACTGAAGAGGAGGTTGAAATTGTGGTTGATAATACACCGGTTGAAATGCTTTTAGAGAAATTTAATCGCTTCTCAATTCAGGTTGCTGAATCAAATGCTGATATTCCGGCAGAAACATTTGCTGATTTAGGCGAGGAAAATAAAGTGATTAGAGCTCTTATACGACCAAGTACATATATCTATTATTTTGGCGATTACAGAACAAAAGCCGATGCTACCTTAGGTCTTAATATGGCAATTTCTAAAGGATATAAGGATGCTAAAATTATTGACTATTTTACGCTTAATCAAAATACGGAGTTCACAATTACCAACCCGGTGCCCTATACAAAACGATATACCATTCAATTACAGGCATTGGCTCGAGAACAGGTATTTACTACTAATCAAATATTGTTAGATGCTACGGTGTATCAAACACAAGATGGGTTTTATAGATATACCTATAAAGAATATGATTCATTACCAGAGGCTCAACAAGATTTAATTGATTTAATGGATAATGGCTTCCCAAATGCATTTATAATTGAAGTGACAAATCTTAAAAAATAAGGACAGATATGAGCAAACGTAAATTATCATCGGAACAAGCTACTGACAGATTAATGTCGTACTGCAGCAAAATGGAGCGATGCCGATTTGATGTGCGTCAAAAATTATATTATTGGGATGTTGACCCTAAAAAAACGGATGCTATTATTGAACAGCTTATTTCTGCCGGGTTTATTAATGACCAGAGGTATATTCAATCATATATTCGCGGAAAATACTATTATAATAAATGGGGACGCGTTAAAATTAGATATAACCTCAAATTAAAGGGCTTCGAAGAGTCAGAAATTATTGGCTATCTTGATGAGTTTTTTGATACGGTTGAGTATGAAAAAATGATTTATGAACAACTCGAAAGAAAAAATAAATCAATCACTATTGAAGATGAATATCAGCGTAAAAGTAAATTGATTCAATTTGGACAAAGTAGAGGATATGAAACCGAAATTTCTCTTACGTGTGTAGATGCTATTTTTGAGGCAAATCAACTAGAGGATTAATTGAGAATTAGGATATATGATAACCACGGAGCAATTAAAAGAATTAGTGAATCGCAAGGATGCGTTAAGGAGGCATCTTTGACATTGATGCGCGACTCATTCAACTCGACGAAGAACAGCTTAAAACCCAAGATCCACATTTTTGGAACGATCCTAAAAAAGCAGAAATTCAAGTAAAAAAAATAAATTCTATTAAAACATGGACTTCGGCTTTTTCTGAAATTGATGAAATGGTTGAAGATCTAGTTGTGCTCTTTGATTTCTTTAAAGAAGGTGAAGCTTCCGGCGAAGAGGTCTTGGAGCAATACAATGCCGTTGTTGCTAAATTTGATGCTCTTGAATTGCGTAACATGCTTCAAAATGAAGAAGATTCTTTTGGGGCGGTGCTTAAAATAAATCCCGGAGCAGGTGGCACCGAAAGTCATGATTGGGCTTCTATGCTCTTGAGAATGTATATTCGTTGGGGCGAAGAGCATGGCTATAAGGTACGCGAAATTGATATTCAAGATGGTGATGTGGCGGGAATTAGTGCGGCTACTATCGAATTTGAAGGTGAGTATGCCTATGGATACTTAAAAGGCGAAACCGGGGTTCACCGTTTAGTACGAATTTCTCCCTTTGATTCGGGTGCACGCAGACATACGTCTTTTGCTTCTGTTGATGTTGCTCCTATGGTTGACGACTCTATAGAAATATCTATTAATCCCTCAGATATTGAATGGGACACCTATCGTTCCGGGGGTGCAGGCGGACAAAATGTGAATAAGGTAGAAACCGCCGTGAGACTTAAACATAAACCTTCCGGTATTGTAATTGAAAACTCCGAAACACGCTCGCAATTACAAAACCGCGAAAAAGCAATGCTCTTATTAAAATCTCAGTTATATGAGCTGGAGCTTCGTAAACGAGCCGAAGAACAGGCGGAGCGAGCAGGTCAAAAGTTAAAAATAGAGTGGGGCTCGCAAATTCGCAACTATGTGTTACATCCGTATAAATTAGTGAAAGACGTGAGAACTAATTACGAAACTTCTAACACTCAAGCAGTATTAGATGGTGCTATTGATGAGTTTATAAAAGAGTACTTAATGCTTTTTGTAAAACAACAATAATGGAAATAATCTTTATTGTAAGTATTCTTGCTTCTGCATTTTTTCATGCCTGGTATAATTTTTTAATGCATAAATCACAGGGGAGTCGTCTTTTTTTACTCGCTTTGTTTTGTGTAGCAGCATGTTGTTCTTTTTTTGTTTTTTTACTCTCACCACATTCAATATCAATACCCTTTCCTACTTTTATTATTATATATGCAGCATCGGTGTTCTTTGTGTTATATCAAATATGTGTTGCAAAAGCATATGAAAAGGGAGAAATCTCTCGCATGTATCCCCTCACGGTTTTAAGTCCCGTATTTGTGCCTGTTTGGGCAGTTTTGTTTTTGAATGAATCGCCAAGTATTGGCGTATTAGTCGGAATTTTTATTACTACCATTGGAGCAATAGCTATGAAGCAAACGAGCTTTTCGTGGCATGCGTTTGGAGAAATTTTTTCTCGTAAGAACATGTATCAAGGAGCGGGTTTTGCCCTCACTGCCTCTTTAATGTATTCTATTGGTTCTGTGTTTGATAAAGCAAGAATAGCCGACTTCTCGCTTTTTCCGTATTTGTGGATCTTATTAACCTGCATGGCTTGTAATATGTTAGTTTTTACCCTCATATTTGACCGTGCTATTTTTAAAGATATTCCCTCCTTACCATGGAAACGCGTTCTGTTTGCCGGAATACTTGGCTATCTTTCCTTTTTTACCTTTAGATACGCCTTGCAACAGGTTGATGTAAGTGTTGCCGTACCAATTCGCACCTCCTCAATAGTGTTTGCGGTTATATTAGGATTCTTGTTAGCAAAAGAACAATTATCTAAAGCAAAAATAATAGGTATAAGTGCTATTATTATCGGGATACTTATTATTCACGTTTCGGTGTAATACCTACGCTTGTCTGTATAACTCACCAGTTTTTTTCTTCAAATTTTTTTTCTTCAAAAAATAAATATAAACTTTCTCTGTGTATAATAAATTGAAATTATAAATGTTTCTATATTTGTTTTCGCCACACAATTGTTGACGGCCATTACATAGACGCACCTTTGTTGGAAAATCCACATCTTAAAATGTAAAATATTTATTAACCATTAAACTGATAGCAAAATGAAAAAAATGAAATTTTTATTAATTGGACTTATTGTTCTTGTTTCTTGTAAAAAAGAAGATAACTTACTTAAAGAGACTTAATGCATGAAAAGTGAAGAAACTTACAGTAATAACAACGGAGCTATATTGACTTTAATAAGCCAGAAATGGCATTTAAAAGAAAATATGATTGGAGGAGTAGATGTTGGTGTTATTATACAAGGAACAATTCAAGGAGATAGTGCGAAAATTAGAACGTATGGGGATGGTTTGATTCGCGATGCGAAAATTGAATTGAATAATAAGAATGAGTTTAATCAGGATTGCGGAATCTTTTTTACTTCATCCAAATCATCAGAAGAGTATCTTACCGCAAATACTATAATTATGGTATTCTCTGGTCAAGATACATTGAAAGCAGATATTATTAGTTGCTCATTAAAAAATATTCAACAGTAATGACTCAATATTGTGTATGGATTTTGATAATGACTGGTATGAAATAGGTGAAAAATGCAGTCTATATTTATAACAAAAAGGTTTAGGGTTTTAAAACCCTAAACCTTTTTTAAAAGCTACACACTTTATCGGATAGTCCCTTTTTTCAGCTTAATAGAACATTTTTTACAAGCAACATTCCCACTAATATTTCTATTATATCTAATTGTGTAGGGTGCCCTTATGTAGCGTAGGTCTATTTGTGCAACACAACAGTATGCGTTTCTACTTTATCATGCGTGTGTATTTGAATAATATATACACCGTCATCAAACTCAGATAAATCTATTTCGGAATTATAATATTCAGAGAGTACAACATATCCTTCTATAGAATACATTGTTACTTTAAAAGAGTCATATTCAGAAATACTTGTGATTGAAATAAAGCCGCTTGTTGGATTTGGATATACGTCAAATTGAGGCATTAACTCATTATTAAAGGCGTTAATGTGTGACACTATTTCTGCCATTTGATACACCATATCTGCCGGATTATATAGTTCATTTCCTTCCTGAATAGCATAAATTACACAACTGCCTTCCTGAATAGGAATAAGAGCATTGTCAGAAATTTTCACAATAGAAGTGTCTGATGAAATGAGTGTAACTGGAAGCCCGGAGCTCGAAAAAACACTTGGGATAAAGTATTCAATATTTGAAGATAATGGTTCTATAGGGGCAAAATTAATTTCTTGCGTACCTTTAGTTACCATAAAACTTAGCAATATTTGCTCTGCGGCATAATACTCTATATTACCTTCTTGCGAAAATTCTAACATGCACTCACCAACACCACGTAATAGTATTTTATCGTTCTGTACTATTGCAATGTTTGTGTCTAGAGATGTTATGGTAACCGGTAAGAACGAGCTTGCATATACAATAGGAAACAGTTCGCCTATATCAAATGATACTTCAGAAATTGGCAAATATGAGAGAAACTGATGTTGTTTTTCAAGGGTTTTATGCTCAAACAGATGAATGTTAAATTGATAATAATCTGCATTTTCAAGATTATTAAATCGTTTGTAAGCATCACTGTATAAAACAAGATATGTATAAGGATGAATTTTTGCAATAGAAGGATACCCTAACATTCTAAAAATATTGGGATTACCTCGTTTTTTAAATTGCCCATCAATATATCCCATTGGATTGTATAAAACCTGTTCCGGTTTATGCATGTATACCCAAACACCTGATTCTAAATTTGTCATTGAATAACTACCGCCTCTTCTATCTGTTGCAATAGTGAGCAATAATTGTGTTTCTTGATCATAATACATAAAAGGAGCCGGACAAAAATATCCGTTTGCAATATTTGTTGGAACTAATTCTGTCCATGTTATACCGTAATCATAAGATACAGTTTGGTGTATTGCCTTATTTTCTACACGCATTAAGCCAATTATTCGACCACCTCCAACACACATAAAATATGGCTCTGCTATTTGAGCAAAAGGAATATTCCTGTAATCCCACACATAATACACACTGTCCCAGTCATATCCGTCGGGACTGTAGCGTAAGTCTACATAGGAGTTCCCGTAAGTAGATGCGAAATATCCATCAAGTCCCTCTATTTTAAATACATTCATAAAGCAACCGGAGGGACCAAAGAATTGTAAAAACAGCATATTAGACCAGGTTTCTCCATCATCTTGGCTGTAAATCATTCCAACATCTTCGGTAATACCATTCCAGGTGTCGTAACAATAATATCTTCTAAAGAAAAGAATAATATCTCCATTATCTAATCGGTGTCCGGTAGAAAATCTATCATCATATATGTCATTATAAATAACAATCGGATTTGTCCATGTGGTACCTTTATCATAAGAAACTCGTTTAGCAATTCCACCGTTATTGCCAACATGATTCCCCATAATTCCCGGATCTAATCTAAAAAAATGTAATAATCGCTCGTCGGGTAAAGGAATAATAACACCTTCAAATGTATGGTCAACACTCACTAAGCTTTCTTGAGTATTGCCGAGTGTAAAATAATATGGGAAAGATTGACCGTATGCAAGAGGAATACATAACAAATACAGTAACAATTGAACGCCTACACATGTTTTTGCGATACGGTTCATAGGTGTATGTTTTATTTGTTTTTTATATTGTTTTGCATTACACCAAATGTATGCTAAAAATTATTTCAAAAACAAGGATGTGTTTTTGCGTGAAAAATACTTAATGTGTTGTTTTTGACAATTTTGCGTGTTTTTGAGAGCTAAAATATGATGTAAATGAGTTTTGCGGCATGATATAAAACATGAGATGCAATAGTTACAAAAGTATTACAATGCCAATCTAACGCAGAATCTATCTTTTTTGTTTTCGTATTTTATTGAAAATAAACACATTAAAGAGAATGTGTGTGTAAATTTTTTTTTTAGATATGAGGTTTGCTCATGTAAAAAGTATACATTTGCAACCTTAATTTACAGTTATGGCTTTTGAAAAGGAAATTCAGCGACGAAGAACATTTGCAATTATCAGTCACCCCGATGCGGGAAAGACAACTCTTACAGAAAAATTATTATTATTTGGTGGGGCAATTCATATTGCCGGAGCGGTAAAATCAAATAAAATTAAAAAAACGGCAACCTCCGATTTTATGGAAATAGAAAAGCAACGAGGTATTTCTGTTGCTACCTCTGTTATGGGATTTGAGTATAAAGACAAGAAAATTAATATTCTTGATACTCCCGGTCATAAAGATTTTGCCGAAGATACGTACCGAACGCTTACAGCTGTTGATAGTGTTATTATTGTAATAGATGTTGCAAAAGGGGTAGAGGAACAAACAAAAAAATTAGCTGAGGTGTGTAGAATGCGAAACACGCCGGTTATGGTTTTTGTGAATAAAATGGACCGCGAAGGAAAAGATGCCTTTGAATTATTGGATGAAATTGAATCAATGCTCTCCATTAAGGTTCGTCCGCTTACCTGGCCTATTGGTATGGGAGCAAGTTTTAAAGGGGTATATAATATATTTAATGATTCTATACGTTTGTTTGAACCCGACCAAGAGCGGATAAAACCGGCAATCGATTTTTCTAGTATTAATAGTCCGGATATTGCTCAATATATTGGTGATACACCTACAGAAACGCTCCGAGAAGAATTTGAGTTAGTAACTACCGTATATCCCGAATTTGATATTGACGCGTATCGTAGAGCAGAAATTGCTCCGGTATTTTTTGGGAGTGCCTTATATAATTTTGGGGTGCAAGAGATATTAGATACCTTTGTGGATATTGCTCCATCTCCCCGAATTTCCTTTACTGTGGAGCGTGAGGTAAAACCAAACGAAGAAAAATTTTCGGGTTTTGTGTTTAAAATCCATGCTAACATGGACCCTAACCATCGAGATAGGATTGCATTTGTGAAAATCTGTTCGGGACGGTTTGAGCGAAATAAAAATTATTTGCATGTTCGTCATAAAAAGCAGTTAAAGTTTTCGAATCCAACATCGTTTATGGCAGAAAAAAAACAAGTAATTGATTTTGCATATGCCGGTGATATTATTGGTTTATATGATTCCGGGAACTTTAAAATAGGGGATACTCTTACTGAGGGTGAGCAGATTCATTATTCCGGTATTCCAAGCTTCTCTCCTGAGTTATTTCGGTATATTGAAAATGGTGATCCATTAAAATTTAAGCAACTGAGCAAAGGGGTAGACCAGCTTATGGACGAAGGTGTTGCTCAATTATTTACCAATGAGTATAATGGGCGAAAAATTATTGGAACAGTAGGGGCCTTGCAGTTTGAAGTTATTGAATATCGCTTAAAACATGAGTATGGTGCAACCTGCCGTTATGAACCTATTCAATTACATAAAGCTTGTTGGTTTACCTCAGATAATAAGGAACAGTTAGCTGATTTTAAAAAGCGGAAATATCAAAATCTTGCAAAAGATAAGCACGGAAGAGATGTGTTTTTGGCCGATTCTTCATTTGCACTTGATATGGCTCAACAGAATTTCCCTGATATTCAGTTTCATTTTACGTCTGAATTTTAAAAAATTGTATCTTTGATAAAAAAATAAAAATATGAGTTCAGAACCATACATTTTTGAGATTACTCCCAAGCGTTCTTTATTTCGATTTAATTTTAAAGAAATATGGCAATATCGTGATTTACTCTTGTTGTTTGTTCGTCGCGATTTTGTAGCAATGTATAAACAAACTATTTTGGGACCGCTGTGGTTTTTTATTCAGCCAATTATTTCGTCTTTTGTGTTTTATGTAATATTTACCGGTGTTGCAAATATTCCAACGGATGGTATGCCGCCATATCTGTTTTATTTGGCAGGATTAACGGCGTGGAATTATTTTTCGTCTTGTTTAACCAGTACATCTAATGTGTTTGTGTCTAATGCTGCAATTTTCGGTAAAGTGTATTTTCCTCGATTGGTTACCCCGCTTTCAATAGTTATATCAAACCTTATTAAATTCGGGATGCAGTTTGTGGTATTTATGATTTTTTACCTGTATTTTTATTTGAATGGTGCTTCCTTACATATTACGGTATACGCCTTTCTTTTTCCGGTTTTATTGTTGTTAATGGCAGGGCTCGGCTTAGGATTAGGTATTATGGTATCTGCTCTCACTACAAAATATCGTGATTTTACCTTTTTAATTGGTTTTGGTGTGCAGCTCTTAATGTATGCTACGCCGGTTATTTATCCGCTTTCTGAAATCCCTGAAAAATATAAGGCCTTTATTATGCTAAATCCTATGACCGGGGTGGTAGAAACGTTTCGACTTGCATTTTTAGGTGCAGGAACCATGAATTGGGAAGCCTTATGGTATAGTTTAACGGTTATGACCGTGATTCTTATCGTTGGTGTCATGTTGTTTAATCGTACCGAGAAGAATTTTATGGATACGGTATAGTATCATTTTCTTTGTCATGTATTTTTGATGAAAAGTATAGGGTTTTATACGCTCTTTTTGTATATTTATAAAAGTATACACTCTTTAGTATGGTACAATTATGCTTGCACGAATAGTTTTTTTTATTCTTTGTTTTCTGGTATCGTTTTTTGTTCAAGCTCAGAATTTTGTAGCATATCACGGGCAACTTTCAGTACAGGGTAATAGAATTGTAAATAAACACGGAGATGTTGTGAGTTTTGCCGGACCAAGTTTATTTTGGAGTAATAATAATTGGGGCGGCGAAAAATTTTATAATGATATGGTTGTGAGTTGGGTTGCTCAAGATTGGAACGCTCCAATTATCCGTGCTGCTATGGGAGTTGAAGATAGTGGCGGGTACATTTCCAGTCCCGAAAGTAATTTGGCTCGTGTAAAAGCTGTAATAGATGCAGCTATTGAAAATGGTATGTATGTTATAGTTGACTGGCATTCTCATAAAGCAGAAAATTACACAAATCAGGCACGAGATTTTTTCTCGGAAATAGCTCGAGAGTATGGTTCGTATCCTAATATTATATATGAAATTTATAATGAACCCCTGAGCGTTTCGTGGGAACATACCATAAAACCCTATGCGCGAACTATTATTAGCGAAATTAGGAGTTATGATAAAAATAATATAATTGTGGTGGGAACACCTAATTGGTGTCAAGATATTGGAGATGCTGCCAATTCACCTATAACCGGATATAGTAATATTGCGTATTCAGTTCACTTTTATGCGGGAACACATAAAAAATGGTTGCGTGATAGAGTTGAAACTGCATTAAAAAAAGGAATTGCAGTAATTATTACGGAATGGGGAACGGTTAATGCCAATGGCGATGGCGGTGTTGATTATCAATCTACGGAGCAATGGCTTACGTTTATGAGAAAGCACCAGCTTATTCACTGTAATTGGGCATTAAATGATAAAAGAGAGGGAGCTTCAATACTCAAGCAAGGGGCGTATAGATATGGATATTGGACAGACGATGATTTAACAGAATCCGGTTTGTATGTGTATTCAATTATAAAAAACTGGAATGGTAACACGGTTGATGTTCCTTCTATATCTGAATCCAAGCCGGTGCATATGTATACAAAGCAAAGTGGAGAGCTTTCTATTACAATTGATGCTGTTTTTTCTCATGCCGTGCTTTCTGTGTATACCTTGCAGGGACAGCTGTTGCAAACTCCCAAACAAATATCTGCAACATACTCAGAATTTAGCTTTGATATTGCAACTTCATATGTTGTTTTTGTTTCCTTAGATGGGGTAGTGTATTCCCAAATTATATCAAACTTACGTTAATTATTTAAAAGAAATTGCTGTTTTGAGTAGGGCGTCTTTATAGGTCTTACTAAGCGGAATAGCCGTGGTTTTTTGCTGCAGTCGCATGAAAATGTGATTGTCTTCAATCTGCCATAAATACTCAAGATTTATAATGTATCGGCGGTGTGTTCTAATAAAATTCTTGTCTACTAAAATACTTTCAAATGATTTGAGCGTATTGTTAACCATAAAGCTCGTGTCTTTTGTAATAACATTTGTGTAATTATCATTTGACTCAATCCAGATAATGTCTTTTGGTACTACTTTATAAAATACATGCTTCTTTTTAAAAAAGAAGGCATGATTGGTAACAGTATCTACTTGCGATTTATCTTCTTGATATATTTGTCTTACTTTTTGAATAGCTTGCAAAAATCGGGGATAGGTAATAGGTTTTAGTAAAAAGTCACGTGCATTAAAGTTGAAGGCATCAAGAGCATAGTTTTTTGATCCGGAAATAAAAATAACATGTGGTGTGTGAATGTGAGATTTCAGAAAATCCAGACCATGCATTTCAGGCATTTCCATGTCAAGAAACATAAGAGTTCCTGCATGAAATAACTCGTGTGCTTGGAGAGCTTCAACCGGATTGTAAAATGTTTTTATTAATTTTAATCCGTTTGTTTTTTCAATAAAACTCTCAAGTATTGTACACGTAATTTTGTCGTCGTCAATTATTATACAATCCATAGTATTTAGATAGAATACAACAAAGATATTGTTTTTTTAGATACGGTATATCATAAAATCTACACAAGCAGTATTCTTCTTATTACGGAGGTTGACCTTGGGGAGTAAAACAGAAAATCTAAAATAGATACAAAATGCCTGAGCTTACTTTTGTACGGTATGAATTGTTTCAACAATTTTTGACCCGACAGAAAATGCTTCCATATTAAGGGGAATTAAATTATGAGCACGTTCCGGCAATGATTTATACAGACCTTGTTCCACAAATTCTTTATTTACCACCGGAATTATTTCTAAAACTCCACCCAAAATCATTATGTTAAAAACCTTTGTATTCCCCATTTGAGCAGATTTTGCCGTGGCAGGAATATGGTAAATATTTATATCTTTTCTGGTGGGAAGTGTTCGCAATCCATTGCTGTCGTAAAAAAGTTTGCCTCCCGGACGAACAGCAGATTCAAACTTGTCTAAAGATTGTTGATTTAGAATAATTACCGTGTCAAATGTTTGAAGAATGGGGGAGTTAATTGTGTTATCGCCTACAATAACAGTAACATTTGCAGTACCTCCTCTCATTTCCGGTCCATATGACGGCATCCAACAAACTTCTTTTCCTTGCATCATTCCGGAGTACGCAAGAATTTTTCCCATAGAAAGAACTCCTTGACCTCCAAAACCTGCAATTAGTATTTCTTCATTCATACTCGATTTGTTTATCGTTAGATATTATTCTTGTGGAACTTTAATATCACCTAAAGGATATGCCGGGAACATATTTTCTTCCATCCATTCATTAGATTTTACCGGTCTCATTTTCCAGCCGGAATTGCAATTGCTTACAATTTCAACAAAGCTGAGTCCTTTATTTAATTTTTGATATTCAAACGCTTTTTGAATCGCACGTTTGCACTTTCTTACATTTGCAGGTGTGTGAACAGATTGACGTGTTATATAATATGTTCCTGATAATTTAGAAATCATATCAGCTATTTGTAATGGATGCCCCATTGTCTCAATTTCTCTTCCGTATGGAGAGGTAGATGACGCCATTCCCGGTAGAGTAGTTGGTGCCATTTGTCCACCTGTCATTCCGTAAATACCATTATTAATAAAGAAAATTGCGATGTTTTCGCCACGATTGCAGGTGTGAATAGTTTCTCCCGTACCAATTGCCGCTAAATCGCCGTCTCCTTGATATGAAAAAATGTATTTTTCGGGAAGCACTCGCTTCATGCCTGTAGCAACAGCAGTTGCTCTACCATGAGCTGCTTGCACCATATCAATATTCATAAAATCATAGGCAATTACCGAGCACCCAACAGGAGCTACTCCAATGGTGTCTTGGGTAATACCCATTTCTTCAACAACTTCCATTATTAAACGGTGCACAACGCCATGTCCGCAGCCACCACAGTATGAGAATGGAGTGTCGGTTAAATTTTTTGTTTTTGAAAAAACTTTTTGTGCACCTTGTGCTAAAAGTTCTTTTTTATATGCGTCTAGATCAATTGAAGCCATACCTTATAAAAATAATGTTTTGAACTTTTCATATACTTCAGACGGAGAAGCTACAGAACCTCCCATTCTTCCGTAATGGAAAACCGGTATTTTACATTGTACTGCGAGTTGAACATCTTCTACCATTTGTCCGGCACTCAATTCAAAACAAAGAATACCTTTTAGTTGAGCAGATAGTTCCAATAAACGTTTAGAAGGAAAGGGCCACAGTGTAATTGGACGTAAAAGACCTAATTTAATACCGTCTTTACGTGCAAGTTCAACTACTTTTTGAGAAATACGACCGCTAATTCCATAGGCAACAATAAGGTAGTCTGCATCATCTACCAGTACTTCTTGATACCGAACTTCTTCTTCTTTAATTTGAGCATATTTTGCTTGCATCTGCAAGTTTTTTGCTTCTTGTTCCTCAGATAAAAGATATAATGAGGTAATATAGTTTCTTTCTTTATCTACTTCTTTTCCTTTGAGAGCCCAAGCAGGAACTTCTGTTGAACGTTGTTTCTCCTCGGTAAGTGTTACTTTTTCCATTAACTGTCCAATAGCACCATCTGTTAACATAAGTACCGGATTTCGATATTTAAATGCTAAATCAAATCCTAATGCTACAAAATCATATTGTTCTTGAACAGTTGCGGGGGCTAATACTATCATGCTATAGTCCCCATGTCCACCGCCTTTAACCGATTGAAAATAATCTGCTTGTCCCGGACCAATAGTTCCCAGACCGGGTCCTCCACGTGCAACATTTACAATTAAACAAGGTAATTCCGCTCCTGCTAAATATGAAATAGCTTCTTGTTTTAAGCTAATTCCGGGACTTGATGAGGTTGTCATCGCTTTTTTTCCGCAAGCAGCTGCACCATATACCATATTTACCGCAGCTATTTCACTTTCTGCTTGTAATACAACCATTCCGTTGCGTTTATAGTAGGGGTCTTCTTTAGCGAGATATTCAATTATTTCTGATTGCGGGGTTATAGGATATCCAAAGTATGCATCAACACCATATCGTATTGCTGCTTCTGCAATTGCTTCGTTACCTTTCATCAAGAGTATGTTTGAATCCATAGATGTGGTTTAGAAGTTTTTACTTTATTTTATACACGGTGATTACAACATCCGGACACACCATTGCACAACTTTGGCAACCGGTACATTGATCAAAATTTTTCATGTAGCTGAAATGATACCCTTTTTTATTTATTTTGGGAGACATTGCAAGAACATTGAATGGGCATGCATTTACGCATAGTTCACAGCCCTTACAGGTATCTTCATTAAATTCTACAAAACCTTTCGACCGTGCCATAATCAAATAAAATAGATTTTCTTACTCAGATAGTTTATGCAAATGTAAAAATATTTACTAAGTAAAAAAACAATATTACACTTGTTTAGATAATACTTTATGAACATCCTTACATTCCACCATACATATTAGTGAAGAGAGCAATAATCTTTTCTCGTTGTGTTACGAGGTCTTTAAATGATTCTGATTTGGTGTGTTCTAATATATGATACCGTATCATGTGATAGGTCTTTTTTGCTATGCGATAATAATCAAATGATAGTACTGCAATTACTAATAATACCGGTCCAATCACAAAAAACATCCACCACGACAAGCTAAAAACCAGTACTGCAACCAAGCTCAAAATGGAATATGTAATAGGAATCAGTAAAAATCCTAACACAAATGTTATTGAATTATGAAACTGTACATCTTGTGCCATTTTTTTTGCAAGTTTATAGCTGTACTTGTATTGTAAAAATGTTGATAAAAATCCAATGATAAACACTGGGAGCCCTATAATAAGTTTTGCACAATTCCATATAATTTCAAACACATCACCACCTCGTTCTGCGAGAATATGCTCTCTAAAATTGAGTGCATTTCTCATTGTTGTATATGTTTTTGTTTCTTTCTCTATCTCTTCAATGTTTTCTTGGTTTTTCTCGAGTTCAGCATCAAGTACCGCTACTACTTTTTTATGAGCAAGATGTTCTCTGTAAAGGACGCTCCCGGTATATGGTTCTTTTTTTAATACGATAGGGCTACATATATGTCGGAGTTCATCATACGCTTCGTAACGTTCATCTGTATGATTAATATGAAGCATTACCTCTAGCATTTCTTCCTGAATCTTATTTCGTAAGGCAATTTGTGCTTTATTTTGATTTTCTTGTTGCATTGCAACATATTCTCTAATTGGAAAAGGTTTGCCAATGTTCACAAATAAATTCCGGCGAACTCCTACATAATTTTCATAATAAATTCCAACCGGTAAAATATGAATATCGAGTGAGTTATTACTCATTTCTTCTGCTAGAAAGGCAATGCGAGGTACGGCTTTCTTTAAGCTGCGTAATCGGCGAAATCCCCAGTGTGTTGCTTCGGGGAAGAGTGCAAGTAAGCGTCCCGCTTGTAGCACCTCAACACATTTCTTAAAAATTCGTTCGTTTTGTCCTAATGTTTCTTTTCCGTCGTGCATTCGGTATATTGGCATTATGCCAAAAAAACGAAGAATTGGACGTGCAATTTTGCTGTTGAAAATATCAGCCCTTGCCAACCATACTATTTGGCGTGTTTGAATCCCTACCATAACCAATGCATCCATTGCCGCATTTTGATGATTAGCAACAATAATCATTGGTTTTTTTGTGTACATATTTCGTAAGCCACGAACGCGTATTTTTTTATACCATATTCTCCACCATATTCTCCACCAGGTGTTAACAAAAATAAATTGTCCAATCGTAAATTTTTCTTGAGTACCTAAATCAAACTTCATATGTGATTTTTTTTTAATATTGCAAACATACAAAAGTTTAGCTATTTTTATTCTTTCAAATATAAAATCAATTTTGAAGAAGAAACAATGATTTTTATTCTGCGCATTTTTAAACATTACTGCTCATATGCAATTATTCTTGGCTTGTTTGTATGTGGTTCGCTTATGCTTGCCGCATATTTTTATCATATTACAAAAACAGATTTAGCTCTTATTAATAGTATTACCGAAGATTTTCACAGTTCAGTGTTAAATGATCAGAATCTGCCATATGGATGGACGAAAACAGCGTATGGTTCGTGCGAAAGTTTTGACACACCTTTTTTACTTTCATATGATGATAATGCTTTGTTCTCAAGGGTAATATATGTTCATGCAGGAGGAGAGTGTTTATCTAAAAAACAACAGTTATTGTGGACTTTATATGATGTTTTTTTTATTGTATCTGCTATTCTTGCCATTATATTATTGCTTGTGTTAAGTTTCTTTGTATTGCGAATGTTTATAATTTCTCGCATATGGAAGCTCTTGGTAATGGTAGATTTTCATTTAAAAGATGATGTGCTGAGATTAGAAGTGTATAATGAAAAACTTATAAAGAAAACAAATTCTATTCTTTTGTATGCGGTTGGTATTCAAAAACTTTCTCAGCTTTTCCGCAAAGAGTATACTACAATACGTGAGAGTATTGTACATTATGCCACCGAAATACTATCACAAAAAAAAGCTCCCGAAGCATATCTTCGAGAGCTTACAAACTGTATCAATATTTTGTTAGTTACGGAATAAGAATTTTATACGTAGAACCATCTACTATGAGCGTATATACTCCTGAAGGTAACTCAATATGGGTGCTTCCTTGAACTGTTCCGCTTGAAACAAGACGACCATCAATGCTAAATACGGTATATTCAGCGGCATCGGCAGTTGTTATTTGAACAGAGGATTTTGAAACCGCAATATGTGTTAAGGTACTTTCAATTCCCGGAATGCTTGTTTCTTGAATTTCTATATATTCACTTTCTGCAATATTAGACATTGCCAAACTGAATGGACCGGATTCAGCTTTTAAAATTCCTCCCAATGGAAGATTTTCAATACGTATTTGAGTCGGTACGCATTGGTTAAATAATCGGTATCCTATTCTATAGTAGTAAATACCGCTTTCTTCAATTGTATTGTCTATGCGAGAGGCAAAGGATAAGGGATCTTGAGTATTAATTTCGGCAGTAGTTACAGAATCTATTCCTATTATATCGGTAGGAGTAACACCTCTAAACATAATAATTCTTTCTACTACGTTTGGATCTAAACGAGTAAAATCGCGAATACTCATCCATTCAACTTCCGGTAATCCATCTTTAATAGAAAGAGAAATTTGTGGTGCACGAACAGCTTCACTAAATGCCGAAAGAGTATTGTCGCTAAAAATTGCTTGAATTTGATATGAAGCTTCTGCAATACTTGGATTTTCTATCATTTCTAAATCTTCGAATACACTTACACTGTCAAATGAAATGGTGTCAAGAGCAATCCATCCTTCGTTTTCGCTTCTAAATACTATATAATCAGTTATATTGAGTCCATCAATTCGCTCCCAAGCAACATGATTTACATTAAAATCACCTGTCACGGTAACAACGCAAATAACAGGTTGGTATACTGTTATGCCTTCAGGAAATAACATTACATTGTCTAATACAATTGTTTCAGGGCTTTCTATAACAAGGTTTTCAATCTTGTAGTTTTCGTATAAAGCTTTTGAATAGGTAATGGTTAAATCTGCAGGGTAATATGGTACAAATAATCCGCTCGGGTTTACTTTTAAATCAAATGTAATAGTAAAATTACCTTCACTATCAGTAGTTGTGTTGTAATGTTCAGTTACCGGATTAAGTATGCCGGTATATGTTTCATTTTTAACATGTATTGAAATGCCCGACTGGTCGCCAATCGTATTTGTTTGAACTTTTCCATGTAACGTAACGGTTTGGCTGTATGCAAATGCTGTTGCACATAAGCATATAATAATTGTATATATTTTTTTCATAATAGTATGGTTTTAAATTATTGTGTAAAGATAGTAGTATTGTTCGTGAAAACACAAGTTTTTTTTGCTTTTTTTTAGCACGCAAGTGCTTGAAAAACAAAAGTTAATGTAGGGTGTGGGGTTTTTTAATTGTAAATTGTTTTATAAGATACAACAGGTTTTTTCACATCATTTTTCTTGCGTATTATTTTATCATGTAACGTAAAGATTTTATCTTTGTAGGAAACATGTTATATGAGGTATCGTCTGTTTTTCTTGCTTATTATTTTGTTTTCAAAGACTCTTTCGTATGCTCAAACTACATTTGAGTATACCGATTCTATTAAAAATCCTGCGGAATATCATCGTGCAAAACAATTATTTGAAAAAGCTCAGCAGTTTTTGCAACAACAACAAGTCGATTCAACGCTTCATTATCATCAACGAGTAATTTCGATAGCCCAGCAACAAAAATTTTTTAATCTTCATGCAGAAGCACTTCATTCAAAAGGGCGAGTTTTTCTAGCCCTTGGTGAGCAAGACTCTGCGGCTAAAATATTATTAGAGGCAACTACCTATTGGGAACTAGCCGAAAATTTTACCGGACTTAATAGGTCGCTTACAAATATTGGTTCAATTTATCAGGATCAAAGTAGAGCTTTTGAAGGGTTTCGTATTTCAGAAAGAGCAATAGCCGCAGGGCAAAAATCAGATAATCTGCGTGGGCTTGGAATTGCTCATTTTCAAAGAGGGAATTTTGCAACTACTCTTGGTAAATATAGTGAAGCTCTTGAGGATTTTCAAACAGCAATTGATTTGTTTGATTCAATAAAATTTGATGTGGGTGTGGGATTATGTTATAATAATATTGCAAATATTTATAGCACGTTAGAGTCTCACGAGCGTGCTCTTGAGTACTGGATGCTTAATCTTAATCTCCAAAAGCGGAATAATAATAGATTAGAGTATGCTAATTCTGCAATGAATATTGGTTCATATTATGCAGGTATTAGTGGGGCACAAGATGAGGTGGTTGAAAATATTCCAAGAAGAAATGTTGATTCAATGTTTCATTATTATTCTTTGGCATTGCAAATTTATGAAGAAATCGAATTTCCTATTGGCTTAGTCCAAGCTCTTACTAATTTGGGAATTGGATATATAAGTGTGAGAGATTTTCAAAATGCTGAACGAGTTTTTAATAGAGCAGAGCAAATAGCAAAACAAAATAATATTAGGAGAGAAACAGTACGAATTATTAGGAATAAAGCATTACTGGAAACTTCAAGAGGTAATTTTGCTAAAGCAATAGAATTGTATAAACAGGCATATCAAGAAATGGTTGAACTCAATTTAATTGAGGAAGTGCTAATGGTATATAAACGTATGTCTGAAGCATATTCCGGATTACAAGATTATGAAAATGCATATGTATATTTCCGAAAATATGATGTGCTTCAAGATTCTTTACGTCAACGAGAAACAATTTCTCAGATTAATGTTCTTACCGAACAATTTGGTGTTCGTTTAAAAGATCAGGAGATAGAAAGTGCTCGTTTGCGTGAACAGGATTTGCGTGAAAGAAATCTTGCACAGCAACGCTTTAATTTGGTGCTGCAAATAAGTATTGGAATCGTGGTTATTTTTCTGATAATGGTGTTTTATCAATTTATTCAAAAGCGAAGAGCAAATGGGTTATTAACTCTTAGAAATGAGGAGATTACTAAACAGAAAGAGGAGATAGAACTGCAAAGAAATCAGGTCTTGCAACAAAAAGATATTATTGAGGAACAACAGCAAAACATTCTTGATAGTATTCATTACGCGAGTAGAATTCAAGAAGCGATTCTCCCTCAAGATGATTCTATTATTGATCTTTTTGGGAGTAGTATGTTTGTGCTTTTTAAACCACGAGATATTGTAAGTGGCGATTTTTATTGGCTCGGTAAAAAGGGTAATAAAAAAATAATTCTTGCTGCCGATTGTACGGGTCATGGCGTTCCGGGAGCATTTATGAGTATGTTGGGGACGGCATTTTTGAACGAAATTATTATTAGTGAAAATGATGATGTGCAAGCTCATCAAATTTTGAATCGTTTACGTGACTATGTTATCGTTTCTCTTAAACAAACCGGAAAAGAAGGTGAGCAAAAAGATGGAATGGATGTGTCTCTTTGTGTGTACGACGAAGAAACCAGAATGGTAGATTTTGCGGGGGCTAACAATCCTCTTATTGTTGTTCGTGAGACCTTAGCCACTGAAAATTTTGATGATAACGACCGTATAAAAGTTCAAGAGTTTATTTCTGAAACTAATTCAAAGCCATTTAATATTATTCATATTCAGGGCGATAAAATGCCTATTGGAATTTATGCCGACCAAAAACCATTTTCGTCTGTGCATTTTCAACTGTTACCGGGTGATACAATCTATGCATTTTCTGATGGATATCAAGATCAATTTGGCGGCGATAAAAATAAAAAGTTTATGATTAAACGCTTAAAGCAATTATTTATAGATATTTACTCCTTTGACATGCTTAGTCAGCATCGTTTACTTGATAAAACTATTTTGAATTGGATGAAAGAGGGGGAAACTGAACAAATTGACGACATTCTGGTAATTGGACTCAAAATAAAATAATATGGTTCCCTATTCGCTGTCTTTTATTGCTCAGGTTACCCAAAGTAAGCTCCATTCTCATAATCCTGATGAGCTATGTAGCAATATTATTACTGATAGCAGAACTCATATATATTCTCCACAAAGTATTTTTTTGGCTATTCCGGGTAAACATCATAACGGACATAGCTATATTTCTGAAATGTATGCAAAAGGATGTAGATTGTTTTGGGTGCAGGAACAGCAAGAGTATCCTGCGTTTGAGGATGCTCACTATATTATTTCTCAACAGGTATTATCTGCCTTTCAAACTTTTTCGGGGGTACATAGAAAAACCTTTTCGTATCCTGTGTTTGGTATAACCGGCAGTAACGGAAAAACTATTATAAAAGAGTGGTTGTTTCATGTATTGTCTCCCAATTTTTCAATAGTAAGAAGCCCAAAAAGTTATAATTCGCAAATAGGAGTTCCTTTATCTCTTTGTTTACTGCAAGAACATCATTCTCTTGCAATAATTGAAGCGGGAATTTCTGAAATTGATGAAATGCAGCAACTTGCAGATTGTATAGCTCCAACTATTGGTATTTTCTCTAATATTGGTGATGCTCATCAAGAAAACTTTCTGTCGTATGAGCAAAAAGTGGCAGAAAAAATGAAGCTGTTTACGCAGGTACAAAAACTTATTTATTGTGCCGATTCTACCTTGATTCATGCTCATGCTCATAAGCTTGAATCTGTTGACCTATACGCATGGAGTACAACAGGTGCAGGAAATATTCATGTGCGTTTGGGGGTGGAGGAACATGCTGTAACAACCATATTTATTTCGCATGCTAATTTTTCGGGTATGTATACGGTCCCTTTTACTGACAGTGCTTCTGTTGAAAATTGTATTCATTGTATTATTGCGGCACATATTTGCAATGCGGTAGAATCTTTACAAACACAACTACATACGCTTCCTCCTGTTGCAATGCGATTGGAACAGAAAAAAGCAAAGCGAAACTGTACTCTCATAAATGATTCGTATAATTCAGACTTGCAGAGTATTAGAATTGCCCTCGAATTTTTGTCGCAGCAAAATCAACATGAATCAAAATCGGTAATCTTATCGGATGTGCAACAAACCGGCATTTCTGAACAAGAATTGTATGAAGAAATCTTTGATTTACTTGCAGCTCATACCATTACTAGAATTATTGGTATTGGTCCAAACATTTCAAAATATGGAAAGTTGGTAATACCAAATACTTCTTTTTATGAAACTACTCAAGATTTTTTGCAACATATTGATTTAGTTGGTTTCTCACAGGAAACAATTCTATTAAAAGGTGCTCGAGAATTTAGATTCGAAAAAATCGCACAGCGTCTTGAACAACAAATACATCAAACAGTACTTGAGATACATTGTAATGCTATCGTGGATAACCTTAATTATTTCCGCTCTTTTTTGCAGCAGGAAACAAAGATTATGGTTATGGTTAAGGCATTTTCTTATGGTAGCGGAACCTATGAAATAGCAAATGTTTTACAGAATCAACGGGTTGATTATTTAGCGGTTGCATTTGTTGATGAAGGGGTGGAATTACGAAAAGCGGGAATTCAAACGCCTATTGTTGTAATGAACCCGGAAATGCAAGCTATTGAAATTGCGTATGAACATATGCTTGAGATTGAGGTGTATAACTTTGTTGTACTGCAAGAAGTTCTTGATTTATGTGCGGGGCATCCCAATAAAAAATTCGGTATTCATATTAAATTAGATACCGGTATGTTGCGGTATGGCTTTCGAGAGCATAATGTTTCAAAATTGTTAGGAATATTGAAACAGCATTCAAACTGTATAGTTAAGTCCGTGTTTTCTCATTTAGCCGCAAGTGATGAAGCTCGTTTTGATGAATTTACGCGTGAGCAAATATCGCTCTTTACACGTATGTCTGATGATATTCAGAAACAGATTCCATATCGCTTTATGCGACATATTTTGAATTCGGCCGGAATAGAACGCTTTTCTGAATTTCAGTTTGATATGGTTCGATTGGGAATTGGCTTGTATGGAGTAAGTGCTATTAATGCAGAAGACGTGCGTGCTATTAGTACGCTTAAAACTCATATTACCAGTATAAAAGAAGTTGCTGCCGGTGAAAGTATTGGATATAGCAGAGCCGGAATAGCTCAACGTAATACACGCATTGCTGTCTTGCCTATTGGGTATGCTGATGGTTTACGACGGGGGTTAAGTAATGGTGTTGGAACGGTATTGTTACACGGAAAAGAAGTGCCGATTATTGGTAATGTGTGTATGGATGCTACGATGATTGATATTCGGGATATTGATGCACAGGTAGGTGATGAGGTCATTATTTTTGGCGAAAAATTACCGGTGCATACAATGGCGCAAAAACTCAAAACAATCCCGTACGAAATTATAACCGGAATCTCTCAAAGAGTAAAACGGATATATTATTATGAGTAATTTTGTAGCGTATTACTTGCACCCGTATTGAAATGATTGACGCAATATATGAACTAGATATTTATGAATCTAGAGATTTTCTTAGACTAAAACCCGGCTATTCTAAAATGGAGTTGCATAATAAGTTTGTGAAATATGCAAAGCTCTATCATCCTAAATCGGTACGAGGAAATCAAGGTGTTTTTGATAGATTGGTTCTATCCTATGAGATTTTGATGTATGTTGAGGATAGAAAAAAACAAAAGAAAATTGAAGAAATTATTGAGGAAATAAATTCAATTGAATTATTGCAGATTAACCAAAAAATTCAAAAATACTCGGAGATGCACATTCCTGATTTTCTTAAAGAAATAGAAATGAATCCCTTAGGAGTGAAAATTACAACAGGTTTTTTCAAAACAATGTATGGATTAGCAATAGGTATTATGCTGCTAATTTTTTTATTGCAAGTGAGTATGGGTAATATGCACTTCTTTCAATTCATCTTTTATGGCTTATTAGTGTTTGGTGTTGTTATTAGATTTCTAAAGAGAAAATAAGTAATGTAAGGTAGAACTACGAGATGGTTTTGTTGTCTTATTATCAGTTTAAATAGTAGGTTGATAAAAGAACTCACGTTATTTACTATAAGCCGGTGAACGCCAAATACCAACTTGCCCCATAGATGTTTGCACGTTAGACATACTTTGAGCGTGAGCAAATAATAAAAGAGAGCCATCTGAATCAACAATTACGTGAGGCGAAACAATTCGCAAATCGTCCCAACGAGTAGGTGAAGAAGGTCCTGTTACAGGATTATAAGGACTTCGCTCCCAATTAAAGCCATCAGTTGAAGTTGCTAAACCTATATACATAGGAGTCGTTTCTAAATCTAATGGTTCATGATATCCGGCATACCACATATAATATGTATTATTATGATATAAAACGGAACCTCCCAATAGTCCTTGATCCCACGAGTCTAAATTTCGCTCAAAAACAGGATTATGTTTGTACGCTTCCCATGTTTCTCCTTTATCATAGGATAGTAAGACACCTATTCCAACAGTTGTTCCGGCTCCTGTATAATATAGTCTCCATTCTGTATCTGAAATTTTAATAAAACGAGGACTAGTAATAAAGGCAAAATCCCAATTATCATGCTTAGGGCGATATATAGGTGTTTGCGACTCTGTCCATGAAATACCTTCTGTATCTTTAGAATATATTTGTCCAAATCCCGGATCATCAAAAAATGAAATAGAATATCCCAAATACCACATAATCCAATTACCCTGATCTTGGTCCCAATACGTAGATACCGTTTCTCGATGTTTATCCCACGCATCGTCTCTAAGATCTAATACGGGTTTATTAGAAGGATTAAGCGTGCTTTTTAAATTTTTATCTAGAATTGCTCTGCCAACAATTGGACCGTGACTTTTATATCCTTTACTAAGAGGTAATACCCCTCCGGTAGAAAACCATATAATGTTTGTATTGTCTGGACCTTTAGCAACCCAAGGGTCTGTGCTTGCTAAACAATTCCATGCTGGACAAGAAGGATTCATAATAATTGGATTGCCTGAAAATTCTTCCCAAACAACCCCAAACGCTTCTGAAGCTCCTACTGTAGATACATTAGGGTAAGAAACACTATGATCTTTTTGGTTGGCAGAGTCTTTTTCACAAGAAGCAAACAAAAAGAGAACTGTAAAAAACAGTAAAATAGATAATGCACGTAACATATAGGTTTCTATATATGAAAAAAATCTGTTTCAGGTACCTGAAACAGATTTTAAAATTATGCTAATTTTTTTTGTAGTGCAATGTCAAGAGCATCAAGAAACTCTTGCGTTGTAACCCAGTGAGAATCTTCGAGTTTTTCGTTATGAATAGCACGAGCCAAATCTTTTGTCATAATTCCCGATTCAACGGTTTCGATACAAACAGATTCAAGTGCTTTACAGAAATCTATTAATGCTTGGTTGCCATCTAATTTACCACGAAACTCTAATCCTCTTGTCCACGCAAAAATTGAAGCAATTGGATTTGTAGACGTTTTAAAACCTTGCTGATGTCTTCTGTAATGTCTGGTTACCGTGCCATGAGCAGCTTCAGACTCCATAGTTTTACCGTCGGGAGTTATAAGAACAGAGGTCATAAGTCCTAAAGATCCAAAACCTTGAGCTAAAGTGTCGCTTTGCACATCGCCATCATAATTTTTACATGCCCATACAATTTCGCCACTCCATCTAAGAACAGTAGCAACCATATCGTCAATTAATCTATGTTCGTAGGTAATACCAAGAGCATCAAATTCTTTTTTGAATTCATTTTGATATACCTCTTCAAAAATATCTTTAAATCTACCATCATATTTTTTGAGAATCGTGTTTTTAGTTGACATATATAATGGCCATTTTTTTTGGAGAGACATGTTAAAACATGCACGTGCAAAACCATAAATAGATTCATCGGTATTATACATTGCCATAGCAATACCATCGCCTTTAAAATCTTGTACTTCATAACTTTGTGGAGCACTTCCATCTTCTGGTGTAAAGGTAATTGTGAGTTTTCCTTTTCCCTTTGTTAGAAAATCAGTAGCTCTATACTGATCGCCATGAGCGTGACGACCAATGATAATTGGTTTTTTCCAGTTTGGCACTAAACGAGGCACGTTTTCAATAACAATTGGTTCACGAAAAACAGTACCATCTAGAATATTTCTGATAGTACCATTTGGTGATTTCCACATACTTTTTAAATTGAACTCTTCAACACGTTTTTCGTCAGGGGTAATAGTTGCACATTTAATCCCAACATTATATTTTTTTATTGCTTCTGCAGCATCAATGGTTATCTGGTCATTTGTTTTATCTCTGCTTTCAATGCCTAAATCATAATATTTTATATCTAAATCAAGATAGGGTAAAATAAGACGCTCTTTAATAAAAGCCCACATAATTCGGGTCATTTCATCACCATCTAATTCAACTATGGGATTTGCAACAGTAATTTTTTGTACCATATGACGTGTTTTAAAAAGTTAACAATTTTGTAATTTGTCTGCAAACAATTCATTTTCTTACAATGTATATCTTTTTTCTGTATACAGATACCGTATATGTGTTCTGTATTTTTAATTGCTTACAATTCACAATACAATGTTACAGTATTTTTTTTATTTTCCTTTTGACAAGAATATTAAAACAGTTCATGTTTTACCCTGAGTAAATGCAGAATTTACACAATTGTTTATTGTATATATAGAGAAGTAATTAGCGTGAATAGAGTAATAATATAGTACCTGTCTTACTCCCGTATTATTTCAGCACCAATAGCATTGAGTCTTGCATCAATGTTTTGATATCCACGGTCAATTTGTTCAATATTGTGAATGGTGCTTACCCCTTCGGCAGACATTGCAGCAATTAAAAGTGCAACTCCGGCTCTAATATCAGGAGAGCTCATGTTTGTAGCACGTAATTTTTGTTTGTTACCCAAGCCAATAACGGTTGCTCGGTGCGGGTCGCAAAGAATAATTTGACAGCCCATGTCAATAAGCTTATCAACAAAGAATAAGCGACTTTCGAACATTTTTTGGTGAATAAGCACACTGCCCTCAGCTTGAGTTGCCACTACCAAAAGTACACTTAACAAGTCGGGAGTTAATCCCGGCCAAGGAGCATCGGCAATATTCATAATAGAGCCGTCTATAAAGGTAGGGATTGTGTATGAATCCTGAGCAGGAATATAAATATCATCATTTCTTTTTTCGAATTGTACTCCTAATCGAGAAAAAGCTTGTGGTATAATTCCTAAATCAGGATAGGAAACATTTTTAATTGTTATTTCAGAGCCCGTCATTGCTGCCAGACCCATAAAACTACCAACTTCAATCATATCAGGCAAAATAGTATGATTACATCCTTGTAATGCAGTAACACCTTCAATAATTAATAAGTTTGACGCAATACCGGAAATTTTTGCTCCCATAGCATTCAGCATTTTGCATAATTGCTGAATATATGGTTCACAAGCCGCATTGTAAATAGAGGTTGTGCCTTCTGCTAGCACCGCAGCCATAATTATATTTGCAGTGCCCGTTACTGAAGCTTCGTCAAGTAACATATAGGTTCCGGTAAGTTTTTTTGCAGAAACGGTGTATGATGAAGTTTTAGAATCGTAAGAAAAATCAGCCCCTAAATTTTGGAATCCAATAAAGTGAGTGTCTAATCTTCGTCGTCCAATTTTATCTCCTCCCGGACTCGGAATAAAACCATATCCAAAACGAGCAAGCAGAGGCCCAACAATCATAATTGACCCACGTAAGCTGGTAGATTTTTGGGCAAACTCTTCTGTTTTAAAATACTCGTGGTTAATATCTTTTGCCTCAAAAATATATTCAGAATCAGATACTTTTGTTACCTGAGCTCCTAAACATTCTATAAGTTCAATGAGTTTAACAACATCTCTAATTTGAGGAATGTTTGAAATGCGAACCGGTTTTGATGTTAATAAAACTGCTGATATTACTTGCAGTGCTTCGTTTTTTGCACCCTGAGGATGAATTTCTCCTGAAAGTTTTTTTCCACCTGTTATTTTAAAAACCGACATATGCTATTTACTTCTTACGACCTTTTTTGTTGTTGTTATTTTTTTTCTTTTTATTGTTCTGTTGAGGTTGAGGAGCAGAATAACTCACATGCATAAGTTTTGTTTCCTCATCAATTTTTAGTTTGCCTCCAGACATTTCATATAAATCATTAATAATAATTGAGTCATTAACCGGTTTTTGGTTCCACGACACATATGTTTTTTTCATATGATTTGCAATCATTTTTATTAATGCTTCTTTTTCTTCGCCTTCTTCGTAATCGCCGGCAGCTTTAATAAGATTCTCTATTGTTAAGCCGTAGTGACGGTATTTAATATGTTTGTTGTTGTACGGAAGTTTATGAGCTATCTGTGCATCATGATGTTCTGTAATAGGGAATGGAAAATCAACATCTAGTTTGTATTCGCAAATTTGAGCTAAATAGTCCCACATTTTTTGTTTATGATCCTTGGTTTCTTTAACCGTAGGATTCATGTTAATCATAATATCAACTAATTCATACGCTGCTTTGGTTCGATGTTCTCTATCTTCTATAGTAAATAGATGCTCTGCCATCATCTGCACATTTCTCCCGTATTCAGGCAGAATTAATTTTTTTTGTGTCGTATTATACTCCATGTGTATCATTATAAATTATATACAAACATACAAAAAATGCATGGGTTTTGGGTGTATTTCTTGTTGTTTTTGTGCTCTTACTACAAAGAGACTTGTTCAAAGCAGTTAAATAACAGAAAATCCGGTATAAGGTACTAATACCTTAGGAATGTTAATTCCTTGAGCACATACATTGTTTTCTAATAATGCTGCCACAATTCGAGGAAGGGCAAGGGCACTCCCATTAAGCGTATGAGCTAATACTGTTTTTTTAGTGGTTTCATCTTTAAATCGTAGTTTTAAACGATTTGCTTGAAACGATTCAAAGTTTGATACAGAACTCACTTCCAACCAACGTTCTTGTCCCGCAGAATATACTTCAAAATCATAGGTAAGAGCAGACGTGAAGCTCATATCTCCTCCGCATAATTTAAGAATTCGGTATGGCAGTTCAAGTTCTTGCAAAAGCCCTTCAACATAGCTAACCATTTCTTCAAGTGCCGCATAGGATTTGTCGGGATGTTCAACCCGAACAATTTCTACCTTATCAAATTGATGTAATCTGTTTAAGCCCCGCACATCTTTTCCGTAAGAACCTGCTTCTCTCCTGAAACAAGGAGTATATGCGGTACATTTAATCGGGAAATCTTCAGTTTTTAGAATTACATCTCTAAAAATATTTGTAACAGGCACCTCTGCAGTTGGAATAAGATATAAATCATCCTCGGTTACATGATACATTTGACCTTCTTTATCGGGTAAATTACCGGTACCAAAACCGGAATCCTCATTAACCAATATTGGCGGCATATATTCAGTATATCCGGCTTCTGTGGCTTTATCTAGGAAATAGCTTATAAGAGCACGTTGTAATTTAGCACCCTTGTCAATGTATACTGGAAATCCGGCTCCGGTTAATTTATTGCCGAGTTCAAAATTTATGAGATTATAGCGTTCGGTGAGTTCCCAATGAGGAATTTTATGTTTAATAGCAGGCATTACACCGCCCTCACGAACAAGCATATTATCTGCAGCCGATTTTCCTTGAGGAACACTTGAGTGTGGTGTATTTGGCAGAGAAATAATGTCCTTTTGCAGTTTTTGCTCAAGAATACTTAATTCAGCTTCTAATTCTTTAATAGATTCTTTAAGAACAGCAGTTTTTTCTTTTGCCGCATGTGCTTCAGAAATTTTATTTTCTTTAAAAAACACACCAATTTCTTTAGAAAGACTATTCATTTCAGCTTGTTTTGTATTAAGTTCAAGCTGAATTGTTTTTCGAGAGTCATCAATTGAAAGAATCGTAGAAATTATTTCTGTTGCAGAAAAATTTTTAATTGCCAGACGAGCAATTACCTCATCTTTTTGTTCTCTAATAGTTTGAAGTGTAATCATATTGCAGCGAATTGAATCTAAAAAAAAACTCCTGAATATAGTATCCTATAGCGGATATATAGTCAGGAGCAAGATATTTTACAAAAAATCTTTTACGCTTCTGCACTAACTACAGAAACATATGATTTGTTATTAGCTTTCTTTTGAAATTTTACAACACCGTCAGCAAGAGCAAAAAGCGTATGGTCTTTACCCACACCTACATTGTTGCCCGCATTATGAGCAGTACCTCTTTGACGCACGATGATATTTCCTGCTTTTACTGCTTGACCGCCAAATATTTTAACGCCAAGTCGTTTACTTTCTGATTCTCTACCGTTTTTAGAACTACCGGCTCCTTTTTTATGTGCCATTGTATATAAATTTAAAAAATTATGCTGAAATTTCTTCTATCTGAATATATGTAAGTGATGGTCTGAAACCATTTTTTACTTGATATCCTTTTCTTCTTTTCTTTTTGAAAACAATAACTTTATCTCCTTTTAAGTGAGATAAGATTTTTGCTGTTACTTTAGCTCCTTTTACTTGAGGAGTGCCAACTTCAACTTTTTTGTCGGCATGCACTAAAAGTACTTTCTCAAAATCAACTGTTTCTCCTTCTGCATTAGAAAGGCGATTTACATAGATTTTATCATCTTTTGCAACTTTAAATTGTTGTCCTGCTATGTCTACTATTGCGTACATTTGTTTTATATTATTTTATTCCGAAAAATGGACTGCAAATGTATAAAACTTTATATAAATGCCAAATACTTTTTTTATTAATTATTCATTTTCTGTTTTTTTTTATATTTTCATGGTCTAAAATCGCCAAACTTCTAATTCTGTAGTATCTTTGTACTACCTTATTTTTTTACTATAAACGATAAATATGAACTTTAAAACCATGTATTATGCTTTTATTTTGAATAGGGTAACCACGGAGGGTTACCCCTACGAAATAAAAAATAATATCAATACCCCTAAACCCTAAACCCCTAAACCCTTAAACCTATTACCATGAAACAACAACTTTTATTTTTCATTCTTGCATTACTAAGTTTTTCTGCGTGTAAAGAAAAGCTAGACGAACGAATTGTTTCTGTTCATCCTAATAATCACCCTGCTCTTATTGAGTATTACCGTTTGGGCGATACTACCGGATATCCGGTAAAAATTATTAGATTTTATATTAATGGAGAAAAAAGTGAATCATATCAAATGCAAGAAGGTTTGCGTCACGGACCGGCAATGACATGGCATGTGAACGGTAAAAAGAAATCAAAAGCAAACTATTTTGAAAACATGTTTGATGGTGAGTATATTGAATGGTTTGACAACGGAATAAAAAATTACGAAGGTTTTTACAATAAAGGAAGTGTTACCGGTACCTGGCGTTTTTATAACAGAGACGGTTCTTTACAATCAGAAACAACATATTAAATGGCAATTATACCCGAAGAACAAAGTAATTACGACATAGCGTTGCAGGTTGCAAAAGCTATGGTGGCAGCAGCTCGCACGGCACCTAAAGGGAGAGGCATTTCTACCATGCACGCATGTATTATTAGTGGAAATGATTTGTATCCAATTATTGCAAAAATGGAACAGATGGCACAAGAATATGAGGTTCCCTCATTTGAAAGAGATGCTAAAAACATTAAAGATAGCGATGTGTTAGTTCTATTAGGGACTTCTATACAGCCCTTGATGTTAAAAAAATGCGGTATGTGTGGGTTTGCAAATTGCGAAGAAAAGATGCAGCATCCTACAATTCCCTGTGTGTTTAATACCGGAGATTTAGGTATTGCAATTGGCTCAGCAGTAAGTGTTGCTATGGATAATAGAGTAGATAACCGAATTATGTACACGGTTGGTCAGGCAATTCAACAGCTTTCTATTTTCCCTAAGAATGTGAGTATTATATACGGGATACCATTAAAGGTTTCTTCCAAAAATATTTTCTTTGACAGAAACTAAAATAAAATTTTGTTGATTCAGAAAAATGCTTATTTTTGCACACCAATATTTTTACATGGTGGATGTAGCTCAGTTGGTTAGAGTACTAGATTGTGGTTCTAGGGGTCGCCGGTTCAAGCCCGGTCTTCCACCCAAAAAAAGCTGTTCAAAACATGAACAGCTTTTTTTTATGTTTTTTTGGGAATATCCACGGCGTTTCGGGGTATTACATTTTGCCACGTTTATTAGCGTACGCTGTTTCTAATTTACGCACCATAATGTATGGTTTTACAGTAAGACATAATAAATAATTGCAAAAACAAAGATTGAGGTTTTTTAAACTTCAATTTATTTTTTTTTAGTATCTTTGAACAGAAACAAATACGAATATTGAAAAACCATAGTGCCATACAATTACTAATACTCAGGGAATAGAGATATGTATGGTTATGTTTTACATATTTGTTCGTTACCGCCAAGTGTAAGAGACAGACAACGACATAGAAATTGAAAAGTAAATCATTGTGAAAGGACAGAAAAACGAAATATTGACAAGACCAGAGAGCCGACACTCATGCCGACCCGGTGTTTTTTATTTTTTGCCCACCGCACATTTTTTAAAACAATTGCCGACCCACAATGGCACATTTGCTTTTGCCCCGACACACAAAACCAACCCTTCGGCAAAATCAAAAGAGCCATTTTTTCACCCCAAAAACTTTAATTTCTATAAATAATAATGATAGATACAATTTTAGATAAATACAATTGTTTTATGGCTCATTGCTTTGTTATGGATAACCCCAAAGGCAATATCTATCAACGCATAAGCCATGCTATAACTAATGCTCCGACTAATGAGTTATGCACAAGTACCATTCATAAAGGTGATATAACATTCACTAATTATTTTGGAGGCATTGGTTTAATTATTAACCAACCTAATGTAGTTTTTTCGAGTCCTGAAGATGGAGGAACCTATCGATTAGAAGATGGAAGTTTAATCTACAATGATGAAATTGGCACAGAAGATCCTTCATTAAAAGATTTAGAACACGCAATAAAAAACAGAAATAAATATAATGAATTTCGTATAATATCTTATAGGGCAATAGGCTTATTTTTAACAAGTGATTCGCAGGGTTGGCCTATTGCAACCCAGACAATCAGGAATGATTTCGGAACCTTTTTTGAAAATACAATAGGGTTTAATTTACCATATTATTTTTTAGATAAAGGACAATTAATCGAAGTCGAATTTGATAATGATTTGGGTTCTTTTGTAAATATTAAAAGCAAAAACTTAAAAAAAGTTTCTACTATGGATATCAATGATAAAGCTCTAATAATGAGCAGCCACTTATTAACTAATATGACAGTTGTCACCTTGCAAAATCAAAATCCTCAATTTTTAAAAATTGAACCTTTAAGGATTTATAAAGAGTTGATATTATCTTTAAGAGATGAAGATTTCATTGGTATTAAAGAAAATAAAATATTCCTAAATGCTTTTTTCGGTCCTGCTTCAAATGCCATTATTAAAGTTGAGTTGCCAGTAAATTCAAAGATTATAACATTTGATTATAATCAACTTCTGAAATACACACATGAGGAAAGAATAGCAGTCATTCTTCATGAATATGGTCACGCATTTAATCCTTCTAAAAAGAATGCAGAAGGTGAGTTTGCAGCGGATGATTTTGCCATTGAAAGAGGCTATGGTAAAGCACTTAAAGAATCTTTACAAAAAAACATCAAACAGAATCCAAAGGAGTATGATAAAGAAATAACACACCAAAGAATAGCTAGAATTGGATAATAATTATTGATTTTTAATACATTAAATATTTTTTCAAATGGAAATATTTTTTTATAAGGGCAATGAAAATATACTTGAAAACAAAAAGGATTTAGTTGAAGAAACATCATCTGAAACCGGTTATAAAAAAATTCAAGATTCGTTTTTAAAAGTTCTTGACAATAAGAATCTTTCATTTCTTTTGGGATGTGGTTGCTCATCATTCAAAACAGAAGAAACCGAATTTAAAGAAATTGGAATTCCTGTTATGACTCCATTGGCAAAGGAGTTTTATAATGAAGATTCCTTTGAAGAGGAAAAAACTTGGCTGAAAGAAAAATTAAGTATTGACGTAACTGATTCAACATTCTCAAATAATCTTGAGTTATTTCTATCAATACTGCATAGTTTATCATTTTATCACCACAAAAAATCAAATAGAATTAAAGAAACAGAAAGCACTGGTTATGCTACATCTGCAAAAGCATTCAAGGATTTTGACGATTCAGAAAAAATTGAATCAATAATTTTAAAAGCTCGTAATTTTTTATTAAAAAAATGCCTGAACGAAGAAAATATTAAAAATACTACAGACAAACCAAGTGCTGATTTTCTTTTAATTGAATTATACAAGCAGTTTTATAGAAAATTACTTTCTAGAAATTCAACTTTGCCAAGACTTAATATTTTCACAACGAATTATGATTTATATTCAGAACGCGCAATGGATTTGCTCGGTATTCACTATGTGAATGGTTTTACAGGTGGAATAAGTAAATTTTTTAATCCTGCTATTTTCAATTATGCACTTGCTGAAAAAATGGATCTATCACAATCAAAGTGGAGTGTTATTGACAATTTCTTTTATTTATACAAAATACATGGTTCAGTTAATTGGATTGAGGCAGATGGTGAAAATAAACTCTTCAAGGTAAAAGAGATACAAGAACCCACATTTAATCAATTGGAGAAACAAGAAACTATAATGATTCATCCAACTCCATTGAAATATAATGCAAGTCTTGGCAGTCCGTATTCTGATTTATTTCGTGAGTTTCAAAAAAAACTAATGCAGAATAATAACATTCTAGTTACAGTTGGTTATAGTTTTAGTGACGAACACATCAACAACATCATATTTCAAGCCTTTACTATACCATCTTTCCGCTTAATAGTTGTTGGCGAGCCTACTGAGCATAATAATATTGGGAAATTATTAGCATTGAATGATTCAAGAATCTGGATAATTGGTGAAAAATGGCCATCAGGTAAAACTGATTACGTTCCTTTGCATTTCTTTAAAAGATTTGTCGATCAAATACTGCCTGATTTAACAGCAGAAGATTTGGATAAGAAAATGGAAAAGACAATCCAAAACCTTAAAGATTTACTTAAATGACAAAGGAAGATAAACAAAGGGTTATTGGGAAAGTTGTCGCAATTAATTCTGACAGATTTACAATAGAATTACTAAGCGGTCTTGAAAACTTCAATGTTAGCGGCTTTGATGATATTCATTATTTTGCTCAATTAAATAGCTATGTAATTATTCCATATCAAAATTACTATATCGTTTCAGAGGTTTCAGGAGTTCGAGAAAAAGACCTTAATGTTCCGTTTTCAAATCCTACCGACCAAATATTAAGCAAAGTACAAGCTGGCAAATTTTTAGAAGTACTGCCAATAGGGACACTTAGACAGAATCGTGAAAATGTACTTGATTTTGATTTTGGTGTTAGCGTTTATCCCTCACTTTATTCTGATGTTTTGTACATACTAGAAACTGAGCTTGATGCAATTTTTAATGTAAAAGGACAAGAAATAACTATATGTGAAAACACTGAAAAATGCAAAGAAAAATGTATTTGTGAACATAAGAGATATAAAACACTTTCAATTGGCAAATCTACAATCTTTCCAGATTACTCGGTAAAAATTGATATTGATAAATTCTTTGGAAGTCATTCTGCTATACTCGGTAATACTGGTAGTGGAAAATCTTGTACAATAGCTTCAATGTTGCAAGAGTTGTATCGTTATAATAATTATAGTGCAACTGGTAGTTCTTTTTTCTTTTTTGATGTGAATGGTGAATACGAACAAGCATTTTCAGAATTAAACAATGTCAATAGTGATATTGAAGTTACGAATTATTCTATTGATGAATCAACCCCATTTAACAAGTTCGTACTACCACATTGGTTTTTAAACATTGATGAATGGGCACTTTTATTACAAGCAAGTGAAAAAACACAATTGCCAATTTTAAGAAATGCGTTAGGCTTAGCGTCAATCTTTTCATCAGCCGAAGAAGTTACAGAATTGAAAAATCATATTCTTGCGACTTGCATAACTCAAATCCTTAGAGATGAAACAAGTAGCCCTTCGAAGAAAGACAGAATAACATCAATCCTACAAAAATTTAATACCGATGAAATAAGTTTATCAAAATCTTTCACATATACTGACCCCGATGGAAATGACCATGATACTGTTTATATCGACAGAGGAATAAACTTGCCTTGCGATATTAGAAATTGTTTGACAGTTCATTACGGTGAAATTAAAGGTCTTTCCCATTTGATTTACTATTTAGAAAGGAAAGACGAGGATGGCATTCCTGTATTTATTCTTGATAAATTTCAAATGCCTGTGTATGAAAAATACCAGAAGTTTTCCTTTTCGGTATTTGAGGACGCTTTTGATTTAGCAATTTTGTATGAAGAGGCTAATGGAAATAAGCAAATTAGAGATTATTGCTCCTCCCTTATAACAAGAATTAAAAGCATTACTGATAGACAAGATTTTAATTTTTTAAAACAAGATAAGGGCAATTTAGATTTATTTAAACGCAAAATGTTAGGCCAATTGAAACCTAAAGGCGAATCAGTTATAAAAAAAACGAAACAAATAGTTGTTCTTGATTTAAGTAGTGTGGAAGATGAAATTGTTGAAGTAATCTCATGTGTTTTGTCAAGAATTTTATATGAGTCTGTTAAAGAAATCGAGCCAAGAAATAGTTATCCCGTGAATTTAGTTTTAGAAGAAGCCCATAGATATATTGGCGATGATCCCAAGAGAGCATTTCTAAAATCAAATAAAATATTTGAAACTATTGCGAAAGAAGGGCGAAAATTTGGGATGTTTCTATTAATTTCTTCTCAAAGACCAAGTGAGCTTTCAAAGACTGTATTGTCACAATGCAGTAATTTTATTGTTCATAGAATTCAAAATCCAGAAGATTTATCTCACATCAGACAAATTACCCCTCATATTTCAGAAACAATTCTAAAAAGAATGCCTTCAATACCGACCCAACATGCATTAATTTTTGGACATGCTGTAAATTTACCCACAACTTTTAAAGTAAATGAAGCAAAACCTAAACCTAAAAGCGATAATAATAAAGTAAGCGAAAACTGGTTTAAGCCAAAAGGATTTATAATAAAAAATGAATAGCCACCAAAATTGCAAGTGTAAGCTCCCCATTTTTAGGACAGCAATTAATTATAATGTAACAAAGGTATTTC
>OBJA01000294.1_pt1 | contig 46129 bp, 35 predicted proteins | sample 1519751 | NCBI WGS metagenome assembly OBJA01 (sample SAMEA3881238, study PRJEB22517) | soil metagenome | biome: lake sediment; feature: soda lake sediment; material: sediment, water from around vicinity | place: India | collected 2013-12-23 | depth 3 m
GCAGGAAGTGTTGCAGGCAGAAGGGATCGGTACCCGGGTTGTTTCTCTGCCGAGTTTTGAACTTTTCGAAGCGCAAGATGCAGCTTATCGGGAAGAGGTATTACCGTCCACCTGTCTGGCTCGGGTGGCGATGGAAGCTGGTAGCACTTTTGGCTGGGAGCGCTATGTTGGCAGTCAGGGACGCATTATCGGGATGTCCAGCTTTGGGGCCAGCGCCCCTGCGGGTGCACTGATGAAGCATTTCGGTTTTACAGTCGAAAACTTTGTTGCTGTCGCCAAAGAAGTGCTGCGTTGAACTAACCTCTTCCGGCAGTAAGCATCGAAGCAGCAACAGGCAAGTCTTTTCAGGCTTGCCTGTTGCTGTTTTTTTTTGTCTGGATCAATGGGTTGGTGCAAAAATCTTCCCTGATAAGGCACCTTTGATTGTTCGGATCAGAACAATCAGCCATACCACCAGTAAAAAGACAACGGAATACAGATAAAAAGTGTGGATAATCCCCAAACCGGTAAACTGCCAGGTGATTCCCGATGACACCGCCAGGGCCCCTGAAGGGAAGGTAAAAGCCCACCAGGACAGAGCGTAGGGGAGTTCAATGCGGGTAAGGTAGTAGAGGGTGACGATGACGGCCATAATATGCCACCATGCGGCAAAGCCCCAGGTCATGACCATGGCGATTTTCACCAGTGAGGTTATCGCCGCCGGATCAATTCCCATGAAACTGTGGTGTGTAAACAGGTCCGCCATTTTGCCCAGAATCACGGCAATAATTGCGGTGGGGGCAATACCGATAAAGAAGGTTGCGGCAAAGCGACTCATGGGCAGTTCATGGTAGATATAGCGGTGGTAGACGGCAGCTCCGACAAAGAGAAACAGGAAAAAGCCGACGCCCAAACTCACGGTTGCGATGGTGAAGGCAAGTTCAGCATACTGTGGAAAGTGCCCTGCCAGTTCGTAACCCCCCAGGGGGATAATCAGCTTGGAAACGGGAGGGATATACCAGCCGAAGTTGGCATGCTGGAGTTTGATCTCCTGGTGACGGAAAATATGGATGAGGATGATGAAGCCCATGATATAGATGCCGGCACTACCGAGAAGCCACAGATACCAGGCCAGTTTCAGCGAGACCGCTTTACTGAAAAAGGTGTCAGGAAATTTCAGTAGATTCAGAGAAAAGAGAATCAGTGATATCGGCATGGTGGGAAAAAAATTTGCCGCAATGGGATGATTCAGGTCTTTACGAATATTGGCCGGATAGGAAAAGAATTTTACCGTCCACGGCAACAAAAACAGGATGAACAGAGCAAGGGAAACGACAAGCAGGGCAATGGATGTCGGTTTCACCCACGCGCCATCAATAAATGACAGCGCCAGGGGGATAACCGCCGTTCCCATAATGGCGGCAAACCAGGCCGGGCTGAAATGTTCGGTAATGGTTGCCGGGGTAGCCTTGAATGCATCGGACATATGGTTTCTCCGAAAGTTGAGGTGAAAAATCAGCAATATATATAGAAAAACATATATATGGTTTAACTGCTGGAGTCAATCATTATTATGGTGTGAGTGACCTTTCAATGCCTCATTTATTTGCCGAGGAGGCTATAATGGGAGGTGCATGTTAGCAACAGATACAAATTTGACAAGGGTTGGCTGGAATAGTTGGATGTTATACTTCATGCCGTTGGAGTCCAGGTGTGGCGGATCTTTATATCAGTGCAAATATTTATATACCGGAAGCGGAAATAGAACTGGTTGCGATACGTTCTCAGGGTGCCGGGGGGCAGAATGTCAACAAGGTCGCCAGTGCTATTCATCTGCGCTTCGACATCCTTCATTCCTCCCTGCCTCCGGAGGTGAAGCAGAAGCTTCTGAGCCGAGGGGATCAACGCATCAGTAGCGATGGTGTTGTGGTGATCAAGGCTCAGCAGTCGCGCAGTCAGTTGCGCAACCGGCAGTTAGCTCTGGAAGCCTTGCAGCAACTGGTTCAATCGGCACTGGTGGTTCGACCGCCGCGCAAAAAAACCCGACCCGGTGCGACGGCTGTCGCTAAAAGACTCGACCGAAAAAAAATGCGTGGGCAGGTTAAGTCGTTACGGAAAAAAATCGAGCAATAACAAAAAAGGGTTACAGCCTTAAGCCGTAACCCTTTGATTTTGCTGGTGCCCAGAGACAGAATCGAACTGCCGACACGAGGATTTTCAGTCCTCTGCTCTACCGACTGAGCTATCTGGGCGAAATGAAGCCCGTTTATAACCAATGGGCGCGGGGCTGTCAAGAGAAAATGCCGAGTTCAGTTTGGAAGTGGGGAATGATTTTTTTCTTGCGTGAGGTTGATGGCTTGTGTAGTGTACGCTGATTCAGGTGAGAGGATGAACATGGCAACCTTCGGTTTTTATCGCAGCTTTTTCTTTTTCTGGTCTTTCGGCTTTTTCAGGCCGTCTGCCGTGGAAGGGTGTGCGTAAGACTCACCGGACTAAACAACCCATGGCAGAATGGCTTGACGCGATTCTCCCAGGGTTTGCAGCAATCGATATTAAAAGGCCGCCGGGAGATCCGGTGGCCTTTTTGCCTTCATAAGTCGAAAACGACACAAGGAGCGCAAGATGATTATTGTTATGAAGCAGGGAGCGGACAAGGAGCAACTGGCAGCCGTAGAGAAAAAGATTGCTGAGTTGGGGTATCAACCCCATGTCATTTACGGAGAAACTCGTAACGTGATTGGGGCTGTGGGTGAAGAGCGTGGCAAGGAAAAGCTGCAGATTCTCCAGTCGATGCCGGGGGTTGAGAATGTTGTGCCAATTCTTAAGCCCTACAAGCTCGCAAGCCTCGAGGTGCAAACAGAGCCCAGTATTATTGAGATTGTTCCGGGACTTGCCATTGGCGGCAAGGAGTTTATTGTGGTCGCCGGACCCTGTGCAGTCGAAACTCGTGAGCAGATTTGTGAAACGGCAGTCGCGGTCAAAGCCGCCGGAGCTCGTCTGTTGCGCGGTGGGGCTTACAAACCGCGTACCAGCCCCTATTCTTTCCAGGGTATGGAGGAAGAGGGGCTAAAGTTGCTGGCCGAAGCCCGTGATTTGACCGGCCTGCCCATTGTTACCGAGGTGGTTAATCCTCGCGACGTTGAGCTGGTCTCGCGTTACGCTGATGTTATGCAGGTTGGTGCCCGTAATACCCAGAATTTTGCCCTGTTGAAAATGCTCGGACAGTTGGACAAGCCTATCTTGCTCAAGCGTGGTATGGCGACCACCATTCAGGAATTTTTGATGAGTGCCGAGTATATTCTCTCTGAAGGCAACCGGCGCGTTATCCTCTGCGAACGCGGCATTCGCACCTTCGAAACAGCAACGCGCAACACCCTTGACCTGTCAGCAATACCGGTTCTCAAGCAACAAACCCATTTGCCGGTCATGGTTGATCCTTCCCACGGCACTGGTCATGCAGCGTTGGTACCGGCCATGTGTTATGCTGCAGCGGCTGCCGGAGCTGACGGTCTGTTGGTGGAGGTTCATCCCAGTCCTGAAAATGCCACCAGTGATGGTCCGCAATCTTTGCGTCCGGCGGACTTCACGGCAATGATGAAGAAGTTGCGGGCATTCGTAGACGTCAGCGAGAGAACGCTGGTCTCATAACAGAGAGGAATGATATGTATCTGGTCCCCCTGACTCAGCTCGAAAGTGTTGAGCTTTTGATTCACAGTCTTAAAGCTGCCGGCGGTGAGGCCGATTGCACCATGTGTCCGGCCTACCGGGTTTGTATGAAGCAGTGTCTCGCCATTGCCCGCTCGGTGGAGCAAATGCTTGAGCATGGTACCTTGCCGATGTTGAGTGAAGAGCCGGAAACCACTGCTTCAGCGCCGGATGGCGAGCCGGATCCGCCGTCGGGGGGTGCGGGCAAGGGGGGCTTGCGGGTGGTTAAATAAGGGGCTGAATTAACTTTAAAACTGATTTTTTTGTCCACGGAAAACACGGAAAGCACGGAAAGCACAAAAAATATGCATTATGGCTTGTGCTCTTTAGCGATGGTGAATTTTACTGGAATGGCTTATTTTCCGTGTCTTTCTGTGTGTTCAGTGGACAGTTTTTTTTCTGGATTATATGGGTGGTGAACTATGACTGACAGAGTGTACAACTTTGGTGCCGGGCCGGCGATGTTGCCGGAACCGGTGATGCGCAGGATTCAGGAAGAATGGCTTGACTATCGGGGTATGGGGGTGTCGATTATCGAGATCAGCCATCGTGCTGACGAGTTTATTGCGGTGCTGGAAGAAGCCAAGGCCCTCTTTCGCCAATTGACCGGGCTGCCCGCCAACTACCGGATTCTGTTTATGCATGGCGGCGCGAGGATGCAATTTTCGGCTCTGCCCCTCAATCTGGCCGGACGTTCTACCACCCGTAAGTGCCTGTATACTGAAACCGGCAATTTTGCCAAGGTAGCGGCCCAGGAGGCACAGAAATTCTGTCAGGTCAAAACTGTCATCAGTAGTGCCGACAGTGGTTACGATCATATCCCCGACCTCCCTTTGGAGCTGATTGATCAGGATGCCGCCTATCTGCATATTACCGGTAATAATACCATTTTCGGGACCCGCTGGAATTCTTTCCCTGATGGTGGGCAGGTCCCTCTGATTGCTGACATGACCTCTGAGTTGTTGTCACGACAGATCGATTACAGCCGTTTCGGTGTGGTCTATGCCGGGCTCCAGAAAAATCTTGGCCCGTCGGGTATGGCCATGGTGATTATCAGGGAAGATCTTCTCGGCTGTGCCGACAAGACAACGCCGACCCTGCTGGATTTCACGCAAGCTGATAAGGACAACTCCCTGACCAATACCACTAATACCTTTGCCATCTATGTGATCAAGTTGGTGCTGGAGTGGCTCAAGGAGCAGGGCGGGGTGACGGCAATCGAAAAGCTCAACGAAGCCAAGGCGGCCCGGCTCTACCAAGTGATTGATAACGGCAACTTCTATCGCGGAATTGCCCACCCTGATCACCGTTCCATCATGAATGTTTCCTTTTTGCTCAACAATGACGTGTTGACGGATAAGTTTCTGCAGCAGGCCGAAGCGCTGGGGCTTTACGCCCTCAAGGGCTATCGCAGTGTCGGCGGGGTGCGCGCCTCCATCTATAACCCGATGCCCATGGCTGGTGTGGAGAAGCTGGCGATCTTTATGGAGGAGTTTGCCAACGGCAACAGTTAGTCGCGAATTTGTCGAAAAAGTTTACACAAAAGGCCGGTCAGTTGTTTTGACGGGCTTTTTGTGTAAAAAAAGCTGACTTTCGGGCTTCGTTGGGTCGTTTTATGCGCTATGGAAAGCTGCGCGAAAAATTAATCTTTCGAGGCTAACAGGCCGAATTTAAAACACCATGTATTTATTTATAACTAAAACGGTAATGCCTATGTGTGAATCGTTGGAATTGGCTCGATTGTTGCTGTGATAGATGCTGGAAGTACGTTATGAACACATATAGGAGGTTGTAATGAAACATGTAGTGAAAATAATGATGGTGCTCGCGACAATGCTGGTGCTGGGGGTTGGCCAGGTTTGGGCGTATCCAATATCTGTAGATGATTATATCAACTTTAACGCAGGTATCGGGAGTACAGGCGGTGGGGACTTTGGCGTTTCTTTGGTAGGCGATAACAGTGTCCTGTTTGACACCTTTTGCCTTGAAAAAGGTGTCTATATGAACTACACAGATGCCTTTAGGGTTACAGGGATTGACGAGTATGTTGAAAGGGAAACCGGTGGGCCGCGCTACCTTGAGTCTTCGACCAAATGGCTCTACTGGCAGTTCAGCCAGGGTAATTTAACTTCTTATTTTACAGACTATCAGTACAACACTGCCTGGATGGACGCCCTTCAGAATGCTATCTGGTATCTGGAAGGAGAAATTAATTCAGTGAGTGGTCTGGCTAGCGATGTTGTCAGTATTGCAGAGGGCTATGCCAGTGAAGGTGAGGGACTCGATGTCAAGGTCATGAATATCAGGTTCGTGACCGGTGGATACGCCCAATCCCAGCTCATCGCCGGTCCGATGCCGGTCCCCGAGCCTGGTACCCTGCTGTTGCTGGGTTCCGGCCTGGCCGGTTTGGCTCTGTACCGTCGGCGGACCAGCAAATAAGACGCCGCTGCACCACTGTTAAATAAAAAAAGCCCGTCCATTTGGATGGGCTTTTTTAACAACACAAGCAAAGGGGGGACGCAATACCGATTAGTCTAATCGGTATTGCGTCCCCCCTTTGCTTGTCAATGGTTGGTGAATAGCGTTAACAGGAAACTTCCTTTTGCCTGGGTGAAATCGGCAGGGGGGCTTTGGTGTGAAAGCGGATAAAGGCTTTCAACTTTAGAGCTTGCTCCTCGCTGAGATTGCCAAAGCGCACGCTGCCACGTCTGACCGGCACCAGGTTGTCTTTTATGCGATAATCTGACACGGATCTGACCGGCAACTTGTCGACAATCAGCTCGTGGTTGTGGTACAGGCTCAGTTCCTTGATGTCGGCGCGTCTGAGTTTTTGGCCGAGGTAGCGAAATGAGAGACCGCCTTCGCTGATGTCCATAATGTGGAAGGGCAGCGATTCGGGGCCGCGGTCAATAAGCACCAGGGCTCTATCGATGGCTTGAAAGCGCTGATTTTCTCTAATTGGACTGTATTCAAGGCGACTGTGCATTGCATCCTCTTATATCGGTTGAGAAGTCTGCTGCTTGAGCGAAATGTCGCTTAGCTACGACTTTGGGTATTTTCGCATCTTTTTTCAACTGTCGCAACCAGAGTGGTACAATTGTTGTCTGAATACAAACTGCCTGCTGCGGACTCAGGTTTTTCACAAGTTGCCGTATCGAATTCCGTAATTTAAACAGGCTGCAAGCGCAGATGGCTTTCGCTCGCGCAGCTACGGATCAGAAGCGGCATCCGCAACGGGAGTGTCGCCCGTATGCGGAAACACGCAGGAACCAGTCGAGCTGGTGCGGTTTTTCAATGCAATAATTATTCCCTGAATGGTATTTATTTTGCCGGGGATCCTGTTGTGTATTCACAAGGGTCTGTTTTAAAGATGTTTTCATTGTAGTAGCAGTAATAATGATCGCCGATTAAAGCTGAATCGGCTATAGTCAGTCGGATTGTTAAGGTATCGTCAGGGTTTTGTCGACATTTTTTACAGGCGTGTCCCATGCCCAGATTAACTTCTGTACAGACCACGTTGTTGCTGCCGCCGGCATTGATTTGTGCAGTACTGTTGTTTGTTGGCGGACCGGGTCCGGAGTCTCTGCGTTCGGTTCGCTATGGTTGGGTGGCGGGTCACCTTGTTTGTTTCGTCCTCTGGAGTTATCTCTATCTGAGCTGGCGTAGTCATCTCTCTGTTCGCCGTCTGTTGGCAGAGGTTGTTCTTTTCTGTTTTGTAGCTGGAGGGATGACGGAAATTCTTCAGTCTCTGGTAGGGCGTGAACCGAGTTGGCAGGATGTCTACAATGACGTGCTGGGAGGGCTGGTTGCGGTCCTCTTTCTTTCTCCGCAGCGCAAGCAATTGCTTGCTCCGACTCGCTATGCTCTACAGTTTGGTCTGTTACTGATCGTTCTATGGGGCTTGATTCCCCTGTCCCGGGCGGTGGTTGATGACGTCGTCAGCCATTACCAGTTTCCCCTGTTGTCCGGTTTTGAAGCCTGTCTTGAAGATACGCGCTGGGGAGGCAAATCCCGCCGCCTGGTTGATCGTGACCTCGCCTACGAGGGTGAACGATCACTGCGGGTCAAGCTGGTAGCCGGAAGATACCCCGGAGTTTTTCTCAACCATTTTCCGTCTGACTGGCGTGGATATGCAGCTTTCCAGATGTATGTTCACAATCCGCAGGAGGAGGTGTTTGAGTTGCATCTTCGAGTCCATGACCATCATCATCGCCTGAACGATAATGTCCATCGTGACAGGTTCAACACGACCCTCCTTCTGGAGCCGGGTTGGAATCGGGTTCGCGTTATGCTTGCCGAGATTGCCGGTTCGCCGCGCGGTCGTGATCTGGATTTGCAGCGCGTAGCAGGCGTAGGTTTGTTTGCTGTTTATCTGGAGCACCCGCAGATAATCCATATTGATGCAGTTCGTTTACTTACACACGAAGAAGTGGTTCTGGATGATTGACAAGTGTCGACGGTGAACATAAAATCCCTGCTTTGCCGCCGACTAAGAGAGGTTGAACAGATGAAAGTACTGATTACCGATGAAATATCCGATAGCGGTTTGCTGCCGCTGGTTGGTGACCCCCGTATCCAGGTTGATAAAAAGATTGGTCTTGAGACAAACGAGCTGCATTCCTGTATCGGAGACTACGACGCTATTATCACGCGCAGTGGTACTCTGGTCGACGAGGCCTTGCTCAGTCATGCCCGGCGGTTGAAGATCGTTGCCAGGGCTGGTGTCGGCATCGATAACGTTGATGTTGATGCGGCCAGTCGGCGCGGGATCATTGTTGTTAATGCCCCTTACGGTAATGTCAATTCGGCGGCTGAGCACACGATGGCCATTTTGTTGGCAAAGTGCCGCAATGTCGGGATTGCCAATATCAGTCTCAAGGGCGGAGAATGGAAGCGGGCACCCTTTACCGGGTATGAACTCAAAGGTAAGACTGTCGGAATTATCGGGCTTGGCAAGGTCGGTGGCCGGGTTGCTTTGCGCTGTCGCGCCTTTGAAGCTGAAGTGATTACCTATGATCCCTATATTTCTGAAAAACGTGCCGAAGATTTCGGGGTCAAACTGACAACATTGGAAGATGTCATTCGCTTTTCCGATATTATCAGTGTTCACACTCCCCTCAATGAAGAAACCCGTGACATGATCACGACCGAGCATTTTGCCGGGATGCAGGACGGGGTTTTTATCGTTAACTGCGCCCGTGGCGGTATTATCAACGAAGCAGCCATGCTCGCGGCCCTTGAATCAGGTAAATGCGCCGGTGCCGCATTCGATGTGTTCAGCGAAGAGCCGCCTCGCAGTGACCTGCTGAAAAAGCTGATTGCTCACCCCAACATGCTGGTGACGCCCCATCTGGGTGCCAATACCTTTGAGGCACAAAAGAATGTCGCCGTTGATGTCAGCAAAGAGATTGTCAACTACATCGACGGACGGCCTTTGAGCAATGCCGTTAATATCCCCCGTTTTGACCCGGATCTTATGGAGCACATGAAACCATTTATGGAACTGGTGTCGATTCTGGGTGAGTTTATCTCACAACTGGCTCCGGCCAATCCCAACAAAATCACTTTTACCTACAACGGCAAGATAGCTCGCTATGATTGCGATCCCCTGACAATTTGTGGTTTGGCCGCCATGCTGAACTTCAGTACCGAGCAGGATGTCAACATGGTGAATGCCGGGCTGGTGGCAAAGAACAGAGGTATAGAGGTTGAGTCGGTGCGTTCGACCGAAACCGATTCTTTCTCGAGCCTGGTAACCATTGATCTGGAAAGTTCGGAAGGTAAAAGGCGTATCGCCGGGACGCTCTTCGAGGGAACCCCCAAGGTTGTCAAATTACGTAACTTCCCCGTTGACTTCCGCCCCGAAGAGCACATGCTGGTGATCAATTATCAGGATCGTCCCGGCCTTATCGGCAAAATAGGAACCATTCTGGGCGAGCATCAGGTCAATATCGGCAGTATGAGTCTCGGCCGTCTTGAGAAAGCCGGTGAGGCAATGGTGGTCTTCTCTGTTGATTCCCAAGTTGACCCGACAACCCTGGCCAAAGTTGGTGAGGCGGTCGAGGCGCGTTTTATCAAAGCCGTGCGCCTGGGAAAAAGATAATTGCAGATGCCGGCTACATTCGTTTGGGGTGACGGTATCTGCTGATTTGACAGATGGTTTACAGATGATGTTCAAAGGGTCAGGGGGAGATCGCTTGTGGGGATAATGCCGGCTCGAGCGGCCCTGTCAAGCAGGTCGTCGATGGCTGCCAGTCCGTCTTGACCCAGATCGACAGAATAATCGTTAACGTACAGATTGATATGTTGTCGGATGACACGATCATCAAGTTCCTGTGCGTGGCGGCGAATGTAATCGACCGCTTCCTGCGGATGGGCATGGGCGTGCTCAATGCTTTGTCGCAAGGAGCGGTCGACTTGCCTGATTTGTTCCTCTCCCAACGTCCTTTTTGCCAGTATGCCCCCTAAAGGGATCGGATGCCCGGTCTCTTTCTCCCACCATTCCCCCAGATCAACCAGTTGTTGCAGGCCGTACTGCTGGTAGGTAAAACGTGATTCGTGAATGATAACACCGGCAGCAGCGCGCCCCTGTCGAACGGCATCAATAATCTGATCGAAAGGGAGAATCAGCAACTTGTTTTTTCCCCCCAGAAACAGTTGCAGCAGCAGATTGGCGGTGGTCAGTTTTCCCGGGATGGCGATCGTTTTATCCACCAGGGAATCGAGGCTTGTTGCCTTGTCAGCCACAATCAGGGGGCCGCAACCACGACCGAGGGCGGCACCGCTGCGAAGCAGGACATAGCGGTCGCGCAGGTGACCCAGGGCATGAAAGGAAATTTTGGTCAGGTCAAGGGTGCCTTTTAGCGCCAGGCTGTTAAGGGTTTCAACATCTTCCAGGCGTTCCTTGAAGGTCAGGTCACCACAAGGAACCAGTCCGTGGACCAGTGCGTGAAAGATATAGGTGTCGTTGGGGCAGGGGGAATAGCCGAGACTCAAGATGGGCATGGATTACTCCGTTATTGGACGCAAGCCACCTTGCAGCAGCGTCAAAACACCCTCCTGGGCCACTCGCATGCCGCGCGGGATATCCCACAGATGGCCCGCACGGGTTCCTGTCGGGTTGGAGATACCGCGTATCTCCAGCAGGGGGCATGAAAACTCTGCGCATACCTGGGCGACGGCCGCCCCTTCCATGTTTTCGCAGATTCCGCCGGTCTGCTGTTGCAGTTGCAGGCTCAGTTCGTGTGAGTTGCTGCAATTGTTGACGGTCACAAAGGTACCGCAATGTGCTTCAGGCAGTAATTGGGAAGCTTTGCGCAGCAATAGTGTGTCAAGGTTGTAAGACTGCTGAAAAGTCGGGGCGTAGCGGGGCTCTTGCGGAATCTGCAGGTTTTCCAGGGGGATAAAACCTGTGTCTGTTGTCACGCCACAGTCGCCGTAGATTTCGGTTCCGGCCAGGGCCAGGTCGCCTACGGCAAGCCCGCTGTCAGGATAACTGCCCCCGCAGCCGCAGAGCAGGACTGCTTCGGGGCGATGGGATGTCAGAAGTCTGGTCAGTTGCATGGCCATCAGCATGGAGCCGATACCGCCATGAGCAAGCAATATCCCGGTCCCGCAGAGTTCGCCTCGGAGAAGTTCCCTGTCAGCACAGGATATGGTTTCAACATGAACGAGATGTCGGCGCAGCAGGGCCGTTTCTGCGGGAGTGGCCGCAAGAATCAACATCATTGCTATTGGCCTTTGAACCATCCGTGGCGAATCAGATCGCGACGTAATTCGCTGCCCTGGTTGCGAACGACGCCTTGATACCAGAAGCGTTCCTGATTTGTACCGGAATGTTCCGGCGTATCAAGGCGCCTGGAGCTGTCGATCAGATTTTTTCTGAACGTGGCATCCGGTTCAGCAACAATGGACCGGATTTTTTCTGCCAGGGGAGCAGGGAGAAGTTCCGTCACTGTTTCAATCATATCGCGGATTTTCAGGCCCTGACGGTATTCCCACAAATCACCGTCAAAAACGTATTCGCACTCAGTAACAAAATCGCTCCAGTCGAGGAGCAGGGAGCCGAATTCAATATCGGCAAATTCATAATGCTGAAGCTTGTTGGTGATCAGTTCGGCGATCTGTTCCTGTTCTTTGCGGGTGAGAAAAAAAGACAGTCCTTCTTCCACTTCGTACATGTCGAGAAGATCGGTCAGTTCTTCACCGTAGAGAGTGGAGTCCAGTTCGGTCGGGCCGAAATTTTTCAGGTCCTCAGGTAGTGACTCGCGCGGCAGCCCGAGGAGTGAAAGATGGTGGTGATCATAATCCGTTGGCAGAAGCAGGTCGTCACAATAGTCAATCTGGTTGCGGCTTAAAAAATTACACAAGCGCAGATGGTTATCGGTGAAGAAGCTCAAAACCTTTTCTTCGGAACAGAAAAATTCCAGCCCTCTACGGTTGTTGGCCAGTCCAAAGCCGACAAAACCATCATGAATCATGCGGTTCAGATAAGGAGCAATTGTTCGCAGGATCAGGTTGGTCGGTAGATAGGGAGAATAATAGACGCTTGGTTCCGGTCGCGGTTCATCCTGACTTGAGCGCAGGGGGGGCATCTGCTCGGGATAGAATTCGACAATAAAGAAGGATTCGTCCGGTAAAAAGCGACTGAATTGAAGAAAGATGTCAGCAATTCGGGGTGCCGAAACAACGGCAGTAAAGCGGTAGGCGTTGTCGCAGTCATCGAGCAGGGAAAATTCGTAGCCTTCGTGTATTGATCCGTCGATAAGGTCTTCATTCCAGGGCTGCAGACCGACCGGGTGCTGGTAGGGTATCGGCAAGATTCGTCCTGTCAAAACGAAATAGTCAAAAATCGGATGCAACGTGTGCCGTATCCATGCGGAACTCTCAGTGTATCAATTAAGTAAATGTTTTTAGAGCACAAGTCAACAGGACTTTAAATGCCTGCAATTGGCCTTTCTAATGATTAGACACTTGATATGAGACTTTTTAAATGATATACAAAAGCCTTACCGCGACAATCCCATTCAAGGAGTATCACATGCTCAGTTCTCAGGCCTCTCTGGTGATGTACGATGAAGAGTACCAGAAGATTTTAACGCTGATTGAACGCCTGCTGCGAGAGTCAAACGCCAAAGTAATATTTCTTGTTGACAAGGATGGTCAGTTGATTGCCGCCACCGGTGAAACCGAAAATCTGGATACAACCAGCCTTGCTTCACTAACGGCTGGAAATATTGCCGCTACCGGGGGGTTGGCCAAGTTGATCGGTGAAAAAGAGTTCTCGATTCTTTTCCACGAAGGTGAGAAAGATAATATCCATCTTTCCATCGTCGGTGGACGGGTCATTCTGGTGGTGATTTTTGACCAACGCAGTTCGCTGGGTTTGGTGCGTCTGCGGGTCAAAAAAGCCAGTCTTGACCTGGCCGTGATCCTCGAAGATCTGGTGCGTAAGGCGCAGGCTCATAGTTCTGAGGTTCAGGAAAGCCCCTTTGCCGAGATTACCGACGAAGACATCGACAACCTTTTCAATTAAAGCGGGATTTTCCAGATGTCCTTTATCAATTACGCATCACGTGAAATCAATTGCAAGATTGTTTACTACGGGCCTGGTTTGTGCGGCAAGACCACCAACCTGCAGTATATCTACAATAAAACCGCAGAGGGTTCCAAGGGCAAGATGATTTCTCTGGCCACAGAAACGGAACGGACTCTCTTTTTCGACTTTTTGCCACTGGCCCTTGGTGAAATTCGCGGCTTCAAGACCCGCTTTCATCTGTATACTGTTCCCGGCCAGGTTTTTTACGATGCCTCCCGCAAGCTGATTCTCAAAGGAGTTGATGGCGTAGTTTTTGTCGCCGATTCCCAGGAAGAGCGTTTTGATGCCAATATTGAGAGTCTTGAAAACTTGCGGGACAACCTTGAAGAGCAGGGTTTTGATATCGAAAAAATTCCTTTTGTTATTCAGTATAACAAGCGCGACCTTCCCAATGCCAGCGACCTTGAAGAGTTGAGCAAGACCTTGAATCCGCGTAAGGTCCCGGAATATGAGGCGGTTGCCGCCACCGGCGAGGGAGTATTCGAAACCCTCAAGGCCGTTGCCAAGTTAGTACTGAACGATCTGAAAAAAGGTAGTTGATCGGCGTCCAGAAAATGGCTTGACAAGGGCGGCGACAATCTCCTATATTCCCATCCCGCACCAACTATTCCCTCTTAGCTCAGTTGGCAGAGCATCTGACTGTTAATCAGATTGTCGCTGGTTCGAGCCCAGCAGAGGGAGCCAAACATTCCAGGGGCTTACGGCTAAATGCTGTGAGCCCCTGTTTTGTTGTTACTCTCCCCCAATTTTTAAGCCTGGTTCGTCGATCTGTTAGGTGATGGCCCGGTGTGTCATGTGATACGTTCCTGGGCCTGCCGTTTTACCCTGATTGACGATCTGTTCTTTGATGGTGTTTCCCCTCTTGAAATTTGATATGCTTTTCGTTGAAAGCGCAGATTGAAACGGCATGCTGAATGAATGGGGGCAGGAATGTCGAACCGTATCGCACGCAGCCACGAGCGCAGGGGCAAACGCCTTAAAGTCCGCTTTGGGACAGATGATTTGGCCAAAATGGCATATTTGGGCAATGCCTCGATTGATGGTGCCTACATTATCACCGGCCAACCGGAACCGGTTGGATCATTGTTGCGCCTGTGTATTTATCTGCCCGATGGCAAAGAGGTGCTGGTACGGGGGCGGGTGCAGTGGGCCAAGAAAATTCCGCCGAATATGATCCGGTTGAGTAAAAATGCCGGGATGGGTGTTGCTTTCACCCGTTTTGAATCCGGCCTTGCCGTTTTTTCCGATTATCTGGCCATGTTGCGTTATTAATAAACTGTTATGAATTCGAGTAACTATCTTCCCGTCATTACCCCTGACCTGGTTCTGGTCACCCGCGCTCAGGGAGATTGGCAAATTCAGAAAATCTCCGAACGTCTGTCCTTGAGCCTTGGTCGGTCTGTCGGTCAGTCACAAGGGGTCCCTGTCGACAGTGTTTTTCCTGATGCGGTACCGTCCTTGTCGGATCTGGCGACAGAGGTGGTTGAGCAGGGACAGGATCTTTCCGCCATTCGCATTAGTCTGGTGCCACCGCAGGAAGATGTTATGGCGGATATTCAGTTTGCCGGATTGACGGATGATTATCAGGGACAGCTGGTCCAGCTTGTTTTACGTCCGCGCGGAGCGGTACCGGAAATCGAAGATTTTCATCGGCTGGTCGGGGTCAGTGCTGTCATGCGTGAGGTGTTTCGCAAGATTCGTCTCTATGCGGCCTCGGATGCCACCGTCATTATCACTGGTGAAACCGGTGCCGGCAAAGAGCTGGTAGCCCATGCTCTGCATCTGGAAAGTCGGCGGCGCAACAAGCTCTTTGCCGCCCTGAACTGTACCGCCATCAGTGAACAATTGCTGGAGTCGGAACTGTTCGGTCACGAGCGTGGTGCTTTTACCGGTGCGGTTCGCGATCATCGCGGCTATTTTGAAAGAGCCGACGGTGGCACCCTGTTTCTCGATGAATTAGGAGACATGCCCCTTTCTACCCAGAGCAAACTGTTACGCGTGCTCGAAGATGGTCAGGTGGTGCGAGTCGGTAGTGAGACTCCGCGTCAGGTTGATGTCAGGGTTGTTGGAGCGACCAATGTCCCCCTGGAACAGGCTGTCGCCAAAAAAACCTTTCGTGCTGACCTGTATCACCGTCTGGCGGTGTTGCGGATTCATCTGCCGCCGTTACGTGAACGTATCGAGGATATTCCCTTGCTCGCGGAGCGCTTTCTTGCACAGTTTGGTCGCCATTACGGAAAACCGGCAAGGCGACTTACTGTCGAGGCTGTTCGTTTGTTACAGTCGTATCTGTGGCCGGGGAACGTCCGTGAGTTGCGTAATGTGATTGAACGGGTTGTGGTTGAAACGGAAACCGAGGCCATCGGTGCTCGCGCTTTTACCGAGTGGATACGTGAGCGTCAACAGTTTGCCGATGACCTGCCCGTGGTGCATCCCTCATCCCACCCTTCTTCATTGCCTGTTGCGCTGCCCTGGTCAGGAAGAGAAGGGTCTGTGCCGGAATCGAAACATGATCGGGCAACAACGGGCCGTAGCAAAGAACTGAACGAAGAGATGCTCCGTGATGCCTATACTGCTGCCAGGGGTAACCTGTCCGCTGCTGCCCGTCGTCTGGGCGTACACCGCGCCACCCTCTACCGTCATCTGGAGCGTTTGAATCTCCACCGTGATCAACTGGACGATCTTGACTGAGATCTGTTGGTCAGCGGTTTTCTGATGTCCTGTCATTATTTCTGCTCCAATTCCTGATGCTGATCCTGTGACAGTTGCGACGTCGCAACTGTCGCAACTGTCACCGCTGTCGCAGTTCATGCGACGTCGCACTTCATGGCTTCAAGCGGGGACAAACCCGTAACTTGCTGAAAATATGGAATATATTTTTTTGCCCAAGTTGGCATCCGATTTGAAATGGTAGAGGGCAAGGGCAATCAACAACAGGTTGAATCGTCGGTCGCTAGCCGACAAGCCATAGAGACCATACACACCACAAAATAAGGAGGAACCCATGTTGAGATTTCATGTTGTCAATCCGTTTGATCATATGCAGCGCGAAATGGAGCATCTGCTTCGCGGTTTTGACCTTGGTCCCGTTGTTCGTCGTGATCATGGACGGATTAAATTCAATGTTCGTGAGCAGGACGACAGCTACCTGGTCGAATCGGCATTGCCGGGAGTTGATCCGGAAAAACTTGATATCAGCGTGATCAATCGGCAGCTGGTTATCAAGGGCGAGTTTGTCGCGACTGAGATGCCGGAAAATGCTCGAATTCATCGTCAGGAGCGTCGCAGCGGCTCCTTCGAGCAAAGCCTGATGATGACGGATAAGCTCGATACCGACAAGATAGAAGCAGAATACAAGGACGGGATCCTGACCCTTTGCATCCCCAAAGTGCAAGAGGCATTGCCGAAAAAAATTGAAATCAGAGCAGGCTGATTGGTCTTCTGGATCACAGCGGCAGAAGATCAGTTGAGATTATTTGACAACCACAACTTCAGCTAGAACATGAGGAGATCGATATGAGTGACAAGCAGATGACAACTCAACACCTGGAGCAGGCTCATCCTGTTGAGCAGGCTGCCCCCATTGTTTGGGGTACCCCTGATGTGGATATTTATGAGACCGACACTGAGCTGGTACTGCTGGCGGATATGCCCGGTGTCAGTGAGCAGGGGCTGCAGCTTGAAGTTTCCCGTGGGGTGTTAACTCTGGAAGCGGAACGAGCAGTTGCTGACAACGGCAACAAGCACGGCTACTATCGGCAGTTCAAGCTTTCCGAACGCATTGACGCTGATGCCGGTCAGGCCGAATTAAAGAACGGAGTTCTCACCCTGCGGTTACCGAAAACCGAGGCGGCCAGGCCGAAAAAAATAGCCGTCAAAACCCTTCACTAGGCAGATGATGTGAAGGTCGTATGTAGCCGGGGCCGTCAGTGGCCCCGGCTTTTTTACAGGTGAAAACAACAACTGTTAGATTTGCAGTTGCTATAATAGAAAAGAACCGGGTTTAAGAATGTGAAGAGTACAGGTAGACCAGGTCGCAAGAAAAGGAGAAGAAAATGATTGATCTGAATAAAACCACCCAGAAAGTGCAGGAGGCCTTGCAGGCCGCTCAGGCTCAGGCCTTGCGACTTGGTCACGCGGAGATCGACGGAGAGCACCTGCTTCTGGCCCTGTGTGAACAGCAGGATGGCCTGGCTCCACGGTTGCTGCAAAAGATGAATGTTGCTGTTGCCGATGTGGTTGACGGCTTGCGTCAGAACATCGAGTCGCGTCCACGGGTCAGTGGTGAGGGTGCCGACAGCGGCAAGCTGTACGCCAGCCGCCGTTTAAGTCAAATGCTGCTGCAGGCAGAAACTGAGGCCAAGCAACTTAAAGATGACTATATCAGTGTCGAGCATATTCTGCTGGCGGCCACCGGCGAGGGGGAGCGCACGGTCGCCGGACGTTTGCTGAAAAAACACCAGGTCGAGCGCAACACCCTGTTGCAGGCATTGACCAGCATCCGTGGCAATCAGCGGGTTACCAGCCAGGATCCGGAAGCCACCTATGAGGCGCTGGCGAAGTTTGGGCGTGATCTGGTTGAAGAGGTCAAAAAGGGCAAGCTTGACCCTGTGATCGGTCGCGATGAAGAGATTCGTCGGGTTATTCGGGTGCTGTCACGCAAGACCAAAAACAACCCGGTACTGATCGGGGAGCCCGGTGTTGGTAAAACCGCGATAGTTGAAGGCTTGGCCCATCGGATCGTGCGTGGCGATGTTCCCGAGGGGCTCAAGGGCAAAACCGTCTATTCCCTCGATATGGGCGCGCTGGTGGCCGGCGCTAAATATCGTGGCGAGTTTGAAGAACGTCTGAAGGCGGTCCTGAAAGAGATTCAGGAAAGCCAGGGGCAGATTCTGTTGTTTATTGATGAACTGCATACCATCGTCGGGGCGGGCAAAAGTGAAGGGGCCATGGATGCCGGGAATATGCTCAAGCCGATGCTGGCTCGGGGTGAGCTCCATTGTATTGGTGCCACAACCCTTGATGAGTATCGTCAGCATCTGGAAAAAGATCCGGCTTTGGAGCGGCGTTTTCAGCCGGTAATGGTGGATCAGCCCAATGTTGAGGCCACCATCAGCATTTTGCGCGGGTTGAAAGAGCGTTACGAAGTCTACCACGGTGTGCGCATCCAGGATAATGCTCTGGTTGCGGCAGCAGAGCTGAGTCATCGTTACATTGCCGACCGTTTTCTGCCGGACAAGGCTATTGATCTGGTGGATGAGGCCTGCGCCACCATCCGTACCGAAATCGACTCAATGCCGGCAGAGTTGGATGCCATTACCCGGCGTCTGATGCAGCTCGAAATTGAGGAGGCAGCACTGAAGAAAGAGAAGGATTCTGCCAGTCGTGAACGTCTCGAAGCACTGCAGAAAGAGCTGGCCGAACTCAAAGAGCGGGAAAAGATTTTCTCGGCCCAGTGGCAGTTGGAGAAGGGGGGTATCAAAGGTATTCAGAGCTTGCGCGAGGAAATTGAACAGGTTCGTCTGGATATTGCTGCCGCCGAGCGCAATTATGACCTTAATCGGGCTGCTGAACTGAAACACGGTAAATTGCCGGAGTTGGAAAAGCGATTGCAGCAACAGGAACAGGAAATAGCCGGAAGTGACCAGCAAAGCAAAATGCTGCGCGAGGAGGTGACCGAAGATGAAATCGCCGAAATCGTTGCACGCTGGACGGGGATTCCGGTAACGCGACTGATCGAGACGGAACGAGACAAGCTGTTGCGCCTCGACGAAATTCTCCATGAACGGGTCATTGGCCAGAATGAAGCAGTAGAACGCGTCGCCGACGCGGTGATTCGTGCCCGTGCCGGGGTCAAGGATCCCCGTCGCCCCATCGGTTCCTTTATTTTCCTCGGACCGACGGGTGTCGGCAAAACGGAACTGGCCCGTACTCTGGCAGCGGCTCTGTTCGACAGTGAAGACAACATGATTCGTATCGATATGTCGGAATACATGGAAAAACATGCTGTCAGTCGTTTGCTTGGGGCTCCTCCCGGTTATGTCGGTTATGAAGAAGGTGGGCAGTTGACAGAAGCGGTACGGCGCAAACCCTATGCCGTAGTGCTGTTCGACGAAATTGAAAAAGCCCATCCGGATGTTTTTAACGTTCTGCTGCAGATTCTCGACGATGGTCGGGCAACCGATGCCAAAGGGCGGACGGTCAGTTTTAAAAATACCGTCATCATCATGACCTCGAATATCGCTTCGCACTATCTGCTTGAAGGGATTAAAGACGGCGAGATTCCACAGGCGGTACAAGACCTGGTTGAGCAGGAATTACGGCGTAGCTTCCGTCCTGAATTTCTTAACCGTATTGATGACACCATCATCTTCAAGCCCCTGGCCCTTGATGAAATCAAACAGATTGTTTATCTGCTGGTGGCCGATCTGCGCAAGCGTCTGCAGGATCAGCGCCTGGATCTGGAATTGACAGCAGGTGCTGCTGATCATATTGCCGTCAGTGGTTACGACCCGGTTTACGGTGCCCGTCCCCTTAAGCGATATATCCAGCATCAGTTGGAAACCAGAATCGGCCGTGCCCTGATCCGTGGGGAAATGACGGAAGGAGGCAAGGTTGTTGTTGATTTTCATGATGGAGAGCTGAAGGTGGATATACGGGCACTAGACTAAATAATCTGTCAAGTGTTCGAAAAATCTTGCTTAACATGGAGGAGTGTCTATAATGTAACCAAAAAGGTCATAATTACTCATCACCGTAAGGAGGGCATCATGCGTATCGATATAGTTTGCAAACCGGATAAACCGGAAACTTGTCAGGGCACCATGGATAATGTCCGCCAGGCTCTTGAGCAGCTTGGTGTGAAGGCCGAAGTTCACCAGTATAGTGACTCACGCAAGATGATAGATAATCGCATCTACGTGGTGCCGGCATTGATGATTGATGATCAGGTCCGTATCGCCGGACGGGTACCAAAGGTTGAGGAGATCGTCAATTTTATCGTTGAGCGTCCGCGCTACCGTAAAGATACTGCCGAGGTTGCGTGAGCCCTGGCAGGTCATTGATTGATTGGTAAAGGCTCCTGCAGGTACTCCTGCAGGAGCCTTTACTTTTTCAGGCGTTCGCGCTACTTTGATCCTTCTTTATGAAGGAGTATTCATTATGCCCAAAGTGCTTCTTGTGGATGACGTTGATCTGTTTCTGGAACTGGAGCGTTCGTATCTGGAAGGCTGTGGTTATGAACTGTTGACGGCATCATCGGGCGAGGAAGCCTTAAGCAGACTCGACAAGATTGCTCCCGATATTCTGCTCCTCGATTTTTACATGCCCGGGATCAACGGTGACGATGTTTGCCGCACAATTCGGCGTGACTCGCGCTGGCATAAGCTGCCGGTCCTCATGGTGACGGCGGCGGGCAAGACCGAAGAAGTCCAGAAATGTCTCGATGCCGGTTGCGATGACTACATTACCAAGCCGGTCAATAAACTGGAACTGCGAGAAAAGGTAGCTCGTCTTCTTGGAGAAGTAAAAAAACGCACAGCCGATCGTGTCGTCATTGATCTGCCGGTGCGACTCAGCGATGGTGTCAGGGAGCATCAGGCGCGGACTGAGGATCTGTCGGTCACTGGTGCACGCATCTGTTCGTCGGTAGAACTGGAAGAAAACTCAACCATCAAGATATCCTTTGAATTGCCTGATGGTGAAGCCATTTCTCTTTACGGGCGTGTCAAACGCACTGCTGATCGGACAGAGGACAAAAAAGGAATCTACTTTCTCTATCCCGACCAGCACAGCAAGCAGGCCCTGGATCGGCTGGTACGCTTTAAAAAGGTCGAAACCTTACGTAAAGAAGGTGTTGATGCCAGTCTGTGTCAGCGATTGCAGGCGCTGGAAGATGAGTGTTCGCGGTTGCGCCGTGAACAGGACCAGGCGATGCGGCGTATTGGTGAGCTTGAACACGAAAACCTTGAGTTTGCCAACCAGTTGGTGAAGGTTGAAGAAGTGAACAACAATCTTACCAACCTTTATCTGGCCTCATCGCGCCTTCACTCTACCCTTGATCGTGAAGAGACCCTCGATATTATCAAGGAAGTCGTTATCAATTTTGTCGGGGCGGAAAAATTTGCCGTATTGCTTTACAACAAAGCAAGCAACGATCTGAGGTTTGAAACCGGCGAGGGTTTTGAGGATACAGAGAACTTTCCGGTGATCAAGGCCGGCGAAGGGGTGTTGGGAGAGGTGATCGCAACGGGCGAAAATTACTTCAGTGGTGTTTCGGTTACCAACGGCTCTGACGATCTGCTGTCTCCCATTGTTGCAATTCCCCTGAAAACACAGCAGCACCTGATTGGTGTGTTGGCAGTTTATCGTCTGTTCATTCAGAAGGAACAGCTCGAATCCATCGATTACCAACTCTTTTCCATGCTCGGCGAGCATGCCGCCACCGCTCTTTTTTCCTCATCCCTGTATGCCAAGTCAGAGCGCAAGCGTCAGACCTATGAGGGCTTTGTTGATCTGCTCATTAAGTGACCGGCACCAGGATGCCTTGTTCCACTGCCATCATGGCCAACTCTTCGGCACTTTCAGGATCAAGTTGACTTAGCAGGGTCTCGCCGCTTTGTGCCCTGGTCGCTGTCAGCAACATCCGGGCAAAAGGCTCATCAAGCATCTCAATGATCAACTCCCCTTCGCGTTTCATTAACAGGCGATGGCCTGGAAGCTGTTCAAGTTGCGGCTGTACCGCAGTTAATGGCTGCGCGCCAAGAGTATCCATATCATTCGGATCATAGTGAAAAAAGGGGATGAACACAAATGGATGCCGTTGCCAGCGGGTTGTGGCAAAGGTGGCCAGTGGATTTTCCCTTGTCCCGGGCAGACAGTCTTCGCCAAGAAGAAGTTCGGCACACAGATAATGATACTGCAGAAGATCCTCGATCAGGGGAATCAGTCGGTAGAGCTTGCCCTGGCGGCATTGGTCGCGGCAGAAATCACGTTGCAGGGGAAGAATTTTTTCAGGAGTCCAGCTTTCAGTATCCAGAATTTCTGCAGGGGTTAATCGGCCTTTTGTGGAGAGCCAGGCACCGAAATGATGCATCAGGGTCGCCGGTTTTTTGTTGAAGGCGTCACAAAGAAGCAGGAAAAAGCCGACGGCGCGGCCCCGATTGTAGAACATATCGGTCGCTGCGGCGAGGAGGCGACTCTGGGCGATCTGGTCGTCGGGATATCCGGCACTCGACTCAACCAGGTAAGGGGGTACGGGGGCAGCGCACAGGGAAAGCTCGGCCTGGCGGCGATGCAGGTCGGTTCCCGGCAATACCGCCAGGGGAAAGATGTCAACCTGGTTGGGCTGCTGCTCCAGAGCGAAGTTAAGGCTGTGGCGGAAGCCCTGATGGTTGTCGCCGGGAAGGCCGTAAATCAGATCAAGTCCGAAGACGATACCGGCCTGATTGAGTTTGTTCAGCGCCTGGCGTAGTTGGTGCGGAGTGATAATTCGTTGCAGCGGCTTGAGGACTTCCGGGCGGGCTGATTGCAATCCGATCTGTACCGAACAGGAGAGTTGCGACAGCAGTTCAATGCTGCGATCATCCAGCAGCTCGGCCTTGGCTTCAATGTGATAGTGGATATTCGCAGCGGTATCGATGAGTAATTGCAGCAGCTGGTGTCCGCGCTTGGCCGGAGCGTTGAAGGTCGAATCGAGGATCCAGATCTGGGCAACACCCGCCTGGGCAAAGAGTTCCAGCTCCCGGCGCAGACGCTCAACGGGTAAGGGGCGGACTCCCTGATGCCCCTTGGCGTCATAACAGAACGAGCAATTAAAGTGGCAACCCCGAGCAACTTCCCAGAGAACGCCCCCCCCTGCTTCCAGGGGCAGAACACCGGACAGCCATGGTGAGGGGAGGTCGGCAAGGTTCGGGCAGGTGGCAGGTGGCGTCCAGCTTGTTGATGCCGCAGCACTGATGAATCCGTCGATACCGGCGGTGAGACGTCCTTGGCGCAGGGAGGTCAGCAGGGTTGTGAAAGCGATTTCGCCTTCCCCGCAGATCACGCCGTCAAGCTGTCCTTCGTCGATGAGTTGCCGGCAGTTGCCGGCGGTTTCCGGTCCCCCGGCAACGAGAAAGAGCTGTGGCTGCAGTGAGCGTAGTCGGCGCGCGAGGGCAAGTATGGAGGCGCGATTCCACAGGCTGACGGAAAAACCGATAACGTCCGGTTGGCAAGACAAGAGTTGCCGACATACCTGCTCGGGTTCCATGTCGGGGTAGAGGTTGATGATGTCGGTTTGCTGCCGGAGTTCGGCAGGAAGGGCGGCACAAAGGCAGGCCGCAGCCAGGGGAACAGCCTGGGCAGATGGGCGTACATGCTGGGTGACGATCAGGGTGCGCATCTGTAGCTGGGATCCTTCGGACAGGTCATGGCATTGGCGCATCAGTTTTTAAAGCGGGCTTTGATTCGCGGCTTGCCTTCGTGGATCTCGACACTGAATTCCACCGGTTTGTCGCCATAACGACTGCGGATCTTTTCACGCTGCTCAAGTAAAAAAGAGGCGATTTTTTCCTGGGCCGGTCCGTCACCGGCCAGACCGCAAGATTGTCGTGCCTGGCGCATCTGTTCGTGGAGCTGCTGGGCCTCATTTCCGGTCGGCGGGGCCTTCTTGTCCGCTGTGTCTGGTTTGCGCTGCAGCTTGGCGGTATGGCGGTGATATTTTCCTTCATCCATGAGTCGTAAAATGCGATCCCAGTACTGACAGTAGGACATGAAGCGTGAGGCAAGGCCCTGATAGCGAAATTGCAGATCGGTCCAGACAATATGGCGATTGACAAAGTGGCGGATCCTCCGGGCCAGATTTTTGCGGTCGTTGGCAGGTTCGCGGCGCTCAATGCCGGCAAAGTACTGCTCGTAGCGGATCTCGAGCTCTTTGAGAATCTGTTGCATGTCGTCAAGTTCATGAGCAATTTTACGACGGTCGTCCATGATATTTCCTTCCACAGTTCAGGAGCTATAGATTAGAGGATATTAGATTGTAAATAAAGCAGAAACCTTTTCGCGCTGACAGCCGGGAAGATGCTTGACTTGTGGTAAATCCTTTCGGGATAATTCTACGTTTATAAAAAAACACATCACAAAGGGGATCTGTGTATGAGCAATGAACTGGCAGCGGTAATTCTTGCCGCCGGCAAAGGGACGCGGATGCGTTCGGCTTTGCCCAAAGTGTTGCATCCGTTATGTGGACGACCGATGCTTCATTATCCACTGGAGTCGGCACGGCGTGCCGGATTCAAACGGCTCAACGTGGTGATCGGGCATGGTTCCGATCAGGTCAGAGAGGCCTTTGTCGATCAGCAGATTCACTGGGTTGAGCAGACCAATCAACTGGGTACCGGTCATGCCCTCATGTGCGCCGCCGATACCTTGCGTGGTTATTCCGGGCCGCTGCTCCTGTTATGTGGCGACGTGCCTCTGCTCAAACCCGAGACAGTGCAGAAGCTCTACGATTACCATTGTCAGGAGGCCGCAGCGGTCACCGTTCTCAGTGCACGTATGGCTGACCCTTATGGTTACGGCCGCATCATCCGTGATGGCGAACAGATTCTGGGCATTGTTGAGGAAAAGGATGCCGACGAGGATCAGCGTCTGGTGTCGGAAATCAACTCCGGCACCTATCTGTTTGATGCCGCTTTTGTGCTGTCGGCCTTGCAGGGGCTGACCAAAAATAATGCCCAGGGCGAATACTATCTGACCGATGTGGTAGCGGCTGCCGCTGACGCCGGAAAAGTGACCCGCGCCCTGTGTGTTGAGGATGCGACTGAAGTGATGGGCATCAACGATCGTCGTCAACTGGCCGAGGCCGAGGTCCTGATGCGCTGGAAGATCAACGCTGATCTGTTGTATGCCGGGGTTTCCATGGTTGATCCGACCACCGTTTATATCGATGATGGTGTTGAGCTTGGTAACGATACCCTGATTCATCCCAACGTCCATCTCCATGGTAACACCGCCATCGGCAGCAATTGCATCATAGAAACCGGTGTCGTTGTTACCGATTCGCGTATTGCTGCCGGCGTGCACCTGAAAGCCGGTTCGGTGATCGAGGGTTCAGATATCGGTCCTGACTGCAGCATCGGTCCCATGGCCCATTTGCGTCCCGGCACTCAATTGGCCGGTCGCAATAAGATCGGTAACTATGTGGAAACCAAAAAGGCCGTTCTGGGCGAAGGGTCCCAGGCCAGCCATCTGACCTATATCGGTGATGCCGAGGTGGGCCGCAATGTCAATTTTGGTTGTGGTACCATCACCTGCAACTATGACGGTGTCAACAAACACAAAACCACTATTGAAGATGATGTCTTCATCGGTAGTGATACCCAGTTTATTGCGCCGGTTCATATCGGTCGCAACAGCCTGATTGCTGCCGGTTCAACCATCACTAAAGATGTCCCTGCCGACGCCCTGGCTCTTTCGCGGGTGGAGCAGATAGTTATCGACGGCTGGCGTTTGCGCAAACAGCAGAAATCCTGACGAGGGGGTTATTATGTGTGGAATTGTAGGCTATATCGGATCACAGCAAGCGTCACCAATTATTCTGGATGGACTGCGGCGGCTGGAATATCGTGGTTATGATTCGGCCGGAATCTGTACCCTTGAAGATGGCGTTGCCCAGATTCGTCGAGCTGAAGGGAAACTGCTGAATCTTGAAACGATCCTTAACGACAATCCGGCGCGCGGAACCCGTGGTATCGGCCATACCCGCTGGGCGACCCACGGACGTCCCTCGGAAATCAATGCTCATCCCCATCGGGCCGGAAGTATTGTACTGGTACACAACGGGATCATCGAAAACTACATGAGCCTCAAGGGCCGGTTACAGGGGCTCGGACATCAGTTCAGCTCGGAAACCGACACGGAAATCATTGCCCATCTGGTAGAGGAACACTATCGTGACAGTGGCGATTTTGAACAAGCGGTGCGTCAGGCCCTGGCCGAAGTCAAAGGTGCCTATGCCGTGGCTATTTTGTGTGTTGATGAGCCGGACAAGCTGATTGCCGCCAAGCTTGGGTCACCTCTGGTGGTCGGACAGGGGGAAGGGGAATATTTTGTCGCTTCCGATATCCCGGCGATGCTCTCCCACACCCGTGAAATGATTTTTCTCGAAGATGGCGAGATTGCCGTCTTTACCCCCATGGAGATGCGTTTTACCGACCTGATCGGCAACCCCCTTGTCAAGCAGAGTAAGACCATTACCTGGAGCCCGACCATGGCCGAAAAAGGCGGTTATCGTCATTTCATGCTCAAGGAAATTTACGAACAGCCCCGGGCCCTGGCCGATACCATTGCCGGTCGGGCTCTGGTGGAAGAAGGGGACGTTTATCTGGAAGGCCTTGAGTTGAGTGAGGAGCAACTGGCGGGTCTGGATAAAGTATTCATTATTGCCTGTGGTACCTCCTGGCATGCCGGACTGGTCGGCAAGTTTTATCTCGAGAAAATTGCCCGGATTCCGGTGGAAATCGATATTGCCAGCGAGTTCCGCTATCGCGATCCGATTATACCAGCCAACAGCCTGACCATCCTTATCAGTCAAAGCGGCGAGACGGCCGATACCCTGGCCGCCTTGCGCGAAGCCCATGGCAAAGGCGGAAAAACCCTGTGTATCTGCAATGTCGTCGATTCCTCCATTGCCCGTGAAAGTGATAGCGTGATCTACACCCATGCCGGTCCGGAAATCGGCGTGGCGTCAACCAAGGCCTTTACCACCCAGTTGGTTGCTTTGTATCTGCTGGCTCTTAAACTGGGGCGGATTCGCCAGACCCTGACCGCTGCCGAGTGTCAAGTGCGACTTGGAGGACTGCTGGAATTGCCGCGCAAGCTCGAAGAGACCCTGGAGCTCGATTCCTATATTGAAGATCTGGCCCGCGACTTTGTCACTGCCCGCGATTTTCTCTATCTGGGGCGCGGAAATCTGTATCCCATCGCCCTCGAGGGCGCTCTTAAACTCAAGGAGATTTCCTATATTCATGCCGAAGGTTATCCCGCCGGCGAGATGAAGCACGGCCCCATTGCCCTGATTGATGAAGATCTGCCGGTGGTGGTGCTGGTGCCGCGTAATTCGACCTACGACAAGGTCGTCTCCAATATGGAAGAAGTCTGTGCTCGTGGCGGGCAGGTGATTGCTGTTGTCAGCGGCAATGACGAAGAACTGTTCGACAAGGTTGCTGCCCTGATTTCAGTACCCGAGGTTGATGAGGATCTGCTTCCTGTCGTTACCTCTCTCCCCATGCAGTTGCTTGCCTATTATGTTGCAGTGCTCAAGGGAACCGATGTGGATCAACCCCGCAACCTGGCCAAATCAGTCACGGTAGAATAAAGAGGTCGCCTTGTCTTTCCCCCTTGCCCGCTGGTCGCGTGCGGCGACTCATATGCTGCTTGAGCGCCTCAAGGTCAGCGACAATACTTTTTTGATCATCCTGGCGGTGATCATCGGCATGCTCGGTGGCTTCGGTAACTATGTGTTTCGCACCACCATCGAGCTGGTGCACTGGCTGGTGGTTGAACAGACCTTTGATCTGTTCAATATTTCTACCGATGAGTGGTCGCTGCAGCGGGTGCTGGTCATGTTCATGCCCGCTATCGGTGGCTTACTGTTGATCCCCTTGTGGATTCTGTTTCCCAAAGATCTCAAAGGGGGATTTTCCTCCTTTCTGGTCAAGGTCAATCTGCGTGGGGCCAAGCTGCCTTTCCGCCCCTTGTTTACCAAAGGATTGGCATCGGCTATCACCCTCGGGACCGGCGGCAGTGCCGGACAGGAGGGCCCTATTGCCGTGATCGGCGGGACCATCGGCAGTCAGTTCGGTAAATCATTTCGCATGAGCACCGAGCGAATGAAGGTTCTGGTTGCCTGCGGTGCTGCTGCCGGCGTGGCAGCTACCTTCAATGCGCCCATTGCCGGAGTGTTTTTCGCTACCGAGATCGTGTTGTTGTCATCTTACGGTCTGGCCAGTTTTACCTCCATTGTCATTGCCAGCGGCATGGCGACGGTAGTATCCCGGGCGCTGTTGGGGGATATCTCCGAAATTGTCGCTCCGCCTTATGTCATGGGCAGTTTCTGGGAGCTGGGATTCTACGTGCTCCTCGGTATTCTGATCGGCGGACTGGCGGCCGGATTTATCGATCTGCATTATCGCATCAAGGACGGTATTCAGGCGATCAAGGTACCGCACCTGATCAAACCCTTTCTCGGTGGTCTGGCCGTCGGGGTTATCGGTATCGGTTTGCCTCAGGTTTTTGGTAACGGTTACGAATTTATCAGCGAAGTGTTGATCGGGCAGCACACCTGGTACCTCCTCGGTTTGCTGGTGATCGCCAAGATGGTTGCCACCTCCATTACCTTGGGTTCAGGAATGCCCGGAGGTTTGTTTGCACCCTGTCTGTTCCTGGGCGCAGTCTTTGGCGGTGCCTACGGGCATGTGCTTGAAGTCATCGCCCCGGGCATGGGCATGTCCCCCGGGGCTTATGCCCTGGTTGGCATGGGTGCCTTCCTGGCCGCCGCGACCCATGCGCCGATGACGGCGATTTTCATGCTGTTTGAGATTACCGACAGCTATGAAGTTATCGTGCCGATCATGCTGACTTGCGTAATCGGCACCTCCATCGCCCGGCGCTTTAAAAAGGACAGTCTCGAAACTTTTGAGCTCAGTCGTGCCGGGATCAACCTTGAAGCCGGTAAAGAGCGCAATATTATGAAGGCCATCCAGGTCAGTGAGGTCATGCGCTATCCGGTTGAAACGGTTCCGGAAGGGATGAGTCTGGGGGAGTTTGCCCGCTTTGTTGAGCGAACGTCCCATACCAACTTTCCCCTCGTCGATGAAAAAGGGGAATTGACCGGTATCATTTCCATTCAGGATTTCATGGGCGTGGTCTTCGAAAAGGAACTGATGGACCTGGTGGTGGTCAAAGAGTTGGCGACCACCGATGTGATCACTGTCCATGCTGACGAAAGCCTTGATGAGGCCATGCGCAAAATCGGCTATCGCAACATCGAACAGTTGCCGGTTGTTGATCGCAATACCCACCGCAAGATCTACGGTATTGTTTCACGGCGCGACATGATTTCGGCCTACAATCGGGCGTTGATGAACCGTAACCTCGGAGAGGAAACAACATGACCACCGAGCTGCTGGATTCCCTCAATGAGCCGCAACAGCAAGCGGTTCTTTATGAAGGAGAAGCGTTGCTCCTGCTCGCTGGAGCCGGATCGGGGAAAACCCGGGCCCTGACCCATCGGGTCGCTCATCTGATCCGTCAGCGCGGGGTGCCGCCGTGGCGGATCATGGCGGTGACCTTTACCAACAAGGCTGCCGCCGAGATGCGTACACGCCTTGAACAGCTTCTCGGGCAGCAGGATCTGCCGTGGGTAGCGACCTTTCATGCCAGTTGCGTGCGTATTCTGCGGCAGGAAATCGAACATATCGGTTTTGGCCGCGATTTTTCTATCTATGATGACCAGGATCAGTTGCGGGTTCTGCGCGACATACTGAAAGAGCGCAGCATTTCCGAAAAAGACCTCAAGCCCCGGGCGCTGGCGGCTTTTATCGACAACGCCAAAAACCGTGGTCTGACGCCCCAGGCCTGCACCGGTGAGCAAGGTGACGATCCGGTTCTTGTCGAGTTGTACCGTCGTTATCAACAGCGCTTAAAACAGGGCAATGCCCTCGATTTCGGCGATCTGTTGTTGCTGACGGTGCAGTTGTTTGAAGAGGTTGAGGAGGTCCGCAAACGCTGGCAGGAGCGTTTTGCCCATCTGCTCATCGATGAGTTTCAGGATACGAACCGGGTGCAGTATCGGCTCATGCAGTTGTTGATGGGGCCGCATACCCATTTATGTGTGGTTGGTGATGATGATCAGTCGATTTACCGTTGGCGTGGAGCGGAGGTGTCCAACATCCTTGGCTTTGATCGCGACTATGTGATGGCCCGGATTATCCGGCTGGAGCAGAACTATCGCTCAACCCGGACGATCCTTGCTGCGGCAACAGCGGTGGTGGAGAAAAACAGCGCCCGCCGCGAAAAGATGCTGTGGACCGATAATCCGTCAGGGGACCAGATTCATCTGGAAAGCTCTGCCGATGATCTTGACGAAGCCCGTTTTGTTGCTGACGAGATTTGTCGCCTGCAGTGCCAGGGACAGGCCCTGCGTGATATCGCGGTCTTTTATCGCACCAATGCCCAATCGCGGGTTTTGGAAGAGGCCCTGCGGGCTCAACGCATTCCTTATGCCATGTTCGGCGGCATCAAGTTCTATGCGCGTCAGGAGGTCAAGGATGCTTTGTGTTACCTGCGGGCACTGGTGAATCCGGTCGACAGTATGGCCGTGCGACGTATCATTAATACCCCGGCCCGGGGGATTGGTATCGCCACCATCGAGAAAATTGCCGAGCTCGAAGAGCAGGCAGGTGGTTTTCTGTCGGCCTGTCGGTTGGCACTTCAGTCTGACCTCCTCGGTGGCGCACCCTCACGTCGGGTCAAAAGCTTTATCGATCTGATGGATGATTTCAATAAAAAGATGGCACGTCTTCCCTATCCGCAGCTGATGGCCGAGATTCTGCAGGAAACAGGTTATGTGCCCGCTTTGCAGGAAGAGGCGCAGCAGGCCATGACGGAAGATGGTCGTCAGGAGGCCAAAGGACGTCTGGCAAATCTTGAGCAATTGCTGGCCGGAATGGAAGAGCATGCTTCCGGTGGCGGCAATGTGCAGGATTATCTGGAGCAGGTTGCCCTGATGACGGATCTGGATCAGCATGACCCTGCCGTTGAACGGGTGACCCTGATGACCCTGCACTCTGCCAAGGGTCTGGAATATCCCGTCGTTTTTATTACCGGCATGGAGGAGGGGCTGTTTCCCCATTCCCGTTCCGGTAACGGTGGTGCCGATCTGGATGAGGAGCGGCGTCTGTGCTATGTCGGAATGACGCGGGCGATGAGCCGCTTGTATCTGTCCCATGCGCGTCGTCGCCGGGTCTACGGAACCTGGCAATTCAATCCGCCGAGCCGTTTTCTCGCCGATATTCCCGCCCACCTGCTGGCCGGTCAGGACAGAGCGGCAGCCGTTGTGGTCGCACCAAAGCAGGGGGGGGGCGCGCATAACCTGGCGGCCCTTGCTGACCTGGTTGCCACGCAAGAAATCGACCAGCCGTGTTCTGCCGACCAGCAGCAGGAGGTCGCACCGCTCCGTCCGGCACCAGCTGTTGCAGCCGCTGGTGCCGCAGATGTCGATGATGGCGGATTGCGCCTTGGCGCGCGGGTTCGACATCTCAAGTTTGGCCCTGGTGTTGTCAGGCGTCTTGAGGGGAGCGGTGACAAGCGCAAAGTTACCGTCTATTTCAACTCGGTTGGCACCAAAAAGCTGTTGCTGAAATTTGCCGGATTGATGCCGAGCTGACAGGGGAAACTGATGCCGGACAGTCAATATGTTTATTCCCTGTTGCTGGTGGACGATAACCCCACCAATTTGCAACTCATGTCACAGATCATCGGTCTGGACCTTCCCCATGTGCAGGTGTTTACCGCTACCGGAGCTGTTGAGGGGCTGGCTTTGGCAGCAGAACAGGAGATCGACGGGGCCTTCATTGATGTGCAGATGCCGGGGATGGATGGCCTTGAGATGTGTCGGCAGTTGCGATTGCATCCCCGTAGTGCCCGAATTCCGTTGGTGCTGATGACGGCCCATATTGCAGCACCGACGCTGCGGGCCGAAGGTCTTGAAGCCGGTGCCTACGATTTTATTTCCAAGCCGATCAGCAATGTCGAGATGCTGGCGCGCATCAAGGTCATGTTGCGGCTGTGTGAAAATGAACGTGCTCAAGTCTCCAACAATACCCGCCTACAGCAACAGCTTGAAGGTAATTCGGTCCAGTTGCGCTGGCTCAGCGGGTTGTTGATTTCCGGTGGTGGAGCTCTTGCTGATGCCGATCAACAGTGGATTCGGCAGTTTGCAGCGGAAGTGTCATTAGTTGACGGGAAGGACGATGAGGCTTTTTACGAAAAGCTGGTGACGGAATTACCGCTGCCATGGCGGCGAACTCTTCTCAAGCTGTCACTGCTTGAATGCATTTCTGTGCCGCTGGCTGGAATCTTTAGTGAGATAGCAGATATCGGTGCCGTTCTGGATTATCTCAAACGCCATCAATTATCTCTGATGCAGTTAGGCGGCAAGGAAGATTGTCTGCTCTTTCAGCCCCAAATCCGCAAATTACTGCGGAGTAAAGCGGAACAGTTGCTTGGTGACGGGGAACGGATCGAAGTGTATCTGACGGCGGCCGCCTGGTATCAACAGCAGGGACAATTGTTGTCGCGAATTTATTGCCTGGTCAATGCCGGTCACTATGATGAAGTATCGCAATTACTCAGCCAGTCCGGTCTGGAGTTGCTGACCCTGAAGGGTATTTGTACGTCATTGCAGGTTCTTGACCAGATACCCGATGATATTGTTGCTCAGTGCGGCTGGCAGTCCCTGTTTCGCGGTATTGTTCGTCTCGACAGTTTAGGTGCCGAAGCCGATATCTGGCTGGAACTGGCGAGTCAGCTTTTTCACGGCAACGGTGACACCCGTGGGATGGTGCTGACCTGGTCCTGGCAGGTGCTGCAGACGATCTATGTGCAGGGGGCATGGAATGAGTGGAAAACGCGCTGCGGCGATTTTCAACGCCGGGCGCTTGAAGTGTTGCCGGCGCTTGAGGTGGCGGAACGCCTGACTGTTGCCCATGCCCTCGGAATGGCACACATCTGTTTTGCCGGTGAACTTGATCAGGCCAGTGATTTGCTCGCCTGGGCTTTGGCCGAGGCGCAGCAGGCACAGTTGCAGCCCTTGCTGGGGAAATTGCACCTGCTGCGTTGTCGTCTGGCCCTGCATCAGGGGCGTTCCCTGGTGGCCAGAACCACTTTTGAACAGGCCTATGGCCGGATGACGGACGATAACAGTTTTCTGGAGTGGTTGATGCTCCACCAGGCGGCTTTTGACCTGCTGCTGGCGACGGGCACCCTTTCCGGGCTGCATCAACAACACATATTTCTTGCTCAGAATTGTCCGTCACAGCTTTATCGGCGGACCGTGGCCGAGCCGCTTTACGGCTACTATTTTGCCGCCCTGCAGTCTGTCCGCAATCAGCCGGAAATGGCCGAACAGGTTATTGATAGTGCCCTGATTTCAGCCCGGGCGGTCAACAGCGATCATTTACAGAGTTTACTTCTGCAGTTGCGAGGCTGGATCAGAGCTGAGTGTGGGCGCGGCGATGCCGCTCTGGTTGATCTGGAACAAGGGCTTGAATTGCGAGGGCAGGCCGGTGGTCGGTTGTGTCGCCTGGAGAATCTGTTGCTGGCCGGTGTCACATATATGGTTCTGGAGAGGACTGAACAGGCCCATGCTGTTCTGACGGAGGCCCTGGCGTTGTCTGAGCAGGGTGCGGAGGAGCGACTGCGCCCGGGTATCTGTGCCTGGTTGGCTGTTGCTTGCCGCCGTAACGGGCAGAAGGAAAACAGTGGTCAGCACCTGCGTACTTTTTTTGATCTGTTGCGCCGCCAGCGCAACAGGTTTTTCTGGGGATTGACTGCCGATTTGCTCAGGCAGTTGCTTCCCATGGTGTCTACAACGGCCGAGCGGGCTTTGCTGGCACCGCTGTTGGAGAAATATCTTCGGGTTGAACTGGATGAAGAACACCAGCCTCTGGAAGTGATTGAGATCAATACCCTGGGTGGGTTCAGTGTCCGTAAAGGGGTGCACCACTTTGATTTGCAGCAGGTTGGGCAATCATCCCGATTAATGCTGGCACAGTTGCTGATGACGCCGCAACATACCTTAGGCACTGAGGTGCTCATGGGGCAGTTGTGGCCGGACAGCCCGCCGGTCAAGGCGCGAAACAATTTCGATGCCGCCCACTCACGTCTGCGCAAAGATATGGAAGATGCTTTCGGCCGAGATGTTCGCCATCGTTATCTGGTGCTGAAAAAGGGGATGTTGTCCCTTCATCACATCAGGATTGATGCTCTGACCTATATGCAGAACATGGAAACTGCCCGTTACCATTATCAGCGCGAGCACAACTGGCAGGCAGAACAGTCCCTGTGGAAAATGGAACGGCTTTGGGGCGGAGAATTCCTCAATGGCTTTGAGCTTGGTGACAACCTCGTGCGTCATCGGGATCAGTATAATCATGTACGCCTGGAGCAACTTGAATTGCTCGCCCGCCTGTTGATACGTCGCCGGTGTTTTCAGCAGGCTTGTGCCCTGTTGCGCAAGGGCTTGCTGCTTGATCCGGCGGCAGACGCCATTGTCAGACTATTGCTTGAAATTTATCATACTCAGCGAGATGCCCGTGCGGCAGAACAGTTGCTGCGGGATTATGGTCGGGCCCTCAAAAAGGAGGGCTATGAAAATGAAGAGATCGAAGAACTGATCGAGGCTTTTGGCATGCATTGGCTTAAAATAACCGATAAAACCAAGGAGAGTTGGCATCATGGGGAATTGTGATAGTTGTCAGGACAGCGGCTGTTCGGTCAAACAACCGGGAAATCCACAGGATCAGCAGCAGCAACTGCGGCAGGCCCTCGACCTGCGTATGTGTACGGTAAAACAGAAAATAATTGTCATGTCCGGTAAGGGTGGTGTTGGCAAGAGCACAACGGCGGTGAACCTGGCCCTGGCCCTGGCCAAAGCGGGAAAAAAAGTCGGTTTGCTCGATATCGATCTGCACGGACCGAGTCTGCCGACCATGTTCGGTGTTGTGGATGAGCGCCCGGTGGTAGACGAGGAAGGGATCCATCCCCTCGATGTGCATGGGGTCAAGCTCATGTCCCTGGGGCTGTTGTTTCCTAACGATGGTAGCGCCACCATCATGCGCGGACCGATGAAACACAGCGCCATTCAGCAATTGCTGGCCGATGTGGTCTGGGGCGAGCTGGATTATCTGCTGCTTGACTGTCCCCCGGGAACCGGTGACGAACCCTTGAGCGCTGTCCAGCTCCTCGGTGCCAAATCGGCCGCCGTGGTGGTGACAACCCCTCAGGACGTTGCCCTGACTGACGTGGAAAAATCACTAAGCTTTTGTCGTGAGTTGAAGCTGCCGGTGGTGGGTCTGGTAGAGAATATGAGCGGTTTTATTTGCCCCCACTGTGGCGAGTCATCACCCATCTTCAAGCAGGGTGGAGCGACCGCTCTGGCGGAAAAAACCGGTGTTACCGTGCTCGCCCAGGTGCCCCTTGACCCGCAGGTGGTTGTTTCCGGGGATACCGGCGAGCCACATCTGATCAGCCATCCACAGGCGGTCGGGAGCACAGCTCTGGCGGCAGTAGCGGCAGCAGTGATCAGTTTTACCGAGAATGCGGCTTGATGTGACGCTGAAATAAGTGCTATCTTGCTGAATTTGCGTGAATGTTTCTGTAGGTAACGATGGGTTTTACCTGATCAAGTTCGAAGAGGTGTTATGAAAATCACTGAAGAAGATGTCGCCTATGTGGCCGGGTTGGCACGCTTGACCCTGAGTGCCGAGGAACTCGAAACCATGACCGGGCAGATGGACGCCATTCTGGCATATGTCGACAAGCTCAATGAGCTCAACACCGATGAGATCGTGCCGACGGCCCATGCCGTGCCCATGGCCAATGCGTTTCGGGCCGACCAGACACAACCATCTATCGGTGCCGGGGCGGCCCTCGCCAACGCGCCCCAGGGGATGGATGATTGTTTTCAGGTGCCACGGGTGATTGAATAAGCGGTCAGAAATGGCTTTCTTGCAAAAGCATCAAGGAGAATAGATATCCATGTCAGTATCACCATTAACGATCAAGGGTCTGCATCAGGATTTGCGGGCACAGCGCACAACCGCTGTTGCCGCAACACAGCAATGCCTTGAGCGTATTAACGTCACGGATGCGGAACTCAATGCCTTTGTTACCCGCTGTGATGAAGAGGCCCTGGCGGCGGCAGCGGCGGCTGATACACGCTTCAACGAAGGTACGGCGACGGTTCTGACCGGTATTCCCCTGGGGTTGAAGGATATTTTCAGCACCAGGGGGGTGCGCACAACCTGCGGCTCGAAAATTCTCGATAATTATATTCCGGTCTACGATGCTACCGTCGTCGAGCGCCTGCGTGAGCAGGGCGGGGTTTTTGTCGGTAAACTCAACATGGATGAATTTGCCATGGGCAGTTCCAATGAAACCAGCGCTGCCGGAGCAGCGCGTAACCCCTGGGATCCGAGCCGGGTGCCGGGCGGCTCTTCCGGAGGCAGTGCTGTTGCTGTTGCTGCCGGACAGGTCGTGGCGGCCCTGGGCACTGATACCGGTGGTTCCATCCGGCAACCGGCGGCCCATTGTGGAATTGTCGGCCTTAAACCGACCTATGGGCGGGTGTCGCGCTATGGAGTCATTGCCTACGCTTCTTCCCTTGACCAGGTTGGTCCCATGACCCGCAATGTTGAGGATTGTGCCCTGCTGCTGGAGGCGATTGCCGGATACGATCAGCGCGATTCAACCTCGGTAGACTGTCCGGTGCCCGATTATCAGGCGAGCTTGCGTGATGGCGTGGCGGGCAAAAAAATCGGACTGCCGCAGGAATATTTTATTTCTGGTCTCGATCCTGACGTTAAGCGCGCAGTGGATGAGGCGATCGCTGTTTACCGTGACCTGGGGGCCGAACTGGTACCCGTCAGCCTGCCCCATACCGATTATTCCGTGGCCTGTTACTATCTGATTGCCACTGCCGAAGCATCAAGCAATCTGGCGCGTTACGATGGTGTGCGTTTTGGCGTGCGTCACAGCAGTGGTGGTGGATTGATCGACATGTACCAGCAAACCCGCAGCGCCGGTTTCGGTACGGAAGTCAAACGTCGCATCATGCTGGGCACCTATGCCCTGTCGTCCGGATACTATGATGCCTATTATCTCAAGGCCCAGAAGGTTCGCACCCTGATCCGCCAGGATTTTCTCAAGGCTTTTGAGCAGGTTGATCTGTTGTTGACGCCGGTAGCGCCAACAGCGGCTTTTAAGATCGGCGAAAAAACGGCAGATCCATTGCAAATGTACCTGTCTGATATTTTTACCATTCCCGCCAATCTGGCTGGAACCTGCGCCATGAGTATCCCCTGCGGAGTTACGGATGCCGGACTGCCCATCGGCCTGCAATTGATCGGTAAACCGTTTGGCGAGGAGGGTATTCTGCAGGCTGCCTGGGCTTTTGAACAGGCCACTGACTGGCACACTCAAGGACCATCACTCTAGCAGGTTGTGATCATGGGGAAGAGTGTCTGAACTGATAAAATCCAACAGGGGAACCTGATGAAAACTCGTTACGAAACTGTTATCGGCCTGGAAGTCCATGTCCAGCTCACCACCGCCACCAAGATCTTTTGCGGCTGTTCCACCGCCTTTGGCCAGGCACCCAACAGCCAGACCTGTCCGGTTTGCCTCGGTCTGCCGGGAGCATTGCCGGTACTCAACAAGGAAGTGGTCAATGCTGCCATTACAACCGGTCTGGCCACCAACTGCCGCATTGCTCCCTATTCTGTTTTTGCCCGCAAAAATTATTTTTATCCTGATCTGCCCAAGGGTTACCAGATTTCGCAGTTTGAGTTGCCCATCTGTGAACATGGCTGGCTGGATATCAGCGGCGATGAGTTTGCTGCCAAGCGGGTCGGTATTACCCGGATTCATATGGAAGAGGACGCCGGGAAGCTGCTCCATGATGCCGGTGGCGGTTCGCTGGTCGACCTGAACCGTGCCTGTACGCCACTGTTGGAAGTGGTGTCGGAGCCCGATATGCGCAGTGCCGCCGAAGCCATTGCCTATTTGAAGCAATTGCACCAGATTGTTGTCTATCTGGGGGTTTGTGACGGCAACATGGAGGAAGGTTCTTTCCGCTGTGACGCCAATGTCTCGGTGCGTCCGGTCGGTCAGGTGGAATTCGGTACCCGTGCTGAGCTGAAAAATCTCAACTCCTTCCGTTTTATCAAACAAGCGATCGATTATGAAGTGGAACGCCAGATCGACCTGATCGAAGAGGGGGGTAAGGTGGTGCAGGAAACCCGCCTGTTCGACCCTGAGGCCGGGGTCACTCGGTCCATGCGGGGCAAGGAGCAGGCTCACGATTATCGCTACTTCCCTGATCCTGACCTGCTGCCGCTGGAGGTTTCCGACGCCTGGATTGCCGACATTCGCGCTGCCCTGCCGGAACTGCCGGCCAACAAACGTTGGCGCTACGAACAGGACTTGGGCTTGCCTGCCTATGATGCCGGGGTGCTGGCCGCAGAGCGACCGTTGGCTGAATACTTCGAGGCCCTGGTTGCCCTGCACAACAGTCCCAAGCTCTGTTCCAACTGGGTCATGGGGGAGGTGCTTGGTGCCGTCAAAGAACATGAGGTCTCCATTGGCGATTGTCCGGTGACACCTGAACTGCTGGCCGGTATTTTAAGGCGTATTGAAGACAACACCATCTCCGGCAAGATCGCGAAAACGGTGTTCAATGACATCTGGCAGAGTGGCAAGAGTGCCGACGAGATCATCGCCGAAAAGGGGCTCAAGCAGGTCAGCGACACCGGTGCCCTTGATGCCATCATCGACGCGGTGATTGCCGCCAATCCGACGGAAGTTGCCGAGTATCGTGGTGGCAAGGACAAGTTGATGGGCTTTTTTGTCGGTCAGGTCATGAAAGAGAGCAAGGGGAAGGCGAATCCGGGGCTGGTGAACAAGCTGCTCAAGGAGCGGCTGTCGGCCTGAAGTGAGCGGAGCCCAGGGTAGGGAGTCAGGGGTTGGGATGCCCTCATTGGCGGGAAAAACTCGGCTGGGGCCTCAAACATTCCCCGCTGCACTGAGGGCATCCCAACCCCTGACCTGAATGGGTCATTGTCCTGGTAAAGTTGACATGTTTAAGAGCACTGAGGCTGATTATTCAGTATCACCTCACGAAAACGACAGCAAACAAAGGAAACTTCATGGCCAGTTGTCCCATCGATACCAGTGTGATCCGACCGATTCGTTTTGTTGCCGGTAAATGCCAGATGCTGGACCAGCGGCTGTTGCCCTCAGAAGAGCTCTGGCTCGATTATAATGACTATGAGGCGGTAGCTGAGGCGATCCGTACAATGGTCGTGCGTGGTGCTCCGGCCATCGGCATTGCCGCTGCCATTGGTGCCTGGTTTGCGGCGCGGGATATCGACAGCGACGAAAGCGCGGAGTTTTTCACCGAGTTCCAGCGTCGTTGTGCCCATCTGGCCGCCAGCAGGCCAACGGCGGTGAACCTGTCGTGGGCACTGGAGCGGATGCAGCGTTTTGCTGAGGCGAATCTTGATCGCAGCGTCATGGAACTTAAAATCGGGCTGGAATATGAAGCCCTGGCCATCACCCAGGAGGATGAGCAGATCAACCGCAAGATCGGTCGCTTCGGTGCGCCGCTGATCCCCGATCAGGCCCGGATTCTGACCCACTGCAATGCCGGCGCTCTGGCTACCGGTGGTTATGGTACGGCTCTGGGAGTGATCCGTGCTGCCGTGGCTGGCGGCAACAAGGTGTCGGTGATTGCCGATGAGACCCGCCCTTTTTTGCAGGGTTCACGGCTGACGGCCTGGGAGTTGCAGCGTGACGGCATTCCGGTGACTCTGATTTGCGACAATATGGCTGGATACCTGATGCAGCAGGGGCAAATCGACTGTGTTATTGTTGGTGCTGACCGAATTGCCGCCAATGGCGATGTTGCCAACAAGATCGGTACCTACACAGTAGCGGTGCTGGCCCGGGAGCATGGCCTGCCTTTCTATGTGGCAGCGCCTTTGTCCACCATCGATTTACGTTTAAGTGACGGCAGCCAGATCCCCATCGAGGAGCGTGATGCCCGCGAGGTGACCCATCTGGGCGACAAGGTTCTGGCTCCGGAGGGTATTGCCGTTCGTAATCCGGCCTTTGATGTGACCCCGGCCCGTCTGGTCAGCGGCATCATCACCGAGCGTGGCGTTGTCAGTGGTGATTATGTCGCTGGATTAAGAGAGTTGTTTGGAATCTGAAACAATGGATGATGCCATCCATGAAAGGGCAGACATGCTCATGAGTCGGCAGGAAATCAGTACCGGTGTGCAATTGCTGGATCAGTCATTGCCGGAACTGGTCAGTTGGTGTGGGCGTTTTCCGTTGTTTGACGGTGAACGGGCGGCGACCAATCTGCGGCTGCTTGACGAGCACCTCCGTGATCGCGCCTTATTGGGTCAGGTGCTGGAAGCGGCACAAAAAACTGCTGATCCGGATGCGGCCCTGAACAATCTGGAACGTCTGTTCGGCCTTCTTGAGCAAAAAGCCCTGCTCACAGTTCTCCACGACCCGCAACAATGCCTCCAGCTGCTGACCCTGTTGGGCGGCTCGCCCTTTTTAACCGCCATTCTCTGCCGCCGCAAGGATTACTTCGATTACCTCTTTGGCGACAAAGCCATTGAAACGGCGATCAGCGCCGGGCAAATGTCTGCCGATCTGAGGGCACTGATCAGTGAAGATGCAGATTTTGCCGAGCTTCAGGCCGGGTTGCGGCGCTACAAGGCCAGGGAGGTGTTGCGTATTGCCGCCCGGGATCTGTGCGGCCTTGCTTCCCTTGAGGAGGTCATGGCCGAACTGTCCGATCTGGCGGCGGCGGCACTGCAACGGGCTTATGACATCTGCCGCCGACCCCTGCAGGCTGAATATGGGCAACCCCGGGAGCAGACGGAAGCAGGTGAAACACTTGAAGCAGTGATGACCATTCTCGGTATGGGAAAATTCGGTGGCCGTGAACTGAACTTTTCCTCCGATATCGATCTGATCTACTGTTATTCATCAACACACGGTGAAACCAGTGGTGGCCGCCGTGGCGAACGGATCAGCCTGCATCGCTATTTTGTCAAATTGGCGGAAATGATCACTCGGGCACTGCATCAGGTAACCGAAGATGGTTTTGTCTTTCGCGTCGATACCCGTTTGCGCCCCGAGGGCAACAGCGGCGATCTGGTGGTTTCCCTTGATGGTGCTGAAATCTATTATGAGTCCTGGGGGCAGAGTTGGGAGCGGGCGGCAATGCTTAAGGCGCGGCCGGTGGCCGGGTCCATCCCGTTGGGCGAGGAGTTGCTGAAACGTCTTAAACCTTTTGTTTTCAGACGTCATCTTGATTTCGGCATGATCGAAGACATCAAGGTCATGAAACAGAAGATCAATGCCAGCCTTGGTCGGCAGCAGCATGAGCAGCTGAACCTCAAGCTTGGTCGGGGGGGGATTCGTGAGATTGAATTCTTCATTCAGGCATTGCAACTGGTGAATGCCGGTAGCCGTCCCCATCTGCAACAGCGCAATTCTCTTAAAACCATTGAACTCTTGTGCCGGGAACAACTGATTGACAGCGCCGATTCCCAGGCTCTGGCGGACGCTTACCGTTTTTTGCGTATCGTTGAACACCGCATCCAGATGGTCCAGGAACAGCAGACCCATTCCCTGCCAAAGGATCCTCGTGCCATGGAGATTCTGGCACGGCGCTGCGCCTGTGCTGATGCCGCCAGTTTCAAAGCGGAGCTGGATCGTCACCGCGAAGCTGTTCACGCTATTTTTCGGGAGTTGTTTCATTCCTCCGACGAGGAAATGGTCGAGGTCCGTCCGGAGGTGGCGGTCATTCTCAGTCATGATTCCGATAGCGATCTGGTCAAGGATCTTCTTGAAGAAAAGGGTTTTGTCAACCCCGATGCTGCCTATGAAACCCTGCATCTGCTGCGGGGGGATAGTCCGGTTCGGCGTATGACCAGGCGTTCGCGACGTTGTCTGGAAAAGCTTGCACCACTGCTGGTAGGTGAAATTCTCGACAGTGCCAACCCGGATCAGGCCCTGAATAATCTCGATGCCTTTCTCGACAGTATCCGTGCCCGCAGTTCTTTCTTTTCGCTGCTGATGGAAAACCCCCCCATTGTCAAGATGCTGGTGGCTCTGTTCGGTTCCAGCCAGTTGTTGTCGCGGATTTTTATTCAGCGTCCGGAACTCCTTGATACTCTGGTACTCCAGTCCTACGCTACCCAGGTGAAAAGTCGTGAACAGATGGACCAGGAATTGGCGGAACAACTGGCCCAGGAGGTCGACTTTGAATGGCGCCTGGATGCCCTGCGCCGTTTCCGTAACGAGGAGTTCCTGCGCATTGCCCTGAATGATCTGCACGGTCAGGTCGGTCAGGCCGATATCGCCCTGCAGTTGTCCCTGCTGGCAGAGGTGTGCCTTGAGCATGCCGTGCGTCTGGCTCAACAGGAGCTGGCGGTCCGTTTTGGCGGTCCTTTTGCGGATGTCGCAGGGGATGGTGGACGGAAGACGGATTTTTCCGTTATCGGCATGGGGAAGCTGGGGGGCTTAGAGCTGAACTATCACTCTGATCTCGATATTATCTTTATTTACGAAGATGAGGGGCAGACACGACCGGTAGCCCAAACCGACCCCGAGCGTTTTCGCTCATTGAGTAACCACGAATATTTCGCCAAACTGGCGCAGCGGATTATTACCATCCTGACGCTGGTAACGCGGGAAGGGCTGGTGTACAGAATTGACACGCGCTTACGTCCTTCGGGCAATCAGGGGCCCTTGGTCACCAGTCTCAATGCTTTCAAGCGGTATCATCAGGAATCAGCTCAGCCCTGGGAACGCCAGGCGATGACCAAAGCCCGGGCCTTGACCGGTTCGGCAGATTTTATCCGTAGAACTCAACAGACCATTGATGAATTGACCTTTGATCGTCCTCTTCCGGTTAACCTGCAAGCAGAAATCTATCGTCTGCGCCGTCGAATGGAACAGGAAATTGCCCGTGAAAGTGACGACCTCCTCAATATCAAAACGGGTCGAGGGGGCATGGTCGACGTTGAATTTATTGCACAATTCCTTCAATTGCGGCATGCTGGGGTAGTTGCCGCACTGAAGACACAGAATACTATCGAGATTCTGGAGGTTCTCGCTGGCGGGGGGCTGTTGCCGCAAGATGACGCGGATTGTCTGATCGCAGGTTACAAATTTCTGCGCCAGCTCGAAAACAAGCTGCGGCTACTGTATGATCAGTCGATCAATGAGCTTTCCATGCGCAACAAGGAATTCCGCAAGGTTGCCAGGAGTCTTGGCTATGGTGCTACAGAAGTAAAACCGGAGCAGGCATTTATTGACGAATATCGTCGTATCACCGAAGAGATCAGACTGCGGATGGAAAAATATCTCAGGCCGGATATGGATCCACCCCAAGAAGGAAGTTGATATATGCGCAAGAATATTCTCATCATTGACGATGACCGTGATTTACGGGATTTTTTACAACAGGCCTTGACCGCAGCCGGCTTCAATGTCGAAACAGTGGATCGTGGTGCGCTGGGTCTGCGCAAACTCCTTAGTGATGATTTTGATCTGACTCTGATCGACATCAATATGCCGGAAATCTCCGGACCGAATATCTGCCAGGCCTTGCGTAAACATCAAAAAACCATTGATTTACCGGTAGTCATGATTACCACAACCTTTCATAGTCCCCAGCAGATCAAGGAAGCCAAAGAAGAATACGGTGTCGACGATTTTCTTTTCAAACCCTTTACCGGTATCGATCTGCAGCATCTGCTTGAACGGGTCTTCAAGCGTGGTAAAAAGGCAAGTGATGGGGCTGAACACAAGATTCTGCCAATTTCCGAATATACCATTCCGACCCAATTGCACCGTCTCTACGTTGAAAAGGCAACGGGATTGTTGCACCTTCACCGTGGCGAGGCCAAGAAGGTTATCTATATCAAAGACGGCTATCCGGTTTTTGCCCGCTCCAATGTGCTGGGGGAGTGTCTGGGGCGCATGTTGGTCCGACAGGGCGTTATTACCCAGGTTGATTGTGACCAATCAGTGGAAAAGAGCAAGGAGACAGGTCGTCTGCAAGGAACCGTATTGATTCAGATGGGTCTGTTGACCCCGCAGGACCTCAAAACGGTGCTCGAGCGACAGGTCACTGAAAAGCTGTTGTCGACCTTTGCCTGGCGCTCGGGGACTTTGCAGTTCGAGCCGGGTCGTGATTTCAAAAAGGGTGTAACCCAGATCCGTTTGACACCGGCAGCCCTGATCATGGAAGGAATCAAGCAATACTGGAGTATCAAGCAGGTTGATGAGTTTCTTTATCCATTTAATGCTGACTACCTGTGTCAGGCCACCAATCCCAAATACCGTTTTCAGGATATCGATCTGGGTAAGCGCGGCATTGCCGTCCTCAAGGGGTGCCAGGGGCACAAGCGTCTCCAAGACATTCTCGAACAGCATCCGTTGGCTCGGCGTGAAGTCCAGAAAATTATTGCCGCCCTGCTGATATCAGAAATGATCGAGCGCCATGCAACACCGCAGGAGGGAGTTGTTGATGACCATGGAGAGAGTGATATCGCCATGGTTGATGAAAAACTGCGGCGTAAAATTCTCGATGACTATCGACAGGTGATGGATGCCGACTATTTCGAAGCCCTGGGCGTTGATCGCAGGAGTGATTCGGCGGCGGTTCGGCGTGCCTACTACAAAATGGCCAAGGAATACCATCCGGACCGTTTCCTCGGCAGTGGCTTGTCCCAGGAAATGAGCACCAAAGTCAATGAAATGTTTCAGTATATCACCCAGGCCTACACGGTTTTGAGCGATCCGACGACCCGCAATGATTATCTCGATGAATTGATCAATGGGCCGAAGAAGAAAATCGACATCAATCAGGTCATCGAAGCTGAAGCGGCATATCAGGAAGGGCTGGCGTTGCTGAAAGTTCGCCGTTTTGCAACTGCCGCCAAGGTCCTTAAAAAGGCGGTCGAATACAGTCCTGAAGAGCCGGAATACATGACCAGTTTTGCCTGGGCTCTGTTCAAGGCGGCACCGGAAAAAACCGAAACCCGCCAGCAGGCCATGGAAATCCTGCTGGCCTCCCGTGAGCTGAATCCCGGTTCCTATCAGACCCACCTGTACCTTGGACACGTTTATCAGGCTCAGGGGAAAGATCGTCAAGCCGAAAAATCATTTGAAATGGCGGTGCAGGCCAACCCTGACTGTACTGAAGCCTTGCGTGAACTGCGGCTGATCAATCTGCGGCGTGAGCAGAATACCCAGAGCAAGGGCGGCCTCTTTTCCGCTCTGAGTAAAAAAGACAGGTGACATTGCACAACTTTTCCGTGCCATCCCGTTTCAGATCGCAGTATGACGGCAAGGGCAGGGTGCCGTGACTCATTTACCAGGCAGATGGCGTGGGTGAACATTGCCCATGGCATTGAGCAGGCTGGTGCGGATCTGCGGGATTTCCGCGCTTAAGTCACGAATCAGACGTTTCATCTGTTGTCGTTTCTGCAGTTCTTCCTGTTCTCCAGCCATCGGACAGGCACAACTGATAATCGGATAGTCGGCAGTTGCACAGTAATCACTGATCAGTGATTCTTCTACGTAAACCAGCGGTCGAATAACCGTCTGCAAGCCGTTGTCAGCCAACATTTTCGGGCTCATCGCCGCGATCTTTCCCGCATAAAACTGGTTGAGCAGCAGGGTTTCGATAAAGTCATCCAGATGATGCCCAAGGGCGACCTTGTTGCAATCAAGGCGCTGGGCGACACTGTAGAGAAAACCACGTCGCAGGCGGGCGCAAAAAGCACAATAGGACGAACCGGGGCGCAGCTTTTCATCAATGATCGTACGGCTTGCAGTTTTTTCCATCTGGTAGCAGAAGTGATGGCGCTGCAGATAGTCTTCAACGAGATCGGTGCGGTAGCCGTCAAATCCCGGATCAAAATTGACCGCAACCAGATCAAAAGAGACCGGTGCCCGTTTGCGCAGTTCTTCGAGTACCGTAAGGAG
>OBJA01000295.1_pt1 | contig 46053 bp, 15 predicted proteins | sample 1519751 | NCBI WGS metagenome assembly OBJA01 (sample SAMEA3881238, study PRJEB22517) | soil metagenome | biome: lake sediment; feature: soda lake sediment; material: sediment, water from around vicinity | place: India | collected 2013-12-23 | depth 3 m
CTACAAGTTGCAATCCCATTAACATCCAATACCTTAGTCAACCGTTCAAAATAATCATACTGTAAAAATTCTTTTAGATGTCAAATGTATCTTTTCTGCAAGCTAGAAGGTTATTTATTGGGTAAAAAATATACTTCTATTTTTGAATTAATGTTAAATGAAATCTGATTTCAGTAGATAATTGAATAATGGTTTAAGCGTCCTTTAAGCGTCCTTTAAGCGTCTTTTAAGCGTCTTTTTAACGCTTAAAGAACGTTTATACATCGCTTAAACAACGCTTATACTTTAATTCAATCTCTACCTTAATCCTATCTTTAAATTAAAGCCTTCAACTTAAATTGCAAGTTGGAGATTGCTATAGTTCTTTCCGGAATTTTCTCTTGCCAATACTTATTTCAACCTGGCTCTAACTTTCTGAACTACTTATTAACTTTGGTTGGATATTTTGATATTTGTAGAATTTCCATAATTTAGCTGTCAGTTTCATTGTGTGAGAAAATAAACACCCGGAATTATGAATGACAAAAACAAGGTTGTTAATGCAACTTTAGAGCTTGTGAACGACAAGCTACACTTCTCAGGATTAGTTGAAGGCAATGAGCCGGTATCTATTGATTATATTCCACCACTTGGTGACAATTTGGGATACACTTCTCTTGAGTTGCTCTTGTTAAGCCTCTCTTCCTGTTTGGGAAGTGCATGCCTGACTTTCCTAAGGCGGATGAATAAAAAGATCGAAGCATTCACTATTGAGTCGGAGGGACTTAGAAAACAGGAGCACCCAACCGTTTTCAGCAAGATTAAGCTGACAATTAAGTTAGTGTCGCCCGATATCACAGAACCGGATCTAATGGCCGTTATTAAGATGGCTGAGGATAAATATTGTCCTGTTTGGGCAATGTTAAAAGGAAATGTTGAGATTGAGGCTGCAACCCAGATTACTGCTCCGAAACTCCAAACACCATCTCTTCAAGAGGCAAAATAGAGGTAATTGCTTTTGATACCGAATCTACATTTCGGAATGTTAAACTCAGTTTATCGTTTGCCTCTTTCATTCTAACCTTGTCAGAATATACCTGAATAAACTGCAGAACAGTTGTAAAGATACTACTCTGATAAAAAGGAGATTCTTTATTAGTTACAAAGGTTGCTGTTAGCAGGTTGTTCTTTATTGTTATCTTTTCAAATCCAAGTTTTCTCGCCATACGTCTGAGCCTGATAGTATTTATAAGCTCCTGAGTTTGTGGTGGAACAGGGCCAAATCTATCAATTAGCTTCTCCTGATATTTAAGCAAATCTGCTTCAGCTTCAAGGCTATCAAGCTCTTTATAAAGACTCAACCGCTCTGTAATATTTGTAACATACCTGTCGGGGAGCATTATTTCGAGGTCGGTTTCAATCAAACACTCTTTTACAAAATCCTTCTTAACCGGCTCATCATACAAACCACTGAATTCAGTCTCTTTTAGCTCCATAACAGCTTCATCGAGTATACGCTGATACATCTCGAATCCGATTTCAGAGATAAAGCCACTTTGCTCGGCACCAAGAATATTACCGGCACCTCTTATATCTAGGTCGCGCATTGCGATGTTAAAGCCACTTCCGAGTTCCGAAAACTCTTCAATAGCCTTTAGTCGCTTGCGTGCTTCATCGGTAAGCACAGATGCCGGAGGTGCAAGCAGATAACAGAATGCTTTCTTGTTGGTACGTCCTACCCTTCCGCGTAACTGATGCAGATCACTTAGTCCGTAGTTCTGAGCTTCGTTAATTATTATAGTATTAACGTTTGGTATATCTAGTCCCGATTCGATTATAGTAGTTGCAACGAGTACATCAAATTCACCTTCAACGAAATCGAGCATAACTTTCTCAAGCTTATGGCCATCCATTTGACCATGACCTACTGCAATGCGTGCATCGGGCACAAGACGCTGTATCATACCGGCAACCTCAAGAATGTTCTTAACCTTATTATGCACAACAAATACTTGTCCGCCTCTCGATAATTCATAATGTATGGCATCACGGATAATCTCTTCATTAAAAGGATGTAGTTCCGTTAAAACAGGATATCTGTTGGCCGGTGGTGTATTTAGGATGCTCAGATCGCGTGCTCCCATCAGGGAGAACTGTAATGTACGAGGTATAGGTGTAGCTGTTAACGTAAGTGTATCAACATTTACCTTCATCTGCTTAAGCTTTTCCTTAGTTGCCACCCCAAACTTTTGTTCTTCATCAACTATCATTAGCCCCAGGTCCTTGAACTGCACATCCTTACTAACCAACCTATGAGTTCCGATTAAAATATCAATCTTGCCCTCTTCCAGAAGCTTAAGTGTATCTTTCTGCTCTTTGGCACTTTTGAATCGGTTTATATAGTCAACCTTGCATGGAAAATCCTTTAACCTGTCTTTAAAAGTATGGTAGTGCTGCAAAGCAAGTATGGTGGTGGGTACAAGCACAGCAACCTGCTTACTATCGGTTACTGCTTTAAAAGCTGCACGAATAGCTATTTCGGTTTTACCGAAACCAACATCTCCGCAGACTAGCCTATCCATTGGATATGACTTTTCGAGATCACGTTTAACATCAGCAGTTGCCTTTACCTGATCTGGCGTATCTTCATAAATAAATGAAGCTTCTAGTTCGTGCTGAAGGTAACTATCAGGAGCAAAGGCATGTCCGTCGGCAGCTTTCCGCTCGGCATAAAGCTTTATAAGATCCTTTGCAATGTCCTTTACCCGTTGTTTTGTCTTTGTTTTTAATTTATTCCACGCATTTGAGCCAAGCTTATTGAGCGAAGGAACTGTGCCTTCCTTACCAACATATTTCGATATGCGGTGCAAAGAATGGATGCTGATATACAGAATATCATTGTTCTGGTATATCAATCTTATCGCTTCTTGCTGTTTACCATTATTCTCTATTTTCTCAAGTCCATCGAACCTGCCAATACCATGATCGATATGAGTAACATAATCGCCCGGCTGCAGATCATAGATTTCCTTTAAGGTTATTGCTTCTTTTCCTGCAAAGCCATCTCTTATTCTAAACTTATGGAAGCGCTCAAATATCTGATGGTCGGTATAACATGCAACCTTTGATTCGGTATCGATAAAACCTTCGTGCAATGAAAGGTTGATTATTTGATAATTAAGCCTATTGCCTTCGATACCTCTCGTTGCTTTGAGGTCATTGAAAATGGTTTGAATACGTTCAGTCTGCTTGGGATTATCAGACAGGATGATGTTTCTTATTCCTTCGGTGCTATTTTCATTCAGGTTCTTCAGCAGAAGATCAAAGTTCTTATTGAATGATGGCTGAGGTTTAGTATTGAAGCTTATCAGTTGACTTTCGGAAAGGAAGCTTTGATTCCCAACTTCTATAATTCCATGATTTAGAAGGTCATTTTTAAATGCTTCGGCATCAAGAAATAGCTCATTAGGCTCAAGATGTCTGATTTCGCCCGATAGTTCAGCGAAAGCCTTTGTTGCTTTATCAAACTCTTTTGTAATTCTATCTATCCCAAAAGAAATGTCTTTGATCCAGATAATACTCTCCTTGCCGATGTATTCGAGGAACGATTGTCGTTTTTCAACAATAGCACGATCCAGAAGGTTAGGAGTTATGGTAACATGGTTCAGTATATCGATTGACAGCTGTGTTGAAGGGTCGAATGTTCTGATTGATTCAACATCATCGCCAAAAAATTCTATGCGGTAAGGCCTGTCGTTGGTAAATGAAAAAACATCGATAATGCCACCTCTTAACGAATACTGACCAGGCTCAATAACAAAGTCAACTCTTTCGAAGTTATACTCCATTAAAAGATCTATCACAAAGTCTATTGATAGGCTTTCTTTCACTCCCAGGCGAAGAGTATTTTTCTTAAGAAACGCTTTAGAAACAACCTTTTCGGCTAAAGCATCGGGATATGTTACAACTATCGATCCACTATCACGTGTGCCGATACGTTTCATCACTTCGGTGCGCGAAAGAACGTTTGTGTTATCAGTCTTCTCAGGCTCATAAGGTTTCCTGTAAGATGTAGGGAAGAATAGAATCCGTTTTTTATGAAACGGAGCATCCTGTTCTTCGAGCAAGTTCTCCAGATCGTTGAAGAAATATGCAGCCTCTTCTTTATCGGGCAAAATCACAAGATATAACTTACCTGTATCGAGAAAAGAAGCAGCAGTAACTATCGACAGTGATGAACCTGCTAAGCCTTTTAGCTGTAATCGTACCTTCTTTTCCGATTTGATAGAATGAGTTATATCCGCGATAAGCTTGTTATCGCGGTAATAATCAGTTACAATAGCGTTCTTTATCAAACCTTTTCAGTTAGAAAAATAGAGAACGCAAAGTTACAAAAAATGTTCCAAAGAGATAACCTGAATTGAACTGTGCCTGATTACATGCAAGTTACTCGTACTTGAGATTATCGACCGGGTTAAGTTTGATAATATTAACCGACTGAACCCACACAGTTATAACCGATATTGCCAGTACAACCAGCAGTGGAATGACGTAAAACCACCACTGAGGTTGGATATGAAGTGCAAATGATGCTAGCCATTCATTAAACCTGATATGAAAAACGGGAAGTGCAATAAGTGCAGCAAGCAGGCACAGTAGTATATAATCTTTGAACATTAGCAGAAACAACCAGCTTTCACTTGCTCCCAGAGTTTTCCTGATGCCAATCTCTTTTTTGCGTTGCTCGGCTGTATATGCTGCAAGGCCAATAAGTCCAAGAACTGTTATGAAAACAACCAGAATAGAGAAGATCATAAACACTATGCTGTATTGTTTTTCCTGTTCAAACTGCAGTCCGTAGTAATCTTTCAGATAGGACGCATTGTAAGGATTGGAAGGGAAAATGCGGCTATATATGTTTCCTGCCTGGTTAATTATATCAGCAGGATCATGTTTGCCGGCATTGATTGAGAATTTGCCCTGAAAACGCTGCGGATATCTGAATATTTGCGGCTCAATAGCCTCTTTGGCTGAACGTTGATTAAAATCAACTACAACTCCTGCAACTGTATAGGGACGACCTTCCATCATTATCTTCTGACCAACAGCCTGTTCAGGTTTGGTAAAACCTAGAGTATGAGCAGCGTAGTTGTTAATTACAACCTGAGTCCTATCGATAGCCGGATTGCCTGAAAAGCCTTCACCAATAAGGAAGCTTATCTTGTATGCATCGAAAAAGCCTGCACTGGTTTCAGTAACCCTATAATTTTTAGAGTCTTTATCGTTAGTGCCAAACCGGTAGATTCCTCCCCTGTTAAACATATTTGATTGACCTGGGATCACCGAAGAAAAAGCAACACCTTCAACCCCGGTAATATTATTTACTTCATCAATAAATGACTTATATTTAGTAACCAACGAAGTATCTCCAACAACAGGAGCATCAACAATAAGCATTTTGTCTAAGGTAAATCCCGGATTACGTGAGCTTAAGAAGTTGTACTGCAGATAAACACCGATAGTTCCAGCCAACAAGGCAATTCCTATTGCAAATTGAAGTGTGACCAAACTTTTCTTAAGCCAAACACCATTCTTACTATTACTCTTTCCGCCTCTTAAAATTGTGATAATACGTGCTGAATAAACCCCTGTTGCTGAATATATGCCTGCAGAAAAAGTACCTGCAATAAAAGCTATAAGCATAAGATTAAAAAACCAAGAATCACTCCAGATTTCAGAATTTACGGGAATCCCTGTTAAATCGCTGAAAAAAGGATTAATGATTTCAAACATACCAAGAGCTACCATTACAGCAACAAGATTAATTATTCCCGACCAAACAAGTAACTGTTCAAGCAACTGTTTTCTGCCTGCGCCATTAGTTTTACGGATGGCTATTTCGCGCTGTTTTCTGATTGAAGCAATAGTGGTTAAGTTGAAGAAGTTAACCCATGCTATTATAAGGATAAACCACCCTACTATAGCAAGAAGATCAATAGGTGCTTTAAACCCGTTTGCTTCAAGTTCATGCATGTAATGAGAATTAAGATGAATATCGGTTAGCGGCTGCAGCCTGAATGACATACCCATTTTATACTCTTTCAGATCTTTGCCGAAATCTCTTTCTATATAATCAGCTATTCCATTATTAATCTTCTCAACATCAACGCCGGGAGCAAACTTAACATAGGTAAAGAATCCGCTATAAAACCATCCATCGGTAAACATAGCCGGCTCCCTCTGTATCCAGGCATTCAGCGAAGTAAAGATATCTGCTTTAATATGCCGGTTCGGTTCAAGATCCTTAAAAACAGCAGTAACTGTGAGATTTACCTGCTTATTAATACTTAAACTTTTACCAATAGGATCTTCTTTTCCGAAGTATTTATAAGCTGTTGTTTCAGAAATAGCAACAGATTTAGGATCATCCAGACAGTTTTTGGAATCACCTTTCACTATACCTATCCCGAGTATATCAAATATTGCCGATTCAGAGCGGAACACCCTATCCTCCTTAAAAAACTTGTCGTCATGAAAGAAAACGCCCTCAATTTTATAAGCTCGGGCAAATGCTTCTGCTTCGGGGAAGAGTGCTTTAATTGCGGGACCTATTGTAGGAGACGCACTTGCAAATTCAACTTTATCATCATTTTCGCTCCAACGACTGTACTGCACTCTAAAGGTTGTGGCATAGTCCTTAGTTTGCTTGTCGTAACTGCGGTGATAGCGAACATATCCGGCTATCAACAGGCATGCAGCTAATCCAACTGCCAAACTAAATACATTTATAAGATAAAAAGTGGGCTGTTTTCTGAAATCCCTGTAGACTAGTAAAAGGTAGTTTTTTAACATAGGAGCTGATATATATGACAGATCTATTCAAATTAAGTGCCAGCATTAATCATCAATATATCAGAACAATAGTTAAAACAAGAGTTTGCACATTGTTCATAAATGTACACAACCTGTTCACATAAGGACGACCTTAAGCTCTTTGTAATGCTACTCTTTCTTTGCGGCAAGGAATTTATTGTACAAAAGAAGCCCGATAATTGTGAGAACACCTATCATGCTAAAGATAAACCATAGAATTGAAGGCTGATGTAGCTTGTCAACAAAATGCACATAAAGTAAAGCTCCCAGTATTGGACCGATGAAGCTTCCTATCGCTCCATAAAGGAATGAATATCCGAGATATAGTGCTTTTTTATCTGCAGGAGCTATTAACCCTATGTATGAGATGAATTTCGGATGAGCAGTCATTTCACCTACTGAGAAGATAATAAGCCCCGCTATAAACACCCATGAATATGTTGAGATTGCAAGTATGCCCATTCCAATTGTTCCGAGCATAATACCGAAAATCATTGTAGGTAAGGCTTTGGTCTTTCGTACAATAGACGAAACCAATAATTGAAGTGCTATAATTGCACCTGCATTAATAACAGTTACATGTTCTGCATCGAACTCCCATGTAGGATTTGCAACAAAGAGTGAAAGGAAGCTATTGACCACATTATTAACAGGCGTCATATCAATATATTCCTTCAAATACCAAAGCACAGTATCGAACATCTGGAAATACAATATCCAAAAACCCGAATAAATGACAATCATCGACACGAAACGATAATCTTTCAGAACAAGAATGATATCTCTGAAAACCTGTGAAATCGGCTTTGTATTTTGGGGTAATGGAGGATCTTTAAACACAAAGATGTTAAGCAAAAGCATTGAGCCTGTGCCTACTGCAGCCATCAGAAATATATAACTCCAGGAAATCTCCTTAAGGAATGGTACAAGAATTAAGGGAAAGAGAAATGCTCCCAGGTTAATTGACCAGTAATAAATTCCGAATCCCAATGCTGAGTTGGTTTCATCAGTTTCTCGGGCAATAGTACCAGAGATAATTGGCTTGAAAAACCCTGCTCCTACAGCCATTACTATTAAACTCAAGAAGACAATGGCATAAGATGAAGAGATACTTGTAAAGAAGTACCCCAAACTCATGATGGCAAAAGCAAACATAAGAACACGCCTGTAACCGAATCTGTCGGCTATAGCACCTGCAAGAATCGGCAGCAAATACAAAAGAGGAGTAATCGTGCTTTTTATTGCACCAACACCCTCTTTAGAAAAGCCCAAACCACCCTCACCCGGTGATAATATAAGGTAAACCGACAAAACAGACATAACACCATAGTATGAGCCTCTTTCGAAAAACTCCATTATGATTACTGTCCAGAAATTCTTTGAGAAGGATTTAAATGCGTTTTTGCTCTTTTTATTGGTTGCCATAACTAAGCTTTAGTTTTTTCAAAAATATGGAATTAAATCACGCATCAACAACCAATTGTACGGTTGTACGACTTTTTTGTTCGAGGTATATCCTACGGTTCATTATTATCCTATCGATAGTATTCTGATCATAGTATCTAATTGTGATCAGCTCGAGTCCGGAGTTATACTTCACTCTGTAATCGTGAGTTAACAATTCAAATAACTGATTTACCTTTTCGGTGGTTGAGTCGATCACGATTGAGAAGCTGATTGCCGATAACTGCATCATATTCACATGAATATTAAGCTCAGACAATCGGCCGAATATGCCATGAAGGTTTTCCTCTGCAATAAAAGAAAAGTCGCGAGGTGATATTGAGACAAGAACCTGATTTGGCTTGATGATATAACTCGGAATCTTATGCTCCTGATCATCATCATACTCTGAGATTACAGTACCATCACTTTGGGGAGCATAAAACGGCTTCACAAAAAGCGGAATCTTTTTGCTCTGCAGTGGCTGTATAGTTTTAGGATGTATTACAGAGGCACCGAAATATGCCAGTTCAATTGCATCACGGTACGACATCCTGTCGAGTTTCACTGTTTCATTAAACAACCTTGGATCAGCATTAAGTACACCGGGAACATCTTTCCATATAACCATCTCCTTGGCGTTCAAAGCCCATGCAAAAATAGCAGCACTAAAATCTGACCCTTCACGTCCTAATGTAACAGGCGAACCATTTATAGTACTGCCTATAAAACCTTGCGTAATAACTAAAACTGCATTCCTATCAATAGCAGGTTTTATCTTCAGATTATCATTAATTCTTAGCTCGGTTGATTCCCAATCAACATGAGGTGATCTATGAACATTATTAGTTATAACAAGCTTGCGGGCATCAGCATGAACATGCTCTAATCCTTTTAAATGCAAATAATTACTTATAAGAGTTGTTGACAACAGTTCACCATACGATACAATCTTATCATAAGCTTCATCACTATTGTCGGGAGGCAGCGTACTTAAAACAGCATCCATTTCTGAGAAGAGATGAATGATATCATCACCAACTATCTCAAGCTCTTTTGCTATATCCCGATGGAAAGTCTTAACCTCCTGAAGCAGCTTTATTGCATTAATATCCTTAGTAATCCATGATGCTGCCACCTTTTCGAGAGCATTGGTTGTTTTGCCCATTGCAGAGAACACTACACACAAATCTTCCTTTATGTGATCGCACAGGATTGCATAGACATTTCTTACTGCTTCAACATCTTTTACAGATGCACCACCAAACTTAAAAACTTTCATGAACGAGCCTTGTTTGTATCACAAAAGTAATACTTTTGCCTGCATCACCTTATACACTTTAATCTTTGTATTTTTGCCTGAGAGGAAAACTGTAAAATATAAACAAGTAAATGCTATTTAAATGAAAGGATCAATCTTAATCTTAGCCGGTGGAGGTCCGGCACCTGGAATAAACGCTGTTATCTCATCTGTTGCTAAGATTTTTTTGAAAGATGGATACAGAGTGATCGGATTGCATGAAGGTTATAAGACACTATTCAATGGCAAACCAAACATGATTGATATTGATTTTGGTCTCGCCGATAAGATTCATAATCAGGGTGGTTCTATTCTCACGATGAGCAGACATAAACCTAAAGACCAAGACTTTAATACTGAGTTTTTTGTTAAGTATAATGTTAAACTTTTAGTGACAATTGGTGGAGATGATACAGCATCTACTGCCAATAGGATATCAAAGTACTTAGGTTCTAAAAACATTGTACTTCAGAACATTCATGTTCCTAAAACAATCGATAATGATCTTCCATTACCTGATGGCATACCTACATTCGGCTATCAGAGTGCAAAACAGGAGGGTGTACGCATTGCCACAACCGTATATGAAGATGCACGTACCAGTGGTAACTGGTTTGTGGTTTCAGCCATGGGACGGGAAGCCGGGCATCTGGCTTTCGGCATCGGCGCTGCTTGTCACTATCCAATGATTATAATACCCGAAATGTTTGGCGATACAGCTATTACCTTCGACAAGATCGTAAGACTTATCATCTCCTCAATGATAAAACGCAGAATATTGGGCATAAACTATGGAGTTGTTATTGTAAGCGAAGGAGTATTCCATTTCATGACTGATGAAGAGATTGAGAAATCGGGAATTACTTTCACTTACGATGATCATGGTCATCCTGAACTCGGCAATGTAAGTAAGGCACACATCTTTAATGTATTGCTTCAGAAGAAGTTAAAGGAGTTAAAGATTGATATAAAGAGCCGACCTGTTGAGTTAGGATACGAGTTAAGATGCGTTAAGCCTATTGCTTTTGATATGCTTTACTGTGCGCTTCTTGGTATGGGAGTAAAACGTTTATACGATCAGGGTTTATCGAGATGTATGGTTGTGAGCGGACCTAATGGTGATATCTTCCCGATCTTCTTAAAAGATGTTGAAGATGAGCACGGAAAGGTAAAGCCACGCCTCGTAAACATGCAGGGACAAAAAGCGCGAATGGTATACGAAGATGGCATTCAGTATTTATGTGAGCCCGACTACGAAACAGCAAAACAATATGTAGCTGATCCTGAACACTACGATATGAAGAAAATTCTTAATTGGGAATACGAAAAAGCTTTCTGATAAGAATTAAAGGTTAAGCTCTTTGATCTTTGAAGCAAGAACACTTGCCAATTTGAAATGCGATTCATGAGTCCACCCTGCTATATGAGGTGATAGTAACACTTTCTCAGAATCAAACAATCGACGGTAAGCTTCAGGGATCTCGCTTGTTCTGATATCCTCGAAAGAAAGATTTTCGCAATCGAGAACATCAAGAGCCGCACCAAGAACAATATTACTATCAATAGCTAACATGAGGTCAGATGTGTTTACGCACTGGCCTCTTGCTGTATTTATCAGGTATATAGGCTTTTTGAACTGCTTAAGAAATGACATGTCAACAAGTTGATTCGTTTCAAGTGTGAGAGGCACGTGCAAGCTCAGTACATCAGCTCTTGAGAACACATCATCCATAGACACCTCCTCAACATTTGAATCTGAAAAGCCGCTCTTATACTTATCGTATGCAATTACCGAAGCTCCAAACCCACTTATACATTTAGCAAAAGAGCTTCCTGTATTTCCATAGCCAATAATTGCAATGGTTTTGCCATTGATCTCTGTGCCACGGTTAACATCACGCAACCAAATACCCTGACGAACTTCTATGTTAACTCTGCAAAGGTGGTTAAATAATGAAAGCAACATTCCGGTAGCATGCTCACCAACAGCTGTTCTATTACCTTCTGGAGCATTAAGGCAAAAAATGCCGCGTTTTTCCGCTTCAGCAACATCAATATTCTCCATTCCTGCACCTACCCTTCCGATAAAACGCAGATTAGTAGCCATACTTAAAGCTTCAGCGTCAAGCTTGATTTTGCTCCTGATTATCACCCCGGTATATTGTTCAAGCTGCTTCAGAATCTCATCTCTGTCAGTTCCTTTATGGTGAACACATTCAAAACCTTGATTGCCTAACTCCTCGGCAAGATAAGGATGCGCAGTATCAATAAACAAAACTTTCCCCTTTTCCATCTCCAAAAATTATTCATTGCAAAGGTAAGATGAATCCAATCAGAATAAAAATCGTAACTTCGCCCCTTTAAGCAAGAGGGAATATATTTTTATGTGGAATTTTCTTGTTCGCCTGATTTTACGCAACCGACCAACCATTTTAATAGTAATTGCTGCACTCACAATTTTTATGGGTTGGCAAGGCTTGAGTGTTAAATTATCTTACAACAACACAGCAATGCTTCCGCAATCGGATAGCAGCGTGATGACATACAGCGAATTTAAAAAAATCTTTGGAGAAGATGGTAGTGTTCTGGTTATTGGCATTACTAATAGGGATATGTTTAAGGTTGATCAGTTGAATGCCTGGTTTGATCTTACCAATGATATAAGCAAAATTGATGGAGTTGAAGGCATTACATCAATTACCAAAGCTGCTGCGCTAGTAAAAAACGATAGTTTGAGAACATTTGAGTTTATCCCTCTCATGCCTTCACATGTAAAAGATCAGAAAGAGGCCGACTCACTCAAAAGTTATATTTACTCGCAATCGTTCTATCGGGGACTTCTGTTTAACCCCAACACCGAAACTTACCTGATGGCAGTTACTTTGAATAAGGACAAGCTTAACGATAAAAGCAGGTTAGTTGTTACCGATAATATAGTTGAGAGAGCACAACAATTTGAAAGAGAAACAGGCAATGAACTGCACCTTTCCGGAATGCCGTTTATCCGTTCAACCATGACCAAAAAGACTAAATCGGAGTTATTCCTGTTTATCTTCATCTCAATTGGCATAGCAGCTTTTATTCTCTATCTGTTCTTCCGCTCATTTAAAGTTGTATTCAGTTCACTTATAGTAGTTGCGGTTAGTATTGTCTTCACATTAGGACTGATAAATCTTCTTGGATTCAAGATAAGTATCCTCACAGGAGTTATACCTTCACTGATTGTAGTAATTGCAATCGAGAACTGCATATATATCCTCAACAAATATCATTGGGAGTACAGGATGCATGGCAATCAAATAAGAGCTTTGTCGAGAGTTGTTCAGCGTATTGGTCCAGCATCACTGATGGTTAATACTGCTACGGCAGCCGGTTTTGCAGCATTTATTCTGGTTTCAAACCAACTACTACATGAATTTGGGATAGTAGCAGCAATAAGTATTTTAATTGAATACCTGCTTTGCATTTTCATGCTGCCTATCATATTCAGTTACATGGATCCACCAAGTGTAAAACACCTTTCGCACCTCGACAACAAATTCTTTAGTGGTGTTCTGGAAAAGGTCATCTACATGATCGAATTCAAAAGGCCAGCTATATTTACCATTGCCGGACTGCTTACTGTAATGGGGATTATAGGTATGCTGAATCTGCACACATCAGGCAAGGTAGTTGATGATATAAGCGATAAAAGCAAATTGGCAAAAGACCTTAAGTATTTTGAAACTCAATTTGGCGGGGTAATGCCTTTCGAAATATGGGTTGATAGCAAAAAACCAAAGGCAGCATTACGACATTCTACAATTGAAAAGATCGATGAACTCCAGGAAGAGATTCTTAAGCATGAGGAGTTTTCGAAACCTTTATCGGTTGCCGAGCTATCAAAGTTTGCCCGCCAGGCTTACTTTAATGGCAATCCGGAGATGTATTCTCTACCCAACTCACAGGAACGAAACTTCGTTTTTTCATACTTCCCTAAAAATGCAGGCCGTCAGAAAGGGCTATTGAATTCGTTTATCGACAGCACTCAACAGCATACACGTATTAGTTTCCAAATGGCTGATGTTGGTACAAACGAAATGAAAAGACTGCTCGATGATATACAGCCTAAAGTAACTGAGATATTCCCTGCCGATAAGTACGATGTTAAAATTACGGGTAATAGCGTGGTTTATGCAAAAGGCACAGAATTTCTGATTAAACATCTCTTCCAGACCGTACTAATTGCCATTGGGTTTATTTCTCTATTGATGGTTATGATGTTCTCAAGTTTCAGAATGATTGTAATATCAATGCTTCCAAACATTATACCTCTTATTATTACTGCTGCCATAATGGGTTTTGCAGGAGTGCCTGTTAAACCATCAACTATTATTGTGTTTGGTATAGCACTCGGGATATCTGTAGATAATGCAATCCAATACTTGTCGCGTTACAGGCATGAACTCAAACTTACAAATAATAATATAAAGCTTTCGGCATTAAATGCTTTACGCGAAGCCGGTTTCAGCATGATATATACTTCTGTAGTACTAGTTCTGGGGTTCAGTGTATTTATGGTATCGAGTTTTGGTGGAACCCAAGCTTTAGGGTTATTGGTTTCAACCACTTTATTTGTGGCAATGTTCTTTAACATGATGGTATTACCCTCACTTCTGCTGGTACTCGATAAATTTGCAGTAACCAAAGCATTTGCTGCAGAACCGCTAATTGAAGTGTATGACGGTGAAGATGAACAGATAGCAGGCGATATACCTGATGATATAGATAGGGAAAGTAATTAAAAACATAGAGTATGAAAGGAATTATTCTGGCAGGAGGGTCAGGCACCCGCTTACACCCCCTCACTCTTGCTGTGAGCAAACAGTTGATGCCTATCTATGACAAGCCAATGATTTACTACCCATTATCGGTGCTGATGATGGCAGGCATTAGTGAGATTCTGATAATTTCAACACCCCACGATCTTCCTCATTTCGAAAAGCTATTAGGAGATGGTAAATCGCTTGGCTGCAATTTTAACTATGCAGTTCAGCATGTACCCAACGGACTGGCTCAGGCTTTTGTAATAGGTGGTGATTTTATTGGCAAAGATGATGCTGCATTGATCCTGGGCGATAATATCTTTTATAGTTCCGGTTTGCCAAAGCTTCTATCGGAGTGCAAAACACCTGATGGCGGAATTGTTTTTGCTTATCATGTATCAGATCCTCAGAGATATGGTGTTGTTGAGTTTGATGCAAATAATAAGGTGGTTTCAATTGAAGAAAAGCCTGCTGTACCAAAGTCTAATTATGCAGTACCAGGGTTATATTTCTACGATAACTCAATAATTGACGTTGCCAAAAGCATAAAGCCTAGTGCAAGAGGCGAGTATGAGATAACCGATGTTAATAAATATTACCTGGAACAAGGAAAACTCTCTGTTAAAGTAATGAGTCGCGGTACTGCCTGGCTTGATACTGGAACATTTTCTTCGTTACTACAGGCATCACAATTTGTTGAAGTAATTGAGAACCGTCAGGGATTGAAAGTTGGTTGCATTGAGGAAGTTGCCTACAGAATGAACTACATCAATAGGGAACAACTTATTAAGCTGGCACAGCCCCTTTTAAAAAGCGGTTATGGTGATTATTTAATGAGAATTTCTGAAACTCAATATATATAATTGATGTATTCAATAGAACAGCTACAGTTAAAAGTATCCGACTCATTAAAGAAGCTGCCCCTTTATGGCAAGCCCGACGGATTATACCAACCCATAGCATATACACTATCACAGGGAGGTAAAAGAATACGGCCATTATTTGTACTCATATCTAATCAGATGTTTGGCGGCAATGCTGATGATGCTCTGCCTGCAGCTACTGCTATCGAGATATTTCACAATTTCACTCTACTCCACGACGACATAATTGATCGGGCACCTCTTCGTAGAGGCATCGAAACAGTTTATAAAAAGTGGAATACAAATATTGCAATATTATCAGGCGATACCATGTTCGCTATCGCCTATGGCGAATTGTCGAAAAGCAATCCTGCACTACTACCTGATCTGATGCAGATATTTACCAAGACGGCTATAGAGGTGTGCGAAGGTCAACAGTTTGATATAGATTATGAAGAGATGAGCACTATTGAGCTCCATGATTATATCAGGATGATAAGACTAAAGACCGCTGTTTTACTGGCTGCAAGTTTGAAAATAGGCGCTCTTATAGCCAATGCCTCTCATGATGACGCCTCAAGAATATTTAATTTCGGGATAAATCTTGGTATAGCTTTCCAATTGCAAGATGATCTGCTTGACGCTTTTGGTGATGAATCGGTGTTTGGGAAGCAAACAGGTGGTGATATCGCTGCCAACAAAAAGACAGTTTTATTTATTACAGCTATTGAGAAAGCAGCGCCTGAAATACGCGAGAACCTTCTAAAGCTCTATTCAGAAAATGGTATAGATAACAGCACCAAGATTCAAAAAGTGCTAAATATCTTTAACGAACTTGATGTAAAACATGAGGCTGAGAAGTTAATATCAGATTACTACGACCAGGCAATGCATTCACTTAAAGCGATTAACATTCCTGAAGAGCGTAAGCAAATATTATACGAAATTGCCGATTCAATGCTTAAGCGTACACGCTAAAGATTATCCTGCTTGTACTTCTCAACTTCAGTATGCTGTTTTTCCCATTCCAACATAAGATCATCAAGTGATTTGCGCAGTTTGTTATATTGATCGTACATTGAACTATCATCGAGCACTTGCTTATATTTATCAGGATCAGCAAGTATTGAGTCAAGCTCCGCGATTTTAGTTTCAGTATCATTTATCTGCTCCTCTATCTTTTCAATCTTAGAGGTTAGCTTCCTAAGCTCCTTTTCAAAGAGCTTTTTCTTTTCATATTGCTGCTTGTTAGATGAACTCTGTTCAGAAGCAACTTTGGCAACTTGGTTCTTTAGTTGTTGGGCTGATAGTTCATCGAACGACTCAATCTTCCTTTTTTCGAGAAAATCATAGACATCGCCTATATGCTGACGTACATTAGCATCGCGAAACTCAAAAACCTTCTGTGTTAATCCTTGCAAAAAGTCACGGTCATGCGAAACAACTATAAGTGTTCCATCAAACATGAGCAATGCATTCTTAAGGATATCCTTTGACATCATATCGAGGTGATTAGTAGGCTCATCAAGAACAAGCAGATTAACAGGAGATAGCAGCAATCTTGCCAAAGCTAATCTCGATTTTTCACCACCGCTAAGCACCCTTACTTTTTTATCAATATCCTCACCACTAAATAGAAAACTACCTAAAATATTCCTAATCTTTGGCCTTATATCGCCAACCGCAATTTCATCGATTGTTTCAAACACAGTATGATCGGGATCAAGAAGCTCGGCTTGATTCTGAGCATAATAGCCAATCTTAACGTTATAACCAAGATTGCATTGACCCGAATGCTCAAGATTTTCAACTATCACCTTTGCCATAGTTGTTTTCCCTTCACCATTGCGACCCACGAAGGCAACAAAATCATTCTTTTCGATAGCAAAGTTCACATTCTCAAAAATGCGCTTCTCGCCATAATACTTAGTAAGATTTACAGCCTCAACAACCACTCTTCCTGAAGGTGGTGCTGGAGGAAATTTGAAATGAATGGAACTTTTATCGATGTTTTCAACTTCAATGCGATCAACCTTTCCGAGCATTTTAATTCTCGACTGAACCTGACGAGACTTACTTGCTTTATATCTGAATCTTTCAATAAACCTTTCTATATCACCAATCTGCTTCTGTTGATTGGTATAAGCTGCCAGTTGTTGCTCATGAAGTTCAGCTCTCTGATCCACATACTCTGAGTATGAACATTTAAAATCATAGATCTTACCCATTGTAATCTCTATAGTTCGGTTGGTAATATTATCGAGGAAAGCACGGTCATGCGAAACCAGAACAACAGCCCCCTGAAAACTTGCCAGATATTCCTCAAGCCATTGAATTGATTCAATGTCAAGGTGATTTGTAGGTTCGTCAAGTAAAAGTAAGTCAGGCTTTCGAAGAAGCAACTTAGCCAGTTCCACTCTCATTTTCCAGCCACCACTAAATTCTCTGATATTCCTTTTAAAGTCCGTGCTGGAGAAGCCTAGACCAATCAATACCTTTTCGGTATCGCCTTCCATAGTATGGCCGCCTAACAGGGAAAAATGCTCATTGTTATCATTAAGTTTTTGGATAAGTGCAAGATATTCAGAAGAGTGATAATCGGATCTATCAACAAGCTCCTGACTGATCAGATCATTATCTTTTTTGATTTGAAGTGCTTTATCAAATGCTTTGAGGGCTTCATTGAAAACAGTGTCGCTGCCGGTACTTATCATCTCCTGGGCCAGATACCCTATAGTTAACTCTGCCTTTTTCGAAATACTACCTGTCTCAGGTTGTTGCTCTCCATTTATTATTCTTAGTAAAGTAGTTTTACCGGCACCGTTTTTACCAACAAGGCCTACCCTGTCGCGCTCATTAATTAAGAATGACACATTATCAAAAAGAGTTCTTCCGGTGAAGTAGACTGAGAGATTATTTACAGATAACATTATTTGTAATTTAAATAACAAAATTAAGACTTTATGGGCAATTGAGGTCTTTTAAAAGAGAGTATAAAAAAATTTTCCATTGTAAGCGCAAACATGTAAAAGATTAACGACAGCGAATGAAAAGAAAATCACTTTACATTTTACTTTATAATACTGATTTTCTGCCTCTTACACTATTTGAGTAAATTATCTCCACACAAATAATGAAATTATTTTACAATTACCCTATTACCTATTTGAAAAAAAGGTATTAACCAATACATCCGGGCAAAGCTCATCGCGGGGATCAAGTTCTTTTTATTTGAAATTAACAAGTGCGGTATGAAGACCTTAAATACAATTTTCGGGGGGAAATTAATGAGGTGGATAGTTTTATTTTTCACCTTAACTATAATTACAGAATTATATGCTCAACCATGCAGTAATCCACCTACTGCGTATATATCAACAGATAATTCTACAATATGTCAGGGCAGTACAACCAGGGTATTTTTTCACATATCGGGGGGTACACCCCCATGGAGAATCACCTATGCAATTGATGGTGTTACCCAGCCTATTATAGCCAATATTACCAATAGCCCATACTCACTAACTACTGGAACAGGCGGTTTATACACCATACAAAGTGTTTATGATGCACAGAACTGCCAAGGCACTATTTACGGTAGTGGTGTAAATATTCGGGTAATTGAAAAACCTATCGTTGAAGCAGGCCCTAATATCAACAACTGTTCAAACGATCCTATTCAACTTAATGGCTATGCAGAGAACTATTCTTCAGTAAGATGGACTTCAACTGGCAATGGCACTTTCTCAAATGAAAACAGTTTAACAACTATTTACTATCCCGGAACCAGCAATATAAGCTCAGGCAGTGCTGTGTTAACATTAACCGTTTACCCTATAAGTCCTTGCACACAACAGGTTAGCGACCAATTAACTGTAACTATTGCACAGGGTCCGACTGCTAATGCAGGCCCTGATTTTGTCAATTGTGGCACGAGCAGTTATTATATAACTGGAAGTTCAGCATCTTCATATTCAACAGTATCATGGAGTACCTCTGGTACAGGAACATTTTTAAACCCAACTAATCTTCATCCTACTTACAACCCCAGTCTGGCTGATGTTCTGGCCGGATCAGTTACATTAACTTTATCTGTTAATGGTGTAGGCAATTGCTCATCGTACACTACTACCGATGAAATGGTATTGTATATCAATCCACTTCCTGTTGCTAATGCTGGCAGTGCAGCTATGGTATGCGCAGGATCTTCACTAATTATTAATGATGCTACAGCAAGTAATTACAGCACTCTATCATGGATTACATCCGGTTCAGGTACCTTTGCAAACAATGGCACTCTCACACCAACATATATTCCGAGTAATGCTGACATAACTGCAGGTTCAGTTACATTAACGCTTCGAGCTTTTCCACTAGCTCCATGTACGCAGCCCGCAACATCTTCTAAAGTGCTTACCTTTGTTACCAATCCTACAGTTAATGCAGGTCCCGATGGCAGTGTTTGTGGCGATTCACCATACCTGATCAGTGGTGCGCAGGCAACAAATTACTCTAATCTCTTATGGACAACCAGCGGTACAGGTAGTTTTACAAGCACAAGTACACTTAACACTACATATCTGCCTAGCGCGGCTGATGTTCAGAGTGGAACAGTAGTACTTACACTTACAGCTTATGGAAACTCAACCTGCAACTTTACTGCAAGTGACAGTAGAGTACTAACACTAACATCTTTACCTGTATGCAATGCCGGTATTGATGCATCAATTTGTCAAAGCTCAACATATACCATTAATACTGCTACTGCTTCATCTTATTCATCAATTCAGTGGACTACCAACGGTACAGGCGTATTAATTAACCAATCGACTTTATCACCAAGCTACATACCATCGCACAATGATGCTTTAGCAGGAACTGTAACTCTTACAATGACTGTTACCGGGAGTGCATCATGCAATAATATTACTGCAACCGACAATATGCAATTGACAATAACGCCCAATCCTATTGTTAATGCTGGAAACGATCAAACGATGTGCAGTGAAACGCCTTTAACTATAACAGGTGCTACTGCACAGTTCTATTCGTCAGTTACCTGGACAACATCGGGTACCGGTTCTTTCACTAACCAAACTACTCTTAGCCCAACATACACACCAAGTGCAGCCGATATAGCTTTGGGATCAGTAACTTTAACGATTACTGCTTATTCTTTAAGTCCTTGTACAGCTTCAGCAACTGATAACCTTGTTGTTACAATCAGCAAGCCTGCTACAGCTAATGCTGGCATTGATTATACAATCTGCATCGGCTCTTACCAGATAACTACTGCATCAGCAACTAATTACAGCTCATTATCGTGGGTATCAAGCGGTACAGGTACATTCACAAATGCATCAACATTATCACCAACCTATACACCATCAACTCTTGACATTTCTAATGGCTTTGTAAATCTTACCCTTATTGCACAAAGCCAATCCCCTTGCGCTTCTCAGGCAGTTGACTTTATGGTTCTTACATTACCTGGCAATGCAGTTGTGGAAGCAGGCACTGATGCTACAATATGTGAAGGAACTTCATTCCAGATAACTACAGCCAGTGCAAGCAACTATAGCAATATAGTTTGGGCAAGCTCAGGCACAGGGTATTTTTCTGGTCAAAATACTGTGAATGCAGTTTATTACCCAAGCAATGCTGATATAACACTTGGATCGGTTATATTAACCCTTACAGGTACAGCTGTATCGCCATGTGCAAACACTGTGTCTGATCAAATGACACTCACTATAGTAAGAGCACCACAGGCAAATGCAGGTCCTGATCAAACTATATGCGAAGGCAGCAATGCATTATTAAATGGTACAACAAGATATAGTTCGATGTTCGTGTGGAGTACATCGGGCGATGGTACATTCCTTAATGCAGCTACACTTACACCTACTTACATTCCGGGAACAAATGACATCAATGCAGGAAGTGTAACCATTACCCTTATAGCTTATACTGCAGGCATTTGCACTAATAGCGCATTCGATAACATGATTATCTATATAAAAAAGGAAGCTACTGTTAGTGCAGGCAATGATGCAACTATATGTAACAACATGTACACACTCTCAACCGCTACTGCATCAAACTACAGCACATTAATGTGGACTACCTCAGGGACCGGAATATTCATGAACCCTACTGCGCTAAATGCCACATACATAGCCAGCATTTATGATATCTCTTCAGGAAGTATAACATTAACTCTTACTGCAGCCGGAAATAGTCCATGTAGCGGCTTATATGCCGATCAAATGGTTTTAACATTTACTCCAAATCCCATTGTTTTCGCAGGGATAGATGCCTCAACATGCGGTAACAGTAGTTATACAATTAGTGATTCTTATGCACAAAACTACTCTGCAATCACATGGTCAACGTCAGGTACCGGAGTATTTTCCAATACAAGCGCGGTAAATCCGACTTACTATCCAAGTGCAGCTGATTACACAAATGGGCAAGTTACTCTTACTTTAACTGCAACAGGTTATAATTTCTGCAATCTAACATCAAGCGATCAGATGATACTTCATCTAAACACACAGCCTGTTGCAAATGCCGGTGATGACATCTTATCATGTGATGGCAATCCGATTCAGGTAACAGGTGCTACTGCTTCAAACTACGTTTCAATACTCTGGACTCATAATGGTTCGGGAATTATACAAGGTGCAACAGGATTAAACCCTGTTTATATCCCATCGCAGAATGATATTTTAGCCGGACAAGTTATTTTAACTTTGAATGTAACGGCTTCCGCTCCATGCACAGGTGTAGCTTCCGATCAAATGGTTATAACAATAGGTGCAGGTCCTGCGGTTTCAGCAGGTAGCGATATTACAGTTTGTCAGAATGAAAACCTGTATATTACAGGCGCAACAGCAATCAATTACACAACTTTAACCTGGGCAACAAGTGGATCGGGTACTTTCAGTAACTCAACAATTTTGAACCCAATTTACTATCCAAGTTCAGGTGATATAGCCAACGGAACTGTAATACTTACACTCTCAGCAACAGGAGTTAGTCCGTGCAACACTGTATCGGCAGACGATATGACGCTTACGCTTAATAAATTACCTATAGCAAATGCAGGGCCTGATGCTATTTTATGCGGAAGCTCATACCATTTAACCCTTGCAACTGCACAGAATTTCTCTGCTGTTTCATGGACCACTTCAGGTACTGGCACGTTCAACAATACCAATACTCTTAATCCAGTTTACACTCCAGGCTTAGCCGATCTTGCTGCAGGAAATGTAACTCTCACTTTAACAGTTAACGGACAATCGCCATGTAATACTCAGTCGATTGATGCAATGGTACTTACTTTTGGTGATCAGATTATAGCAAATGCCGGAGCCGACGCAAGTGTTTGCGGAAGCAACCCATTCACTATAACAAGTGCTTCTGCTACAGCTTATAGTACAATAATGTGGTCATCTTCAGGCACAGGTACTTTCTCAAATCAGAATTCATTAAACCCAACATACACACCAAGTGCCAACGATGTACTACTTGGTTATGTTATACTTACAATGCAGCTTCAGGGTAGTGCTCCTTGTTTTGCTTATGCTCAGGACGATATGACTTTAACTATAGCAGCTCCAACCACAGTATATGCAGGATCAGATGTAACAATTTGTAAAGGAACGAGCTATACTATTAACAATGCCTCAGCATCTAATTATACTGCATTAACCTGGGCATCTAATGGTACTGGTACTTTTGTAAGCGGAAATACCTTATCGCCAACTTATATGCCGAGTGCCAGCGATTATCAGGCAGGATCGGTGATATTGACTTTAACAGGCTATTCTTTAAGTCCGTGCACAAGTAGTGTATCGGATGAGATGTTGATTACTTTTGCCGATAGTACAATCGCAAATGCAGGGCCTGATCAAGATATTTGTGCCGGGTCGAGCTTTGTGGTAACACAAGCTTCAGCAATTAATGCATCAGCAATTAGCTGGATTTCAACGGGTAGCGGTACATTGATTAACCAAAACACATTAGCCCCTACCTACATCCCATCGAGTGCCGATATTCTTGCCGGTTCGGTTAGATTAATTCTTACTGCTAACGGAAATACTCCATGCTTAGGTACATCAACCGATGAGATGATGCTTACTATAAAGACTCTACCACAGGGATTAGCCAATATACAAGGCACAGATTCTGTATGTGCCGGACAAACAAATGTAATATACACCATTGCCCCTGATGTACTTTATGCAACTTCATATACTTGGTCGATGCCTCCAGGAGCTACAATAGTTTCGGGACAAGGGACCTCGTCAGTAACAGTTGACTTTGCTTTGACTAGTACCTCGGGGAATATATTTGCGACCCCAATAAATTCATGTGGAGTTGGAGTTCCAAGCCCGTTCTTTGTAGCTATAAAACCTCTCACAATTACTCCAGGTGCAATAATTGGTCCCGATCAGGTATGTGTAAACTCAACCAGCATTCAATATTCAATTGCACCTGTACCAAATGCAACTTCTTATATTTGGACAGTGCCAACTGGTGTTACAATAGTATCGGGTACAGGCACAAACAGTATAACTGTTGATTTCGCAAGTTCAGTTGCTTCAGGCAATATAACAGTTGCAGCAACCAACAATTGTGGAACCAGTTTACCATCAACACTATTCATAACAATACTAACTCAGCCTGCTCAACCTGTAATAACAGCAAACGGTCCAACAACATTTTGCTTAGGAGGCAGTGTCATATTATCAGCAACTCCAGGGTTCCCATCTTACTTATGGTCGAATGGAATGACCACTCAAAGTATTACTGTGACTCAATCGGGCATTTACTCTGTAACTGTTGCGGATAACTCAGGATGCGGAAGTTTACCATCAAATGAGATAACTGTAGTTGTAAACCAGGCTATTACTCCGACAATAACTGCCAACGGACCAACCACTTTCTGCAATGGCGACAATGTAACCTTAACTGCATCCGATGGTTATTCATCATACCAATGGTCAAATGGTGCAGTAACTCAAAGCATCATAGTCACACAAACAGGCAATTACTTTGTAACTGCAACCGATTTGAACGGTTGTGTAAGCTCTCCATCGGCACCTGTATATGTGAGCGTAATCGAATCGCAGGTTGCTGTAAATGCAGGTCCCGATGGATCAATCTGTGCAGGCAATCTTTATAATATATCAGGCGCAACTGCTCAGGGATATAGCACACTACAATGGACTACTTCCGGAACAGGTACGTTTAACAACATTTCAATACTAAACCCTACTTACAATCCAAGCCCATCGGATATTGCAAATGGCACAGTTCAGTTAACCCTGACAGCCACAGCAATAGCTCCATGCAATAACACTATTTCCGATACTAGGGTACTTCAAATAAAGAGCACACCAAATGTATTTGCTGGAAATGATGGCTTTATTTGCCAGGGAACAAATTACCTGATTAGTGATGCCATTGCAGATAACTACTCAACCATTCAATGGACTACCTCAGGCACAGGCACTTTTGTTAACGGAACTACTATTAGTCCACTGTACATACCAAGTCAGCTTGATATAATAACCGGCTCTGTGACAATAACACTTATAGCTACTAATGCTCCATGCTTTGATGCAACTGATAGCCAGGTGCTTACCATAATACCTACTGCAACTGCTGATGCCGGCCCCGATGCAACTATCTGTACCTTATGTTCATATACTGTAACTGGAGCTACTGTAAATAATGCCTCATCATTTACATGGACATCAACCGGAACTGGAACATTAACTAATGCAAATACTTTAAGTCCAACATATCAACCTAGTCAAGCTGATATTAATAGTGGCAGTGTAACACTTATATTAAGTGCTGAAAGCGGGTTTAGTTGTGGAAGTATAAGCGATCAGATGATCATTTATATTAACCAGACATCGCAGTTAGAATTCACATGGGAAGAAGCATGTAAAGGTCAACCTACACTATTCTTTGTTGATGAAACCATCACCCCTGTAGGAACTATAGCTACCTGGCACTGGAACTTTGGCGATGGATTCTACTCAAATGTAATGAACCCTACGCACACCTATGCTGCCAGTGGCAATTATACTGTTACATTAACAGCTACCGATACAACCGGAGTACAGTCGGTTGCAATCCGCCAAGTTGAAATAAAAAGCTTGCCAATTGCATTCTTTAGCTGGGAAACTCCAAATTGTACAGGCGATGTAACAAATTTTATTAATCTTTCATCAACTGAAACGGGATACATTAATACCTGGATATGGAATTATGGGGATGGTTCGCAGCCCGATACTATCCAGTTCCCTGCAAATCCTAATGTAAGTCATACCTATTTAACACAAGGTACTTACAATGTAATACTTACAGTAATAAACTCATTTGGATGTGAAAATACTTTCTCTGCCAATGTAACAACCACCACAGCACCAATTGCAAACTTTCATTACACCTCATCATGTGCAAACATGACTGTTGATTTCCAGGACGCATCACATCCTAACGGTGGTGGTAATATAGTAAGTTGGGCATGGGATTTTGGTGATCCATCGTCAGGTGTAAATAACTTTTCAAATCTATCCACCCCCCAGCATATATACAGCACCCCCGGCATTTATACTGTAACCTTGTTGGTAACAAACTTCAATAACTGTACAGGTACCATCACCAAAACCATTAACACAGGTACAGCACCCGATGTAGCATTTACATGGCAAACAGGTTGTGCAAATTCAACAACAATGTTCAATGTAGATGAAACAGTTGTTAATGTTGGTGCTATAGCCGGTTATCTATGGAATTTTGGTGATGGCGGCCAATCAACAGAACAGAACCCACAACATTTGTATGTTTCGGCGGGCAATTACAATGTATCACTAACTATCACAGATACTATTGGTTGTGCTAATACAGTTGTAAATATTGTCACAATTGGCAATGCACCAAACGCATTCTTTAGTTTCACTCAGCCTACATGTTTTGGCTCACCAATGCAGTTTACCGACCTGTCATCAAGCTCATTCGGTTACATCACTACATGGGAATGGAACTTTGGTGATGGCAACAGTCAGGTGATAAACTTCCCCGCAAATCCTAACGTTTCTCATAATTACACCCAGGCAGGAACTTTTAGCGTTAAGCTTGACATCACAACATCAACAGGATGTGAGCATTCAGTAACAAGAATTGTAACTGTAACACCTGCTCCGGTCGCAAACTTCGACTATACAACTGCCTGTTTAAATCAGCCAACAACATTTACCGATTTATCTCAAGCTAATGGCGGAGGACAAATCATTAGCTGGTCGTGGGATTTCGGTGATCCATTATCAGGTACCGGTAATACTTCTACATTACAAAACCCAGTACACATATACAATCAGCCGGGTAGTTATTTTACCCTGCTTACAGTAATAACATCAAACGGCTGTACAAATACTATGACCAAAACAGTTGTAATTAACCCTGCTCCAACTGTTGATTTCACATTTACTACAGGCTGTGCAAATGAAAACATACAGTTTAACAGTTCAAGTTTCGTTAATATAAATACTACACTAAGCTGGCTTTGGAATTTCGGTGATGGAACAACAGCAAATATTGCCGACCCCCAACATGCCTATGCTATAGCCGGCACATATAACGTAACACTCACTATTTCTGATGTTGGAGGATGTATAGCAACTATATCACACTTTGTTAACGTATTACAAGGCCCTGTTGCTCTGTTTAATTATAACATACCTGCTTGTTCGGGCAGTGATGTGCAGTTTAATGATCTTTCAACTGCAAATGGCACACCAAATGCAACCTGGTACTGGGATTTTGGTGATGGCACTAACACAACAGTAACAGCACCCGGCGATCCTAACGTATTGCACACTTATGCAAACCCTGGCTCATATACAGTAGCGCTAACAGTTACAAATATGTCGGGTTGCTCAGCATCATATAGCAGTACAATTAATATAATAGTAGGGCCAACAGCTAATTTCACATATCAAACAGGCTGTCAGGGAACCCCTGTGCAGTTTACCGATATTTCGATATCTAACGGAGGCCCTGCTATTGTAGCATGGCAGTGGAACTTCGATGATCCAATGTCGGGAACTTCAAATATCTCTAATTTACAAAACCCATCACATGCTTTCACCACTTCGGGATATTTCAATGTAAGCTTAACAACCACTAGCTTCTCAGGATGCCAAAACACTATAGTGAAGAGTGTATTGGTATCAGCTCCGTCGGCAGCAGCTTTCATTTACTCAAGCAATTGCGCAAAAACTGATATAACTTTCCAGCCTGATCAGAGTGTTGTAAATCCTGCAACTATTGTTAGCTACCTATGGGATTTTGGCGATGGTACACCAATTTCAAATCAGATGTCGCCTATACATGTTTACACAATTCATGGAACTTACACAGTTTCAATGGTAATCACCGATTTAAATGGCTGTGTTAGCTCTATCAGTCAGAATATTACCATAAATTCTGTACCGGTTGTAGCATTTTCAGCAAATAGCACATGTACAGGTAACTCATCAATGTTCACCGACCACTCCTATAGTCCCGATGGCAATCCACTTGTAGCATGGGCATGGTCATTTGGTGATATTTTTGCAACTTCATTTAACGACACATCAAATATCCAGAACCCTTCGTATAATTACAGTCAGGCAGGAATTTACGATGTGCGATTAACCGCAACAACCTCCACAGGATGTTATCAAACTGTAACACTGCCAATTGAAGTTGTTGCTTCACCTACTGCATCATACTCATACTCAACCAATGCATGTGCAAATGGTAGAGTTTCATTTGTCGACGAATCGGTACCTTCTTTCTCTGCAATTACCAAATGGACATGGGAATTTCAGCCTTACTATTATTCAAATCTGCAAAATCCATTCCATACATTTGCAACCGACAGTTGCTATAATGTTAAGCTAATAATTACCGATAGCCGAAACTGTACCGATACCACAATACAAGAAGTATGTGTACCCCCAAGCCTTCAATTAGGAATTGACTACACTCAAACATGTTTCGGCGACACAACATGGTTTAATCCTGTTGTTATTGCTCCTCAAAACACAACCCTAATAAAGTATAGATGGAATTTCGATGATGTTTTGTCGGGAACAAATAACACATCAACATTGCAGAATCCATATCATTACTTCGATAAAGTTGGAACATACCTGGTATCATTATCAGCTACCGATATTAACAACTGCGAAGTAACAGTATATCAAAATGTTGAAGTTAAAAAGCTCCCATTGCCTAAATTCTCATATACCGCAGGCAATTGCGACAGCACACTTTACTTCAGAGATCTATCTTCAGGCAACGGCAGTAACATTGCAACATGGATCTGGGAATTTGGTGATGGACAAACAGATACAGTTTATAGTGCACCTGCTGATGTTTCACATTACTACTCAAATACAGGAACATTTACAATAAAACTAACAACCATTACAACAGCGGGTTGCAGGGATACCTACAGTATGACCATCGAAAAACTACCATGCTTGCAGGCAGGTTTCACAAGTAATACTACAGCTATTTGCGAAGGACAGAGCATAACCTTTATTGATAACTCATTCTGTGGTAACCCCATAAACAAATGGGAGTGGTATTTTGGTGATGGAACAACCGAAACATATACAAGCTTTACACCAATAATTATACACAGCTACTCTAAATTTGGCACTTATAATGTATCATTAGTTGTAACATCAACAGTTGGGTTAACAACAATTTCTGACACATTAACCCGATCAGTTAAAGTTTTTGCAAAGCCAATAGCCAATTTTAATGCATCCAAACTTTGCATTAACTCCGACACCTATTTTTATGATGAATCAGAGTGGATACAAACAAGAATAAAAAGCTGGAAGTGGAATTTTGGAGATCAAACCTCTATACACGATACATCAACCGCAGTTAATCCAGTTTACCGATTCCCTGAAGCAGGAAAATACAATACTACTTTAACGGTAATCAGTGAAAGCGGGTGTAGTGATACTGTTACAAAAGAGGTTGAGATACATTATCTGCCACAGGCTAATTTCACATACAACGTTGCATGCCAGAACCTTCAAACTCAGTTTAAGGACATAAGCAATGGAGCTGACACTACAATTTCTCAATGGTGGTGGAAGATAAAAGACTCAACAAATATGTTAGGCCTTGCCGGAGTTAGTAATCCTAATTTCGTATTCAAAAAAACCGGAAGCTATGAAGTTGAACTTATTGTTATCAATGCAAACGGTTGTTCCGATACAATATCGAAAGTTGTAAAAGTAAACCCACGCCCAATAAGTGCTTTCAGTATGATCGATAATTATGAAAACACACAGGGACGAGTGAAATTTACTAACGGTTCATTAGGCGCAACTGCATATGAATGGAATTTCGACACAGGCATTGTATCTTTCTCTATTGATCCTGTAGTTGATTTCCTCAAAGATGGCGACTATTCTATATCACTTATCTCACTCAATGAATTTGATTGTCCTGATACACTTAAGGTCAAGTACTCACTACTATTCAAAGGACTTTGGGTGCCTAACGCGTTCTCACCAAACAATCCTAATGAAGAAGTACGACTCTTTAAGCCAATAGGAATCAACCTTCAGGCATATACTCTCGAAATCTTTGACACATGGGGCAACCTACTTTGGTTTACTAATAAACTCGACGAAAAGGGAGCGCCTGCCGAAGGGTGGAATGGAATGTATAACGGCAACATGCTACCCCAGGATACCTATATGTGGAAGGCCACCGCAGTATTTAAAGACGGGACAATATGGAACGGAATAAATGTAGGTAAAAACGATAAATTATCAGGTAAGACATACGGTACAGTGCATTTAATCAGATAATGTGAAAGTTAAAAAGAAAGACATCATGAAAAATATAATATACACATTTATACTCCTGGCTCTATTCACATCAGTTAATGCTTTTGCACAGGACCCGCATTTCTCACAATTTTATAATGTTCCAACATTCTATAATCCTGCTGTAGTTGGCTTATCGCCCGGACTTAGAGCACGTTTCGCTGTGAGAGACCAATGGTCGCAGTTGCCGGGTGATTTGAGAAACTACAATTTGAGTATTGATTTTGCTGAGAGGAGCATTCCCGGTTCAGGCGGTTTGGGTTTGGTAGTCATGAATGACCATGCTGGCACCGGTTATTTTAAAACCTCATCGGTAGGCTTATCATCTTCTGTGAGAATTAACCTACAAGAAAACATGGTAAGTCAGGTTGGTATTACTACATCGTTCGTACAGAAAACAATAAATTGGGATAATCTTGTTTTCACCGATCAACTGGATCCTGTTTATGGCAATGTATACGAATCAAGCTTTTTAGCACCTAATACAGGCTCAGTGTTTTATCCCGACTTCTCAGCAGGCGGTGTATTCAGATTCTCGGAAAGCAGCAGCACCTTCAGCTCAATAATGGGTACCTTCGGACTGGCAGTACATCATCTATTCCGCCCAAATGAATCATTTTTATCGCTCTCTTCACCCCTTCCACGAAAGTTAGTAATAACTGGTGATATTATATTCGAGATAGATGGGAACTCAAAAGGCTTATACTTTAAACGGGATGACAAATCGAATTCGTTCAAGTTTAATCCTGGGTTTATTTATGAATCGCAAGCAGATTTCAGAACTTATGCATTAGGACTTAACGTGCTTAAATCGTCTATTTATTCAGGTGTATGGTTCAGAAACCGCACCGCCGAATTGGTAAAATCGACCGATTTAATCCTCATGTTAGGAATAAACGCTGCACTTACCAATGATACAAGAATAAAAATAAACTATTCATACGATTTCGTGTTAACAGAAATCAGACCGGGCACCGGTGCATCACATGAAGTAACCATTACATTTGAACTCGACAAGTTTAATTTGATGGGAGGCGGTGGTAGTGGATATGGATTCTCAACAAGAAGACACAGATCGATGGAAGAACTTGAATGTACACCATTTTAAAAGATTGTAACGAATATAAGAAAATTGCGACCCCCCGATCATAATTGCTATGGTTCTCGCACAATTAGGCTTCTGTACAAGGAGCCTTTTTTATTATCTCAAATAATTGTCGCCCATTGTGCCGATTATATTCAATTAATTTATAACAACAAATCATTAGTCGCAGAAAAATCAGATTGCTCATCATTTGAGTCAGGGAAACCACTACGAATCGTCAGAAAAATCTTCAAACAGAATGAGAATGTCCAACTATTTCAGTGAGACCAAAAGAAAGTAGCGCAGTTATAGCTACTAAAAGTCAGAAGCATAGAATGAATCAGTTGAATGATACTGACTATTTATTCAGCAAGACCATACGAAACAAGGATAGACATATCACCATAAGTCAGCAGTATAAAAGGCAATATAATGAATTGGATTAAGCATCAATTTATTTGGAACACAAGAAACAAGAACTACATATCACTATAAATCTTCATCATAGCATGCATCATAATTATTCAAATCACGCATTCATTCAGCAAGACCAAACGAAACAAGAATAGACATATCACCATAAGTCAGCGGTTTTAAAGGCACTATAATGAATTGTTATGAGCATCAATTTATTTGGACCACAAGAAAAGCTATAGACTACACCTACATCCATTTGAAACTCTAACAGTCCATACTCACTTAAATTGTTGTTTGTGACATCCTTTTCAGTCATCCACATGTAGGTCTGCCCTTCCACATATCCTTCGGATTCCGTCCTATTCTTTAGTGGACAGGTCTCTTCTTTTCCAGAGATATTCTGCATTCGTTCCTTCATTTAGTAACATTCATTGACTCACTTATTAAGCTTCAGCCCTTCGGTAATTGGTCGTAGTTACCTACTATGGCTTCGGCTGACTTCTCACGATAAATCTTATTTCAACCGTATTTAATTGTGCATTTACATACGTTCGTGAGATCTCCCGTGGTAAGATTAATCACTTTCACCCCATGTCTTGCCATATTTACACTCCTGTATCTGTTTAGCCTTTGGACTTTGATTTGTTATGCAATCTCATCCAACAGGAAGTGCCTTATATGGTTTGTGTTCCTCAAGGCAGAGTTTTGCCTCCAGCTTCCTTCAGATTCTACCTCACAATAGACACCCTTGCTATTGGCTAATGGTTGGCGGCTAAAAAAACCCCCATAAAGGATTTTCACCTTCAAGTTATTAATCATGCACGGCACACATAAAAAAAGCCGTCTTTAACAGACGGCTTTTAAAGATAATATCGATTTAACGATTATTTGGTGACAACAACCTTCTTACTAAAGCTTTCGCCGTTTCTGGTTATAAACTTAACGAGATAAGCGCCTGCATCGTAATTGCGTACATCAACTGCAATGTTCTTATCCTTGGTTACAATAATGTCGTTAACTACCTGGCCAAGATAATTATAGATAACTACCTGGCTGATATCGTTAGTGATAACGATGTTTACAACACTATTTGATGGGTTAGGATAAATACTGATTGCATCTTTTACAGGATTAATGACATTAATAACAGTTTCGCATGCAGCTTCAGTCATTTCTGATTCGCAATCTTCATAAACAGCAGTTACAGTATAACACCATGTTGAACCGTAGACTGAAATTGTAGGATCAGTATCAAGGTAGTGTGTTTCACTTGTGTTAGCAATCATTTCACCTTCACGGTAAACATTATAACCTGACAATACGCGAGGTCCTCTTACAGGAGCAGTTGCATTAGGGTTATTTGTGTTTGGTGCAGGATTAATTGCTAAAACTGAAGTAGAGTTGTTGAAAGGGCTCTGTGCAATAGGCTGTAAATTCATTACAACTCCATCGAACGATTCAACGAATCCCTGTAAGTTCCAGTTGAAGTTAAGGTCGAATGTTGACATAGGATCCCATGATACACCATCAGTTGAAATCATATCGCCAAATCCGGCAACAGCAGGTCCTGCATCAGTACCACCGGGCCATTGATTAGCTGCATGAGTAACAGTATATCCAAACCACAATTCATTAGATCCAGTAACAAATACAGGATTATCAATTGTAATTTCATTCCACTGATCGAAAGTCACAGATGGAATTGGTTGATTTACAACTAATGTACTAGCGTTTGCTCCAGTCCATACTTTCAATACAAATGTGGCACCCGGAGAGTTAACAGGGAAGAACCTAACCTTAGTTAAGCTTGTACCTGCATACTGTTCAAGCTGTAAAGGAGTAAAACGAGCAGCTGCACTGAAAGTACCACCACCGTTTAGTCCGATGCTGTTATTGTTTGTACCACTATCCCATTTCAACCAAGTACCTGGTATATTACTATTGCCTGGAGCTTCCCATTCAAGTAATATCTGATCAAGTTTAGATGGATCAGGAATTCTTGCTTCAAGATTTGTTGGAGGTTCGCATAGACGATAGATGTGGATGTTATCAATACGCCAGTTAACAATATTCAATGAACTTGCACCCTTAGCATTGAAACGTACTTTGAATACTTTGTTCATTGCAGCACTACTGATATTGATATGTTTCGAAGTCCAGTCGAAATCACCTTCGGCCTTAATGTTAGCAAAAGTTGTCCAACCGGTACCGTTGTATACTTCAACTAACAGAGCTTCGTTACCTGTAGCGGTATTGTCATCAAGCTTTATATCGAAGTCGAGATAAATCTTTCCATCGATAAAGCCTGCGCCATTATTACCTATTCCATTGATCCATGAACTGGTTAGTCCTAATGAGTAATCAGTTTGTGCAGGATTATATGAGAATTCAGCTGAAGGAGCAGGATTGCCTGATTGACCGGCTATATGCCAGTTAGCACCTTGAACTGTCCAATCGTTAGTTGAGAACAATCCAGTTGTGAAGTTTTCAACAAAAGGAAGTGCGTAACCGTAGATTACATTTACAGTAACAGGACCTTCTATCATTGACTCACCTGTCTGACCTGCAAATCCATAAGGAGTTAGGTCATAAACTGCAGTGATATGATAAGTATAAGAACCTGGATCTAGATCATGATCATAATACTCAAGAGTAGGATGTGGTACATAAGCCAGTAAAGTATTGGCTTTGTATACATTATATCCCATTAAGCCAGCAACTGCTCTGTTGTTATCGGCAGTATACTCAATAGCTCTGGTATTTCCATCACGTGCAATCTGATCGTTAGCACCTCTTATAGAGATACCACTTCCATTGCTAATATGTTCAAGGTCTGATCCTCTGAAGTTAACAACATTATCAGCATTTCCAATTGAAATGTTGTCAACAAACCAAACATACCATAAACCTTGTCCATCGCCATCATGAGCATTGAATGCTATCTTAACCGATTGACCAGCATAAGCACTCAGGTCGATATTATATGGATATGCATAATAATTCCAACCATTGCCAGTAAGTGCGGCAGCATCCCATACTGATGTCCAAGTAGCACCGTTATCAGTTGAAACTTTTACATGATAGTGATCATTATAAGTTGATCCTTCATAAACAGTAGTTTCGAATGACATTACAGTACCAGAACCAATACTTACCGGAGGAGTAATCAACCACTCGTCCTGATGACCATAATCCCACCACAAACCTGCATGGTAAGAACCAATTGGACCAAACGATGCTGATGAATAGCTATTAACAGTCCAGTAAGCTGGAGATGGACCTGTGCTTACAGTATTGGTTTGAATAACTGACCATCCTTCACTTAGAGCGCCGGCTTCGAAATCTTCGAACAAGCTACCGCCTGTGCCACCACCACCTATTGGTTGTTCCCAAGTTAAGTGTACATAACGAGTATCTTGTGGATTTTCACCTGCAAGGTTAACAGGAGGAGGTAAATAACGACTCCTGAACCTGTAAGTATCAAGTTCTGAATAGCCTGAGCTGTATAAGCAAGCAACACCTGCAAGATATTCCTGGCCGTAGTTTAGATTAGTATAAGTGTAAGTTGTCACCATTGTGTTGTCGACCAATGTTCCATCGAGGAATACACCGTAACCCATTGTAGGATCAACACCCCAGAAGAATCGAACATCGTCAACAGCCCAACCTGAAGCCCATGTGCCGTTATCGTTTGCATGGAATGCAATCCATGCACTGCTTAATCCGTTAGGACCGGCATAAGGAGTAAGGTCAATTTCAATTTCCTGCCATACTGGTGAAGGTACCATTGTGCGGATAACAGTCCAAGTTGCTCCGGCATCAGTACTAATTTCAACATAAGCAGTTTGACTATAAGCACCAGTAAAGAAGCTCTGGAATCGCATGATATAAGCTTCTGAATCGGTGAAGTCCATTTGAGGAGTCCATAAGTAATCACAGCATCCGTCACCATCGGCTTCATCATCATTAGCAACAGCAAATGTTGTATGAGCAGGAATTGGGAAACCTGAACTACCTGTGGTACCTGCATACCAACCATTAGTGTTTTGTGTATAAGTTGACCAACCAGCAGGTGGGAATACAGCACCTTCGAAGTCTTCGGTTAACTTGATAAACATTGGAGCACGCCATGTTGCAACTAAAGTTAAATCATCAACATATAGGTTGGTTGGCTTGTATTTTGTTTCGGCCAACATAATGTTGAATGTACGGTTGCTTTGAATGTTTGCATTGAATGTATAATCATCAAAGCCTACCTTAGTAGCAAAGATTGTGTAATTGCCATACCATACACTATCAAATATTACCTGACCAGAGGCAGGAATTGTTGCACTGAAAACTGAATAAGGATAATCTAAACCGGTTAGACTAACAAATGCACCTTCTGGGCTACCGCCTGTAGTGAGGGCTACATTTATAGTTACAACAGCCTTATTTCTATGTCCAACTATATTTGATGGAATAGTATCTGAAACATAATTACCAGGATATAATGCAGCAACTCCATAAGCATACCATCCTGGAGCTAAAGCAGCCCAAGCGTTATCGGTATATTCATTTCCGCTTACATTATTAGCCAGCAATGTTGCAGTACCAGCTTCAGGGCTGCCATTAGGATTAAAGTTGCTGAATCTAACAACTCTGTAACCAGTAATAGCTCTGTTAGGAGTTTCATACTCTATGGCTGCTTTATAAGAACCAGTTCCTTCAACACCACTCGAAGCAAGTGCAGGTGATTGTGAAATCAAGCCCATCTGCTTAACCGGATGAAGAACCTGTGAACTACTTTCAGCAACTATCGCATCTGTAGCTCCCGGTGTTCCAAAAACAATTGCACGAATCATCATGTCCTGATAAGGAGATAATCCCCATGCACCACCTGCTACCACGTTACGTGAATAACTGCGATACAAGGTAGGATTTGTTTGATCAACACCAACAGGAGCAGTATTTGGAGATATTGTTCCCTGTACCATCACAAGATAGAAATTACCGCTTGTAATTTCAGCATTCAAGCCTGTGAATGATAACCAACCATAATTAGTAACTACTACCTGAATTGAATCGACAGTAGTACCCGGCATACCATTAGGACCATCGGCCAATTTAACCATTGCGCCAAATGTAGTTCCAATGAAACCGGTATTATTATTAGGGAAGCTACCATCGCCAACATAAATCTTACCACCAATTACAGTAGCAGGATAAGAGGCAGGTGTGAATTTAACAGCATTCATATTTCCAGGCAATGCCCAGGCAGTGAAGTTTTCAGCACTTCCATCATCATAGATGATTTCATAAGGTCCCATACCGTTACCCCATGTAACTTCTACCTGAGTGTCCGGTTCGTTAACTTCAGCATGAACAAATGAAGGAGGATATGACTCTTCTCTTAATTGTGCATTAACAACAACAGTTTGATTAGCGTTAGCAAAAACATTGTGTACAACATGTGACTGATAACCTGTTTTTTCGAACAATACAGCATAGTTACCCGGATCAACATACATTGAATATTCACCGTTTTCATCTGTAACTGTCTGGAATGAAACAAGGTTGCGAGTAGTTTGATTACCCGGACCACTTGTACTTCCACTAACATTAGTTGCTACTAAGTTTTCAGGAACATCAAGTTTTTGAGATACGCCAGGTTCATATACAACAGCCTGAGTGCTGCCCTGAATAAAGGCAGTTGGCCGTAACATAAACACGCCACTGAATCCCCAGTTAACTAATGGTATAAATGTACCGCCGCTATAACCAAATGCCAGATTTGCAGCACTATTAGGACCATTTTGATCAAGACCCAGATATCTTATACTACCTGATAATACAGGATAGTTTAGAACAGCGTAGAAATTACCTGTGAATGGCACGTTTGGCAATGTGAAGGAATACCAACCTGTGTTTGTTACTGTTACAGGGTTTGAGTTTCCAAGCAGATTACCATTGTTATCATAGATGCCTACAGTAAGAGGGAAAGTCATTGCACCACCATAATACATGAATGCATCAACTTTTGTGATAACACCTGCATCGGTAGTATTGAAAAGATTTCCTAAACCTGCACCTCCGGTTGTAAAGCCTAACCCATTTTCATAAGTATTATCATCCAATACATAAGTATGATAAGTACCTTCAGGATTTGCTGTAACAACAACACCATTTAAAGGTTCGCCAGTAAGAATATCAGTTACAGTACCTTCTATTTGTGAAGGAACATAAACATACATTTCATTTACGATAGTAGCACTTGGATGGGCCAAGTCGTTTGAAGTAACCACCAGATCCTGGAAATAAGATTGTCCGGGAGCATAGTCGGTAGCATCCCATGTTATTTTTATGGTTTTAGAACCACCCTGAGGGATAGTACCTGATGCTGGAGTAACTGCAGTAATGAATCCCTGCATTTTAACATTTACAGTATAGTCTTCAACTTCACCGAATGTTGTACTTCCACATGGTGTTAAAGTACCACCATATTGCAATCTTACCCTCATTCTGGTAGGACCAGACGGTATTCCTTCAGGAACAGTAATATTCCTAAAGAATGATGCACCGCCACCACTTACTGTTGTAGAGTAAAATTCACCCGGGTCAGTAAATGATTCATTCTGATTCCAGTCGAACCACACTCCTACTATATCACTACTCCATGGATTAGGATTAGTAGCAGTAAATGCATAAGTTTCACCTTGTTCAAGTTCGGTACTAATACTGGTATAATCAGCATATCCTGAACAGCCTGACGAGTTATCGATTGTATTAAACTGAACACGATTTAAATGCTCATCACAACCACCAGACGCAGTACAATAAGCTAAAGGAGCACGTGGTGAGTCATCATTAACCCAATCAGGGAACTGGAATGCGAGAGTTCCTTGTCCGGTGTTTCTGATTGTTACAGTTTGTACTGCTGTATTGTTAACCCATACTTCATCATAAATGTATAGTGGATCAACAAACATAGTTGGGTTTGGCCATTCAACTTCAACAGGACCTGCCGGCACAGAGGCACCTTCTGCATATACAGCTTGAACTGTATAGCTATAAGTGCCGAAGGTTGGCAATATATTAGTGAAAGTTAAATTATTGGTAGTTCCTACTGTAACACCATCTCTCTTAACTACAAAATTGAGTAATCCGGTAGTTGAAGGAATAGTCCAGCTCAGATTTACTTGTCCGGTTACAGGGTTTGAAAGTACAGCAGTTAGATTTTGAGGACTAACTAATGCAGGACCTGCAATAATCATAGTAACAGGAACAGTAACTGTACCAACATTAGGAGTGCTTGTAAATGTAGCATGAGCCAGATAAACTTCGCCTGCTTCAGCGCCTTCTGCATTGAAGTAAGCAGGTAGGTTGAAGTTTGTGAATGCATTTACCGTACCCTCATACTGGCCGAATGTAAGCCATCCTGATAATCCTGCTGTTCCCGGAATAGCGAAACCGGTCATTTCAGCACCGCCCGGGAAACTACCTACAAGTTGTGAAGATCCATTGGTTTTGTTAACTATTAATAGTTTACCACCTAAAGAGACATCATAAGCTGCCCAATACAATTCATTAGTGCTTGGGTCACAACTCATGTCTTGTGCATAACTTGCATCAAAACCAATTGAACCTATTGAAGTCCATTGACCATTAGTAAGATTGATTGTACCTAACTGGTCAGTATCAATCCTTACTGCATAAGCAACACCATCATTATCAATTTCAAAAGCAATAAATCCTGAAACACCTGCTGACCCAATGTTTGTAGTAGCACCGTTTGCCAGATTTACAGACCTTAATGAACCATCGTAAGTAAGACCATACATGGTTTCATTTTGGAAATTGTAAGAGATACCAACGAAATCGCCGGTAGTGCCTAATACTGTATAAGCACCGGTAGTTGGATTAATTGTTAAAAACTGACCACCGTATACAACGCCATACCATGTATCATTTACCCAGTCGGCAGTAGCGATAAAATCAGAAGCTGCATTACCGAAGCGTGTTATATTGGCAGGGTTATTAAGTATGAACGATGCCGGTCCTTGTGTTAATGAGCTTGTACCACTATAAGCTACATAACAGTATGCCATATCGGTAGGATTGCGTAATGGCATTTCATAATCCAATTGATAAGGTGCAGGTTGAGGTGCCCTGCCTGGTGAAGTAACTGAATTTACTTCAGGGTATGAGCCTCTAACTGACGTATAATCAGGATAGTTGCGGACAACATTATCTATTTCTATATACTCTACTTCAACTTCCCAACCTAAAGGACCATTACCGTTATTAGCGATATTCAATGAACCTTGATATAATTCGTTAGGGTTAACAGTAACTGTGTAAGGATTAGGAGTTACTGCCATTGAAGGTTGAGTTAACGCAAAATTCTGATAAGTAGTTGCACCGGTATAGATAATAACATTATTAACAGTAATAGTATTATATCCAGCTTTACCTGCCGACATAGTATAAGTGCCAATACTAATGTCATCAATTATGTATGAACCATTTGCTGCAGAGGTGGTAGAGAATGTTCCATTCTCACCAACAGCAACTACAGTAGCTCCGGGAAGCGGAACACCATAACCATTTGTTACAAAACCCTGTACAATACCTGTTGGCAATACAACAGGAGGTTGTATTGTCATAAGAATATTAGGACGGTTTGTCTGGTTGTTAACATAATTTAAGGCACATCCTGCAGCACCATCGGTGTAGTCATTGATGGTATAATCTGACATAGCCGTTGAATAAACTGTAGTAGCGCTTGTGTAAGATGTATTATCAAAGCATATATTGATAAGTATATTGGAAGTACCATTCCAATTGAAAGGAGTTGTTAAGTCAAATACCTTCCAACCGGTTGAAGTGATGGATGGGGCTCCACTATAAACGTTGGTCCAGCCGCTGTTTACCCATGAAGTGATTGTACTTCCTGAATAATTTTGCATATCAATGTTGAAGCCGTTCATCACTTGAGGTGCTGCGCTTGCGACATTAAATGCTATAGAGGTAATATCACCTGGCAATCCACCTGCGGCAGCGATCTGAGCAGCAGTAAACAGCATTTGAGTACGTGAATCATGCCAGTATGTGTTGAATGGATAAGATGAAGTGTTAGTACCTGTTCCTATTTGAATTGTAACAGGAGGAGGTGCTGTTGAAGTTCCTTGTACAACTACGTTATCGAGATAACAGTCATAGCCATAGTCTGAGGTAAACAAGAAACCTATATAGAGCAACGGTTGATTCTCTGCTCCAACAGGTAAAACATCACTCTTAACAGTCCAGGCATTTGCTGGTCCTAATCTGTTATAAGTACCTGACGAGTGCCATGTAGTACCATTAGTTGACCATTGAACAACAACATTATCATAGTCAGTAGCATAGCTAGTACTTTCTAGCCACGAGAAATTAACTGTGATGTTTGCTTTTCCAATGGTTGAAAATCCGGCTGTTGAATATAATCTATTAACAGCTGATGAGAAAGAGAATGAAGCAAACCGAACCATATGGCTTCCCTGATAAGGATTAAAACCAGATGGATAGCTTGATGTGGTAACGAATGACAATGCATCACTACCTGAAATAGTAGTTTTTGCCCAGCCTGTGGGCATAGTGCCACCGTTGTCAAAGCCTTGAGTCATCAGCACATCCTGTGCCGATACCGCAAAACTCAGAAATAAGCTTAGTAGCATAAATATCAATTTACGCCACAGCTTCTGTCGTGTAATGTTTTGCATAATAATTGGTTTAATTAATACTGATTTGATGATTTTGAAGTATTTAATTGGTTATGCACATTTAAGTGCCAGTAGACCCCTCTTGTCTTAAATCGTATTATCAGATTTTGTGTCGTGTGTGTGTTTCCTCCTTTCTTTCCTCTCTAAATTTTTTTTAATAATTTATTTAAATTTGGGATTTGATCGTTATTAACTGCTTAAAGAATTAAAATTACTACTCCGTTAAAATTAATTTTGAACTGTGCAGTTGAAGATTATGTTGCTTAAAATCAGAGCTTAATAATCTTCTGATCGAGTAAGGCGAGATATTAATGTAGGTATAAAGAAACACCAATTCTGCGAATTTATGGTTTCTCTATTATATAGACAAATAAAAAGGGCTTTACCCTAACTTTTTTTTCACTTTTCTTTAATAATTTTTTAATAAAAAAGGGCCGCATGGGTTATATAAAAAAAGGGCCACCTGTTAAGGTAGCCCTTTTTTAAATATCGATTCAACGATTACTTAGTAACTGCAATTTTCTTAGTGAAGCTTTCGCCGTTTCTTGTTATGAACTTAACAAGGTATGCGCCAGCATCATAATTACGTACATCTATCTGAACCATTTTATCCTTAGCAATAACCTGCTCAAGTACTACCTGACCAACATAGTTGTATACAACCAATTTGCTGATGTTTTCAGTAAGTTCAATGTTAACAACATTGTTTGATGGGTTAGGATAAATGTTAACTGAACTATTTTCAACAATGACTGCTGAAGTTACAGTAGCACATGCCTGGTTGCTGAATTCTGATTCGCAATCTTCGTAAACTGCGGTTACATTATAACACCACTGTTCATTAAAGATTGAAATAGCAGGATCAGTATCAAGATAATGAGTTTCAGTTGTGTTAGCAATCATTATTCCTCTACGATATACATTATATCCACTTAATACACGGTTGCTTGTTGCAACTGTTGCCAATGGATTTTCAGTATTTGGTGAAGGGTTAAGTGCTAATGTAGAGTTAGTGTTGTTAAATTCTTCCTGAGCAATTGGTTGTAAGTTAAGTACAACACCGTCAAGTGATTCAACAAATCCCTGGATGTTCCAGTTGTAGTTCAGGTTAAATGTTGACATAGGATCCCATGAAACACCGTCAGTTGAAATCATATCGCCAAATCCGGCAACAGCAGGACCTAAGTCAGTACCGGCTGGCCACTGGTTTGCTGCATGTGTTACAGTATAACCGAACCATAATTCAGTTGCACCAGTTACAAATACAGGATTATTGATAGTAACTTCATTCCACTGATCGAAGGTTACAGATGAAACCGGCTGATTAACAACTAGTGTACCAGCGTTAGCACCTGTCCATACTTTCAATACGAAAGTAGCGCCCGGTGAGTTTACAGGGAAGAATCTAACCTTAGTTAAGCTTGTTCCTGCATATTGAGCTAATTGAGCAGGAGTGAAACGGGCAGCTGCACTGAAAGTACCACCACCGTTTAATCCAATGCTGTTACCGTTTGTACCACTATCCCATTTTAACCATGCACTTGGACCTGAAGGAGTGCCTGGAGCTGTCCACTCAAGCAATATCTGGTCAAGTTTGTTAGGATCTGGAACTGATGCAACAAGTTCAGTTGGAGCATCGCATGCACGATAAATGTGAATGTTGTCAATCTGCCAGTAGTTGATGTTTAAGCTTGAACTTCCATAAGCAGTGAAGCGTACACGGAATACCTTGTTCATTGCTGCACTTGAGATATTCAGATGTTTGCTTGTCCAGTTAATATCACCTTCAGCTTTGTAATTAGCAACAGTAGTCCAACCTGAGCCATTGTTTACTTCAACCTTTAATTGTTCGTTTCCGGTTGCAGTAATGTCATCAAGTTTAAGATCAAAATCAAGATAGATCTTACCATCAACGAATGGAACATTATTATGGTTATAACCTACAAGATAAGAGCTGGTTAGAGATAATGAATAATCGGACTGAACCGGAGCATAGGTAAATTCAGCAGCCGGAGCAGGATTACCTGCTTGACCAGCAATACGCCAGTTTTGACCGGCAGTCCACTTGTTAGTAGTGAATACACCAGTAGTAAATGTTTCAACGAATGGTAATTCATATCCGTAAATTACATCTACGCTAATAGGACCTTCAATCATTGACTCACCTGTCTGACCTGCAAATCCATATGGAGTTAAGTCATATACAGCAGTAATATGATAGCTGTAAGTACCTGGTTGTAAGTTTAGATCGAAATATTCAAGAGCTGGTTTTGCAACGTAAGCAGCTAATGCATTGTCACGATAAATATTGTATCCTAACAAATTAGCAACTGTTTGTCCACCACCTGTACCATTGATAATAAACGGCATACCCTGTGGACCAACATCTGTAAGCGCACTCCATGAACCTGACTGATTCTGTATAGCATTACCTGTTGAAGTCTGACCTGGAATAGTAACTGCAGGAACCCAAGGACCACTTGATCCTGAACCTGTTGCAGTCCACTCAACCCAGTAAGTGCCGGCTGATAATGTTAAGCCTGGAGCAGCAGCAATCATTCTCATAACAGGACGGTTAGTTGCACCACCCGGACCGTTATCGTTACGATAAATGTTAGCCCAGTTAGTTGAAACCATTCTGTTTGTAGTAAGGTCACCATAAATAATATTTCCACCGGCTCTTGGATCTCCATCCCAAATACGGTAGAATATACCTGTAAATGTGCTGGTAGTAGTTGAACCTGTTTGATATCCGAAGAACTCAAAGTTTTCAATTGTCCATGTTCCTGTTACGGTAAAGTCATCAGCTACGCTGTTACCGGCTGATTGTTGCATACCGAAACCATAAGTTGACATACCAAGACCGGTTTGTAATATACTTTCATCAGCACCACCTGCACCTGTACCAGGGCTGTTTACTAGTGGACCATTGTCAAACAATACAACTCTGCTTGATGCAAGAGGAATACTTGTTTGTGTAAATGGAGCCTGTGGAGTAGAAACAGTAGCTACATCAGCAGCAGCTTGTGAAGTTATTACAGGAAGAGCGTCCTGTACTAAAGCTGTTTGACTTACTGCTGGAGCAACCCAAGTTAAGTGTACATAGTCAGTTTGTGGAGGATTAACACCTTGTAAGTTTGTTGGAGGAATCAGATATCTTGAAATAAATCTGTAAGTATCAAGTTCTGAATAACCAGAGCTGTATAAGCAAGCTACTCCTGCAAGATATTCTTGTCCGTAGTTTAGGTTAGTGTATGTGTAAGTGGTATTCATTGTATTAGCTACTAGAGTACCATCAAGGAATACACCATAACCCATAGTAGGATCAACACCCCAGAAGAATCTAACATCATCAACAGCCCAGCCTGAAGCCCATTCACCATTGTCGTTAGCATGGAATGCAACCCAAACACTGCTTAATCCGTTAGGACCTGAATATTCAGTAAGATCAACAACTATTTCCTGCCATGTTGGTGAAGCAGTCATTGTGCGTACAACAGTCCATGTTGCTCCGGCATCTGTACTGATTTCAACAAAAGCAGTTTGTCCGTAAGCTCCGGTAAAGAAGCTCTGGAATCTTAAAACATAAGATTCTGAATCGGTGAAGTCCATTTCTGGAGTCCATAAATAATCGCAGCATCCATCGCCATTAGCTTCATCATCATTAGCAACAGCAAATGTTGTATGAGGAGGAATTACGAAATATGAACTACCAACAGTACCTGCATACCAACCATTAGTGTTCTGAGTATAAGTTGACCAACCAGCCGGTGGGAATACTCCACCTTCAAAGTCTTCAACTAGCTTCAAGAACATAGGAGCACGCCATGTAGCTACTAAGGTAAGATCATCAACATACAAGTTTGTTGGCTTGTATTTTGTTTCAGCAAGAATGATGTTGAAAGTGCGGTTGCTTTGAATGTTTGCATTGAAAGCATAAGTATCAAATCCAACAAATGAAGCTGATATTGCATAATTACCTTTCCATACATTTTCAAATACGTGAGTACCTGAAGCAGGCATGGTTGCAGTATAAATAGCATACGGATATTCTAAACCTGACATAACTACAAGAACGCCTTCTGGACTACCACCGGTAGTTAAGCTTACGTTGAAAGTTACGTTAACAAGTTTTCTATGGCCTACGATGTTCGAGTATACCTTCGGTGATTCTCCACCGTGAGTATAATTAGCAGCAACTGCATAAGCGTACCAACCTTCTGGCAATGCACCAAATTGTGCATCAGTATAGCTAGTAGAAGGCACGTTGGCACTTAGTAAAGTTTCAACACCCGAAGAAGCTCCATTGTTAGGATTAGCTACTGCTAAACGCCAGATCTTATAGCTTGTAAGATCACGACTTGAGTTATTATCCTGAATTGCAATATATTGAGCCTGGCCTTCAGCGCCTGACTGAGCAGTTGCAGGGTATAATGAAATCATACCACGCTGTTTAACTGCAGTTTGAACCTCAGCTGAAGAAGCAACTCTAGAGTTGTCATCAGCAACCGGACCACTAATGAAAGCACGGATCATCATATCCTGGTATGGTGATAATCCCCATGCACCACCAGCTACAACGTTACGTGAGTAACTGCGGTATGAAGTTGGTACAGTTTGGT
>OBJA01000296.1_pt1 | contig 46050 bp, 44 predicted proteins | sample 1519751 | NCBI WGS metagenome assembly OBJA01 (sample SAMEA3881238, study PRJEB22517) | soil metagenome | biome: lake sediment; feature: soda lake sediment; material: sediment, water from around vicinity | place: India | collected 2013-12-23 | depth 3 m
TGTCTTCGGGCTTCTCGCGGCTGCCGAACATCATCGTCGCAGTAGTCCGCATCCCCAGATGATGAGCTTCTTCCATTACCGCCGCCCACTGGCACCAGCCGATCTTGTTGGGAGAAATTTCCTGACGCACCTCATCCACCAGTACCTCAGCCCCACCCCCCGGCACCGAAGCCAGCCCGGCCAACTGCAAACGGCGCAAACAGTCTTCCATGGAAATGCCGGACAGTTTGGCGATATGAATGACTTCCGCCGGCGACAGGGAATGAATCTGGACCTGGGGAAAGCGCTGCCGCAGCCGGCGAAACAACTCTTCAAACCAGTCGATGGTGAGGGTCGGGTGCAGCCCCCCCTGCATCAAAAGCTGGGTGCCGTCATTGTCGACCAGTTCCTGGACCTTGGCAAAGATAGTGTCGTAATCGAGCAGGTAGGCGTCGGCAGAGTCGGCATCACGGTAAAAGGCGCAGAAACGGCACCTGGACTCACAGATGTTGGAATAGTTGACATTGCGGTCCACCACGAAGGTCACCCGACGCTGCGGGTGCTTGCGTTCCCTGATGGCGTTGGCCAGCTTGCCGACTTCCAATAACTCTGCTGTGGTCAACAGCCGCAAAGCCTGTTCGCGAGTGACAATAGCCTTATCGGTCGCAGACAGGGTCGTCAAGACAGCCCCCCCTTACGACCGAAATATGCCCCAATTGTTACTTCTGCAATAGCTCGCATTAGTGGAATTTCTTGCAAAGGGATCGAATGATCGGCAACTGTCTTGGCAACATGATACATTTGCTCCCAGGAAAGAGGCGGCTTCAGGGAGTATTTTAGCCAGAGGGTCGCAACGATTAATCTATCCAACCAACATTGCCGACGTGGTTCCAGTATGTTGTCAACGACTTGAAGGGCAGGATCAGAGGCTTTTTTGCTCGGTTTTTTACCAAAAAACGTATCAAGTAAGTCATCAACCTCAACATCATCCTCAAACCAGCTGCCGGTAAAGACATGATGCCGCAGCCACTGTGATGACAATTGTAATGCTTTGTTTTTATTCGCTTCCAGAACTGATGCTCGTTTTTTCTTCACCAGATAGTCGGTTAATTGCTGCAATTCTTTGTCGCAGTTAAAAGGAACGGCTTTCCACTGATCATTGCCCAGCTGTTCAGCAATCGCCACCAGCCAATGGGTCGGCACCTTGCCTTCGCCAGCGCCGTCGGCCAAACCATGACAGATGCGCTGATCAAAATATGACTTGCTGGTTTCTGTGGAGCCGGTTTCATTCAGCATGACATTTTTCAGCTCTTTAAGATGAAACTTGTCTTCCAATGGCAGAATAAAAGCATCGGCAACACCATGCCCGGTTTTCAACATGACAGAACAGCCTAGAAAACCCTTACCGCGTGGTAGTATCGCCATAAATGATTGTGCGTTGGCGCCGTCCATGACGGAGGCATACATCTGCATTTTCACTGGTTTGGCCAATGGCGCACAGGCAATCCGCGCCCGACGGGCATTGCTGATAGCCTGATCAAGCTTGATACGAAGCGTCTCAGGAAACCAGTTGCGAGCAATGATCAAACGCCGCAGCATCACAGGAGAAAAAGATTCTCCTGCGGCACCGGCAAGAACCTCTGCGACCCCCTCCCGCACCTCTTTATGAGGATGAAATACCATCAGGGCGACAGCTTCTCTAGCTATCTCGTGGACTGAAAAAAACAAACCCTTATAAAGCGTCATCTGCGCTTCATAATCACCAACGGCCATCATCTGCAATAGCATATCGACCAACTCAAAGGGTGATGTCGCACCGCTTTCGGCAAAACCTGCCAGTATCTGCTCAAGAGCTTGCTCCAAATCAGCTCCCAGCATTTCTTCAGGAACCGGCATCATTGCCATCCTGGCGCTGTTGGCTTGATGCAACTGCGGTAGAATTTCAACGCGGGCATCAAGCAGCATCCTGGTTACTTCAGCACCTAAACCAAGATCAACATCAGGATGAAAAACATGCTCTGCCAGCGCCGTTTGCAGGCGTTCCATGCTCGCGTCTGCTTCCGGGCGTCTGCGTTCTATATCAGTGCGCAAAATTTCCAGCCAATCGAACAAAATACGCGTAACAGCGGCCAGCTTGAGTTCATCTTGACGTTGATAGATGTCAACCAGGTTTGTTGCCAGCGTCTCCGAGGCCTTATCATCATAGATAAAGCGTCGAAGCCTACTATCCTTCATCTCAGCAGCATCAAAACCACTACTCAATTTGCTGGAGTAAGAACTGATGAGATAATCAAGTTGAACATCACCCTCTGTCTCCGGGAAAAGGCTGTCCTGGATTTGCATTACTGGTGGAGATTTTTTTTCGTTCTTTTTGTTCGGTTTTGTCCAGCTCCCAAAAAGTTCTTCTAACTGATGAAAAAATTCCTCTTCGTCAATATCCTCAGTATCGTCATCAAATGGCTCACCCAACCATCTTAGATGTCGTGAATCCGGAAATTTTCCCCCGCGATAAGGCTTCTGGTCACATTTTTTTCGAACTTCTCGATAATTCTGGCACATTTTCCGATACCACTGCGGCTCTGCCACTACCGTATCAACAAAAATCTCCAGTAGATCTTCTGCCGCTGCGGTTTGCTTCACTTCTTCGTGCAAAAAGGGGAGGGCAAAAGGGGCACCGATATCCAGGGGAAATACGATGGCTGCAGCCGGCTTCAATTTGTCATTAACAACCATCAATACGACCTGACGGCAGTCACAATCTTTGACAACGCAATAAAACTCAACAAACAGATATTTTCCCGGCTTGGCCTTGCCGACCTTTTGTTCGACCAGCAATTCAGCTATTCCCTTTTTGGATCGTGGGAAAACCGCTTGATAAGGGCTCAAGCCCAGTGCAAAAAGTTTGTTCTCCACGGCGCTAATACTCCCGGATTTCCCGATAGAGGGTATCACGTTCGACCGGCTGACGACCGGCGTTGCGGATCAGGGCAATCAACTGTTCACGACTTAATACCTGGGGTGAATCAGCTCCGGCATCGTGGCCGATTTTTTCTTCCACCACCGTGCCATCGATATCGTTGACCCCAAAACACAGGGCAACCTGAGCGATCTTCAGGCCCAGCATCACCCAGTAGGCCTTGATATGCTGAAAGTTATCGAGATAGAGCCGACTGATGGCCAGGGTCTTTAAGGCATCAATACCGCTGACGCCGACGGCGCCGGGAACCCTGGTGTTGTCGGGCTGAAACGCCAACGGAATAAAACTCTGGAAACCGCCGGTACGATCCTGCAGTTCGCGCAGCAAGCGCAGATGTTCGACCCGATCAGCATAGCTTTCGAGATGACCGAAGAGCATGGTCGCATTGCTGCGCAGGCCGCAGTTGTGGACCGTCTCGGTGATTTCCAGCCAACGTTCGCCACTGATTTTTTCCGGACAGATTTTATCCCGCACCTGTCGACCAAGAATCTCGGCACCTCCTCCCGGCAAAGATCCCAGCCCCGCCTCTTTCAGTTCACGCACTACATCGATGAGGGTCTTGCCGCTGATGCGGGCAAAATAATCGATTTCGACAGCAGTGAACGCCTTGACATGCAGTTCGGGAGCTTCCTTTTTGATCGTCCGCAACATCTCCAGATAATAGTCAAAGGGAAGCTCGGGATGGAGCCCGCCAACAGAATGAATCTCGGTGGCACCGGCAGCAACGGCTTCACGCACTTTGGCACGCACCTCCTCCACCTCAAGGGTGTAGCCCCGCTCATCCCCTGATTCGCGGGCAAAAGCACAGAAAACACACTGATTGACGCAAAGGTTGGTGTAGTTGATGTGGCGATTGACGTTGAAATAAACCTTGTTGCCGTTTTTTCTGCTGTTGACCTGAGCCGCTAACTCGCCGATACCCAACAGGTCAAAAGACTCAAACAGCTCCAAGACATCATCGTCATTGAGCCGTTGGCCATTTTTGACTTTGTCCCTGATCTGTTTCATTGCTCTCCTCATCCATCAATTAAATATAGCAATCCAGCTTACCCATTGCCCAGGGTCGGGGTTTCCGGGACAAAAAACCGTCATCCCGGAGAGAGACAGACGCCCCTGTCAGGGCACCCCCCGATCCCCTGCAAAGCGGTCTCCGGGGAGTTACCTCATTCTTTACTCTGAAAAGACCCCGGCGCCCCAAGGCTTGAACAACTGCTGCGGAACCCCCAGACTATCAAGGATCTTGCCGACGACAAAGACAACCAGATCGTCCAGGGTTTGAGGTTGGTGATAAAATCCGGGCATCGCCGGCAAGATGATTGCTCCGGCCTGGGACAAGCGCAGCAGATTTTCCAGATGGATCCGGTTAAACGGGGTTTCCCGCGGCACCAACAGCAACTGCCGCCGCTCTTTCAAGGCCACATCGGCAACCCGCTCGAGCAGATTATCCGACAGCCCGGCGGCAATGCGCCCGGTCGTGCCCATGGAGCAGGGACAGATGACCACCGCATCCGGCGCACTGGAACCGCTGGCGATGGGGGCAAAAAAATCGTCATTGGCGAAGTAGCTCAGTCTTTTTGTCGCTTCGAAATAGTCCTGCAACTGCGCCCGACATGCCTCTGTCTCAGAACTCAGCTTCAGGCCCGTTTCAAAAGCTGTTACCTGGCGTCCGGCATTGGTCAGCAGCAGACTGACCTGATGACCGGCCTGTAACAGTTCAGCAATCAGGCGCAAACCATAGATCGATCCGGAAGCCCCGGTGATGCCGACAACGATTTTTTTCATAAAGCGCTAAAATCCTTTTACCACTAGAGACACGGGGACACAGAGAAAACACCAAGACAGAATCCAGAATCCAGAATTCAGAAGACAGAAGAAAAGCAGTAACTTCTGACTTCTATATTCTATATTCTATATTCTGAATTCTATATTCTGAATTCTATATTCTGAATTTCATTTTCCGCCTCTACGCCAACGCATCTACCAAAGTAAACACAAATATCGTCACACTGATATAGCCGTTCATATTGAAAAATGCCGCGTCCAGTCGCGACAGGTCATCCGGTTTGACCAGGCTGTGCTCGTAGAGGAGCAATCCGGCCACCACCACCACACCGGAAAAATAGATCCACCCCAGGCCGCTGCCGGGCATCAGTAACAGCAGAAACAGCAGCATCAGCCCATGGAAGGTCCGAGCCAGAGTAAAAGACTTGTCGATACCCAGACGTGACGGCACCGAGTGCAAGCCGGCCTTAACATCATAATCATAGTCCTGCAAAGCGTAGAAAATGTCAAAACCGGCAACCCAGAACAGCACCGCCAGCCCCAGGGCAACGACGGGCCAACCGATATCGCCGCGCAGGGCAATCCAGGCACCAATGGGTGCCGCAGCCAGACACAGACCCAGCACCACGTGAGCATAATGGGTAAAGCGTTTACAGTAAGCGTAGAGAACAAAGAGACCAAGGACGACGGGGGCCAGCTTGAAACAGAGAGGGTTGAGCATCCACGCTGCCAACAGGAAAATCAGCGTTGACCCGAGAATAAAGGCCCAGGCTTCAAGGATCGATACCTGCCCACTGGGGATGTGGCGCTCCGCCGTGCGCGGATTGTCAGCATCAATGCGCGCATCAATCAGGCGATTGAGCCCCATAGCAGCGCTACGGGCGCCAACCATGGCGACACATATCCAGAAAACCTGTCCAATCCCGGGCGCTCTCCCACTCGCCAGGGACGCCAGGATCACGCCCATGAGGGCAAAAGGAAAAGCAAAAATGGTATGGGAGAACTTGATCATCTCCAACAGGGTTTTCATCCTGGCAAACGCTTGCTCTCTGGTCATCATCATGATGCGGCCCTTATTCAACGTTTGATAATCTTCCTGAAAAACAGGCACAGACTACACGTTCACCAAGGCAACTCACAAGAGTTTTCACACATCAGCCTCACTCCAGTGCCCGCTCTCTTGCCAAAAACACACAGAAAGGTCACTGCATTGTCGGCATCAGGGTGTCATGATTCCGTAACACGCTGAACTTCACCTCTATGCCTTGTGCCGATCCCTCTGCTATGATGCCGCCAATTCTCGCTATCTCTCTGGCTTTACCACCGTGCAAGGCCACGAGCGATCGTTTCAGGTGGTCTGCATGCGTCTTTATACTCCGGCATTTGTCGCTCTTTTTCTTGCCAATCTTACTCTGGTTGCCAGCTTCGCTGCTTTTTTCCTTTTTCCGCTCTTCATCATTGAACATGGCGGCAGCGATCGTGACATCGGCATCATTATGGGAATTTTTGCTCTGGCATCTGCCCTGTGCCGCCCCTGGGTTGCGGAAATGATTGACCGCATCGGGCGCAAGCGCAGCTACAGTTGCGGGGCCATGATCATGACCCTGTTACCCCTGCTGTATCTGTTACTACAGGGACCCTTGAGCGACAATTATTCTCTTCTGTTACTGCTCAGGGTCATTCACGGCATAGGTCTGGCCATCTGTTTTACCTCGGTATTTACCTTCATTGTTGATCTGATACCAGTCCACCGCCTCAACGAAGGCATCGGTATCTTCGGAACCTCCGGCTTGATCGGACTGGCCGTTGGTCCGTTGTTGACGGAACCGATCCTGCTTCATTACGGATTCAACGCTTTTTTTCTGACCACATCAGGCTTGGCGGCGGCGGCTTTTTTACTGCACCTTCCGGTACCTGACCAACACCTTTCACGCCCCAAGGAGCCAACCTCATCACCTTCCTTTTTTGCCTTGATGAAAACCAGAAAAATGCTGGTCAGCGGCAGCCTTTCCCTGTTGTTCGGAATCGGTCTGGCCGCCACCGGCAATTTCATCGCACCTTATGCCCAAAGCAAAAACCTGGGCTATGTCTCCAGCTATTTTTTTGCCTATGCAACCGCTGCAGTTTTAACAAGAATCGTCATGGGCCGTCTCGCTGATCGAGTGGGAGAACTGCAAATCATCCCTTGGGGCCTGCTCATCGCTGCGATCGGGCTGCTCATGGTTCCGATGATCCAGATCAACTCCCTGCTTCTGGCTGTCGGCTTTCTTTTTGGTGTCGGCCACGGGCTGTTGTTCCCGGCCCTCAATGCCATGGCAATTCGTGACGAGCCTTATTCAAACCGTGGCAAAGTCACCGGCATCTTTACCGGTGGAATTGACAGCGGTGCCTTTATCGGAGCGATTATCCTCGGCATCATCGGGGATTTTGTCGGCTATACCGGCCTGTTTGTCAGTGCGGCATTAATTCTTTCGACCGGCCATCTACTCCTTAAAAAGTATCCACCCGCTCATTTCAAGTAAATATACGCACCAGCGGCACGTCCATAGTGTAACGATGGTCCTGTATTAACGACAAAAAAGCTGTTTTCTGTTATCATTGCCCCTCATTTGACTCCCCTTGATTGAATACGGACCCTTGCCGAACCCGATGGGATATAGCGCTGATGCAGATGAGCTTGAGCTACAAACTGGTAATTGGCTGCAGCCTGATATTACTGATTTCCTTAAGCACAACTTTTTACATTATTAATGAACGTCAGCAACAACTGATCATTCGCCAGGCAGAAAACGAGGCGCGGGCGATTTTTCAACAGATAGTCATTATGCGCCGCTGGATTGCCGACCACGGTGGCGTCTTTGTGGAACAACTCCCCTGGGCCCATGAAGGTCCTCCGGCTCAAGCACTGCATGGGAGCTCCGAAGCCCGTCACTACGCCCTCAAGACCCCGGCCATGGTCACCAAGGAATTGGTCAAATATGCGCGAGAAAAGGGGCTGTACTGGTTTCATATCACCAGTTTGCAACTGATGAATCCGGAAAACGTTCCGGACGATTTTGAACGCGCAGCCCTGTTGCGTTTTGAAGAAGACCCAGTCCCTCCCGAAATCATCACCATGGAGGAATACGACAAAGTCACCTATCTGCGCTATATTTCACCCATCTACGTCGAAGAAGCCTGCCTCGCCTGTCATTTGGGTTATGAGGTTGGCGGCGTGCGTGGTGCCATCAGCGTCACCCTGCCCCTTGGCAAGATTTTCGCTGAAGCAAAGGCGAACCGCAACCTGATGTTCGGCTCCATGTTGCTATTGGTCATTCTTCTTAGCAGCATCCTGCTGTTTTTTTTACGGCGCATGGTACTGGTTCCGGTTGAACAACTGACGACATCTATCCGCCGTTTTTCGGAAAAGGAACCACCCCCAACCGCTATTGTCCGCAGCGGAGATGAATTTGAGGAACTGTCTCGCTCTTTTGAAGAAATGGCTGCCAGCCTTCATGAGTACCAATCAGGTCTCGAAGGCAAAATCCGCTCTGCCACAGCAGAACTACAACAACTCAATCAACAGATTGTCACTGCCAGTGAACGCAAATCAGAATTTCTCGCCCGCGCCGCTCACGAACTGCGTACACCTCTGACATCCATCAAGGGCGCGATGGAATATATTACCGCCCGAATGAAACAGATGTCTGGCAGCACCGCTACTGACTCCGACGATCTGATCGAATTTTTCGCGATTATCCAGAAAAATACCGAGCGTCTGATTCGTATGGTTCAAACCATGCTCGATATCGAATATATCGAGGCCGGTGCCGAACAGGCCCTCAACCTCTCAGAAGTTGATCTGACCAGCGTTATAAACGAATGTGTTCAATCTTTTACCTACGATGCCGAACGCAACAGCCTCGACCTCTGCGCCCTGCCCAGCGATCTGCCAACCGTAAGGGCCGATGAAGACCGCTTGCGTCAGGTACTGACGAATCTGCTGGGCAATGCGGTAAAGTTCGCCGCTGAGCAAACGGCCATCACGATCTCTGCAGAGCTAAAAAGTGATCTGATTGAAATCAGGATCTGCAATCGAGGTGCAAGCATCCCGGCGGAACAGCGCGAGTTGGTTTTCTCACGTTTTCATCGTTCCGGTGCCAAAGCGGGCACCGGCCTGGGACTGGCAATTTGTCGTGCCATTATCGAAGCCCATGGGGGAATCATCGGCATTGCCGACCCCGAGGACAGCGCTGGTGTCTGCGCTTATTTCACCTTACCCGTCCGTACCAGCTCCCAAGGAGAATAATCATTGATGAGTCGTGCTGACAATATCACTCTACTGGCGATTGATGATGATCAGGATATCCGCACAGTCCTTAGAGCTAATCTGGGTCTTCACGGCTTCGAAGTAATAACCGCTGCCAACCTGGCCGAAGCGCGTGATATTCTCCTGACCAGCTCTCCAGCACTGATTATCCTCGATCTGACCTTGCCGGATGGTGACGGTCTCGATTTTTGTACCGAATTCAAAAGCACTCAACCGCAAATACCCATCATCATGCTCACCGCACGTGATAAATTACAGGACAAAATCGTTGGTCTCGAAACCGGTGCTGACGACTACGTTGTCAAACCTTTTGAAACCTGCGAACTCCTGGCGCGTATCCGCGCCCGTCTGCGGCAATCACAACCTGTTGACAATCCCCGAACAATCAGCGCCGGGGACTTAACAGTTGATATCAGTAACCATCAGGTGACTCTCCGTAGCGCTCCAGTAGCGTTAACGCCAAAGCAGTTTCAATTACTCACTTTTCTGATGGAAAATGCGAACCGACTGGTAACTCGCGAAGAAATCAGACGCACTCTATGGAAGGACTCGCCAATCTATTCGTGGAGCCGGGTGATCGATGTTCACATCCAGCACCTGCGCCAGAAACTGGAGGAGGATGCCGCAGATCCCAGGTACATCATCACGGTCATGGGACAGGGCTATCGCTTCGAAGGATAATTTGCTTAATAGCACCCAAACTCGTCAGCATTTTTTGCCCTAATGCCATCGGTGGTGGTGGAGAATAAATTCCAGGCAATGTAAGAGCTTATTGCAGAACAAAAAGCAAGACACCCCAGCCATGTGATATCAGGATGGGATGTTGAATGTCGTGGATGGCGTGGATTGCCAGAAAATTCCGCCCGAGTAGGCCAGCGGAATTTTTTTATGGTCGTCTGACCTTACCGACCAATAGCCATCATGTCTGTCAGTACCAACGATTTATCGTGCGAAAGGTACTAAGATCGTATATACTATGTTAGTACTTTTGCAAAGGAGCGCATTATGTCAAAAGAAGCTGTTTTCACGATGAAGCTGGAGCCGGAACTGCGCGCAGAATTCATGGCCGAGGCGGCCGGTGAAGATCGACCAGCGTCTCAGGTCATGCGTGAGTTGATGCGCGACTACATCGAACAACGCCGCCTGGCACGCGAATATGATGACTATCTCCGTCGCAAGGTCGAAGCCGGTCGTGCCTCGATGCGTGCCAATCGTGGTCGATCAAATGATGAAGTTGAGGCCGTGTTCGCTGCCAGGCGTAACCAGGTAGCGACAGGCCAGACATGATCGTTATATGGACGTCAGAAGCAGAACAAGACCGCGCTGATATTTGGGACTACATCGTGGCCGACAACCCCGGAGCGGCTGTCCATATGGATGAGCTTTTTAGCGGTGCTGCCGAGCGACTAGTCACGCATCCTAAGATGGGCAAAGCAGGAAGGGTTCCAGGCACCCGTGAGCTGATACCGCATGAAAACTATTGCTTGGTATACGAGATCGATGGACACACGGTGTGGGTGTTGGCTTTGGTGCATGCCGCTCGGCAATGGCCATAAGTTCGGGAATAAAAGCGGGCTGCTAGCCATTCGGCCTCACTGCTCAATTACGCTGACCCTTGACAATAAGTTTCGGATTCTTTCTTGTCAAAGCAGCAGGATAAAAAACTTTCTTATTTATTCTTTCGCTTTGAATGCCGCGAGTGGATTTCGCTGAAGTAAGCGATTCTTGTAAACCCTGGGTTATCAGATAATCCCGCCAGGGCTGCGATGAGGTTGCCAACTATCTTCTCCTAATATCAAGCCCTGCTCTAGTGCTCCCAGCATCTCATCGAATTTTGTTGGGTTCTTGGCTTTCAGGATTTCAAGATTCATCATCTTCCAGCGGATGGCCGGTAAAGACTCGACATTCGGTATCCCAAGCAGATCCCAGTTGGGTTCAAGCCGATGGAGAGAATGGAGAAATCTACGTTCGGCATCGTCAAGCGAAGAGGGCAGCTCTGCAAATAAACGCTCTCGTGTTTCTTCGAGTTCTTCAATGCTGACCTCCCGAGTTGTCATCCCGATGAACTCTTTCTCGTACGCGCCCTTTATGTCGTGGGTCTGTGGCGGCAGCAGTTCATGCATCGGTCGATTGTGTCCTGCCAGATAAATCACGAATGCCCGCCGCATGCGAGGAGTGATGCCACCGTTCTCATTGAGCAGCATCACGTCAAAAAGATCTCGCGGATGCTGGCGGTCGAGTGCTGCGACCAACTTGCTGGCGTAGAGTTCGTCAACATCGAGCATCGGCACGCTCACCTCCCGCTCGAACATATCCTCTGCACTCTGGGTCAAACTGCCTTCAACGATTGGATAAACTGATCCACGGAAAACATGATTCACCTCAATCTTGACGCGCCAAGCGCCACGGCTGACAAAGAGCTTCGTTTCCTGGTCGGAGCCTGAAGATGTCCTTTGAACTTTCGCCCTCAAACGTTTTTCCAACTCTTGGGCAACTTGTCGCAAGCTGTCTTCGATTTTAGCAAGTGCTTTGTCCCTGGTTGCGGCAGAATCGATGAATACCAGATCGATATCAACTGAGAGTCTTGGCATATCACGGCAGAACAGATTGATCGCCGTGCCACCTTTCATTGCAAAACATTCCTGCGTGAACACAAATGGAATAACGTCGAGCAATAGCGCCACGGTATCCTTGTAGCGACTATCCATGTGGATTCCTCAGCACCAAAGTTTTTTCCCCCTGGAGGGTATAATCTGATTGTGAGCCGAAATCGATATCGGCAAGGTCCATTTTCTTCAGCACCGGCAATTTCAGCTCTTCGGCAACTTTCCAAAAGAGCCTTTTGACCTTGATTTTCTTGCACGCTTTCAGCAGTTCGTGCATCTTCCTGGACCGCAAAGAATAAAGACCTTCCATGATCTGTTTGGCTTCTTCCAGGGTCTGCTGCTTCGGCACAAAATCCAGCAATTCGAGCACGGCACGTTCCGGTTCCGATACAAAAGGAGCATTTGGTTCATTATCCAAACGAGAAACACACAGCCGCTCCGCCAAAGTATCCTGCTCGTTGAACAGCACACTATTTGACAGGCTGGTCTTGAACTGCTGTTGAAACCAGTCCGGGAGTTTTCTTGTTCCGTGTCCGTAAAGCGTTAGCTTCTCTCCTCCCATACTCAGGTAGTGATTAAATCCTTTAACAGCTAAAGCGCTTTTCCCACCGATATGGACTTTGACACCGTTAGCCTGAAGCGATGACACCGCACCTGTTTTGGTGAGCTTGTCTCCCGCCCGAAGGTAATAACCACTTCCTAATTGTGTTAACCAGCCCTTCTGAACATAGTGGTGTGCAAGCTGACGAGATACGCCAAAACCTTTCAGGTGGCTCGATGAGACAGCCATCCCCTGCGGCAGGCTAAAAAGGGCTCTTTTTAACATTTCGCTGGAATGTAAAGTACTATTTGACATTTTGCGCTCTATTCTAATTCAAATAAGTGTCTTTTTAACCTACACGGTATTTAAAAAAAGCAAATATGTAAAGCATAACTTGACATTAGTGCATTGTTTTATACCAACTTTTCAGTTTTCAGTAATCTCTTCCGTCCGCAAGAAATTTCCCCTGCAATTCCTGCCTCCCGAGCCAAGCCCTGCATCCAGGATAAAATTATAAGATCCCCAAAGCTGCCACGATGGCAAGAAAGGAGAACATCATGAACAAAGGGATGCGGGTTGGTTATGCAAGGGTCAGCACAGCCGGGCAGAAACTGGATCTTCAACTAGAACGTCTTGCGGATTGTGATCGGGTATTTCATGAAAAGGTTTCAGGGAAATCAACCACAAACCGTACAGAACTACAGAACGCTTTGAACTTTGTTCGGGATGGCGATGTCTTCGTGGTTACCAAGCTGGACCGACTCGCCAGATCCGTTGTTGACCTCGCCAATATCGTCCAAAAATTTGAGGCCAAAAATGTTGATCTGGTGGTGCTGGACCAAGGGATCGACACAACCTCGATTTATGGCCGTCTGCAATTCAATATTCTTGCCGCCATCGGAGAATTTGAAAGAGGAATTATTCGGGAGCGTTCTTACGAGGGCAGAATGCGTGCCTTGGCCAGGGGTGTGAAATTTGGTGCCAGGCCGAAACTTACCAAAAACGAAATTTCTCAGTTGATCAATGATTTTGAAGCTCCTGGCTGCAGTAAGACAGAGATTGCTGACCACTACGGAATAAGCCGATCGTCCGTTTATCGCATCTATGCTGAAAACCGCCAACATCGTTCCTGAAATAGGCGCAAACCCCGTCTTGATCGCAGGGCGGGGTGTTCCTGTTCTATAAGTCGTGCATTATCAGAAATCCCGTCGGTAGATCCGAGCGGGATTTTGGTGTGTTTATGTCAGCGAGTTATCGATTTGATATTTCCCTTGGTGGTTAGTGATAGTCCTCTTCGAGTTGGTGCCGGACAGCTAAAATAGTGACTGTCTTACTGTCCTCAATTTCAAAAAGTACGACATACCCCCTTGAACCAAAAGAAATGATCATTTCGCGCAATAGGGGATCATCGGGGGTTGCCTTTCGGCAGGTAAAGGGGAATTCTTTTAAAAATTCGATGCCCTTTTCAATAGAGCTTAGAGCCTTTCGTGCAGCGTCAACATCTCGTTCAACAAGAAAACCGTAAAGCCGAACAAGATCGTCCTTGGCTGCTCGCGTATAGCGAACCCGATAATTCACTTATTAATCTTTGTCTTGTGTCTGAGCAAGCATCCCGCTCAGTTCATTGAAGACCTCTTCTGCAGAGTAATACTCCCCGGTTCGTCGAGATTCGTCTCTTGCAACCAGGCCTCTAGAAATAAATTCTTGGTGGATCTTCCGGTGCTGGATACCGGCCCGTAATGACTTTTCCATAAAACCGGACAAGGTTTCCCCTTCACGCAAAACACTTTCAGCCGCTTGGCGTAATTCGGGATCAACCCGTAGAGAGGGGATTGTTGCTGATTTCATCACGCACCTCCTTGCGTTGCATTTGCAATTCATTCTATCGGATTTCAATTCTGGGGGCAATGGAATTTAGGGACCAAGATGTTGATCTGGTGGTGCCGGACCAGGGGTGTGAAATCTGGTGCCAGGCCAAAACGAAATATCCCAGTTGATCAATGACTTTCAAGCTCCAGAATGCAGCAAAAAAGAGATCGCAGATCACTACGGAATAAGTCGGTCATCCGGCTATCGCATCTATGCTGAAAATCGCCAACAGATGTCCTGAAATAGGCGCAAAACAGGAACACCCCGTCTTGATCGCAGGGCGGGGTGTTCCTGTTCAATAGTTTTAAGACAATCTGTGGCAGCGATGCTAGAGCCAGGTACTGCACACATTCTTGACCATCTCAACAAATTTGGCAAAATCCACCGGCTTGGTCAAATACCCATCCGTACCAGCATCCCGGGTCCTGGTTTGGTCCTCCTCAACGTCGGACGTGGTCAGCACCACAACCGGAATGGTCTGCAGCTCCAGATCTTTTTTGACGGCCGCGACAACATCGAAACCACTGACCAGGGGCATCCGCAGATCAAGCAATGTCAGGTCGGGCCGGGGAGAGGTGAACGGCTCCTGGTAGTCTTCCCGGCGCCAGAGATAGTCAAGGGCCGCTTTGCCATTGTCAACCTGTCTTAACTCGATATTGGCAATATTGCGCTGAATGGCCATACGGACGATGGCCGCATGGGCCGGTTCATCCTCGGCATGCAGAATAACTTTGATTTGTTCTGTCATCGTGTTGTGCCTGTGTTGATCAATGCATCAGGCAGGGTAAAGTAGAAGCAGCTGCCCTGTCCCTTGCCTGCCGATTCGACCCAAATGGTACCACCATAATAGTCAACGATTCGCTGAACCAGCGTTAAACCCAGCCCCATACCTTCGGTATCTTTTTCAAGCTGATCAAATAAATCAAAGATTCTGTCTTGATAGGGTTTTTCTATGCCTATGCCGTTGTCGCGCACGTAAAAGAGCTTTTCCTGGTCACCTTGCTCAACCCCGACCGCAATGACCGGGTGAGGCTGGTTGCCCATGTATTTGGCGGCATTTCCGATCAGGTGCTGCCAGATCTGCACAAATTTGTCTGGATCTCCTGTTAGCAACGGCCCTCCGGCCGCGATGGAAACGCTGGCACTCCGCAGCTGGCCGCGCTTATTCAGTCGGTCAACCGCTTCCTGGGCTAAGGTATCCCAGGCAATGGGGTCGGCACGATAACGCGTGGAATCGATACGAAACATCAGCAGCAGGCTTTCCAGCAGTCGATTCATCTGCCGGGCGGCATGACGAGCATAGCCGAAAGATTGAGCCTGCTCGGGGTTTGCTGCCATCGGCAGGGTGCTCTCGATCATTCCGAGACAGGATTCGATGGTTACCAGAGGTGTTTTCAGCTCATGGGAAACGGCGTTGTTGAACTGTTTGAGAACTTTGTTGCGTTGTTCAAGTTCAGCATTTCGACTGGAAAGAATCTGTTCAGCCTTGGCCTGCTCGTGCCGCAGCGTTATAAGTGCATGGTACATCAACAAATAGATAAGAGCCGAACTTAGGATAACAAAAAAAGATCCTTTGTACGTTTGCCAGCGGGTCAATTTGATCGGGTCATCAAATAATGCAAACAACACCCGGTCACCTAGGTAGATCCAAAGGATAGAAAAGATCAGATAGATCAGAGCGATCCGCCCGGCCACCAGCCAAGGCTCACACCGTCCGTCGAATGACCGCTTCACAGCGAGCTCCTGCCCGGTTTCCCGGTCAAAACGTTCGTGTTTTCACTGGTGATGATAAGCACCTCCGGCTTCAAAAGCCCTGGTTCTGATGTTATGGGTGATGGTGTCTGTGGTTAGAAGTATCATCGGAAGAGCTTCGGTCCGTCCATCCGTTTTGAGCTGCCGGCAGGTCTCAAAGGCATCGATACCAGCTATGTCACTCACCAGCAGGATAGCATCCGGATCTTCAGTAGCAATCAATTCGAATCCGGTCGGGATGGTTGATGATTTTATTATGGAGGCGTTAGGGAAAGCGTCCCTCACCAGATACACCAAATGATCGAAGCTGCTGGATGTGTTGCTGATCATCAGCAACTTGGTCGTGCTATTTTTTTTCATGGAGACCCCTGAATAATTATCAAAACAAACATCAACTATTCCGGCTCATCCGCCAGGGACCACAATTGTTTTTCGGTTTAACATGGTTATTCATCGAGATATTTTCCTCTTAGCGACAGGGTTGTTTTCGCACCCACTGGATACCAGAGCTGATTATGCTAAAAAGGACATAGGTTAGAATATAACAATAGATTAAACAGTCCTCCCTATCAATGAAAAACAGAAATGAATAATGAAAACCTGCCAAGAACAGGCCTTCGCCACAATACGGACAAACAATAAATTCGTAATGAATGAAGATGCTGTAAGCGTTAACGCTCAGTTTAGATCGATGAACTACTATCCTCACATCAGAGAGGAGGGCCTTGAACATGATGTTGTTGATTTTTTAACGCCCGGTTCGGCTCACATGCCAACTTCATGATGCAATCTTCAATAAGGCAACAAGAATTGTTCTATTCTTGAGGATGCGCTCAAAAGGGGTTGTATCTGAGGGTTTCCATAAGTCCTGCATTACTGGAAATCTCCGCCCAAATCTCCGAGTGGGGATTTTCTGTGCTTATGATCGTTATTATCAAGAATGTAACACGACCAGCCAACCCGGCCAACCCAGCCAGGAGAGATAGTCAATTTACCAAGCAACAATGCTTCAACCGCAGGCCACTTTCTGACAATTTATCAAAGGCCAACAACTCCCTTGGTAACAGCATGGCACCACACTCAATCTCAACCTTCACGGCGGGTGCTATGTGCTGACATATCACATTCTTCCATTCGGCATCCTGCACAGTATCCTCTAGCAACTTACGGGTCAGAGACTTCCAGTCTTTTTCGGTGTAGAGACAAAGGCCTTCATTGTCGCGGGTCACGTAGAAGGAGCCGGTTAGCTCAGAACCGTTTTCGATATCAAAATAGATGTACTCTGCATCGCTTTTATGTTTCTGCGCCATCAGTCGATATGTCGCCACTAGCATGGTATATCCCTATTGCTCCGGGGCAAGTACTGGAGCAGGCATTACTTGCCTGTTGCCAGGTTCGTCAGGGTTTCATGCAATCTGACCATCGCCTCGGTATCGAGCCGGCAATAATCCTTTAGTTGCTCACGCAGTATTTTAAGTTGCTCCGGGTTTGTTTCCTGACACATGAGATGGTAGGCATCCATGGCCATGCTGCCATTGGAGATGGCAAGATCTTCGTAGGACAGTTCCGGTACGAAGGCCGGCAGGACGTTTTTGATGGAGTTCGATCCTCGTTGCTGCCAGCGGTAAGCATGGCACTTTTTGAATGGGACGATCAAGTCCCTAATGTTATTCAGGATCTGCATCAGACCATCAGCGTGTTCGGGAAACGCGTCAATCAGTTCGCTGATGCGCGATTTTTCAAATGCCATGTAGTAGGCCAGTACACAGGCCTTCTTGGGGATATGTGTCAGCATCGCCTCAATCAAGGCAGGGCGGGGGTCGCAATTGGGCTCCGCCAGAAATTCAATGTGCTGGACCGGGCCGCCTTCTTGTTTCTGGATGTGCAGGGAAAATTGAAACGGGATCTGCTGGTACGGTCTTGTGCCTTCATACAGTGGAACTGCCGAGGTGAATGTCTCAAAATCAAAAAAGCATAAGGGATACCAGAGGGTGCCAAGAAACTCATTGATCCCCTTTTTGTCGATCGCTTGACCCTGCTTAAGGTGCATTTCAATCTGAAATCGCTGGGAAGCATTCAGTTCATCCAGAGGCAGATCGGCTAGATTGATCTTTGACTGCCGGTAGTAATCAAACTTGTCAATCCCGCGACCGGCCAGGCTGAAGACGGAATCTTCAGGGATATGCTGCCAGCAATGGTTGCTGAAATCGCAGTCATAGGGGTCGAAACAGTGTGGCCCGATACCAACATCAGGCAGACCTTTTTTGAGTAGCTTGCGCAGGTTCTTGATGGTGTCGGGAATCTCCCCTTGTCGTTCCTTCACCTCGGCGGTCACATCGGCATGGGCAAAGAGCTTTTTGACGCTGATACGTTTTTTTCGCACGTAGCTGCTGTTGATGTGGGTCAGGTAAGCTTTGCATATTTTGATACCGGCCCCTTTAAGGACATAGTACTGCAGGGCAATGTCATCAAGGTTGACCGGCTTGACCTTGGTGGCACTTTTGACCTCATAAAGTTCCCATCCCTTGGTACCACGATGGAGAATGTCAACCTTGATAAAAATACCACCTTCAAGAAACGACGCTTCATAAATGGTGGGCGTTTTACGTGCGATAGCTTTTCTGGTCATCTCGACCTGTTCTACTACGCTCAGACCATCAAAGGGAATCTCGATGCCACCGGGAAAGAGCTTCTGGGCCAGAATACCGACATCGGTTCCCCAGGAAAAAACCGCCTGTTGTTCGGTACTGATCTCATTGCGCAGATCGCTGTTGAATTTATGCAGATAAAGGGATTGGGGGCATTGCAGTCCACGGATATATTGTGACTTGCTTAATGACAGGCGTGATGCCATGGTTTCCCTCCTTAATGATTGATAAGGTCAGTCTTCATAGTAACCAGCCATGTTACTGCTGATCTCGGCAAATTCAGCGCGCAATGACTGTGGTGCGAGCACCTCAACCGCATCGCCGAAGCCCAAAAGCCACCAGCGTAACTGTTGTGTATCCAGAACCTTCGCCCGTACCAGGATGTCGCCATCCTGCTCAACCAGGATCTGATCCAAACTCAAGGGAGATTCGCGCAGGTGATCGGCGGCAAAGGGTGCAAACAGCGCTTCCAGGAGGATGGTTTTGTTGCCGGTAGACGCAAATCCGATGGCTCCACTGTCAATATACTGCTCCAGAGAAAACCCCTTCGGGCGGCGCAAGGCATGATCCGTCAGGGTCACCGAGGTAAAGCGATGTAGCGCCAGCAGACGGATATCCGGGTAATCCCACAGGGTCACCACCAGATAGAGGATCGGTTCTGAGACCACCAGCCCGAGGGGGTTGACCAGATACTCGGTGATCTCGCCTGAGCCCTTCTTGCGATAGGTGGCCATGAACTGCTGATCCTTGAACAGCGCCTGGTAAACCAAATCCAGAATGTCCCGATCGATGGGCGGTGGCAATAACGGCTGCGAGCGGGCGATAACCCGCACCTTGTCGGGCCAGCCGGCAAAGCTGCCATGACCCAACTCGTTAAGGATGGCATGGGCGCGCTTAAGATTGGGGGCCAGGGATTCACTGCAGCTGGTCGGCAGCAGCCGCTGCATATAATCACCCACCATCTTCAGGGTCATGGCTGCGGCCTGATCCATGCCGGGAACATCAAAGGACATGGCGTTTTTATCCCATCGCCAACTGATCGGTTTCCCTTCGATGGCTACCAACGGAAAGACTTCACTAAGCTCACGCAGATCACGCTGAACCGTTCTGACATCCACCTTGAATCCTGCTTGTTCAAGCTCATCGCGCAAGGTGGCAGCATCCTTCGGGTAACGTGAGGGCAGCAGTTGCAGCATTTTCCACTGACGCAGCAGAGTATGGCTCTTTTTTCCTTTATTCATCATCAACATCCTATCCTGGCAGCCGACAATCTGAGTCGCATAGAACAGATTGCCTCTCCTTTTTAGCAGACAAACAAGATTATGAATACCTAAACCGACATATTTTGTCGCAACGGGGATTATCATTGGTCATACACTAGCTATTTTCCTTGGAGAAGCGCCATGATCGATTCGTATGAACAGAAAAAAATAATCAACTATCTGCAGAACCTGCTGAACCGGACACTGTCTCGACAAGCCCTCGACAAGGTGTGCACCTTCCTGGAAACGGCGCTGCCCCTGTTAGGGGCAGAAGACAAGGCTGACGATCTGTTGGAGACCATCGATAACTATCGGTGCGCTGCCGACAGCAAGGCCCTATCCCGCACGGTCATGAAAAAGCTTCTGGTCGACATCTGCTCCTTTCTGACCCGCCGGAGCCAGACCATTGAGGAGGCTCCCTGCGGTGCTTTTGCCGCCAACCTGCAGGTGCTTACCGATGAGATAGGCCTGAATGCTCTGGAGTCTGGGGTGTTGGGGTTGTTTTTGCGTTACCGGATCTATGATCAGCTTTCAACCCTGCTCAATGACTTGACCAGTGATCATATTGCCCCCATTGATCTGTGTGCGACCTGTCTCGGGGCAGCACCGGGGCAGCTGATGAATGTGTTGGGGCCCCAAGCCCCGCTGATCACATCCGGGGTGATTATTCAATATGGTCGCAGTTGGAGCAAGGGGCTGGATGACTATATGGACGTACCGGATATTATTGTTGAGTCCATGTGCAAAGCCATGGTGTGCCCGGACGATGTGCGCCTGTATATTCTCGGGAAACCACAAGCCGCAACGCTTGAGTGGAGCGACTTTACCCACCTTGGAAAAACGCTGGATAAGCTGACCTTGTTTTTACGTCAAGTGTGTGAACAGAAGATTCCCGGAGTCAACATCCTGCTTTGGGGTGCCCCGGGAACCGGCAAAACCGAGTTCAGCAAAACCCTGGCGCGACAGCTGCGTCTTAACCTCTACAGCGTTGGAGAAAAAAGTGATGTCGGTGACGAGTTAAGCGGCAGGGATCGCATTGCTGCTCTGCGGATATCCCAGAAGTTGCTCAAAAGCGGTCAGAATAATCTGTTGCTGTTCGATGAAATGGACGATGTCTTTACTCAGGAAAACTACCTGATCCGCAATGGGAAAAAATATGTCGCCTCATCCAAGATCTATATTAATCGTCTGCTGGAAAACAATCCGGTGCCGACGATCTGGACCATCAATGATCCATCACAGCTGGAGGAGAGCATTATCCGGCGCATGGCGCTGGCAATCGAAATGAGGGTGCCGACAGCAAGCTCCCGTCGTCAGGTCTGGCAACGGATGTTGGATAAAAACCAGGTGGCGGTATCTGCCGAAGTGATCACTAAGCTGGCTCAGATCGATATCTCTCCGGCTGTTGCTGATCGGGCGGTGAGTTTTGCGGCGCTGGTTGGGGCCACGATGGATGATTTTCAGTTTGTGACACAAGGAATCATCAAAGCGACCAGGGGGTATGTGCCGCAGACCCTGAATATGGCATCGGAACCCTACGTACCGGCATTGATCAATGCCGAGATGGATATTGATCTGTTAGCGGAACAACTGTGCCAAGCCTCATCCCGAAACTTCTCCCTGTGTTTATTTGGACCTCCGGGAACCGGCAAGTCCGCCTATGCCCGTTATCTGGCAGAGCGTCTGGGGATGACGGTGCTGGCAAAGCGGGGATCGGATTTGATTTCCCCATTTATTGGGACAACAGAAAAAAATATTGCTGCGGCGTTTGAGGAGGCCGCAGAAAGTCAGTCGCTTCTGATCTTCGATGAAGCGGATTCCTTTTTGGGGGATCGACGCACCTTCAAGAACTCATGGGAGATCACCCAGGTCAACGAAATGCTCACCTGGATGGAATCGCATCAATTGCCCTTTGCCTGCACAACCAACCTGAAAAATCGTCTGGATCAGGCGTCTTTGCGCCGCTTTACCTTCAAGTGTCACTTTGATTACATGAAGCCAGCACAGGTGATTATTGCCTTCAAGGATTTTTTCGGAGTAGAGGTGGATGTCCACCAGGTAAGTTCTATGGTAAACCTGACGCCAGGGGACTTTGCCGTGGTCAGAAAGAAGCTGAGATTCCTAGGTATCGATCCAAACTATGATGCGCTATTAGAATTGTTGATGGCGGAAGTCTCCGCGAAAAATGAAGTATTGCGCAAACCCCTTGGGTTTATGGTGAGTCAGTAAGGTAAGATTCTACAACAGTGGAGGTCCAGGTGTTACATGCCATAAGTCAGAAAAAAGGCAATCTGTATCGTCGCTATATAGGACAGCGCGATGCCGGTGAAATTAAAGTTCATGAAGAAGATGAAATAACCGCTTTGATTTTCGGACCATTGGCACTCATGTCCCCGAAAATTATAGCGGATTACTGGCGCTATCTATTAATCAAATGTGCAGCGCCGGACATTCCTGACGGAGACCATTTAATCGCAAAGATGAATTTCTGGCCATCTCGTTCTCGAAACAATACCCGCATTGAACCCGATCTGCAGGTGACCTTTACTTGTGCGGATGGCAGCACGCGGGTACTTTTGATCGAATTAAAATGGCGGGCGGCTCTAAGCGGTAAAGATCAACTTCATAAGCAATGGCAGATATATTTGGACAAGGATGAACGTGAACACGGCTGGCACATGTTTATTGGCTTGGGTATCAGTTCGGCGTCTGAGGCTAAAGAAAATCAGGACGTCTGGAATAATCGTCTTTTGCCTCTGGATTGGTTGACAATTTTAAGTCTGATGGAGGAAATGTGCCGGTTGCCAGCATATTCTGACTTAAAGCCTTGGGCCGAGCAGGTCAGCCTTGTTCTTGGACGTCTCGGGGTTGTTCCTTTTCGCGGATTCGGGCAATTTTCTGTAATTAATTACGAAGCGCTGGAAAAGCAAAATGCAAGATCCAGCATTTTTTTCATCAGCTAGAAAGATTTTGAAAATGAACGGTACTGACGGACAGATAATTTTTCAGGTTTTTCATACTGTGGAGCGTATCGGAAAAGAAATCGACAGCCTACTGACTCTCATGGAAAATGAAATTGCCTCAACCTTTCCAAAATCACAAAACCGCAATCAACCGAAAATTGTAACAAAGTGGAATACCATACATAGAGAATCAGAGAACCAATGGACATATACCGATGCTGGCGGCTACATCGGGATCGGCAAGACTCATGACAAGCCCAAAAGACATATTAATTTTCAGATTAGCCTAAATGGTGATGGCATGTGCGGGGAACTTTGCCATAACCAGGTACCACTACTTCATGTCGCCCTCTGGGGCGATCGTCTTGATTTCGACGAAGATTTTTATTTTTCACTTGCTAATATCCATAATGACAACAACCCAACTCTGGTGGATGGGGTTCTGTTCAGTTGGGAAGATAATGCATCAGATTGGTCGGATCAGGAGTGGGCTTACAGTCTAAAGCTGACTTCAGTTAACAACATCGAAGACGTAAAACATAAAATCATAAAACCATTTTTTTCATTTCTTGAAAAAGGGGTAGATACCGCCATTTTGAAAAAAATTGAGGGTATTATTCATTATGAAATGAAAGAGGGAAGGTACTGCATAAAGCAAGTTTGACTTAAGCAACGGTCAGGGCTAGGCAGTTTTTTGTCCTGCATTTAACTGATGGCGGATACAGGACAGATTTCCGATAAACATTGGCGGGCAGGTGCGCGATGTTTTCCAGTGCATCCATCTCGCAGTGAAAGATTGCGCTACCTTTTTGAACCCTCAGGTTGTAACCCCGCCCCAGAATGATCCCGTTAGGAACCTGCACCGAGCCGATGGGAATCCCCCCTTCAGTGCAAACCTGGTATCCGAAATCTCCACCGACAAAGCAGGATACGGCCCCGGCCCGGGTCATGCGAAAGGTCTGGGGTTTTAGTGTAAAGGTTGGCTTAAAGAGAACAGCACCCAACAAGCGTATGCGGCATCGATCATCTGTTCACCAGGTCTGCCATCGATCTGAAAGGGCTGGCTTTGGTGTCGCATTGGTCATAGACGGCTCCATCGCAGAACATCCACAGGGTGCCCGGTCGCATATCAACCCAGGCTTCATTGTCGGTAAGGGGGAGCGAGGTGATGACTGCAACACGGTCTGCAGGTGTTGTGAGTTCGCGAAAATCAACCGACATATCTTCATCGGACAGATGTGCTTCGCCAAAAGGAGCTTGCCGGACAATATAGCTTAGATGGGTTGAGCAGTGGGCAACCAAAACGTCGCCATTGGAAAGGAGATAATTGCTGATGCCGCACTCTGCAAACAAAAGAGTCAATTTTCGCAATGCGCTGAAAAGCTCTGTACGCGTAGGAAACCTAACTCCGAATTGTTGTCGCAACTCTTCAAGTATCCAGCAAAACAGCCACTCGCTGTCGGTGGTTCCGACCGGTGTCATGATACCTTTAAGTTGCGGCTTAAAATCGGGCAGATGGCCATTATGGGCAAACAGCCAGTGACGTCCCCATAGTTCACGAAGAAAGGGGTGGGTGTTCTCAAGGTTAATGTCCCCTTCTGTTGCTTTGCGGATATGAGCAATGACGTTCAGTGATCTGATGGGATAGCTGCGTACCAGCTCCGCAAGGGCTGAATGGGCCGAAGGTTCAGGGTCTAGAAAGACTCTTGATCCCTTTCCTTCAAAAAACCCAATTCCCCAGCCATCACGGTGTACATCCGTTTCTCCACCTCGTTTACGAAAGCCGGTGAAGGAGAAGCAGATATCTGTAGGGACATTGCAATTCATGCCAAGTAACTGACACACGGTTGGCTCCATCATTCGATTTTAATATGTACAGAGCGCTTCAAAAAAGCATCGACCGAAATAGCTGATCGCCGCCGGTCTCAGGCATTCTTGATTTACGCATTTTAAATCATCTTGCCATATCCATGTCATATCTCAATCAGCAAGATACTACCACATTACCACGACCTCGCTCAAAACTGTCGACAGAGCAAATAAGCTACTCTGTTGCACTTACCCCGTGATGAAGAGAAAAGCCCCCGTTTCCGGCTGGAAACAGGGGCTTTTGACCGTCTCGTCATCAAATATGATCAATTGATCATATTCTCAGACGTGAACCTTCTTTACGCAAATCCCTCAGCTTCAGGGCATGACCGGCATCATGGCAGCCCATGCAGGTCGGACTTGCTTTAAGATACTCGTCGTGACGTGCCTTGAAAAACGGCAGCAGCGCCAGTTTTTCTTCTGTCATGTGACAGGCAACACAGTTGTCATGGGTATTTTCCAGATAACTGGGCAGATTGTCGCGATGGGGATCAACCTGATCTGTCAGGGTCAGATAGACCTTTCGCAGTCCGGCGGTCTTATCCTTGATGGTTCCCTTGGTATGACAAGAGATACAACCAATATCCGGATGCAATCCATGATCCCAGGAAACTTTTTCATAGGCATGACATGTTACACAAAAATTATCCGTTGACGTTTTCGCAGCCAGTCCCCAGGTTCCGAGAAGAACCACCGCCAGGACAACCACGACCACGATCCAGACGATTGAGCTTTTTTGTTTCATAATTCACTCCCTTTCAGGGGAAAGACCGGAAGGGCCTCTCCCCCGACTGGTTAATCGACGTGTGGGTTGTACTGGTTTACTTGACTCTCTCGTAACCGTCCCAGACCAGATCAGCTTCAGGCAGCAGCGGCAAATATTCCAACCATGGATGTGAATCCAGATGAGCCTGACTCTGCTGCAACTTACGACTGTGCTCCTTGATCGGCGGCACCAGTTCCTTGATCGGCTTGTCAAGATCCTTGGCTATCGCATAGTCGGTCGCCCGGATCGCAAGCTGAACTGCCTGATCGCTGTACTGCTGCGAGAAGGCAAGGGTTTCCAGCGACTTGCTCGGGTTGTGGAAGCCGGCAGAGTTTTCAGCGGACACATAATCCCAGAACCACTGACCCTTGCGCACCAGTTCCCGCGCTTCATTGAGGATGGTTTCGTTAGGCAAGGCCAGATTCGGATATTCCATGGCCATACGCACGGCTTCATGGGCACGTACCGATTTTTCCTGGGCGATCAGCAGCTGGGTCCAGACTTTCTCCTGGTGATAAATGACCCGCTCCTTCATGAACTGGGGAGACTTGTCGCCATGGCAGCCCATGCAGGCACTCATACCGACATCATCCTTCAATGGAGATGTCCAGTGGTGTGATGAAATGGTGACTGGTCCTGAAGAGACTCGCGGCATATGGCAATCGGCGCAGGAAACACCGTTGGCACCATGAATACTGTCGTACCACATTTCATATTCCGGATGCTGCACCTTGATCATCGGAGTTTTGGACACAGCATGGGTCCAGTCGACAAACTGTCCTTTGAAACCATCGCGCTCAGGAATGCCATTGCCGAGAAGGCGATACATATCATCGGCATTCATACCGTAGTCCCAGGGGAAGTGAGGCTTGGCGGCAACACCGTGAACACCGGTCTCAAAGTAGTATTCCACGTGGCACTGGGCACATACCAGGGAACGCATTTCGTTACGGGAAGCTTCACGCCAGTCCTTGCCCTGACGTTTGAGGGCTTCATCAAGGGGCACACTGGTAATGGTCAGACGCATATTGTTGCTCTGATCGTGACAATTGGTACAGCCGATGGAGTTCATTTTGCCGTCATGGGCCGGACGATAGTGGTGAAATTCAGATGACCAGAAATCATCTCCAAAAGCATTGACGTAATCCGGAATGGTATTGGTTTTACAATTCAAACAGGTGGCCGGAAGACCGGCTTTTTCACTGTAGCGGTTGATCCGGTCGATTTTGAACAGGTCATCAATGGCATAAGTATGGCCGCGGGCGCGATCATACTGATAGCTGAAGGGATAACCGAGCCAGAGATTCTTCAGGTAGGGCTGAGCGTGTTTATAGCCCTTGGGCAGCGGATTGAAATCATCATGTTTGCGGTGGGGCACCGAACCACCGTATTCGGTCATCTGGGTATCTTCATTGTTTTTCAGATAAGACTGATATTGGGGAAGATTCTGAAAGCGCAGGTTACTTTGATGGCTGAGGTCAACGTCCTGTACCATCTCAAAAGTTACCTTTTCGGCAAAACAGGTTGAACCTGCAGCCAGCAGCAGCATGGCCGTTAACGCGATAAGTTTTTTCATCGTTACCTCTCTTCGGGAAAAAAGATCATTCATTACGTGGCAGCAATGGACGCTTTAACCGTGCACCAAATCATCACCTCCTTGTCATGATGTTGTGCGTCCCTTTTACTGGTGATGGAATCCTGATCATCACCATACAGATATCGATGTAAATGTGATGTAAATGTTGTAAACAACCGACGACAGATTTCATTTCACGGCAGACATGCCAAGTCTATCAAGGATTTTAGATTATTCATCCGTATCAAGAGTTATTTGAAACGAAAGCCAAGGGTGGGGTGTTGTTGATTGTCGGGGCAGACATCGATACAAATGCCACAGTTGTGACACATGGAATCGTTTCCTTCCGTCATTGGATTAATCTGCATTGGACAACTACTGATACACGTATGGCAGCGACTGCATTCCTGGTTCAACTTGCTTATCTTCAGCCCTCGTCGCCACTGAAACAACGAGAGAAAACTGCCGGTCGGACAAAACAGTCGACACCAGAATTTGAACAGGAAAAATTCTAATAGCAGAATAAACAGAATAAACATCAACTCGAAGGTTACCGTTCGAAACTTCACAAGGACCAAGGCCTGGGAGGAAATAATCCCCGGTGCTGACACCAGATTCAACAAAGGGATACCGGCAATACCGGCCAGCAGCAGACCTCCTCCCAGAACCAGGTAGCGAATGATGTTTTGCCTTGAGGTGCTACCTTCACGATAACTGCTGGCAAAAGGCTTGATACCTAAAACAACAAGTTTACCCCGCCCCCAGGCAACAACCTCAGTAAGAAGATAATAGGGGCAAAACCAACTGCACCACACCCTTCCGAACATCATTACCAAAAACACGGGAATAATTATTGATGCCAACATGATCAGGGTGATCGTACCGGACGTAAAAACCACCTGAAAAATAGACAATGGGTCGGCAAGGGCAACATCGCCAATATCCATGGAATAAAAAGTACCTTTGACAAAGGTAATTCCATACAAGTTCAACAATGGGATAGTAAAAATGGCCAACAGCGTCAGAAGCTGGGCACAACGACGATAAAAACCGATTCGCGCCCGCATCTATTCCCACCCCTCCATCGAACCATCAGTGCTGAAGTCACTCTTGAACTGCGGAGCTTTCCCAAAGGTCGAAATTTGCTCCTTCCGATCCAGCAGTTCCTCTCCTGAAGAAACACTATCTTCTCCGCCGGGCCTGCTCTGCCGCACCCGAGTGCGACGATAATAATAGCCGGCGTTCTTCTCATCGATCATGCCGGTCGGCACAATATTGATGGCGCGCTGAGGCTGGGTCGGACACTTTTCCACACAAATTCCACATCCGACACACTGTTCGGTAATGACCGGAAGTAAAAACTTTTCCATAACAATTGCCTTATCCCTTAACGGGCAGGCGTTGTAACAGGTATTGCAGATGGTTGCCATGCCGGAGATCTGGCCGCTCTCTTCCTCTTTGACATATAGATAGTTTAAACACAGGTCCTGGTTGATCACCGCCCTGCCGATAGCAACCTCTGCCGGGTTTTCAAGGCCGGTATCAAGGGCTCCGGTCGGGCAGACCGGTGGGCACTTCATACACAGGTAGCAAGCCTTATCTTCGGCATAAATATAGGGTGTTCCGATCTGCAGGCTGGCGTAGATATCGGCGCGCCTGATAGAGTCGAACGGACAGATTTCAATACAGCGGGCACAACGGATGCATAGCTCCATGAAACGTTCTTCTTTCGCCGCGCCCGGTGGCCGCAAACGATTTAAGCGAAAGAACCCTTTGAAGGGATTCTGATTGAGTCGCCGGCGCAAGGCCTCTACAAAACTCACTGTCTGTAACTCTTGCCCCTGGACATTTTACCGAAGCCACCCAGATCAGGCTTTTTACCGGTTGCTCGTATCTCCTCAACTTCTTCTTCAAAATTAAAGTAATGATGTGCCACATCGAGGATGTGAGAGTTCTCTTTCAGGATCAGACACAAGGTCTCCAATTCTTTGTCGTCTTCGGCCTCAATAACCGTGACCAGTTGACACCCATCATCTGTCTGCTGATGGATCTCAATCTGTGGAAATCCTGACAAGAAGGACTTCACCGCATCCAAAGAATCCTTTTCAATGGTAACGATACTTCCGGAAAATATCATGGTATCTCCGTCATTGCTGTCGGCTGAAGAAATGCCCCGGCACTGACACCGGGGCAACATTAATCAAAGATATTTATGCGCTTTCAAAGGTCGCATTGACATCCGATATAATGAAGCGATCAGCAACAATTCTCGGACCGGAAAGTCGCTTGATTCTGACAGCGGCAATTTTGTACTCAGGCTCGAAAGAACCGGGGTCAACCGCATCGTTACAGAGAAAATTGACCAGGCGCTCGAGTTTCTGATCATGCATCGCAACAAACAAAATTCCCGGCAAAGCTGCGTCGGTCAACACTGCGGGGAATTCGCAACGCCCTCTGATACTTTCAACTTCAACCATATCACCGACCCTGATGTTGTATTTGGCAGCATCGTCGGGATGGATCTCCAGATAACCATTAGGATGAGCGCGAGCAATTTCCGGAATTCTCATGGTCATTGTCCCGGTATGCCATTGCTCTATCACTCGTCCGGTAGTCAAATAAAACGGATAATCGGCACTTGGTACTTCCTCTGCTCCTCGATATGGCCGCAGAAAAATATTTGCCCGCCCCTCGTTTCTGGCATCCATATAGAAAACAACCTTGCGATCTTTCGGCATATTCTTACCGAATTTCTCAATGAAGCCCTGATGCTCAAACATCGGATCCATTCCACGAACATAGCGTTTGTAGGTCCCTGGATGATCCTCGCTCGGACATGGCCATTGAATTCCTTCCTTGCTTTCCTTCAGACGCTGATAAGTCACACCCCACATGGTATGATCCGTATCCTTGGTTATTTTTATGTAATCATTCCATGCCATTTCATTGGCCGCCATGGAATCGTCCATGTTCCACGGAATCAGATGTTCCAAGCCCATGCGTCTGGCCAACTGCGCCAGTATCCACAAATCCGGCTTAGCGTCGCCGGGAGGATCGACACACTTCTCCGTCATCTGACTGCGTCGCTCCGAGCAACCAAAAACACCGCCTTTTTCATACAAAAAAGCTGACGGCAGTATAACATCGGCGAATTGTGTTGTCCGGGTCGGGAAAATATCCAGGACAACAAGGAAGGAATCTTTCATTCCCTGAAGATATTTGTTCAGATTGGGGAGTGAGTGCGCCGGGTTGGTTGTACAAACCAACATCCCTTTGAGCGGCTTGCTGCTGTCATTTTCAGCACCCAGACTGTCAAACATTTTCATGGTATGAAATCCGGGTCTGGGATCGATGGTGCCCGCAGGAACGCCCCATTCTTTCTCAACATGGGCGCGCCACATATTGTTGGCTACCGGCTTGGTACCGGGCAGCAAATGGCTTAAGGCTCCGGTCTCACGCACTCCTCCACACGCGTTGGGCTGTCCGGTCAAGGAGAAAGGATCTGCTCCGGCAAAGCCGATCTGACCGGTGATCAGATGCAGGTTATGGATAAGATTGTTCGCCCAGACACCACGAGTACGCTGGTTCAAACCCATACACCAAAGAGACGTTGTTGCCCCGCTGTTGGCAAACCATTCAGCCGCTTTACGGATATTGGCGGCAGGGCAGCGGGTAACCTTTTCAACAGATTCCGGATCAAACTGCTCAAGGTGTTCGATGTATTTAGCCAGGTCATAAGTTTCGCTGCCATCGGTGATTCGAGTATTCTCTTCGATAAACTTTGGATCATGCCACCCGTTTTTAATAATCTCACGCGCCATACTGTGGAAAACTGCCAGATCGGTTCCCGGATCAACCGGCAACCACAGGTCGGCAATTTTTGCCGTGTTGGTTCTGCGCGGTTCGCAGATGATAATTTTGACATCCGGATTTTTCATTTTGTGGCGCATAATCCGCCGAAACAGGATCGGGTGTGCCTCGGTCGTATTGGACCCTGTAATGAACAAACATTTACTGTGTTCAATATCGGCGTAAGTTCCGGCCGGCTCATCAGAACCATAAACGGTCATGTAGCCGCCGACAGCACTGGCCATGCACAGGCGTGGGTTCCCTTCCACCATATTGCTCCCGAGACCCGCCTTCCAGAACTTATTGAAGCTGTAAGTTTCTTCGGTAGTACATTGCCCTGAACCGTAGTAGGCCACCGCATCCTTACCGTACCTGGTGCGCAAGTTTTTGAACTTTCCAGCGACCAGATCCAGAGCCTCATTCCAGTTCGCCTCCTTAAAGTTGCCATCGGCCTGCCGAATCAGGGGAGATTTCAAACGGTCAGGGTGCTCCATGATCTTGTAAGCCATCATCCCCTTGACACAGAGAAAGCCAAAATTGGTTTTAGCATCCGGATTGCCTTTGGTCGCAACAACCTTGTCACCTTTGACCCCGACATAAACCCCGCAACCTGTACCGCAGAAGCGACACACCCCCTTGACCCACTTTTCGACATCGGCTTCTTGTGCCATCGCCCACTTAGGTACCGTTAAGCCGATCGAGGCGGCGGCCGCAGCAGCGGCTGAATATTTTATAAAGTCACGGCGAGTAATTCCTGAACATCCCATTGCTGACCTCCTGATAGCTGATTACTGGTATTGATGAACCCGGTGGATAGTAAAGTTGTGAGCAATGTGGCAAGCGGCACAACTAGTGCCAGGCTTGGCAGCATTATTGGCTACCTCGGCAGCATGACAACTGCGACAACTTTCAATACCAGGTGTTCTAGCAAAGTTCTTTTCATCGCCGTGACACACCTGACAGTGGACCATTGAAAAACCATGAGCACTCTGTTCCCACTGCTGCACTGCAACTGGAGTGGCAGCACGGTGACAGTCGATACAATCCTGGTTTCCCATCGGCACCCCGTGTCCGGTATTTGTCAGTACAGAAGCTTCTTTTTGGGGAGATACCGTCATACAGGCAGCAATCAACAGTGGCAGCGCTACCCCCAGGACGATAAAGATCAGGAGACGTTTCGTTTTTTTCATCAGTTACCTCCAAATTAGTTGTCGACAATACAACGCAACAGGCAAGGTTATCCGTGATGTGTCTGTCGTGTTTTGATCACCTCCTTACTAAATGTCACGAGAGATTGAGGTTTTCTGCAGGGTATTCATACATCGGCTATGTGTAAATTTGATGTAAATGTTTAAATATTACATATTTAGTAATCCTGTTTGTCGTTTCAACATCTATCCTCAAGACCGTAACGGCTCTTTCCTGTTTGTCTTTTCGGACAATTCTGGTACAAAAAAACATGCGCATTCTCCTTGTTAACCCACCCAACTGTGGCCGCAGCATTCCTGAAGAACGCTACGGCATCACCTCGATCAAAAAGATCTTCCGCAGCGAACCTCTGGCTCTGGAGGCGCTGGCGGGCAATCTTTACGGTCATGAGGTGCGAATTGTCGATCTGAAGGTCGAGCCGGATGCGCTTAAGATGGCGCTGACAGATTTTGCGCCGGAGTTGGTGGGTTTTACTGCCGTGACCTGCGAGGCACAGACTGTCCTCACCATGGCAACGCAGGTCAAAGAAATGACAACCGCCAGGGTCATCGTAGGTGGGGTTCACGCCTCATGTCAGCCGGAGTTTTTCAATCAACCACAGGTCGATTTTGTCGTTGTCGGACTGGGTAAACTCAGCTTGCGCGAATTGGTGGATGAACTGGAACGCGGCAATACAACTCCGGACATTGCCGGCACCGCACCAACTGCTCCAGGCCGCCCTCTGCAACTGATCCCACGCACCTATTCAACAGCCGATCTGGTGAATGAGGTCGCACCTCGCTACGATCTGGTTGATCATTACCGTTCCCATTACACCCTGGAAAGCATGGATATCCCCCTCGGCCTGGTGTCGAGCGCTGTCGGCTGTCCATATGATTGCCATTTCTGCTGTATCAGTCCGATTACTGCCGGGCGCTATCTGACTGCTGAAATTGCCAGTGTGGTCAGGGATATCAAACTGCTTGAGTCCGTCCCGGTCATCCGTCTGGTCGATGCCAACAGCTTCGGCAACCCCTCAGCAGCCCTCAAACTCGCCGAAGCGATTGCGGCAGCCGGTATCAACAAACAGTATTTTGCCGATGTCAGGGCTGATCTGGTGGTCCGCCAACCAGAGCTGATCAAGCGCTGGCGCGAGGTGGGTTTACGAGCGGTGGTGATCGGTTTTGAGGAAATTGATGATCAGGCGTTGCGGCGCATGAACAAGGAGGCCGAGGCGGAAAAAAACCGTCAGGCCATCGAAATACTCCATCGCCTCGGCGTGACGATTGTTGGTGATTTTATTATTTCACCCGACTATGACGAACAACAGTTTGAACGTCTTGGTTCTTATGTCCGCGAGCAGGCCATTGAGCTGCCGATCTACACGGTTCTTACCCCCCTGCCCGGCACCCTGCTCTATCGGCAGATGGCGTCGCAGATCTGCAATCACGATCTGGACTACTACACCCTGACCAACGCGGTCGTGCCGACCCGCCTCGACGAAGAACTCTTTTATCAGCACTATGCCGCCCTCCTGCGCGAAGGGCATGACGAGGCGAAGCTGTAGTTTATCACCGAATCTGATGATGCACTTGGCGCCGGTAATGACAAAACATCTTTTCACCACCCGCTCTCTTCGCTCACTAAAGACACAGAGAAGCAAAGAAAACCTGCTTTTATATGAATTTCTCAGTGCCTCTTTGTCTCAGTGGTGAATATGTTATGGCCCCGAATCAACAATTTAAGGGAAGTGGATGTCCAGATTACCGAATTAACTGCATATCACACCAAAAAAGGAATAAACCTTTTCGAGTTGTTCATATACTGCCGGTAAGTCTCCCCAAAATAGGCAAGGTTCTCCCGTTCCTCGATCAGTGCGGCAACCACACACATCACCGAGCCAAACAGCGCCACCAGCAACAATCCGCTTTCAACATTCCTGAGCAACACCCCCCACAATAGACACAGCAGGGAACTATACATGGGGTGACGGATATAATGAAATATTCCCACCGTCACCAGGGCCGTGGTTTTCTCGAAACCGAACAGGGTCTCATCTTCACGCTGCTGGCTGACCCGCCCTTCACGACGCATGACGACAGACGCCCAAATCACCAACAGCGCAGAGGTTACCAGCAATAGGGATGAAACAAGCAACCGTGCATTAAATTGTTCAACCAGAAGATATTGGTAGTTTTGCACCACAATCCACAGAATCGACTCCCAGGTAACAAAACGGTATAAACCATGCTTGTCAAGACTGAAGAGTGAGCGCCAGGACAGATAAACCAAGGGCAGTGACAACATCAGAAAAACAAGGATCTTTATCATCAGGAATAAACTCCGAAAAGATTGATTGTTATTGAATGTTAATGCTAGTCTTAAGTGATTGTGGCACCTTCGTGTAGCAAAAAAACGGCGCGGGATTGAAAATACTTTGTTTTTTCTGTTTTACAAAAAAGTCCGCAACCATTAATCTGACCCGCACTTTCATCGTACCTTTATCAGAGCAAAGAAGGTCGTACCATGTCTGTTTTTATCACTGATATTGCCATTTTCCTACCCAATGCTCCAGTGCGCAACGAGCAGATGGAAGAAATTCTGGGCATCGTCAATCAGGTGCCGTCGCGCACCCGGCGTATCATCCTGCGCAACAACAAAATTGAACAGCGCTACTACGCCCTCGACCCGGCTACCGGCGCGACCACACATACTAACGCCCAACTGACAGCCGAGGCCATTCGCGGCCTGCGCCCCTATCCCGGTTTTTCTCCAGAACAGATCGAGTGCTTAAGCTGTGGCACCTCGTCTCCGGATCAGTTGATGCCGGGTCATGCTTCCATGGTCCATGGCGAACTGGGTGGGGCTCCTCTGGAAGCCGTGAGCACTATCGGTGTCTGTCTGTCCGGTATCTCCGCCCTCAAATATGCCTGGATGAGTGTCGCCAGCAATCAGAGTCAAAATGCCGTGGCTACCGGTTCGGAGTTGGCCTCGACCTTCATGCGGGCTGCGCAGATGAAAAGAATCCCAACGGAAAAACTGGCCGCAGTGGAAAAAAACCTGTCCCTGACTTTTGAAGAAGACTTCCTGCGCTGGATGCTATCGGATGGTGCCGGTGCCGCATTTTTACAGAATCAGCCCGCTACTGACGGACGTTCACTGCGCATCGACTGGATCGATATCCATTCCTTTGCCAACGAGCTTGAAGCCTGTATGTACGCCGGAGCCAACAAGCTTGACGACGCTTCCCTCAAAGGCTGGCGAGAATACGACAATAGCGCTGCCATTGCCGAGGGCGTATTCAATATCAAACAGGACGTCAAACTTCTGAACGCCGAAATCATCAACACCTCAGCCCAGCGCACTATTCCGCGTGTTGTTGCCCGGCGCGGCCTCAAAGCCAACGAGGTCGACTGGTTTTTACCCCATTATTCTTCCGACTATTTTCGCCAACCCCTGATGGATGGGCTGCGCGCAGCCGGAATGGACATTCCGGAAGAGCGCTGGTTCACCAACCTGACAACCAAGGGGAACACCGGTGCCGCGTCCTTTTACATCATGCTCGAAGAATTGTTCAAGTCAGGGCAGCTTAAGCAGGGAGATCGCATCCTCGCCTACATTCCCGAAAGTGGTCGTTTTTCCATCAGTTATCTGCACCTGACGGTGGTCTGAAGCCACGGCAACAAAAAAACTGTTGATGACCAATTTGCCGTTGGCACAAACTCTCCCCTCTCCCTTAAGAGAGAAGGCCAGGGTGAGGAGGGTGTTTTCCTCATTTCCTTCCCCTCATCCGGCTTGCAGCCACCCTCTCCCCCAGGAGAAGGGATCAGGCGGAAGCTCAATGCTAAAAAAATCATTTTTGCCTAATTCCCATCCGTCCGTTCACGGCGGACAAACTCGGCCAGGGCGGTAAGACTCGACAGGGCCACCCGGCTCGATTCATCGGTGCCGATGCGGGCACCATAAGCTTTCTGCACGGCAACAACAATTTCGACTGCGTCCAGAGAATCAAGACCAAAAGGGGAATCAGGACCGATGAGGGGCACATCCCGTGGCACATCCTCAGGACGGGTATCCTCAATATTGCAAAAATCGATGATCAATCCGGCCAGTTCAAACTCCAGATCGGTACTCATTTACTCTCTCCCATCTCTGTCAGGCTCCACGACGACGACGATAAAAAGCCAGCGCCGCAAAAAACATGCATAACAGAAAAAATCCATTCAGTATGATCACCTGCGGCAGCACAGACGACACCCCGGCACCACGAACAAATATGTCCAGAAATGCTTCCAATCCCCATCCAAGTGGTGAAATAACACTGATACTCTGCATCACCTGGGGCATCATGTAAACCGGTACCATGACACCTCCGAGGGCGGCGGCAATCACCACGGAAACTGATCCAAAAATAGCCGCCTGATCAAAACTGCGCGACAAAACCCCTACCAGCATGCCAAAGCCGCAGGCTGCCAGTGCCGAACTGACCGCAACCAGTGCCAACGCAACCGGTGCCGAACCCATATCAAGTTGGGGCGTCCCCAGCAGCGGCAGCAGATAGCGACCAACCAGCAGCATCAGCGCAAACTGCAGCAGACAGATGATCAGATAAGCAAAGACCTTGCCACACAGCAACGAACCGATACTCACCGGCATGGTCAGCAACCGCGTCAAGGTACTGTCCTGACGCTCACGAATCATGGTTCCGGCTAAGGGGATAACAATGAAAAACATCCCGAACAGGGTCCAGGCCGGAACATTCTGCTGTACAGATGTCGGCATGGTCGGAAATATTTCCGGGGCCGCCGATTCTTCCGCCAGTTCAATCAGGGGTTGCTCAAGCCAGTCCGGTGCCAGTTCAGGCAGCTCGATACGTACCAGTCCGGCGGCACCATAAGGCTGCAATTGCCGGTCGATGGACTCCTGCAGGTCTGCCGTCAACGCGCGCATCAAGGCGTCACTACGACTGGCCATGGCCACGCCCAAAACACCACGTTGCACCGCACTGGAAACCGCTGTGCGATAAACACCGCGCACAGCCGGATCGAAGTAGATAGTCAAGGTGCCGGGCTGCAGCTCGGCCTTGGCACCACGCAAGGTCGCCTCAGCCGCGTCCTGTGCGGCGGCGACAATAAGGGTGCTGAATTCCTCCGGGACGATAAGGGCAAACTGGTAATTTCCCCGAAAAACCAGCTGTCGGGCCTTGTCCGACGAGATGGCCTCCCCGGAAAATTCTTCAATCAGCTCAAGGACACCGGTGGAACTTAGTCCCTGCTTCAGCTCGGTTCCCAGGTTTCCCTGGTCAAGATTGATAAACAGGGCCCGGGTCGCGGTTTCTCCGGTTGCACGAAATACGTTATCCTGCACCAGAGTCAACACCAGAACCAGGAGCACCGGCATGACAAAAAGAATCAGCAGGCCGGCACGATCGCGGCTGAGTAACAACAATTCTTTTCTGATATGAGTCAGCACAGGCATGGTTGTCCATTCTACTCGCGCAGGGCTTTACCGGTCAGGGCCAGAAACAGGTCCTCGAGGGTTTCACAGTCGGCGTTGCCGGCAATCAATTCTCCCGGGGAGCCCTGGGCGATGACACAGCCACTGTCGATAATGGCAATCTCATCACACAGGTCTTCCGCCTCACGCATGTAGTGGGTGGTATAGAGCAGGGTCATTCCCTGACGATTGAGTTCACGCAACTGTTCCATAATCAGATTACGGGATTGGGCGTCAATACCCACCGTCGGCTCGTCAAGCAGCAGAATCCGGGGCTCATGCAGAATACCGACAGCCAGATTGGCCCGACGTTTCATCCCGCCAGAGCAACGATCGACACGGCGATCTGCCACATCTGCAAGCCCTACGAGGTCAAGACATGCATCTACGCGCCCGTCAATCCGTTGTTTGTCTACCTTCAGTACCCGGGCAAAATAAGACAGATTTTCCCTGATCGTCAGGGTCGGGTAGAGAGCAATCTCCTGCGGGACCAGCCCGATGGAACGACGGATGGCCGCCGCTCCGGAACCCACTTCCTGCCCTGACACTTCCACCCGTCCGGCATCAGGGCGCAACAGGGTACAGATAATGGAAATGGTCGTCGTTTTACCCGCCCCATTGGGACCAAGCAAACCGAAAATACGCCCGCGCGGCACCTCGAGATCAAGATGATTCACTGCCGGTGAGTTACTGCCCGGATAGGTTTTCGTCAAACCAGCAACCCGGATGACACAATCCTTGGCAGTCTCACTCATCGAACCGCGCCCTTCGTTACCGGTTGGCTGATTATCCGTTGCAGATCGCGAAACAGAGATTCTTCCTCTGCGGCTGTGTCTTCAAGTCGCCGGGTCAACTCATTGATAGAGGGTTCAAGCTCTGCCCGCCCCTTACACACCCGGGATGCGAGCAGGGCAAACTCACGCCAGACATCGCCGATAGCAGTACAGCGTTCCGAGAGTTGCAGCAATTCATCCCTGCTGACAACCGCAGCCGCTTCCTGTAAAAAGGCCGCATAAATAAAGCGAAACCCGCCACCACCAGTACCGATTTCCTCCTGCATCCGGACAATGTGTCCCAGGTGCTGCAAGGTTCTTTTCTCACCCAGACGCGTCGGCCAACCGGCCATGCGGCGGGCCAGAAAACGGATACCCCTCACCCCCGCCAGGGGCACCGGCGTCGATAACATCACCCGACAGACATCCTTGATGGCGCTGGTAACCGCCTGGGGCAGGTCGGGCTGTTTGGGCATCGATTCGATATAATAGATACGCCCCTTGGGTGCCAGGGCTCCCTTGGCAAAGCGGGCCGTACGCAGATCCGTTGCCGAACAACGTACCGGTTGCTCAAAAATCGGGTCACTGATCAGGTAGTCCTCCCCTTCCTTCCCGGTCACGACCAGATTATGGCCGTTAAAATGAAATCGATATGCCGGGGGGAAATAGGGCAACCAGAACACCCCGGTCTGAGCGCCCACCGGACATCCTTGAGCCAGCAACTGATCGAGTTTCTGTTCTGCCGCAACCGGGGTACTGAAACGCTGTTGCTGCACCCTGACCCCCAGTCTGCTGGTGGCTTTTTTAAAAATACTGCCGGGAGCGGTACGAAAGGTGGTCAGGGGAAGAAAATTCATCCGGATAAAAGGAACATAGGCAAAGAACAGACCACCGCCGATGCCGAAAGCCATGGCTTCCGAACAGGGAAAACCATAGTGATTCAGAAGATTGGCGGTGACCCCGCTTTCGCAGTGAGCAAACTGTCGATGGTTGAAATCGATCTTCACGGGGACGCCTCTGAGGTATCCATCTCCTCGATGGACAAATCCGGCTGTTCCGGCACCTGCTGCAACTGTGTGATACTGATCCGGAACAGATCTGCATAAACCGCCAGTATCCGGGAATCCAGGCGACTGAACACATGTGGCTTCAGGTGTCGTCTGACTCGCCAACGGGCGAAACCGGAATACTGGGACAACAAGGCGGCATCCATCTGGTTTTTCACCATATGATAAGCAAGCGGGCTTTTTTCCCCGGCCCTGATCTCAACCAGCACCTGGCGCAAATCCTCAACAATCGCTTGCCAGGCCAGGCGCAAGGTAGCATTTTTCGCCTCCCAGCCGACACTCAGTTCAAGGCTGTAGCACCCATCCTGATCGACGGCATAATTGATTTCACGACACCCGGCAGTCAGGCCGCCATGTTGTGGCACTTCTTCCTTTTTCATGACTAAAAACGCACCCCGGTCGAAAGTAATACGCTGTCAACGCCACGATTATCTCGATACAGATTGGCATTTGACAAATGATGCAAACGCAAGCCGATGGCCAGGGTTTTTCCTCGCGGCATTAAACTCTCGACACCAACACCGATCTGCGGATTGAAGTTGATACGCAAACCCTGGCCGCTGACCCTGAAATCGGTATAAATAACGCCGATTCCACCTTCAATATAAGGCGTCCAGGAACCGAATCTCCAGTTTTCAAGATATTTGACCGCCATCATGTTGACCGCCGCTACCCCTCGGTTACGACCGTCGGTGGTGATGCCAAGATTTATTTCTCCCTGGAAATAAAGGCTGTCGGGAGCATCATGCCAGAACACCTGACCGTAGGGCAGTCGTATATTCCCCTGCAAAAGCACCAATCCAAACTGATCCGGGTTGTACGCCGCCCCCGCCAGCAGCGCCAGCCCGTAGCGTGGGACCGGTTCCTGGGCAACGCTCGGCAGCGCCGCAGCCACGACCACAACCCCCGCCAACAGGAATGAACACAGCCATCTCAACGCGACAGACATACCACCCCGTAATCACCCCCCGGACCAAACTTCAGACAATTCAGTTGCGCCCCGGCGGGCAAGCCCTTGTCTGCCAACAAACCCACACCACGATCAGCCTCCAGTGGACCGGCGTACACCTGCTCATCACGCAGCATCAGTGCTGCTGCCACCAGATCAAATCCGGCGGCGGCGGGAAAACTGCCATAACAGGGAGTGCAGGCAACTGCAGGTAACGAACTCAGGACGTCGGCATACCAGCGGCCACAAGCCTGATGACCATCGGCCCCGGCCACGATCAGGGTCGCTGCAGGCAAGTCCAGGGGAGCAACACAATGATTGCCCAGAAGCACAGAATCAACAGCAGCATAAGCCGCGCCATGATCATCCCGGGTTAGCACCATGAAGGCCGCGCCTTCACCGACCATAGCCGACTGGGCGGAAAAATCGAGGGGGCGCATGGGGCCCTGTTCTCCCGACCCGAAAAAATAACGCCGACAGTAGCGCAACACCTCACAGTATTCATCAACGGCCCCGAAGAGGACCTGATCGACCCGCCCCTCTGCCAGCCACTGCCGGGCACTTAAGAGGGCGGAAGCAACAGACATCTCAAACTGGGTAACGGTCAGATTCGGGGCGGTCAAACCCAATTGCATCGACACATGGGCCGCAGCGGCATTGTGAACCGAATTGGAAAAATGAGTCGGCGAACTGCAGGAATAACCAAAATCAAGGTAGGAATCGAGAAAGTTAAAGGTTGTTTTGAGCGGCCCGTAACCGCTGCTCACGACCACACCGACCCGGGAGCGATCGGCGTCGAGCAAACCCGCATCCTCAAGGGCAAGATATGCAGCCAACAGGGTCATTTTGGAAAAGTGATCGATCCGCCGCAGTTCGCGTTTGGGCAAAAAGCGCTCAAGCTCTTCGGTGGCGGCGCGATAGGCGGGAAAGCTGTCACTTGCCCCCTCATGATGATCAACCGTCAGCTCCTGACAGCTTTGTATGCCGGTCTGCAAAGCGGAACGCAAGGCATTGACTCCGGCACCAAAACCACCGGTCACACCGATTCCCTGAATCGCCAGGCGCATGTCAAGCTCCTTTTACCGAGAGAATCAGGACGGCGTTATTGCCGCCAAAAGCCAGGGACTGGGACAAGGCAACGGTTCCCCTGACGGCGACATTTGCCGTCACCGGGGTCGCCGGAATATCAGGATCTGCCTCGGCAAAGCCGATACTTGCCGGAATTTCCCCGCGTTCAAGGCAGGCCAGGGTGTAGACCGCCTCAATGGCCCCGGCAGCTCCCAGGGTATGGCCGGTATAACCCTTGGTCGACAGAAATGGAATCCCCGGCAGAACGTCATTCAACACCCGCCCCTCGATACGATCATTGTCGGGAGTACCGGTGCCGTGAGCATTGACAAAGGCAAGCTGCGCCGGAGCCACGGCGGCGGCCTTCAGAGCTTCAGCCAGGGCCGCTTTCAGACCGGCACCATCAGGCCTGGGGGCGGTCAGATGGTGAGCATCACAGGCAGAACCATAGCCGCTGACCCAACCACGAATCCGCTGTTCTTCTACCTGGTCGCTGCGCTCGAGAATCAGCACCCCCGCTCCTTCGCCCAGATTCAATCCGCGACGATTGACATCGAAGGGACGGCAGGGTTGGGTGTCGGTAATCATCAACGAGCTGAAACCGGCGTAGGTGACTCGCGATAATTCATCGGCACCTCCGCTGATGACAATATCACAGGCGCCGGAACGCAGCCAGGAGGCTCCGAGGCCAATGGCATCGGTACCGGAAGAACAGGCATTGACCACCGTCTGCACCGGACCGTTCAGTTTCAGTTGCCGGGCGATAACTGCGGCCGGATTACTGCGCAGGTAGCGCTCGATAATGGCCATGCCGGGACTTTTACCATCTTTATAATCGCGATAAAAATCATCGCAGTTCAGCGCACAACCAACGGTGGTGCCGATACAGACGCCGACCCGCTTGCCCCGCAACGCCGCCGCATCGTAACCGGCATCACTCAAGGCCTCATGGGCAGCCGCCAGAGCCAGTTGTCCGGTACGGGCGTAGATCAGTTGTTCCTGATCGAGGGGCAAGGTAAACTCGTCACGCAGTTCCAGCACCGGGTAAGCGACGGGATGATCGGTGGAAAAACGGATCGGGGCTCCCGGATATCGACGACCGGCAAACAGGGTCATCAGATTTTCATCCAGAGTCATCCCGGCACCGGACAAACAACCGAGGCCGGTAACCGCAATCGGCCCGGAACAGGTCATTGTGCCAGTTTCTCCTCAATAAATTGAGCGAGGGTGCTGATCGATTGCAGGGCCGGACGACCCTCATCCATGTCCTTGATTTCCACTCCAAAATGCTTCTGCACCACCACTACCAGTTCGACGGCATCAAGGGAATCAAGACCCAGGCCCTCGCCGAACAGAGCCATATCGTCATCAATCATTTCCGGGGTGAGATCTTCCAGATTCAGATCGGCAATCAACACCTGTTTGAGTTTTTCCTTAACACTCATATCAAACTCCTTCACAAGGATAATTGTAACTAGTATCCGTCCGGAAACTCCGGATGGACACTATGCGGTTTCCGATTCGGAAATAGGGTATTTTTCGTTGTGGCAAGGAAATCAAGGGCTTGAGCGGAGGCGTACACATGTACGCCGCACAAACAAGGCCGCAGATTGACGCCGCCACAGCGGAAAAGAACCGTTTCCGGACGGAAACTAACTATTCAGTGTCATCATTATCACCGGGGCAGAACAAAAACAGACAATTTTCATATCGGGTCCGCCGGATAGCAACACCCTACAAATCTCTTCGATTGACTTACATTAACCTTTTATTCGTACCACATGTTGAAGAAATTGAAAAATTGAAATGGGTGTTCCCGGCAAAATTCTTCCAGTGCTGCGGCAAATTCCTGCACATGGGGAACAAATGCCTGCTGGTCGCGCCCCAACCCTGGCGGCACCCTGATAATCCGGAAAAGTTTCAGGTCGTAACTGTCCGGTCCGGTTTTGTAGGAAAACAGGGCGACAATCGGTGCCGAGGTTGCCGATGCCAGCTTGTAGGCACTAAAGGGCATGGTCACCCGGCCACCGAGAAATTCAACCATCACACCATTCTGATCGTCCCCGAGCATACGATCACCCATCACCGAGAGGACTTCTCCGCGCTTGAGCACTTCCAGCATTTCCAGAGCCCCCCCCAAAAATCCGCGCGGATCAATAATATGGTAAGGACACTCAGCCCCCGCATGTTCAAAATAGTGGCGGTCAATATCCCCTTCTTCACGCTGCATCAACAGATTGACGGGGGTTTGCACAAAACCCAGGGACGACATGGCGACCTGCCAGCAACCGACATGGGCATTGACCAGAATCATTCCTTTGCCTTCGGCCAGCAAGTGCAGTAACTCGTCCTTGCCGTGCAGCTGAACCTTGATGCGTTCGGCCCCGAGAATGCCGACCAGTGCGCGATCAATCAACACCTGTCCAAAGGTCAGAATCAACCGGTAGCGCTGCAGAAACCTCTGCCAGGGGCCGACACCCGGGAAACGTCGCTGCAAATAATGGCGACAACGCTCCTTCGCCACCTGACTGATCAGTGCATACCAGGCAACCACCACATAGAGACACAGATAGGCCAGCCGCCGACCGCCCAACCGGATCGCCAGATAGAAAAAGCGATGCTGCCAGTTTTTGCCGATACTGCGGCTCGTCCACTTACTCATGGGAGGTCACCCCTAAGCTCCCCTGACGCTTGACCACCAGCGCCAGCAACAAAGTCAAAGCACCAACCAGTGCCGCCAAGACCGGAGCCAGGACCAAAGAACCCAGGAACCACTCGTAAAGACGCTGCAACGCCTGATAGCCCAGGGTTTCCAGGGTAAATTCCGTCAGCCATTCACCGTGGCGCAGGTAATAACCGACCTGAATACACAAAGCCGGAACGATGGGGGGCATACAGAGCTGGCTGCTGCTAACCGCCACCACCTTGTTGAGTCCAAAAAAGCTGCAGGCAAAGAGGATCGCCAGGGTATGACAAAAAAGTAGCGGCAATGTCCCGAGGAGCACTCCCAGAGCTGCCGCCAGGGCCAGACCGCGGGGACTGAGATTCTGTAACAACAACAGCCGCAGCGATCGCAACGGCCGCAATACCGATACCGCATCTTCGGGGCGATCCCCCTTCGCCGCCCTGATGATCTTGCGATGGGGCCAGGGAACGATGGAGCGCAGGGTCAGGTGGGTATTAAGCAGGGTCAAGCGCCAGTTATCCATGAAGCCGCGGAAATGGGAAATACGTTCCTGGGGGGGCGGATAATAAACCCCGATATCAACATCCTTCAGGGGCACTCCGGCCCAGGCCGAACGCACCAGCACCTCAACCTCAAAGTTGTAGCGACGGGTCCAGAAGGTCAGATGGCGAAAAATTACCAGGGGATAGGCGCGGAAGCCGCTCTGGGAATCCTTGATGCGCGCTCCGGTCTGCAGGCGCAGCCAGAAATTGGAAAACTGACGGCCAAAACGGGACGCTCCGGGGATCGTCTGCTGGTCAAAATCACGATGGCCGACAAAAACCGTCAAGGGCTCCTGTTCAATGGCGGCAAAAAACCGGGGCAGATCCTCGGGATCATGCTGGCCGTCGGCATCCAGACAGATCATATGGCTGTAGTCGTGCTCGAGCCCCCAGCGGGCGGCGGTCAGCAGCGCCGCTCCTTTGCCCTGATTGACCTCATGGCGCAGCAATTCCACCGGCAAACCGGTGAGCAGATCAGCGACCGCCACGCTGCTGCCGTCATCCACCACCAGTATCCGGTCGTGATGACGCAAACACTTCTCAACCACCCGGCGCAGGGTCACTCCGTGATTATAGACGGGGATGGTAATGAAAGAGCGCACCGCAGCAGCCGCCATATATCCCTTACCCTCCATAGCGTTTGTTGCTCAAGGCAAAACGCAGGAACTGGCCGCCATGGGCGATAAAACGCAGCCAGCTGTCCGGCGACTTCCACAACATCGCCACATAGCCGGCAAGAATTCGGGGGCGCTTGAAGTGCTGTTTGTAAAATTCGATGAAGAGCCTTTCCAGAGTCTCCCTGTCCATGCCCTGGGGGATAAACTGAAAATGCATGCAGTCCATCTTGGCCCAGTCTTCGTCAAAGGTACCGTGCTGATGAATTTCATTGTACAGGGGCGAGCCGGGAAAGGGGGTGAATTTGGCCAGGTTCATATCATCAATGGGCAGAGACAGGAAGTAGGCCATGCTGCGACGGATGGAAGCTTCCGATTCCCCCGGCAGCCCCATCATCATCAGCCCCTTGACGCGAATGCCACAACTTTTGATGGTACGGATCGTCTCCCCGAGGTGATCAAGATCAACATTCTGGCGGTGCTGGGCCAGAAGTTCGGCATCGCCGCTTTCGATCCCCAGGCTGACCATCCAGCAACCGGCGGCCTTCATCTGCTCCAGCAAGGCACGGTCAACATGGTTGGCGCGCACGGCACAGTTAAAGGTCATCCCCAGGGGATTGTTGATCATCAGCCGACAGAATTCTTCAACCCGATCCCGATGAAAGGTAAACTGATCATCGTAGAAATTGATGTGGCGAATACCGAAGCGGTCCTTGAGATAGCCCAGGTGGCGATAGAGATAATCCGCCGAATTGAAGCGAAAGGTGCGGCGAAAGACACTGCGATCACAATAACTGCACTGATAGGGGCAGCCGCGACTGGAAAGACAACTGGTATTGGGCGTTTTCGGGTAGTTGAAAATAGGCAGGCTGTAGGCCTTGGGGTAACCCGCCAGCAGCTCATAGGCCGGGAAGGGAAG
>OBJA01000298.1_pt1 | contig 45754 bp, 31 predicted proteins | sample 1519751 | NCBI WGS metagenome assembly OBJA01 (sample SAMEA3881238, study PRJEB22517) | soil metagenome | biome: lake sediment; feature: soda lake sediment; material: sediment, water from around vicinity | place: India | collected 2013-12-23 | depth 3 m
CCTACCGGCAGGTAGGGTTTTAGAGCGTTTCTAAATCTCAGCCCAGGGTTTTAACTCAGACCTAGGATGGGTCAAAGTTTTCGTAGACATGGATGTCGAAAGAAAACCCTGGGTGGACAGATCGACAAACATAGGTAGTTGTTTAAACGTCAGTATTATTTTGGAAGAGTGGAGAGCCAGATTTTCTTTTTTGGAAGATTTATTGCCTGTAGGGCTATAAATCTGATTTAACGAGGACCCAGAGATAACCTTATGTTCTGGAGCCTCGATTTTTTTATGAAAACAAGGAATGGATATATGGAAGTCGGCCCAGCCCTTTTTGTATAGGAATGCTTTTTCTACATAATCTAACCTAAGAATCGGACTAAGGTGGGGCTGGAGTGTCCATGATATATCGCAGGATGAAATCGAAAGCGGTTAGAATTAACGATTCAACTTCCGATAGGTTAATCGATATAGCGCCTCGCGATGACCAGCAGCCGACAAGAGGTTATAAGAAACGCTTTCATGAATGTTTAGAGCATAACATAGCCCTCGTCAAGGAAAGGTTGCCGGATAAGAACTTAGTCTTTGAAGAGTTTATTGTGGGCAGCCGCGGTAGGAAAAGAGTCGTGATGGCATACCTTAAAGATCTGGCAAACCCTGGAATTGTCAAAGAGATAACCGATCGAATCCAAGCAATACGAGCAGAAACCCTCCTTGACAGCAGTTATCTCGAGAGAAACCTGGAGAATTCCAACTTTAGTCCTTTCCCTCAAGTGGAGACTACAACACGGCCGGATTCGACAGAAGCGGCGTTGATTCAAGGTAGAATTGCGATTCTGTTGGATGGCAGCCCCGATATTCTGCTGGCGCCAACGACCTTCTTTGACCTTATGGACACCCCGGAAGATTCCTACAGCCGATGGTATATTGCGGCCAATTTTTTCCGAATGGCTCGGTATATCATGTTTGTTCTGGCGGCTTCTTTACCTGCCTTTTATATCGCTTTAACCTCCCATAACCCGGAGATGTTCCCGACCCGATTTGCTTTACTCCTTGCCGCTGGCGCTGAAGGAACGCCCTTTCCTGTATATTTTGATGCCTTCATCATGATGGGAGTCGTGGAAGCGGTAAGACTAATATTAATTCGGCTGCCAAATCCGGTTGGCGCTGCAATCACTGTTTTCTCCGGAATCGTTCTGGTGTGGGCAGGACTATCCGCCAACATTATTAGCGAGTTTATTGTGATCATCGTGACGATTACCGCGATCGTCTCCTTCTCCATTCCCAACTACGATCTGCGTTCAGCGATACGGATTATTCAGTTTTTCACCATGATTATGGCCACCATGTTTGGTGTCTTTGGGTTTGCCGTGGCCTTCTTTTATATTGCCATTCATCTCGTGACGCTCAAGTCCTTTGGTATCCCCTACATGACACCCCTGGCTCCAGCAGAGGCCAGCGGGTGGGGGCATACGATTTTCCGGGATAATACGGTTAAGATGGCCCAGGATGAAACGTACCAGCCGTTGCCCAAAGCGGATAGGGTTAATAAAGGTGAAGACAATGAGTGACAACCAACAAAGCAAGTCCAAAGACCCGGTGGATCCCAAGGCGTTGTCGGTGGTGTTGGCGCTGACGATCTTTGAATTTGAGATCTTTACCCATGCAAGGGGCCTGGTGAACATCGCTAAGCACGATACACTCATCGTTATCCTGCTGGGTGGGTCGCTTTTACTTCTCTTAACGGTGCTGCTGGTTAAGCTCGCCCGCAGATTTCCAGGGGAAAATTTCTTTCAATATAGTCAAAAAATCTGGGGCAAGCCCATAGCTTATGGGATTATTGCTGCTTATTTATTTTACTTTTATAGTTTTATGGTGCTGTTGTTTCAGGACTTCTCTGACGCGAATCGGTTATTGTTTTTGCAACAAACGCCGCCGTTCATCCCCATGATTCTATTTGGGGTGGGCGCAATCTGGCTGGCTTCATACGGTTTCTCCGCCATTGTTCGGTTTTTTCAGATGGTATTTCCGGGGTTTGCCATTCTGATGCTGGCCATCCTTATTCTTGGTATTCGGGAAGTCAAGCTGGCTAACTACTTTCCATTATTTAGCCAGGGGATAAAGCCCATTCTGCATGGAGCCATCGTTTATGTGGGTATCATTCAGGGAGTGGAAATCCTATTGTTCCTAACCCCCTTTTTAAAGGACCAGGACAAGATCCTTAAACCAGCCATATGGGGGATTCTTCCTGCCGTATTCTTTATGTTATTTGCATCGTTGAACGCCATTGGTGTCCTCGGTGTAGAAAACACCCTAGAGTTCGTTTATCCAGGGGTTGCCTTGCTAAGCGTGGTTGAGTTTCCGGGTTTTACTGTGGAACGATTTGAGCTTCTGTTAACCCTTCCATGGTTAGTGGCGATCTTCACCACCATGTGTGTATACATCTATTTACTGGCCAACGGCCTTATCGAGTTGTTTGGTCTTAAGCGTAAAAAAGTAACCATCACTCTGGTCACCGCCGCGATCATTGGATCAACATATCTTATTCCCAATCTCACGTGGATGCTGTTTTTACGTGAGCGTTTCGGCTATTTTACCCTCTTTTTTGTCGCCGTGATACCTGCTCTAACTTTGCTGTTGGCTGTTATCCGGGGGAAGGAGGGGAGGGGGATTGGGTAGGAACATTCTTCGATTGATCGTTGTCGGATGGGTTCTCCTGACCTTTACAGGTTGTTGGGATGTTCAGGATATGCGAAACCGAGCCTATATTACGGCCATCGGACTCGATTCATCGGCATCATCCAAGTATAAAATTACCTTCGAGATTCTCCGGCCCGTTGATTATAGAGAGTCGGATAGAGACGCCTCGGCCAGTGTCATCCAGACCGTGGAAGCGGACAGCGTTAATATGGCTATCGAAAAGATACAAACCAGGATCTCTCGCCCAATTACCCTAGCTCATCTCTCAGTCGTTTTAATTGGAGAGGAAAAAGCAAAAACAGAAGACTTCAGAGATATTGCGGACTTTTTCCTAAGACACCCGGAGGTTCAGAAACGAATACGGTTAATGTTTGTCTATCAAGGCGAAGCCTTGGAACTGATTGCTACAAAACCATTATTTGAACCGATCCTTTCTGGAGAGCTCATGACCAAAGCCCAGTTGGAACCGCAAAGTTCCTTTGCAAGAACCAACCCATTTATCGAGCTTCTCCGAGACTTGCGGAGTAGTGGCGGAAATGGGCTTGCCTCCCGAATCATGGTATCGGAGCAAGACAAATATCTAATCCGACACGGGGCGGCGGTATTCAACCAATGGAAGTTGATCGGTTGGCTTAGTCATATTGAGGCGCAAGCTGCCAATTGGATCGTGGGGGACGTTGACGCCACAGTCGAAGCGCGAAGAGGGACGAGCATCTACACCTATTTTGTCAATAAAAAAAGGATCCGAGTTACTCCGGAGACTAGCGAAGGTAATGTTCGATTCAAGGTGGATTTGCATACCGATGGCACGATCCTTCAGCAACAGGGCGAGCGGTTGGATCTATCTGAACCTAAATCCATTAAAGAGTTGGAAAGTTTGTTCGCAAAAACCATAGGTAACCAGGTTCGAGGAGCCATCGCTAAAGCGCAAAACGAATACCAAGTTGACTATCTTGGATTTGGATCGGCCTTGAACAGACGGTATCCCAAAGTTTATCGACGGCTTCAATGGGATGACATTTTTCCCAGCATCCCGATGGAGGTTGAAGTGAAAACAGCAATCACGCGGACGGGCATGTCGCCCTAGGTTATGATTACAGAGAAGACTGGTGATGAAAACCGCCGAAAGGCGGTTTTGATCATGTTAGAAGAGCGGAGAGCCTGAGTTTCTTTTTTTAAGAAGATATATTGCCTGTAGGGCAATATATCTGATTTAAAAGGGCGGTGTTGCCGCCCATTAGCGTGTTCTTATGATCATTGTGAGAAGCTGTGTATTCCATAGATGTAAAGGAATATGCCGAAAAACGGCGAACTTAACTTTATATGATTATTAAGATTACTCAGGAGTCAGTAAACAGGTTAGAAGTCGGAATTCAGGAGTCAGAAGTTGGAACGGTTGAGAAGGCCTTTGTGGGGGGTTCTCTCGCAAAGGCGCGAAGACGCAAAGTTTGAGAGTTGGATATTTAAGAAATTGATTAATATATATTCTTAGCGATCTTGGCGATCTTGGCGAGAATAAAAAGACCCCAGCGGCTTGGGAGAAGGCCTTTTGGGGGAAGGGAACGGTGTTCTCTCGCAAAGGCGCAAAGACGCAAAGGATGGGAGTGGGACTGGAAGAGGTTAATTTAATAATTGTCTCGCGATCTTGGCGAGAAAATAAGACCCCAGAGGCTTGGGAGAAGGCCTTTGTGTGAGAATAAAAGGCGTCATTGAATTGATGTATAACTGTTCTGGAGCATTCTGAATACTGGCTCCTGTCTTCTGACTACTATCTTGCTGAATCAACTTTATAACATAATGAGATGTTAACCGATTAATATGGATAGGATGAGAAATGAAGATCGCACTGAAAAAATTATCCCCATTAAATTTCGCCTTCTGGATTGGCTTGGCGCTAGTTTTTGTTGTTCTTTTAACCCATACTTCTTTCTTCAGACGCAACCCGATCCCTGTGGCTCAAAACGGGGTATTGGATCTTCGAAGTTGGGACTTTCAGCGCAATGATGGAATCCACCTCAACGGAGAATGGGAGTTTTACTGGAGACAGTTGCTAACTCCGATGGATTTTGCCAAGGACGGGGTTGGTTCACTGCAATCAACAGGAATGATTAGAGTACCCGGTTCGTGGTGGAGATACCCATTGAACGAAGGAAGGCTAAATGCGATCGGTTTTGCAACTTACCGCTTACAAGTGCTGGTGCCGGAGAATAGCCCGGAGTTGGGTTTGAATCTTCCTCAGTTCTATACCGCTTACAAGTTATGGGTCAACGGTCAGCTGGTCTCGTCGGGTGGTAAGGTCGGTAAAACTCTGGAGAATACGGTTCCGCAGTATATTCAAAGGGTTGTCTCATGTCGGCCCAAGAACGGCCGATTGGAACTGGTGGTTCAGGTCTCCAACTTTCACCACCATCGGTGCGGTATCATGCGCCCCATTCAATTGGGATTAAATGAACGAACTAAACAAGCCAACACGCTGCAAGAGGCCTTTGGACTAATGATTATGGGCAGCTTTCTTCTGATGGCTCTCTATAATTTGAGTCTGTATTTCTCCCTAAAACAAGGTAAAGCTCCGCTCTTCCTCAGTGCCTTTTTTGGCATCGGCGTCCTCCGGCTAACTTTGGTGGGACCCAACTTTTATACCCGCGTGTTCCCTGACTTCAGTTGGGAGTGGGCAATGAGACTTGAGTATTTCACATTTTACTTCTGCGGGCCGGTCTTCTATCGGATGATTCGACGTCTCTATCCGGAGGAGATTCCCCAAGGGATGATCAACTTTATAACCGGGTCTGGGATTATCTTTGCCGTCATTACAATCCTCACTCCGGCGAGGGTATATACTTATTTAGCGCCGATTTTCCAAGCGATTTTGTTGGGAACCGTCACCTATATGGGGATTGTTCTGGGGAGAGTTTCGATCAAACGCCGAGAATACCTAATGATCAGTGTTTTTGCCATCATCTTCTTTTCGCTCTTCAATGACATCTTATTCTATTACAACTTAGTTCAGGCCGAATTTCCCATGATTCCGATGATTGATAACTACAAGAATCTTCCGTTTTGGCCGTGGCGCATACCGACCGGGTTCATCTCCATGGTCTATTTCATCTTCGTCTTTAATATACTGACGCTGAAAATGACCCAATACTACTTTACCAAGACAGGATTGAAGACGGAGTCCGAAACGGCTGTTGCTGTATTGAATGATTATAACCTTACACCACGGGAAACTGAACTGGTCGCTTTACTGATTCAAGGTCTGAGTAATAAAGAGATCGCTGATAAACTTTCGATTGCTGAGGGGACGGTCAAAGTCCATCTTCATAATCTCTATGAAAAGACTGGAACAGGAAACCGGACCGAGTTAAGTCATTTGATGCGCAAATAAAATCGCTGATAAATCGTTTGTAGCTGCGGAATATATCGAAAGATATATTGAACAAACCGCAGCTTTTTTTTATTCTTAACTTTAGATTGAAAGAAAGATTATCAAAAACTAAATAACTGGAGGAATGATCAATGAATCGAGAAATTTTCGCTGATGCCATCAGTGCTGTGCATATCACCGGCAATATGATTCGGATCGACTTGATGAGCCTACAGCCCCATCTAAAGAGCAAAGATGGTCAGCCTGTCTATGATATTAGCCAGCGGATTATCATGCCGTTGGAAGGGTTCGTCAAATCCTTCTCCATTCAGGAAAAGGCCATTGCGCAATTGATTGCCAGCGGCGTTCTAAAGCGAACCGAGGCTTCTCCAGATGCTGAGGCGTTATCTGAGACGGATGAATCGAACGACGCAGAAGATTGAGAACGTTTGGTGAAGTTGAAGCGAAAGGGGATTTTCCATTGTTTCATCGGATTTCATTGCAACAAAGGGCTCTTTTTTCGGTCTTTATCCTTATGATAGCACTCTATGGGCTGGCTGATTTGGCATCGGCAGCCAACCCTCCGGATAGCGGCAGTGTCTTAGATCAGATCCAACGGATACCAGCTCCTCCTCCTGAGAAGAAGCCCGATGAGATCGCCGTTCCGGAGCCATCGGTGGCTGAACACACTGGTGAACAACCGAAGATTCGCGTCAACGGATTTCGGCTAACGGGGGAGACCCTCGTCCCCGAGAACGAACTGCTGGAGCTGATCAATGATAAAGCGGGGCAAGATTTGACCTTGGCCGAACTATACGGTTTGGCCGATCGGATCACCAAGCATCTACGACAGAAGGGCTACCTCGTGGCCGTCGCCTACATCCCGGCGCAGCGTATTGAGGACGGTATGGTGGACATCGCTGTGGTCCCGGGCAAGTTCGGCCAGGCCCGGATCGAAAACAATACCCCCATCTCCACCGGCCGTTTGGAAAAGATGCTTACTCAGCTCAAACCGGATACCGTGATTACCCAAGCATCAATGGAACGCGTTTTGTTGCTGATGAACGATTTATCGGGGATTAGGGTTAAAGCGACCCTGTCGCCGGGAGAAAGGCCGGGAACGGCCGATCTCATCTTGGATGTCGATGACACTGCGAAGTTGAGCGGTGGAATCAATAGCGACAACGGCGGAAACCCATCGACCGGCCGGATCATCGGAGGGATTCAATTTACCGTTAATAATCTGAGCCATACTGGGGATCAACTTCGCCTAGGCGGGCTTGCCAGCAATGGCGGTCTGGACCATGTCTATCTGAACTACGGCGGATTTTTGGGATATGATGGTTTGCGCTGGGATTTTAACTATTCCCATGTCCGTTACGCCTTGGGCCATGAATTTGCTGATCTCGACGCCACGGGCATGGCTAAAGTCATGGGTTGTAGCTTAAGCTATCCTTGGATCCGAAGTCGTGCTTTTAATCTTTATGGCACGGCCGGTTTTGAGTTCAAGCGCTTGGAGGATGAGATCGGCAGCGCCAACATGAGAACGCCTCGGACGGATCGGCTGTGGAAGATCGGGATCTATGGCGATGCGGTTGATTCTTGGTTGGGTAGCGCTTCCAGCGATTTTTCCCTCTCGTATATCCTAGGGCATTTAAGCATCGATGACGAGGTGGCGGCGGTCCTTGATGCTCATACGGCTCAAACCGCCGGGAGCTTTGGCAAGCTCGTTCTCAGCGCCAACCGGACACAGTATCTTTCCCCCAATTGGTCATTGGCTTGCCGCATAAGCGGTCAGCTTGCCAATGGAAACTTGGACTCGTCGGAGAAATTTTTCCTGGGCGGTATCAACGGCGTTCGGGCCTATGGACAAGGCGCAGCCTCGGGCGATCAGGGGTGTTTGCTCTCCACAGAGCTGCGGTGGCGTATACCGGATACAAACCCTGGGAAAAACGACCTCTATATCACCTGGTTTTTTGACTATGGCGATGTATCCATAAACAAGGATCCCTGGCCGGGAGCGGGAGATAACCATCGGACGTTGAAGGGTCCTGGTCTTGGCGTTATGTGGACAAGCCCGGGTTATATGGTTCGCGTGGACTATGCATTTCAAACCGGAGACAAGACGGCGGATGATGACAACGCCCGTCTCTGGGTGCGTTTGATGGCTAATTATTAAGCCTATACCCGCTCTCTATGTGTTTGGAAGGGCGGAGATTCTATTTATGAAAAAGGAGGCCCACACCCATGACGAGAAAAATGAAGCGACGATGGCAGCGAGAGATGAAGCAGGCGATGGCTCGGAAAGTGCTGCCAATGGCGATGACCGCGGGGATCATCCTTGGCTCCTGCGGATATGTTTTGGCCCAGCCGGGCGACGGAGAGATCACGGCGGGCAGCGGCAGAATCGATACGAACGGAAGCACCACCACCATCACCCAGACCACGGATAAACTGGCCATCGATTGGCAGAGCTTCAATATCGGTAATGGAGAGAGCGTCATCTTCATCCAGCCCGGGACAAGCTCCATCGCCTTAAACCGGGTGGTGGGCAACGATGTCTCGGCCATCTACGGTACCCTCTCCGCTAATGGCAAGGTCTTTTTGATCAACCCCAACGGCATCCTCTTTGGCTCCAACGCTCAAGTGGATGTGGGGGGCCTGGTGGCCTCTGCCCTAAGTATCTCCAACGAGGATTTTCTTGCTGGGAATTATACCTTCCAGAACAACGGCTTCGCCGGAGCCATCGCCAACGACGGCCAGATCATCGCCACCGACGGCGGGTATGTGGTCTTGCTGGGTTCACAGGTGGACAACCGGGGGATCATCGTGGCTCGCCAGGGGACAGTAGCTCTGGGGGCTGGGGACCGGATCAGTCTGGATTTCTATGGCGATGGTTTATTGAATTTGGCTGTGGACCAGGCGGCGGTTAATGCCAGCGTCGCCAACCACCACTTGATCCAAGCCGACGGGGGCCGGGTATTGATGACGGCCCGCACCGCCGACGCCCTGGCCGGGACGGTCGTCAACAACACCGGGCTGATCCAAGCCCGGAGTATCAGGGAACAAGACGGCGTCATTATTCTGTACGGCGGAACCAACGGTACGGTAGATGTTGGCGGTACTCTGGACGCCTCAGCGCCGAACGGCGGCGACGGCGGATTTATAGAAACATCCGGGGCGTATGTCAAGATCGGCGATAATACCCGCGTAACTACCTTGGCCGCGTCGGGGAGAAATGGCACATGGCTGATTGATCCCGACGGATTCACGATCGCGCCGTCCGGCGGTAATATGACAGGCCTCGCGGTGAGCAATGCATTGTCGGGAGGCAATTTTAGCATCGAAAGCATCGACGGCAACATCAACGTCAACGATACGGTGACTTGGGATGCCAACACGCTTACGTTGATTGCCTTCGATGACATCAATGTCAACTCCGTTATGACCGCGAAGGGCACTGCCGCACTTAATCTGCAGCCGGGTAGCGGCAAGGTCAATATGGGTTTGGGCGGCAACGGCTTTTACGGTCGGGTGGATTTCTACCAGGCTGACGGCATCACTCCCAGGGGAGGAACGGGATTTCTGACCATCAATGGCCAGGGATACACTGTCATCACCAACATCGACGATCTTCAGGGGATCAGTAGCAACATTTCCGGCCATTATTTTCTCGGCGTCGATATCGACGCGACTGCCACGGCGACATGGAACGATGGTTACGGAGGTGTAACCGGCTTTATCCCCCTCGCCACATATTGGACGCATTTCAACGGTATTTTTGATGGCGGGGGGCATGCCATTGATGGATTGTACATAAATAGTGATTCAGCAGGTGGTTTATTCGCCTATTCCGATGGTACAATCCGGAATGTAGGATTGACCAATGTTAACATGAATACTCGTTTCGGCCATTCCATCGGTGGACTGGCGGCGCAAAACTGGGGCAGTATCTATAACTGCTACAGTGCGGGCAATGTAATAGCCATCGGCAACAGCGGATATGCCGGTGGGTTGGTCGGAGAGAACTATGGAAGCGGAAGTATTAGGAACAGCTACAGTATGGGGAATGTGAGCGGTAATGGGGACGGCATCACGATCGGTGGGTTAGTGGGAGGTAATTATGGTAGTGTCGATGGTAGCTATAGCACTGCCGATGTGAACGGTATCAGCAACGATGGTTATAACGGCGGTATTGGCGGCCTGGTGGGCAGAGGCTGGAACGGCAGTATTACCAACAGTTACAGTACAGGGGATTTGAATGGTACCGGCAATAAACTTAATATCGGCGGGTTGATCGGGTTTAACTTCGGTAATATCAATAACAGCTATGGTATGGGGACGGCGAGCGGCGTCGGTGACGATAATTGTATCGGCGGGCTTGTGGGTTGGCATTATGGCGGTAATATTATCAATACCTATAGTTTGGTGAATGTGAATGGTGAGGGTAATCGCAATCGCATCGGCGGTCTGGTCGGTAATAATTTTTCTTTTTCAGCTACTCCGGCAATCATCGAGAATGGTTACAGTATCGGGACGGTAAGCGGATCCAACGGATTTATCGGCGGGTTTGCGGGGTATAACATGGGTACGATCCGGTCCGGTTACTGGGATGTTGATACTTCGGGGCTGTCAACGGGGATTGGTTCAGGAAATGGTGGCGTAACCGGTTTGTATTCCAACCCCGACAGCCTTTCAGTGGATATTAATAGAAAAAGCGCATACGCCGCAAGCAGTTACAATGGTTGGGATATCGCCGCGACTGGCGGAAGCAATGCGGTGTGGCGGATATATGACGGACAGACCTACCCGCTGTTGAAGGCGTTCTTAACGCCATTGACCGTTACAGCGGATGAGGTCTTAACCTATAATGGTCAGTTTCAGTCCGCTGGAGTCACGTATATTACTCCCGACGGTTCGCCGGTGAATACCGCTCTGTTAAGGGGTACGGTTCAACTGGACGGAGGCGGGGTTAATGTGGGCGATTATACAGTGACCCCCTCCGGATTATCCTCAATGCAACAAGGGTATGATATCACCTATGTCAACGGAACGTTGACTATAGTTCCGGCGACATTAACGATCACTGCCAATAATGCGACAAAAACCTACAACGGGTTGGCGTATAGTGGAGGAAATGGTGTAATCTATAACGGTTTTGTCAACGGAGAAGATGCCTCCGTGTTAAATGGTTCGCTCAGCTACAGCGGGGATGCTCAGGGTGCCTTGAATGCGAAGACCTATGTCATTACTCCTGGCGGGTTCAGTTCCTTAAATTATGATATAACCTATCTCGATGGAACACTGACGATCAACCCCGCGGCATTGACGGTTACCGCCGTCACAAACACTAAGATCTACGATGGGACGACGGACGCGGCAGCTGTTCCGATCGTTACAGGTCTTCAAGGCAATGATGAGTTGGTTGGACTTCGATTACAGTATGCCAGCAAGCATGTGGGGACCAGCATTGTTCTCACGCCGGTCTTCACCATCAACGATGGAAATGGCGGCAACAATTACACCGTGACGATCCAAACCGCCACCGGAATGATTACCCCGGCGGATCTAGTGGTGGCGGTCAACAATGCCGGTCGATACATGGGTATGCCCAATCCCGACTTTACCGTGACCTCCATCGGCTTGAGGGGTACAGATACTTTGAGTTCACTGACGGGGACTCTTGAGTTTAGTACATCGGCCACCATCGACTCTATGCCGGGACAGTATACGATCTCCGCTTCCGGTTTGTCCTCTTTCAACTACAACATCAACTTCGTTGACGGCATTTTGACGGTACATGCCAACTCACCCGCATTCAACGATGCTGTTGCTGGCGGACTGGGATTTGAAGGGGTAGCGGTGGAACGCTATGGTTGGGCTCCGCGAAATGATCTTTGGCTTACTGTGAACCAACCGGGTTTGAATTCGGAGGGCGTAGAATGGCTGCAATTTTGATGAGCGGGGACTCGATGTAATAAATTTTGGGATTATGCTTGGTTTTAGAATGCGATTAAAGTTCGTTTGCGTTTCAAAGGGTTTAAATATTCAGAGGCGCTACCAGCTGTTGAGAGGAGCTCTCCGGCAGAACTGGCGACCGGTTTAACAAAGGAGGCCCTACCCATGACGAGAAAAATGAAGCGACGATGGCAGCGGGAGATGAAGCGGGCGATGGCTCGGAAAGTGCTGCCGATGGCGATGACCGCGGGGATCATCCTTGGCTCCTGCGGATATGTTTTGGCCCAGCCGGGCGACGGAGAGATCACGGCGGGCAGCGGCAGAATCGATACGAACGGAAGCACCACCACCATCACCCAGACCACGGATAAACTGGCCATCGATTGGCAGAGCTTCAATATCGGTAATGGAGAGAGCGTCATCTTCATCCAGCCCGGGACAAGCTCCATCGCCTTAAACCGGGTGGTGGGCAACGATGTCTCGGCCATCTACGGTACCCTCTCCGCTAATGGCAAGGTCTTTTTGATCAACCCCAACGGCATCCTCTTTGGCTCCAACGCTCAAGTGGATGTGGGGGGCCTGGTGGCCTCTGCCCTAAGTATCTCCAACGAGGATTTTCTTGCTGGGAATTATACCTTCCAGAACAACGGCTTCGCCGGAGCCATCGCCAACGACGGCCAGATCATCGCCACCGACGGCGGGTATGTGGTCTTGCTGGGTTCACAGGTGGACAACCGGGGGATCATCGTGGCTCGCCAGGGGACAGTAGCTCTGGGGGCTGGGGACCGGATCAGTCTGGATTTCTATGGCGACGGTTTATTGAATCTGGCTGTGGACCAGGCGGCGGTTAATGCCAGTGTTGCCAATCATCAACTAATCCAGGCTGATGGGGGACGGGTGCTGATGACCGCCCGGACCGCCGATGCCCTCGCCGGGACTGTGGTGAATAACACCGGGATGATCATGGCTCAGGGAGTGGAAGAGCAAAATGGCGTTATCATCCTGCATGGGGGAAGCCAGGGTACGGTGGCCAACAGTGGCGAACTCACCGCCAACGGCGGACATGTGGAGACCTCCGGCGGCGAGTTGTGGCTGGGAGGAAGCGTCACCGCCGATACCTGGTTAATTGATCCCACTGACCTTATCGTAGACGCGACGCAAGCCTCCACCGTCTCCGCTTCGTTGAATAACGGAACCAGCGTCACACTTCAAACCCAAGTTTTGGGCAGTGGCTATGGTGATATTTATGTTGAAAACCCTATCAGCTGGACAAGCAATTCTACACTAACTTTAACCGCTCATCGGAATATAAACATCAATGCGGACATCACTGCTACCGGAAGAACAGCAGGCCTTGTGATTACACCTGGTGTAAGCGGGATTTACCGTCTGGGTCCCGGTGGGCGGATTACCCTTACCGGCTCAGCACCCAATTTGACCATCGCGGGCAATCGTTATATCATTATTAATTCGTTATCTGCCTTGCAAAGTGTTGGACTAACCGGGTTTTATGCCTTGGGTTCGGATATTGACGCCAGCTCTACCGCTGTTTCAGGGTTTACACCAATCGGGCCCGATGGATATCACCGATTTACTGGGATCTTCGATGGCTGCGGGCATATCATTGATGGTTTGCATATTACCGGCGGTTCTGACACAAATACTGGATTATTTGGTGCAATCAGCGCTGGTTCAATTCTCCGAAATGTGGGAGTAACCAATTGCTTTATCACAGCCAGCGGTAATAGCAAGGCTGGTGCTCTTGTTGGATACGCTAGCGCGGCAGATTACGGTGAAGTTCATCCTCGCATTATAAACTGTTTTAGCACGGGTAGTGTAACCGGCGGCTATGGAGGCGGCGGCCTAGTCGGAATGATGTATAATACAGATATTTTGGACTGTTATAGTACGGCGACAGTAAATGGTCAATCAGCCGGTGGTTTGGTAGGAGACATGCGGAACAGTAGTTCTATTCGTAACTCGTATAGCACGGGTACTGTCAGAGGCGTCTATTATATCGGTGGTTTAGTGGGATCTGCTACAGGTAGCATTGTTGACTGTTATAGTACGGGTTCAGTGACAGGTTCTTACGGGCAGAGAACCGGCGGTCTGGTGGGGTATAATGCTAGCAGCATTTCAAATTGCTTCAGTACAGGTAACGTTAGTGGTAGTACGGGTCGTTTTATCGGCGGCTTTGCGGGAGATACTCGCGATGGCACAATTACGAATTGTTACTGGAATATAACAACATCTGGTCAAAGCAAAGGATTGGGAGATGGGAGTTCCTCTGGTCTTGCTGGCTTGACCAGTGCGCAAATGATGAATCAAGATTCCTTTGTGAACTGGGACCTTAACTCTACATGGCGTATTTATGACGGCTTCACCTATCCTCTGCTAAAAAAATTCATGAAACCTGTAACCATTACGGCTAATAATGCCGTTCAGACTTATAACGGCAAGCTGTATGACGGTAGTGCAGGATTAACCTGCACCACATCGGATGGTTCTCCGGTTGATTTCTCTCTAATCTTTGGAACACACCAATTTAGCGGAAACGGAACCGATGCCGGAACCTATACGATTACTCCCTTTGGCCTATACTCGAACCAACAGGGATATGACATTACATTCGCCGGCGGTAGCTTGACGATTAATCCGGCGACTTTAACGATCTCGGCGAATAATGCTGTCAAAACATACAACGGTCTGGAGTATACCGGAGGAAATGCCGTTAGTTACAGCGGTTTTATTACCGGTGAGGATACCTCAGTGCTGTCTGGAGTATTAAGCTACGGCGGAGATTCGCAAGGGGCCGTTAACGCTGGAACCTATATCATCACTCCCGGTGGCTTAAGCTCCAACAACTACATTATTAGCTATGTTAACGGATCGTTGACCGTTAATAAGGCCCCTTTGACGATCAAAGCCAATAATGATGTCAAAACCTATAACGACTTGGCATACGTCAGAGGGAACGGGGTGACTTATCATGGCCTGGTCCCAGGGGAAGAGGCTTCGGTGTTAACCGGAACGCTTAGCTACAGTGGGAATTCACAAGGAGCAATAAACGCCGGAACTTATACCATTACCCCCGGTGGTTTAAGCTCCGCTAACTACAATATCACCTTTGTTAACGGAGCCCTAACTATTAACCCAGCGGAGCTTAGGGTAGTTGCTAATACAAACACCAAGACCTATGACGGGACGACCAGCGCCGCAACCCTGCCAACCGTCATCGGTCTGCAAGGCAGTGATGACCTAATTGGATTGCGTGAAGTCTATGCCAACTGTAATGCGGGAGAAAACATTATATTAACGCCTGAATTTACAATTAACGATGGAAATGGCGGCAACAACTATATCGTGACGGTAGAAACCGCCATCGGAAGCATCAACCCGGCAACGCTGACCATCACGGCCAGAGGGCAAAACAAAGTTTATGACGGGACTACAGTTGCCACGGTGACCTTCAACGACAACCGCATCGCTGGAGACGATCTGACCATCGATTATACCGCCGCATTTCTCGATAAGAACGTCGGTCATAACAAGACGGTAGATGTCATCGGCATCACATTGGGCGGAGCGGACGCGGGAAACTATACCTTTAACACCACGGATATTACCAGTGCAGACATCACCCCGGCAACGCTGACCATCACTGCCAGCGGGCATAACAAAGTCTATGACGGAACGACGACAGCCACAGTGACGTTAGGCGACGACCGCATCGCTGGAGACGACCTGACTATCAATTATACTGTAGCGTTTCAAGATAAGAATGTGGGTAACAACAAGACGGTAAACGTCAGTGGTATCACTCTAAACGGGGCGGACGCTGAGAACTATACCTTCAATAACACCACGATCACCAGTTCCGACATTACCCCAGCTACGTTGATCGTGACGGCCAAAGCCTACGACAAAGTCTATGACGGAACAACGGCTGCCACGGTGAGCTTCGGCGATAACAGCATCACCGGAGATGAACTAATCATCGACTATTCCACCGTCGCGTTCATTGATAAGAACGTCGGTAATAATAAGACGGTAAATGTCAGCGGGATTACCTTAAGTGGGACAGATGCCGGGAACTATATCTTTAATACCACCACGAGCGCTAACGCCGACATCATCCCGGCAACGCTGACCATCACCGCCAGCGGCCACGACAAAGTCTACGACGGAACAACAACCGCCACGGTGACCTTCAGCGACGACCGCATCGCCAGAGACGATCTGACCATCGACTATACCGCTGACTTTCTCGATAAGAACGTGGGAGACAACAAGACGGTGAATGTTACCGGCATCACCTTGGGCGGAGCAGACGCGGGGAACTATATCTTCAATAACACCGCTATGACCATCGCAGACATCACCCCGGCGACGCTGACCATCACCGCCAGCGGGCACCACAAAGTCTACGACGGAACAACAACCGCCACGGTGACCCTCAGCGATGACCGCATCGCCGGAGACGATCTGACCATCGACTATACCGCTGCGTTCCTCGATAAGAACGTGGGAGACAACAAGACGGTGAGTGTCAGCGGCATCACTTTGGGCGGAACAGACGCCGGTAACTATGTCTTTAATAACAGCGTAGTTACGAGCGGAGATATTACTCCGGCGGCACTGATCATTACCGCTGATGACGCCATTCGATTCTTTGGCTTTCCAGACCCGACTTTTACCGTTACATGCAACGGGTTTGTGGCCAATGAATCCTTAGAATCTCTTGATGGGTCGCTGATACTGACCACATCGGCAACGCGCATATCGACAGTGGGACAATACGACATTATACCCTTCGGCGTGAGTTCGGATAACTATGAGATCACGTTTATTCGTGGCGTTTTAACAATCCTCACACCGGATCCGATGAAGAACGCTATGGGCTCTGCCTCTCAGAGCAATCTTTGGTTTGAAATCCTTGAACAGAACAACGACGAGTTGCCGGATCCGTTGATTGCTATTGTTGGTAATGGGGTTAATGCAGGAGGCTCGGGTACCGAATCGGTGAATGGAAACGAAATAATATAGAGAGTAAATCAACCAGAATAAAGCCATCGGGTCGATTTATTCGAGCCGATGGCTTTGTCTGTCTGAAATCTACGAATCAAGCTCCATTGAGCGGTTACACTTGGTCCAAGATCTCCTCCAAATGAACCTCCAATCCATCGAAGGTTGAGGATTTTATGGTGCCGCCAAGCTGAATGGTGTTTAAAGTATCGATGTCTCTTTCGCCGGAGAAAACGTACTGCAGAATAGTTTTGTTCATACAATCCACCACCCAGTATTCCGCCACGCCACTCTTCATATATAGATTTAACTTTGTGACCATATCCTTACCTTTGGTGGTGGGAGATAACACTTCCACGACCAAAGTGGGGATGCCTATGTATTTATTCTCTTCGTTAACCTTGTCGACATCGCAGATCACAACGATATCCGGTTGAACAACGTTGGGATCTTCCTCAAATTTCGTGGCAAAGCCATACAGTCTTATATCTAAAGGCGCTGTCAATGATTGACAGCGTTTTCCTTTGAAATAGTTATAAAAGACCCCCGCGATCTCCCGTACGACAATCTGATGGTTAAAATTTGGCGACGCCAGTAGATATACCTCGCCGCCGATCAATTCGTATCGTTGATCCGTGGATTCAACTAAAGCCATATATTCCTCGTAACCAATTTTTCGCTGCGTTTTATACGTTCTTGCTTCTTCATGAACTATGAAAAAATCAGGTTCGCTGTAACGGCTCAGTTTGGCGACGCTCTTTCCGTTTTTCGTAATGATAATATCTTCTTGTTCTGTTAAGGATAGATATTTTAGGATGTTCATCTCGAACAAAGGGGCATGACCGTTTCTAAAGGATAAAGAAAATTGTATGTAGAATAGTAAATTGTAATATTATGAGAGACCAGACTTCATTGAATGAGTCACAAAGAAACATGGGTTTATAATGTGAACCCAACGAATGAGAAAGGGAATAGAAGATGCTGAGAATAGCGATGAAAATAGCCCTAGGTACGGGCATTATACTCATAGCTTTATATTTTGCTTTTCGTATCTATAAACATCAAAGTGAAAGCCTTCCTGTCAAGGCGGTATTATACAACGCGCCGAAGGCGAGCGGTGCGTCCTGGGAAGAAGTGCTCAATCATCCTGTTTCGGTGGATCTGGAGTTGCTTGATACCGGCAGTCTCGTCGTGGCAAAATCAGAGATTCTTAACTTCAAACATCCCGACGCCAAAGAATTAACGGATGGCGATAAAGAATTGACGGTCTTTTCGTACTTGATCCACCATAAAAAGCTCGGCCATTATCTGGTGGATACCGGATTGGGATCCTCTATCCAAAGGAGTCCTCATGGTGAACTCAAGGGTATCCTGGTCAAAAAAATGTTAAAGGGATTTACTCAGGAAAAAGGCAAGGATATCGCAGCCCAACTCCAAGAGCGGGGAGTTGTTCCTAGGGGTATATTCTTGACCCACTTACACTATGATCATGTTGCTGGACTTCCGGACCTTCCTGCTTCCGTTCCATGTTATGTGGCTAAAGATGAACATTACAGTAACTATAAGTTTCTCTATGAAAACCATTCTTTAAATGGTTTTAATAACATTAACCAATTTGATTTTACAAAAGCCTCAATCATGGAGCCCTTGGGCCCGGCCATCGACGTTTTTGGTGATGGTTCCTTTTGGGCCATATCGACGCCGGGACATACGCCGGGCCATGTATCATATTTGATCAATAGTACCAGCGGAGTTCTGTTGATTGCTGGAGACGCATGTCCCACCAGGTATGGACTGGAGTCCGGCATCGGCCCGGGGACGTTTTCGACGAATATCGAGTTGGCTCAAGCGACCTTTGATCGTATCATGGAATTTAAAAGGGCTTATCCACAGGTGAAGATTTTGCCCAGTCATGAACTGCCATGAGGGGGGACCTCTCTCTTGCTCTCCCCTGACAGGGCAATGGCGTCAAGCTATGCTTACATTAATTGGGAATAGCTCTTTAAACTGCTGTGAATTAGGGTCCGAACTCATCCTCGTTCTCCTTCTCTTTGCGAAAGAGAAGGAGACGTAGAATATGCTTCGAAGTCTCTGGCATCGGGCCTTACGTCTAATTCCCATCTTGATTAGGCCTTTTTCCCTCTCTTTGGCAAAGAGAGGGAAACAAAAAGGGTGAGTTTGGACTACAAAGGCGGAGCTAAATAGAAAGGCAGTTTTATGGACGACAAGGGCATTTTCTAGGTAGAACAAAAACACCAAGCCATTCGGCTTGGTGTTCTTTGCTTGTTGTTTTGGGCTTGATAACGGTTATGACTCCAGATCCACCATCTGAATGGTGCCATCTTCGTTATATTTAATCTCCACGTACTTCACGCAACGTTTGTTATCGGCGCCTCCGGACAATGTGCAATCATGGTAGAACAGATACCACTTGCCCTGAAATTCCACGATGGAGTGATGGGTCGTCCAACCCAGGACCGGATTGAGGATTCTGCCTTTATAGACATAGGGGCCTTTTGGATCCTTGCTTATGGCATAGACGATATAATGGGTGGTCCCGGTCGAATAAGAGAGATAGTAATAGCCATTGTATTTATGGACCCATGGGCCTTCGAAATATCGTCGTTCCTCGTCGCCCGCCAGGATGGGGTTACCATCTTCATCAACGATGGATATTTCTTCAGGGGAATCCTTGAAGGTAAGCATGTCATCGTTTAATTCGGCGACACGAGGCCCTAATGCTGGGGCATTTAGGGCGGGGCCTTCGGCATCGGGTTTAAAGGTTCCCGTCTGCCATTTCTCCAACTGACCGCCCCAGAGTCCGCCGAAATAGATATAGGTCTTGCCGTCATCATCGATTAGGACGGCAGGATCGATGCTAAAGCTGCCGGGGATGTAACTGGGTTGAGCTTTGAATGGACCTGAAGGAGAGGGGCTGGTGGCAACGCCGATGCGAAAGATATTGTCTTTGTCCCGAGCTGGGAAATACAGATAATAGGTATTATTCTTGTAAGCCGCATCGGGGGCCCACATCTGCGAGCTTGCCCAGGGGACATCCCGGACATGAAGGGCTTCACCGTGATCGACGCAAGGGGAGTTGAAATCTTCTAATGAAAGAACATGATAGTCCTCCATCACATACTGATCGCCATTGTCATTGGATGGAATATCTTCATCGCGATCGTGTGAAGGATATATGTAAATCTTTCCTTCATAGACATGGGCTGAAGGATCTGCAGTGTAAATATGTTTTACTAAAGGTTCGTTGGGTTTTACTTTGTTGTTCATGTTTAACTGTCTCCTTATTCAATTAATCGATACCCATAAATAGTATTATACCAATAATCGGTATGGGACTGCAAGTTGAGTTTGAACCGTCGATGATGACCCCGCAATTGCCGGACGGCTTTGTGAAAAGTCCCATCTTGTTTAAGGGTGAGAAGGCACAAGAGGAAATAGGTATGGATAAACGAATACTACCATATTGAATTAACTGTTTTGGCAAGGAGTGAATTTCAGTGGAGATCGCCGGGGGTAAAATGGTGAATGAAGAGTATATTGCCCGGATAAATAAGGTTCAGGATTACATCGATGAGAATATTGGCGAAGAGTTTTCCTTGTCAACCTTAGCCCAAGTGGCGAATTTCTCTCCATATCATTTTCATCGCATCTTTAGCACTTACACCGGTGAATCGCTACACAAATACATTTTGCGGATTCGCCTGGAAAAAGCGGCGGGTATGTTGATGAATAATCGAACGAAACCCATCATCGAGGTCGCCATCGATTGCGGCTTTTCGAATCAATCTTCCTTTGCACGGGTATTTAAGCAACATTTTGGCGTTAGTGCCGGTGAATATCGGAAAAAGACGGGTATCTATGATAGCAAGGATTGCAAAACGGATCGCAAGGAATGTCAAATGTTATCGGAAGATAACGTATATAATGGCTTTAGCGCTGAGGAACGGGTGACGACGGTTTCAGATGTGCTTTTGCCCTTGGATTTGAAGGTCAAGGAAGTTGAATCGATGAATGTTGTCTATATCCGCCATGTTGGACCATACAAAAATGATGAAGCCTTGTTCACTCGGCTCTTTACAAAACTCCATCGTTGGGCTTCAGCGAGGGATCTTGTTAACCTCCCGGACACGAAATGGCTAACGATTTATCACAATGAACCTGAAGTGACGCGAGGGGAAAAATTAAGGATCAGCGTTAGTGTGACGGTTCCTTTCAACGCCGTGCCTTCCGGTGAAATTGGAACCATGACGGTCCATGGGGGTAAGTATGTCATCGCTCGTTTTTCGCTTATGTCGCATCAATACCAAGCGGCCTGGGACTATCTCTTTCGCTCTTGGTTGCCGGAAAGTGGTTACCAACCCGACGATAAGCCTTCCTTCGAGCTCTTTCCTGCGCAGGAACCCGGTGAGGATGGCAGTCGGTTGGTGGATATTTACCTGCCGGTGAAGCCGATGTAGGCGGGGGCATCGTGTATATACTGGGATGAAAGCTATGAGCCGTTGCTAGGAACTCACCCCCGATCCCCCTCTCTTTTCCCAAAGAGAGGGGGACATAGGCCAATCTGAAAGAGTGAGGTCTTTTTCTTGTCGGCCACCCGCTGACGCACGTGGACGGCATGACAGCTGTGAGGAGTCGTGTCGACTCTGGGATGAAAATGGGGGCAAACCCTCATCCCTCGCCCTTCTCCCAACACATTGGGAGAAGGGAATGGTCAAATAGTTAGGGACCTTCAGAATAATCTGGTCCCCTTGCCCGATATATTGGAGAAGATGCGTAAGCTTAACAGTAGCCGATTCATTGTTAGCCGGGGTGATCCGGCTTTTTTATATCTGAACATGAAGAAGGTGACGATTCGTTGCAAAGAAGTGCAAGAGTAAAGCTTATTACATTATCACTCATCATTTTCTTCATACTCTTCATGCCTCATGGTTCATCAATAACTTTGCGGGAGAGATTTAATAATGAGTAAAACGCCTGCCAGCTCGGAATTTCTACTAAAACCCATCGGCTATATCTCCGTTACAAATGGAGCTTTTGTTCAAATATTTCCCGACTACACCAAGGCATTAAAGGCCTTGGAGATGTTTAGCCACGCTATCTTAGTGTATAAACCCGATGAAAATCATCGCCCAATACTACCCACTGTTCCTGATGATTCCAAGGATCTTCTTTGGTTGCAACATCGCATTGTTCTTTTTAGCGTTGTAAAATTACTATACGTCGATAACAAAAGAGGTGTGGTTGCCTTCGACGGACTTCCCACATCGACTGGAACATGGTTATTTGATATTAAGCCCTATTTTCCATGTGAAGATCGGGTAAGAGAATTAAAGATCCCGAATCGAATGAGGAGTTGGGGAGAGTGGAGAACGGAGCAAAAGGATATCATGGTACATAACAGCGGGGATATCCACTTTTGCCCCCCTGCTTTACCGAAGGAAAGTTTATCGATGAAAAGCCTTGGCCAAATTCGGCATCGGGAAGGCAAATGCCGAATTGAGCTTATGGACCCGGATAAAGACTATTTAAAACAGCTTATGGAATTCTCCCATATCAAGGTGGTTTGGTGGTTTCACAAGTTCGATAAGCCCGAGTATCGCCGAACCACACAGGTCGAACCCCCCTATGAAAATGCCCCGAAAACTGGGATCTTTGCCACTCGGTCTCCGGTTCGCCCCAATCCTATAGCCCTGAGCACTGTGCGGATCCTTGACGTGGATGTGGAGAGAGGAATCATTCATATTTCGGGATCCGACGCATTGGATCAGTCTCCTGTCATCGATATTGTTCCCTACATTCCTGTCTTAGACAGAGTGGAAGACTGTACAGTACCGGAGTGGCTAAAACATTGGCCTGTTTGGTTAGATGACCGGGAACGGCAGTACAGTATTGAAGAGAATACATTTATCAGCTCTGATATGGATAGGCTTAGAAAATACCTGGATTCCAGTTTGTTGGAGCGGCAGAATGCTGAACTCCGCGAGGTTGACCTCTCCCATGTCGAAGAAACCGTTGCACACGAAATAAGGATCATGGGCGCCCGTCAGAATAACCTTAAAAGTATTAGTTGTAGCATCCCAAAAAACAAGCTGACGGTCATCACTGGAGTCAGCGGCAGCGGGAAATCAAGTCTAGCCTTTGATACCTTATTTGCCGAGAGCCAGCGACGGTTTATGGATTCCATGTCAACGGCAGGAAGGGCCGTATTTGAACCCTTGGAAAAACCCGACGTGCGTCGAATAACAGGTCTTCCGCCAGCGGTTGCCATCGAGCAAAAGACAGTGGGTAGGAACCCCCGGTCAACAGTGGGAACGATGACGGATCTCTATGATTACTTAAAACTTTTGTTTACCGCCATCGGACGAAGACATTGCCCGGAGTGCGGAAAGGCCGTCATTCCTTTAAAAGGCGATGAAATTGTTGATGTGATCCAAAAGATCATGCCAGGAACCTCCTTTGGCATCCGGGGATACAACCAGCTGGCTGTCGCAGGTCAGCTTGTTGCACCCCAGGAAAATGAGGAGAAGAACAGTTACTACAAAACATTGAGGGAGTGTGTCATCCAAGCGCTGTCTGCCGGAAGGGGCGCCATCATTCTTTGCATCGATGGTACGGAGGAGTTCTTACTCCAAACGAAGGAGATGTGTTTCCCCTGTAACCGTGTGTTCTTTGAATTGACGGCGTCCACCTTTAGTTTTAATCATCCCGAGAGTATGTGTCCGATCTGTAAGGGATTGGGCGTACAATTGTCCGTCGATCCTCAGCGGATCGTCGAGCATCCGGAGAAGTCCATCTTGGATAACGCATCTAGCTGGTGGGGGAACCTAAGAAAGCATCGAGAAAAGCCCAATGCCAATTGGATGAGGGGAGAGATCTTGGCGCTCGCGGAGGAGATGGGGGTGGATCTGGAGCTGCCATGGGCATCTCTTTCGGAAGACTTTAGAAAACAAGCGCTATACGGATCCGACGGACGGGAAGTAAGGTTTATATATCAAAACACCAACGGGCGAAAAGGTGAGATCGTACGGCCCGTTGAAGGGGCGTGCCATACGATATCCCGCTTGTTTAAAGAGAATAACGGCGCAACTGCTCAACGACTGGCTTCAGCCTATATGAGAGAAAGTCTCTGTTCAAGCTGTGAAGGCGAGCGGCTGACCGCTGAAGGACGCATGGTAGCCATCGCCGGGACCCGGTTTCCCCAGACTGTCGGCATGACGGTGGACGCATTGAGAACGTGGGTTATTGACCTGCCCCAGAAGATCTCCGAAGACGAACTGAAGATATGCGGTGAGGTTCTAAATGAGCTGAAAAAGCGCTTGGAAAACCTGATCGAAGTCGGCGTCCCCTACTTAACAATGGATCGCGCTGTTCCTACGTTGTCTGGAGGAGAAGCACAGAGGCTGAGGCTCGCTGCTCAATTGGGGAGTGGCATCACGGATATCCTGTATGTTCTCGATGAACCCTCCGTCGGGTTACATCCATATGATCATGAAAAGCTGATCAAGCTTTTGAAGAAGCTTAAGGATGCGGGAAACACCGTGGTTGTGGTGGAACACGATGCGGATATGATGATGAACGCCGATAAGATCATCGATATCGGCCCTGGGGCGGGTGTCCATGGGGGTTGGATTACTGCCGAAGGGACCCCGGAGGAACTTATGGAGAATAAGGCTTCATTGACGGGGGCATATTTATCATCCATTAAACAATCTGGGCATGAAGAGAATATCCTTCGGAAACCGGCTGCCTCTTGGATAAGGATAACCGGCGCCTGCCATAACAACCTAAAAAACATTGATGTCTCCATTCCGCTGGGGGTGTTGGTCTGTGTCACCGGCGTCAGCGGATCGGGCAAGAGCAGCCTCATTACGAAGACGCTTTATCCGGCATTAACGGGTCTTATTCATCATCATGGAGAAGCTTCGGAACGATATGCCAGCATTTCAGGGATGGAAAATATCGATCAAACCATTAGCATCACTCAACAGCCGATTGGAAGGACGCCTCGCTCCAACCCAGCGACCTATACAGGGGTTTTTGAAGATATTCGCCGTCTCTTTGCAGCGCTGAATGAATCGAAAGAAAAGGGATATAGGGAAAATAAATTCAGCTTTAACAGCAAGGAGGGTCAGTGTGAGGCCTGTAGCGGAGAGGGGAGACGGTGCATCGAGATGCATTTTATGCCCGATGTCTGGGTGGAATGTACGGTTTGTCATGGGAAACGGTACAATACAGAAGCGTTGGAGGTAAAGTATAACGGAAAGACCATCGCCGATGTGTTGGACATGAATGTGGAAGAGGCTTTTGCGTTCTTCCAAGGTACGAAGAAGATCAGCAAGGTATTGCAAACCCTATGCGATGTGGGACTCGGCTATATAAAGCTGGGACAGAGCGCATTGACATTATCGGGGGGAGAGGCCCAGCGTATCAAGCTGGCGAAGGAGCTTAGCAGAGAGGATACAGGAAGGACCATCTATTTGTTGGATGAACCGACAACAGGCCTTCACTATGCCGATGTGCAAAACCTGCTGATCTTGCTACGTCGTATGACCCAGGCAGGCAATACGGTTTTGCTGATCGAGCACAACATAGATGTGATAAAGCATGCCGATTGGATCATCGATATGGGTCCAAAGGGGGGTGACGACGGTGGGTATATTATTGCCCAAGGCTATCCGGAAGACGTGGCGAAGGTGGAGGGGAGTTATACGGGGCAACACTTGAAGAGATATTTAAATCCCATGTAAGTCAAAGGCGGCGATGGTAATCGCCGCCTTTCTTTTTGATCGAGCGGAGAGCCTGAGTTTCTTTTTTTGGAAGATTTATTGCCTGCAATAAATCTGATTTCTATAAAATCTTCGCCCCATTCATCTCAATCTTAAAGTTGCATTCAAGAAAGGCAGCAGCCCGACGGCACATGAGCATCCGTTCGAGAAAAATCTCGAAATACTCCATTACAGGGCAGATGCTGTCATCGATCTTCAGCTCCAGCGTGATGGTCTTCTTCTCCTCATTGACATTGAGGAAGGAATGAACCGCCGCGTAATTCACTCGGTCATGGATGTCAAAGGTGGCAAAATCAGAGTTTCTGACGCGGCTGCGATGAACATCGGATTTATCGGCTAAGATAACCGCGGCCGCAATAGAATTGACGGCTTCTCCGCATTCTTCTTCATGATTTCCGATGGCCCCGGCGATGGATGCCGCTTCCTGGGGTTCCATCCCGTTTTTCAGGAGATAGTCAAGGACAATAATGGCTCCGGTTCGTCCGTGGTCTTTGCGATTGATGGCGTTTCCGACATCATGAAGATATCCGGCGATGGATGCCAATTCCGCTTCGCGTTTTGGGTGCCCCAACCGCAAAAGGATATTCTGGGAGATATTCGAAACCAAGCCGGCATGGCGAAAACCGTGATCGGTAAAACCCATGGCGCCCAGATGCTCATTGGCTTTTTGGATCAATGCAATGATCAACGGATCTTCTTTAATCCTGCTTAATGTTAGCAACGAAATGTATCCTTTCCGTCTGTTCTATGTATCAAGTATAACATAGAAGCATAAAAAATGTCTTTGGTAATACAAGAGGAATGATACGTGGGCTCATGCAAACTGAAAGAACCATGATGAATAGGAAGAGGGGCATCGGATAATGGCAAAAATGTTATGGATAGATGTATAATAGAAGAAGTGAAAATAAACCAGTCGGTAGGAAATCTGGGGTATATTATCAGAAGAGTAAGACCTAATTCGTCGGGAGGGTGAAAAGATGAAATATAGTACCCTTATCTTGCACAATGGGAACGAGGTCGATCCTCATACCGGAGCCTTGAGTATACCCATCTATCAAGCATCAACCTATCATCAGTCGGATATTGACCAATCCAATCAATATTTTTACTCCCGTGTTGGGAACCCTACCCGCGAAGCGTTGGAAAAAACCATAGCCGCCTTGGAGAATGCAGGATATGGTTTCGCGTTTTCCTCAGGCATGGCGGCTATCTCGTCGGTATTGGCCATCTTTGAACAGGGCGATCATGTGGTGGCCGCCGAAGATATATACGGTGGCTCCTATGGAATCCTGTCCCGCTTCTACGCTAAATTTGGTTTGGATACCACCTTCGTCGATATGACGCGGTTGGAAGAGGTTGAAAAGGCGATTCGACCAAGCACTAAAGCGATCTTTATGGAGAGTCCCTCTAATCCTTTGTTGAAAATTACAGATATCTCCGGAGTCGTAAAGTTAGCCCAGAAATACGGTTTGATCACGATGATCGATAATACGTTTATGTCTCCGTATTTTCAACACCCATTGGATCTCGGTGTAGATATCGCAGTCCACAGCGCCACAAAATTCTTGGGGGGTCATAGCGATGTCCTCGGTGGCGTTGCTGTAACCAACTCGGAGGACCTGGCATCGGCGATCCGCGCCGTTCAAATCGGCTTCGGCGCCATCCTTGGGCCGCAAGATGCTTGGCTGGTGCAGCGCGGGATCAAGACGCTCCGTGCGCGGATGGAGCTTCAACAACGATCCGCCATGACCATTGCCGAATGGCTTCGGCAACAGAACTGGGTGGAACAGGTTTATTATCCCGGGTTGACGGATCACCCCGGGCATGAACTTATCCAAGAGCAAGCCTCGGGTTTTGGCGCGGTGGTTTCCTTTACCACCGATAGGATTGAACGCGCCAAGGCGATAATGAAACATGTCCAAATCTGGTCGGTGGCTGTTAGTCTTGGAGGAGTCGAGTCTATCCTCTCCTATCCGGTGCGGATGTCCCATGCATACGTTCCCAGAGAGGAAAGGGAGAGACTCGGCATCACCGAGAACCTGTTACGTCTGTCCGTGGGATTGGAGGATGTGGAGGATCTCATGGAGGATTTGGTGCAGGGTCTATAAAGTTAATTCAATAAGAACAATCCTTATCGTACATTAATACGGATATATCGTACGAAATAGTTGTATTTCATCGTCCGTAATTATATACTATTACTTGAGGTGATGGTATGCAGTCCATTAACTATCGGGAAGGCGTTGTGATAACCGCAACTGAGCTTAAACAGAACTTGGGAAAATACCTGGATTTTGTTGAAGAGCAAAATGATGTGGTGATCACGAAAAACGGCAATAAAATTGCCAGATTGACTCCTTATGTAACCGATATTGAGCAGTATTTTACTGTAAGGGAAAGAGCATTGGATTACCAATACGGCGGGAAAAAGGTTTCCTATGAAGAGTTTATGGAGATTTATGAAAAAAGCACTTTGAGAATGGAATTTATCAATGGGGAGATCTATTTATTAGGTTCTCCAAGCATTGGACATCAAGAGTTACTGGGAAGACTGTATCTGATCTTTAACAAATATTTTAAAGCCAAAAAGTGCAGAGTGTTTTTTGCTCCTTTTGATGTGCATTTTAATAAGAAGGAGATTAAAGAACCCGATGTTATGCAGCCAGATCTATTGGTAGCCTGCGATTTGGAGAATAATGTCACGGAAAAAGGAAAGTATATGGGCACTCCGACTTCGGTTGTTGAAATTCTTTCCGATAGCACCCGAACTAAGGATATGATTGACAAGTTAAATACTTACAGATTATCAGGGGTGAAGGAATACTGGATCGTTGATCAAAAACAAAAAAATATTATGGTGTATGGTTTTGCTGATTATGAAATTGACAGGTATCAGACTTATCAAAGAGGAGATGTGGCCCAATCGCTTGTGTTTAGCGGCTTATCAACGGATGTTAAAAGTTTGTTTGATGAAATGATATAGGTGACGATGATTCTATTCGAGTGGTATAAAGAGAATAAGGCGATAACATACGGGACCTATCGATGGTCTACCGGTTGAGTTAATGGATTAAATTCTAAATAACCGAATCATCATCCTCGATTTCCTGGATATAGTCGGGGTTGTCCTGCTTCAAGTCAACATAGAGGTTTCCATCGGTGGATAATGTGGCTAAAAAGATATCCCGGATGTTGCGAATTTTGCGAGATGCCAGCTCATTGTAGAGCCATTCATGGGAGAGATTATTCTGTTCCAAATTCTGTGCCACGATCTTGCCGTCGCGAATGATTTCGGAAGATACTCCTTTGTATTGAGTGTTCATATGAAGATCCTTCGGGGTCAAAGGAAGGTGCTGGCTTTTCTTCTGTACGCTGAGTTGTCCATGGGGTTCCAAGATGGCGAACTCGACTTCCCCCAGATCGAAAACGTCTTTCTCGCGCAGTTGCATCATTAAATCGTCCAGGTTGTATCGGATCTTTTTCATATTTTCCTCGAATATCTTACCGTTTTGAATCATAACCAAAGGTTCGCCTTCGATGAGTTTCCGCGCAGGGGTACTTTTGAAGGTAATGATTCCCGTCAAAAGGACAAGCAATGTTAGGATAATTGGGCCGATAAGTACGTAGAGTCCCTTCACTTCAGTGGTTACATAGGCGCCCCCGATGGTACCGATGGTGATACCGGTGACAAAGTCGAAGAAGGTCATTTGAGCTAAGAATTTTTTGCCAATTAACCTTGTTAATAGCAGCAATAGGATGAAGACGGATATCGAGTGGGTAAATACTTGAGTTAATTCGGCAAAATCAATCAAGGCGATGTCCTCCAAAAAAAGAGCGTTTTTTGAATTATTGCCCCCTAAGACGGGATTCATTCAACTCCATAATTGTCGTGGGTAAGGAAGGGCCTTGTCATGGTCATATCAATAAACCCCGTTTCGAGTGTTGCGTCGATTTAGCATAGCTCTACAATGAAAAAGGAATAATAGTATTTGCATTTTGTGACTCGAACGATGGATGGGGTAAAGAGATGAAGCTCACTCCTTGGCTTTTTCACTGGATCGTTCGACCCAGGTGGATCGCCAATCAATATGTAGGCCTTATAAAGGAGCATTTTAATCCCAGTGACGAGAGGGTTTTAGATTACGGTTGCGGGATTGGATCCTACTGCCCTCTATTCTCACCCAAGGTTTATTGGGGTTTGGATAAAGACCCTCAACGTATCGAATATGCCAAAAAGAAATATCCGGGCTATCGATTTGACGCGTTGACCATGGAAAGCGATTTGCCAATGGGAAATGGCACTGTGGATAAGATTATGATGATCTCCGTCCTGCACCATATGCCCTCTGTAGAAATCATTAAAATGCTTGCTGAATTTCAAAGAGTTTTGAAGCCTCAAGGGAAATTGGTATTCATTGAACCGTGTTTGAGTAAGAAGATTGGGATTCGTGACAGGCTAATGAAGAGACTGGACGAGGGAAAGTATATACGAACCCCGGATGAATATCTTCACCTTCTATCTTCCAATGGATATGATGCTGTTTTGGGAAGGATATTCCGAAAACTCTGGCTCTATCAAGAAATGTCGTTTGTGGCTTTTCAGAGATAATGTTGGGAGGAAGACCTCGCAGTTTGGAAAGGAGATTGCGAGGTCTTTTTGTGTCTTTTTAGAGAGTCCCCCAACCTTAGTTCGGGTTCTTCTCATATAAAGAAACGGTATGAACGAAAACGTCAAAGGTAATTAATAAAAGAGAGATGGTATAGGAAGAAGGCGCTTCTAGGCTTGAAGGAGATATTGATCGTAGAGGATGAAGTGGCCATTTCCCGTGTGCTAAAGGCATATTTGATTAAAGCGGGGTATCGTGTGGAGCAAGCCTTTGAAGGAGCTAAAGCGCTCAGTGAATTCCATCGTATTCAACCATCGCTAGTGATATTAGATCTGATGCTGCCGGGCATCGACGGTTGGAGCATTTTGAATGAGATTCGGAAGCGAAGTTCTTGCCCGGTTATTTTGCTAACTGCATTAGGGCAAATCGATCGGAAGCTTCAGGGACTCAATCAGGGAGCGGATGACTATATTACCAAGCCGTTCATTGCCGAAGAGGTAGTTGCCCGTGTCAACGCTGTTTTGCGGCGCTCAAACCCAAGCACGGAAAGCATTGAAACGAGACAATATGGTAGTCTAAAGATCGATATGAAGGCGCATGCCGTCTATCTTAACGGCGTCGAACTCCCTTTCATTCCTCGTGATTTATCGTTATTGCTTTTCCTTGCGCGCCATCCCAACCGGACATTCACCCGTGAGCAGCTTATTGAAGAGGTTTGGGGGATCGATTATGAGGGTAGTGATCGGGCAGTTGACCTATCGGTCAAGAGAATCAGAAAAACTTTAGCAAGTTGGCCGCTTTCAGAGGGTGAACTAAAGACGGTAAGAGGATTGGGGTATCAATTCTTTGTCAATGAAAAGAAATAAAAGAGCGCCGCTTTTGCAGTATTGGACAACCCTCTATGTCATCACTCTATGTATGGGTCTGGTTATTATCGGTGTTGTTTCTGCGGTTTGGATGAGGCATATGACGGCACAAACCCGACTCAAAAGCCTAAAGGTTTTGGCGGAGGAAATCTCGGTAATGGCCATTGGTCATGAGGGTTCATTAGCGATCCAAATGTTGTTGGTGATGTTGAGCGCTTTAGCAATCTTAGGTTGGGGTATTATCTATTCTTTGACGCGTAAGCTGACAGAACCCATTAAAAATGTGACGGATGCAGCGAAAGAGATCGTCAAGGGCAATTACGATATATGTCTCGATAAGGATGTCAGAGAGCTGGAGATCCATGAACTGCTGCAAGCCTTTGAAGATATGGTGGAGCGGCTTAAGCAATTGGAGTCTCTACGCACCGAACTGTTAGCCGGTGTAACCCATGAGCTGAAGACGCCAGTCACATCCATCAGCGGGTTGTTGCAGGCGGTTCGAGAAGAGGTTGTCACGGGCGATGAAGCCAAGGAATTTCTTGAGATTTGCTCCAAAGAAACCATAAGGCTACAAAAGATGATCGAGGATCTTTTGGAGTTTAACTCTTTTATAACAGGCGACATCAGGGTAGAGAAGGTATTTCATAATATTAATGATTTGGTCAGGGAGATATCTGATCAATGGCTGATCGGACAAGAAGACGAAAGGATAAAGATCAATATAAAGTTACCTGAGAAATGCGTGTTTGTGTCGACCGATGCCTTGCGCATCCGGCAAATACTTTATAATCTCTTTAACAATGCAAAACAAGCCTTTGTATCAGGGGGGATGATCAATCTATTGCTTTATGAAGAGAATGGGGAAGTCCGAATCGATATCGAAGATAATGGACGGGGAATACCCATCGCTGAACAAGAATTAATCTTTGAACGCTTTTTCCGGGGCCGGGATAAGAAGGACGAAGTGAGAGGAATGGGCATCGGACTGTCGTTCAGCAAGATCATCGCGAGATCTTTGGGGGGAGAACTTTTCTTAAAGCGAAGTACACCCCGGGGATCCACCTTTACCCTTGTTTTAGACAGAAACACAGATGAAAATTATGCTATGGAATGAACGGTATGGCTGGATGGCTATACCGTTTTACATATGCAAGAAAACATAATGAAATGGAACCGTCGATCGTTTGATGATCTGTCATAATTTACCCAAAGCTTGACATATGGTTGACATATTAAATTGTTAAAATGGACGCATAACATTTAAGGGAGTGATATAGGATGAAATGGACTCTGCCTAGGATAAAGCGCAATGTAATCATTGGTTTTTTGATCCTGTGCCTTTTCTCGGGTCTCGTTTTTGTCGGTTTTGCCAATCGAAAAACCGATCCCCAGATTGTGGCTAGCGTGAATGGAGAGACCATTAGGAAAGACGAACTCTATGAGCAAATGCTAAAACAGAATGGACAGCAAGGCTTAAGCATATTGGTTGCTCAAAAAATTGTCGAACTTGAAGCTAAAAAACAGAATATCGTTGTTTCGAGCGAAGATATTCAGAGAGAAATGGCGAAGTATTACGATTATTATGGAGGCAAGGAAGCATTTGCTCAGGCTTTGGAAATGAGCGTTTATTCGGAAGAGGATATTAAAGACGATATGAGGATGAATATAAAAATTAGGAAGTTGCTTGAACCACAGATCGCCATCGAAGAAAATGAGATGAAAACCTACTTCGAGGAGAATAAGGACGCATTCGTCCAAGAGCAGCAGGTGAAAGCCAGTCATATCTTGGTGGGGAGCAAGGAGGAAGCCGATGAAATTCGTAGAAAGCTGTCCGAAGGAGAGGATTTCTCTCAATTGGCCAAGGAACTTTCGACGGATGAGATGACGAAGGAGAACGGGGGCCAACTCGGTTTCTTCAGCAGAGGACAGCTCGATGAAGCCTTCGAGAAAGCGGCCTTTGCCATGAGAGTTGGAGACATCAGTGCACCGGTAAAAACGGATTACGGATACCATATCATTAAAGCCGAGGAAAAGAAGGAAGCAAAAGCGGCTGATTATCAAGAGAGCAAAGACAAGATCAGGGAGTTCTTATTGCAAAAGAGAATCGAGGCAGAATATGACACGTGGTTACAGGAAAAATCCCATGATTACAAGATCGAGAACTATCTGATGCAGAATTGAGTGCGGTTAGCTTAGCAGACCTTGAGGCAATAGGCCTCAAGGTCTGCTTTTAGTTTAAACCAAATCCCAACAAAAAATATGATTCATGATATAATTTGAATGAATAATCGTTCCGAGGTGATTACATGGACTACTTCACCGTAGGCAAAAACTTTCATCCAGAGATGGTTGTTCCGCTCTGGTTGCATGCGTTCGAGGAACTCCCGACATTACCGGCCGCCGCGGATAGGCTACGTTCTATCCTGATCTGCCGAGGAGCGGGTATCGCAAGGCTCCAAGGGCATAGAATGGCATTTACAGCGCCTATAATATTCTGTCTCAATGAACGAGAGGATTTTGTGGTGGAGCACAGTACCGATTTGGATGCTCGAATCCTCCTGTTTCATCCCCAATGTATCAATGCCGCCCTTACATTGGAGAACATCTGTGAATCCGACGAAAAACTTAGCTGGTCTGAACGGAGCGACCGATCATGGCTGTATCCGTTCGTTAAGAGAGACTCGAATTACCAGGGTTACCTTCAGCTTGGAATGATAACCGTCCGCCGGATGATTGCCCTATTTGAGGCCATCAACACGGAACTTACAGGGCAATGCGATCACTTTTGGCCATGCCGCAGTCGTTCATTCTTTCTGGAACTCCTCTTTTTGCTACAGAGAGTCTATAATAATCCCCGCGTTACGGATACCATACCCTTATTGGCGGATTCTGGGGAGATTGATGCTGTGATCCTTTACCTCCATGCGAATTACCAGCAAAAAATGACGATCTCCGATTTGACAAGGGTCTTCCATTTGAATCGAACAGCTTTAAACGCTAAGTTCACTGAGGCTACGGGTCTATCCATCATGAATTATTTAATCAAACTACGAACCCAAATGGCCGCGGTTATGTTGCGGGATACGACCATCCCCATTAATGAAATCATTCACCGTACCGGATTTAAGGATACTTCCCATTTTCATCGGATGTTTAAGAAGCACATGGGAGATACTCCCAGTGCCTACCGGCAGAAGTATAGCTGGCTGGCGGTTTGAGTAATGGGGTAAGCGATTTAAACTGTAGGAGAGTCTAAGTTATCCATTGAACAAAAAATGATAATCCTCCAATTCCATGTGTCAATCAGCTATGGGAATCCCTCCTCCTCAACCCATATAATTAAAGCAGCCGTTATAACGGTTATGTTATCGGAGGTGGGAACAATGTTCAGATGGACTCGATGTTTGTTTTGTTTATCCCTAATTGTGTTGGTTCTAGCAGTTTCCCAAGCGAAGGCGGGATCTTGGCAAATCGTCAAAGAAATACCCGTCAATCAGGCGTGTAATATTGCCGGCTTTATCGACGATAATTATGGCGTGACCGGAGGATATGCGGGCGCTACCTACTATTCGAATAATGGCGGCAAGGATTGGACGGAAGCTGCTGGCGCTCAATCGCTTTGCCGATTTGGCTTGGAAATCATCGACGAACAGATCGCGTTTCTTGTGGGAGTTGGCGGTATTTGGCGATCTGAAGATGGCGGAAAGGCTTGGAAACTCGTGGCGGATCCGGGGATTAAAGGGGCTCCCAATGGAGATACCCATGGCATGTATCTGAGTTTTCCGGAAAAGATGACCGGTTGGGCTGCTTCCACGTGGATATTAGGCGTGACCGTTGATGGTGGAGCAAGTTTTACCCCGATGGAAATACCTTCTAATGTTGAGTATATCTCCGCCATTAGCGCCTGTTCGTCTACAGAAGGTTATCTCCTGGATGTCGATGGCAAGCTTTATTACACATCCGATGGGGGTAGTAACTGGACAGTTACCCGATTGAAGCTGAGTGAGAAGAGCCCCATGCGAACTTTTCCCATGGCGGCGATGCGCTTCGATAAAGCAGGGAAGGGAATCGTCTTGACATGGTCGTCCAAGGATCGGACATGGTTGGCATCATACACCAATGACCGTGGTCAAACCTGGTCGCAAGAGAAGATCGGCGGCAGATATGGCAGCATTTATCTTTCGAGAGATGGTTCCTTGGCGACGATTTACGGCGCCAAAAAGCTGACTGTCATGCGGCGGAAGTGACGTTTGAAGTAGTCGGCCACGTCAGCGAGGCTGGGGCACGTGAAAGGATGAAAATGGGGCCAAACCCTCATCACTTGCCCTTCTCCCAACACCTTGGGAGAAGGGCAAGGGTCAAATTGATAAGTGACTTTCAGATTTAACTGTTCCCCTCGCCCGATGTATCGGGAGAGGGATAGGGTGAGGGTACTCCAGAGGCATTTTCTAAGTAGTCGGCCACGTCAACAACCGTTGACGCAAGCGAAGGGATGAAAATTGTAAGTTGACGTGGACGACACAGGGTATTTTCTAGGTAGAATATGTAAAAGAGTCGTGTAGCTGGCTGGCTACACGACTCTTTCTGTAATTTATTAAACGTTTTTGCTTTTGTTGTCGATTGAAGCGGTGGAATGAGAAGCTCTAAGATAGGCTTGCTTCTCCAGTTCGCGAAGGCTTGTGGAGATACCGTGAAGGGATAGTTCGGAGAGGTAAGTAAACGACTGGGATGGGAGCCCGAGTTGATAGAGTTCATTCTCTGGAAGTTCCAAGATATCCTGGTCAAATCCTTCGAGCCAATCCGCTGCATGATCTAAGCGCTTCGCTTCCTGCCATTGATTTAGGAACGTTTTTTTCAGATAGGCGGCTCGCATCAACGTCTCCGAGAGCTTAAGGTTGGATTCGATGCGTCCTGCAGGGACAAAACGCTTGGCTGCGAAATCCAAGCCGGATTCATAGATGAAACGATAAGCCTTAAGCTCGGGTTTGTCTACCTCAAACCGTTGGGCGATCCGTGGATCGGGTCTTCCATAGCGGTCATCGTTCCCATAGAGTAAACGGTACTTCGGAAGTAAAGTGGGGAAATGCTCTTCTAGCGTATGAAAGAATTCCTGCTTGTTTCGGCCTGTAGTCAATGTTAGCCCCCAGGGGTGGACGAAATCCGCTCCAGAGGATTTTGCCTTAGAGCAGATGGCATTGAGATTGGCGGAGGCATCGCCGATGAAGGGTAAGATTGGCATGAGGTAAACACCGGATGGAATCCCGGATTGTCGTAAAAGGCGAATCGCGCCAAAGCGCTCTTCCGGAGCGCTGGCCCCAGGTTCGAAGATCTTGACCAAGTCATTATCGGCAAGTGTAATCGTGAGATTAACGCCGGCAAAAGTCTCTTGATTAATCTTCTTAAACAAGTCCAAATCGTCGAGAACCAGACGACTTTTGGTCAAGATCATCAACGAAACACCGTAGTCATAAGCCAATTGCAGCAATTGCCTGGTAATCCGTTTTTCTGCTTCCACGGTTTGATAGACATCGCAGACCCCGCCTCCGATAAATAACGTAAACCCGGCGTTGGGTCGGACCGATTCGAACAAACTGCCCTGAACTAGCTTCATTGACTGAAGCCCTTTGTTCCTTAGAAATCGTTCCAGTAGTTCGGGGCGTTGCGCTTGACTCGAACTCTTTCTCCAAAGTCCGCATGCATTCGATAGCGTTCTGATTTGCCGTCGCAGTAACGACAGTTATGGATGCAACCCTGGTAAGGGTTGAGGGTATACTCCATCCAGGCGAAGGGCGATGGATAACTCGGCCTTACAAGGGTTTTGGCATCATATTCTTCGATCGTCATTTCGCATTCCTCTTTCTCCGAACCGAGTCCTATGACGAGTATAACTGAATACTGTGACAACGGGGTGTCAGTTTTTACAATGAAGTTCAAAGTAAATAGGGATTATAGGGATATGTGTGTTTATCGGTTCGTGGTTTAAGGACAAGGAGAAAACAAAAAAGGCCTTACTTGTTCCATGGAAATGATGTTCAAACGCTACCGCTTTTTCCTCTTCATGGTGCTGGTCATATTCATTGCATGGGCGTTGAATCGATTGATGAGTACGCATGAAAAGGCCATCCTATACCAGGAGGCTGGGTATTTGTAGACGAACTACGTTTACTTGACATGAGTTGTGTATAGTTGTATGCTATGGGTGAGGTGATCCCATGGATAAACTGTTAACCGCCCAAGAACTTGCGGAAATATTGAACCTATCAGTCGAGACTATCTGGCGTTATACACGGCAAAAGAAGATACCCGTGATGGAACTCGGCGAGAGACAGTATCGGTATGAAAAGGCGGCGGTGCTCACGGCTTTGGCCATGGGGGGAGTGGGGGTTAAGGAACGAGAAACAACCTATGGCCTCAAACAAGGGCATTGTACTTATGAAGACTATTTAAAACTGCCGGATGAACCCGGTTATCGATATGAGATAATCGAAGGAATATTGATTAGAGAACCCTCGCCGACGATGGCTCATCAACGAATCTCCCGTGAACTTTTTCTTCAACTATTTATATATTTTAAAGAGATTGATCCAGAAGGCGAACTTTTCTTTGCTCCTTTAGATGTTACACTAAACCATACTAATGTGATCCAGCCCGATATTTTTTTTATATCCAGTGCCCGAAAGGAAATAAAGCGTCCGGAACGGGTGGATGGCGCCTGCGACTTGATAGTGGAGATCATGTCTCCATCCAATCGACGGAAAGATCGCCTGCAAAAAATGGAGATCTATCGCAAAGCAGGGGTTCCCCACTATTGGCTGGTAGACCCCGAGGAAAGTACCCTTGAAGCTTTTATGCTAAAAGACGGCAATTATGCTCTGATATTTGCAGGTGGCTCTGGAGATAACTTTGTATATTCCGAATTTCCTGAATTGAACCTTGATTTGGATAAGATATTCGAACGACCTGTTTCTTGAGGGATAAACAAAACTAATCGGCTGCGTCGGATAGAATGGGTCCAAACCCTCATTCCTGCCGTTGACGGGAACTCACCCCGGATCCCCCTCTCTTTCACCAAATAGAGGGTGCATAGTCTGATCTGAATGGCAATTATTGCTCAAAAGGTCTGTGGTTACCCCAATACAGGATGGCTCTGACAGAGATAGCTATACATGATAAATCTCTTCTGCAGTAGGAAGAGCAAGAGTGAGTTGGTTTTCTAGGTAGTCGCCCACCCCAGCGAGCTGGGGCACGTGAAAGGATGAAAATGGGTTAAATGAATGCCAAATCTGTCCACCCAGCCATAAATGACTGGGCTGAGTTTGGGTACGGTCCAAAACCCCTACGGGGTTCCGTGATGCTTCGAAGAATGAACCGAACCCGGTCGCAAGACGGGTTTTAGAACGTCTTAATCTCAGCCCAGGGTTTTAACCCATATCCAGGAAGGATAAAGGGTGAGACGTTCATGGATGAACACGGTCGAACCTCACACCTAGGAGGGGTCAAAGTTTTCGTAGACATGGATGTCGAAAGAAAACCCTGGGTGGACAGAACGACAAACGAAGCGAAGGGATGAAAATTGTAAGTTGACGTGGACGACAAGGTGTATTTTCTTAGGTAGGCTATCCAAGAATTTGGATAGCCTACCTTTTGTTAACTCCTTTAATGCCGGGAAGCTATTATGTCTGCCCCGATCCAGGGTATTTGCAAGCGAGTTAAAAATCATTTATATCTTTATCCAAAAAAGGAATACTATGACTGAACGTGTGCTCATTGGAAGCAAGAAAAATCATTGGGGAGGAAAACCGTTGAAACTTTGGAGACTGCTGGCGCTGACTTCGGCTTTGTTGCTTTTATACATCACTCCTGCTTTAGGAGAAGATTTTACCATCGTAACACCCTATTGGGGCATTGAGGAAAACACCTTTGTCAATGAGGAATTTAGTCTGAAGCTAAAAGACTCCCAACCGATTTATGGCCTATTTATTCAACAGATAAACCCAGAGAAGTACCAGTGGAATCTCTTTCTCTATCGAAGTGAGAACATTAATTACAGCGACATTCAAGGGTTGAATTTTATCTACGATCATTATTTTGGGGTGGACACTCGAAACAAGAAGGTTGTTGGTCTAGGCTTAAACTATTTTCAGATGGATCTGTCTGGAGAAAACCTCCCATGGGGGAATCGGAAACTGGATGGAATGGAAATCGATATGCAGGTATTTAGCCCATATGTACGTGTTGGCAAATACTATCATTTTGGCGAGGATAAATTACGAGGTTCGATCTTGCCCTGGGTCGGCGGGCAGTGGGATATTACCCGAGGAACGGGTCGAGTGGATCTCCAAGGACCTATGAAGGGGATCAACTTTGAGCTCGACGACGATCAATTCTCATGGCTGGCCGGGCTGAATCTCAGAATGAACATTCATCATTTTATTCAAATGGAACTAAAGCACTCCGTAGCCTACCATTCCGGAGATTTTTCCGACAAAAGCTCTGTCGCAGTGAACTTTTTTCTCTCGCGACAAGTCGCCCTTTCCTATCGCTATAGTTATCTGGAAACGGCAGTGGGTAAGGATAGCTACAATATGGTGGGGGTTGCCGTCGTATTTTAAATCGATCTTGAAAGGAAGTTAGGCCATGAGTGAGATGATAAACAATAGAAAATACCGCCAAGAAGTCTTAAAAGAACTGATCAAGGAGCTTCATCGGGGTAAGACGGTCGATGAGGTTAAGGCAAAATTCTTAGAGGCTTTTCACGGGGTATCTACAGCGGAGATCTCCGAATTGGAACAAGCTCTAATCGCCGAGGGTATGCCGGTGGAGGAGATTCAACGGTTATGCGATGTCCACGCCGAGCTTTTTAAAGGCTCCATCGAGGATATTCACTCACCGCAAAATCTGGAGGAGACACCGGGGCATCCGGTGCATGTTTTTAAGCAGGAGAATGCAGCGATTGAAGGATTGATTAACGAAAGGATCAAACCCCATCTGGAGGAGCTGCAAAAAGATGATAACCAGGATGCGCGCCATCGCTTAAAAGAAGGTTTGGAGCTGTTGGGAGAAGTGGATAAACATTACTCACGCAAAGAAAATCTGGTCTTTCCCTTCATGGAGAAGTACGGCATTACAGCCCCGCCCAAGGTGATGTGGGGCGTTGATGATGAGATACGTACGCTGATCAAAGAGGCTAAGGTACTCATCGCAAATCATAACGTTCCTCGGGATGAAGTGATTCAAAAGGTGAATACAACGATCTCAAAGGTCACCGAGATGATATTCAAAGAGGAGAATATTCTCTTCCCCATGATTCACGAGACGTTCTCTGAGGATGAATGGGCAGAGATTGCGGCGGAGAGTAGAGAGATCGGATACTGCCTGATTCAACCGGGAGAGCAATGGAGACCGGTCAATGCCAATATGGAAGAGAAAGTCCAATCCCGGGGAGGAAAACCCTCCGACGGATACATCCGTTTTGAAACAGGATTATTAAGTCCCGAAGAGATCGGCCAAATGCTGAATACACTGCCTGTCGACTTGACCTTCGTTGACAAGGAGGGAAATGTGAAGTACTTCTCCCAAGCCAAGGACCGAATCTTTCCTCGAACCAAAACCATCATCGGCCGGAATGTGGTAAATTGCCATCCTCCAGGCAGCGTGCATATTGTGGAGAAGATCGTGGAGGATCTGATGTCGGGACGGAAAGACCATGAGGATTTTTGGATCAAAATGGGCGAACGGTTTGTCTATATCCGCTACTTCGCTGTCCGCAGCGCCAACGGGGAGTATCTCGGGACCGTTGAGGTAACCCAAGACATTGCGCCAATTCAGGAAATCGCCGGGGAAAAGCGGTTGTTAACGGAATGAACTCTCGTTGAGTCGATGTTATAACTGGGATTTGTCTTAGGTCGTCCGGAATGAAGAGGTTTTTGAGTGTGCTCAGGAAGGGAAGACGGTTAAGGCGGTTTGCCAAGCCGTCTTTCTTAGTATCTGTTTTTTCAATAGAAGTTTAGAAGTTGGTAATGATGAATTGTCGTTTTGCAGTTGAAAAATTACTCTGTTGAACAAGAAGGATTTAGCGAAATAAATCGAAATAGAAATAAAGTGAAACCAGGCGAACAACTTCCTACAAACGAATTCACGTTTTAAACCTCCATATTTTGCTGTGCGTTTGAGTATATCAAATTGGAATGGGGAGAGTAAGATAGATAAACGTCAATGGATTATAACATTTCTATGGGTGATTTGTGCGATGTTTATTGTATCAACGGCAAATACTCAGGCTGCTGTCCCTGAATACGATTCTTTGGGAGTTTTGACAGCTTCCCCGAGCGATGCAGGCAATATTGTTGTCTATATCAACTGGGATGGCTTTGCCAATTACTACGTTGACCTTGCCGAAGCTCAGGGTAGAATTCCCACCTTATCATGGATAAAGAATGAAGCGGGCGTATATTTTTCCCAAGCATATACGGCTATTCCGTCCATTACTGGTCCAATGCAGGTGGCAATGGTTTCCGGAACAACCCCTCGATATACAGATAACCACTTCAGATACTTCCATAAAGATTTAAATCGAGTTATTCAGGAGCAACCTACTGCCAAAAACGAAGCGGAAACTCTGGCTGAAGCAGCGGTTAGACAGAATCTTGATGTTTTAGCCGTCCATCAGTTTGCGCTGCAAAACCGAGGAACGGTTGTTGGCGATCCGACAAAGGCATATATCAGTCTTCCTGCCAATGGGCATTCAGATGCAGAGGCGCGCTTTGATGAAGCGATTCGGATCATAAAGACGCTTCGATCCGGCGAACTAACCTTTTCCCGTCTGCCTCGATTTATTGCGCTTTATATGGATGATTTAGACGGAATCGGCCATAACATGGGCAAAGCATATGGTTTGCCTCAGGTCACAACGGAAGAAGAACGAAAACAAGCTATTGTTGATCGCCTGGAAATAATGGATCGAAAGCTCGGTGAGTTTATTCAGGCTTGTCAAGAAGCGGGTATATATGAACGGATGAGTTTTGTGCTAACAACGGACCATGGCATGGCTCCTTTGGGTTTTCAACGCTCCATGGCCGATGATAGCAGATCAAGCAAGCTAAGGGATTTGATTGCTGCAATTGAGGCTTTGGGTCCTGGGTATAAGTGCGAGGCGATGAATAATCATTTTCAAGAGCCATCGGTGGGAACCGATATTGCGATGGTTACCGCCGGACTTCAGGTACAACTCTCCTATATCGGTGAATTCAATCCTGATGTTATAAATGCAAAGAATAATGCCATCGCTAACGCGCTAAAAGACTTGGTCTATATCGATGGGATTATGTTTCCGGATGAGATGATTAGCCGGGGCATCAAGTATGGTTTTGCCGACTTGATTATCTCGCCAAAGCCGCCGTATCATTTTCGTATGTCGATTGGGGAACTCCTATCCGTAAGGGGACAGCATGATAGTTTGGCTGAAGAAGCACAGCATATTGCTGCCTTTATGTGGGGAAAAGATATTCGAAAGGGCTATACTCATAAAGAAAGAGTCCATATTTACGATTTTGCGCCCACGATGGCCAAATTGCTGGGCATAAACGCTCCTTTGGATGCCACGGGTCGGCCGCTATATGAAATATTATATAATATCGCGCCTCCCCGGCAGTACGAGATCAAACTCGAAGATGAAGACGCGGTTGTTAGCCAAACAACAAAAAGATACTGGCACGAAGACGCTTCAGGGGGAACGGCGACAAGCTTATATGGGAACTTAGCTTCATTTGAATATATAAGCGTACCTATGGCGAATCAAATCAAACTAAAATATGCAGCAGTGGATAACAGCAGACTATTGCTTTTTGTCAATGATCAATTTATCCGTCCGGTCTTCTTCCCTGCAAGCGGTGGCTCAACGAAGTTTGAAGAAAAAGCTGTTAATCTTACGTTGCATAATGGAGATAAGGTTAAATTTGTAAAAGATGCAGTGTACGACGGTGCGGATATTAGCATCGATTATGTAGTCTTTATTCATGATTATTATGTTGGATTAGAGAATCAAACGCCATTATTATCTCCCTAACGTCAAACTGGATATTATGAGTTGGAACAATTAGGTTATAACTTTTTCAAGATGTTTTTGAACTCAATTTCAGTAAATTCGTTCTTAAGAGGGAGCTTAACGAATGGACGGAAAATAATTCATTCATTATTGGTATTATTTGACGTGTATACAAAATAAGTATATAATAAACTATGCTCGAAAACTGAATATCATCATTTCCCTGTAACGCTTAATCTCCATCTTGGAGAACGGGGGACCCAATGTATTGGGGTGAATGAATGTACGAGCGCGTAAATGGCTTGTACCGTCTAGGGTCACTCTTCGATCCGAACCCGTCAGCTAACCTCGTAAGCGTAGAAAGAGAGGTGAACATGGTGCTTTTGTCAAGAAACCATGGATTCCTCCATGGCTTTTTTGTCTTCAGAAGTACCCGAGTTAAACTGTGGCGAGGTGAAACCGATGATTGAAGCGTGTTTGCTGGGATTAGGACGTACGGGAATTGTAGTGGCAGAACAGCTGTTAACTGCAGAAGACTTCAACTTGGCTGCGGTGTTTTCCAGACCTCATAGTACAAAGGAAGGTCATCCGTTGTCTAAGTATGCAAGGACCGAAAAGGATCTCACCATTAAAAGTACTACATCACTCCTGGATGAATTAAAGATCAAGAAGATCAATGTAGCCATCGATTTTACTTCTGCCGAAGCAGCGTTAGCCAATGCTTATGTGTTGGCTGAAAACGGCGTTAATGTGGTTATCGGCACGACGGGTTTCAACAATATGCAGGTCTATGAGTTGAAGAGTATTGCCCAAAAATATAAAATCGGTATGGTTTATGCGCCCAATATATCCTTGGGTATCAATTTGCTTTTGAATGTTGTAAAGACGATCACTGGAGCAATACCCGAGTATGATGTGGAGATCACCGAGTCTCACCATCGACAGAAAAAAGACAACCCTTCAGGTACGGCGCTTAAGATTGCCAATGCCATCGCTGAAATCAAGGATGGAAAGTCAGGGCATTTTGTCCATGGCCGGAAAGGTATCCAATCCCGTCAGCCCGGAGAGATAGGGATCCATGCGATTCGAGCCGGTGGGATCGTCGGCGTACATAAAGTCTTATTTGCCGGTGAGTTTGATGAGATCGAGATAACACACCGATCCAATTCCCGTCTGGTATTTGCCCAGGGAGCTTTAGAGGCTGCCCGCTTTATCCAGGGCAAGAGAGGGTTTTACAGCATGGAAGATGTCCTCTTCGCAGATGGCGAAAGTCATGACGGGGGTAAGAAGACCGAAAAGATTGTGAGTTGTTAAAGAAGCAGAGAGCTTGGCTCTCTGCTTCTTTAATGCGTTCAGAAGAATTCTATTATTTCTTAGCAGCTACGGAAATACTAGACCACAGAGGTGGAAGAAGCGAGGGACATCTTTTGGGAAAAAAGGATACGTTGATCATTGGAGCGCTGTCCGGAACCGTAGCCACATTGGTTCAGGATTTATTAGGAATGATGGTGGTCTATTTGATCTGGCCTCCATTCCTTAATTGCATACGAATTGCAGGCGGTCTCATATTGAAACCCGATCAGGTTATGGAAGGCGGGTTTTGGCCAATTTTGCTTGGTTTTCAGATCGATCTTATTGTTGGAATCGTTATTGGAGTAGTAACTGTGCTCATTCTTCAACGTTGGGGAAGGGATTATTACCTCCTCAAGGGCGCGATGATCGGACTGATTGCCTGGGCGCTCTTTTACAATGTGTTGAGCCGACTACTTAGCAGAGTTTATCCGGAGGGATCTGTATTGCAAACGCAAATTGCTCTCTTGACCCATCTAGCTTTTGGCATCTCTTTGACATGGTCTGCGGTGTGGTTTGAGAAGTGGCTGGATAGACCGGTTAATTAATTCATTCGTCCAGTTTAATAGTCTTTACATAACGCGCATAGGCTAAGTTTCCTTCGACCTTGACCACCACATACCACTTGTTGCCCTCGGTTAAGAGTTCGTCGCCGATGATGACTGGCCCGGAGGATATGGTCATCAAGGTTTTCCCTGTTTTTTCATCGACGATCCGATAGTACGCATACTCTTGTCGAGGAGTTCGGATGGGAGCAGGCCTCCAGGGGTTGGCTCGGTTGATGCCGTACAAACCAATGGTGACCAACGTAACAGCAATAACGGCCATCAATATCCAGCGGTTAAATGGTTTGATCATAGCAACCTCTCCTTAACACTCCCTTTTTTATCACGCAGTTAGTATCTGCGAAATGTGTTGACATCATTACGTTGAGGAAGTATTGACAAAACTCGAGGAACTTTTCTTGTTATGATAATAAAGTTGATTAAGCAAGATAGGAGTCAGAAGACAGGAGTCAGTAGTCAGAATGCTCCGGAACAGTTATA